>Ga0209415_10002464_pt1 | contig 34676 bp, 36 predicted proteins | sample PeaSoiSIISIP2007_FD_187696 | JGI IMG/M metagenome (GOLD analysis project Ga0209415, IMG submission 187696) | Peat soil microbial communities from Weissenstadt, Germany - SII-SIP-2007 (SPAdes) (version 2) | ecosystem: Environmental > Terrestrial > Soil > Wetlands > Peat | place: Germany... | reverse complement strand
TGAGGCAGAATTGAAGGCAGCCCGCGAACGTGAGGCGGCGACTGCTGAGGTCCTTCAGGTCATCAACGCCTGGCTCGGCGATCTTGTGCCCGTTTTCGAAGCGGTTCTCGACCACGCGCTACGGCTGTGCGAGGCGCCGCTCGGCGTCCTGTTTCGCGACGTCGGCGCGGCGATGCACTTGGACGCGATGCGCGGCGACATTTTCGACGAGGTGGCGACGGAGTGGTTCTGGGTCTGGGTACCGGAACCGGACAGTGCCGTTGGCCAGATCCTGAAGGGCGCTCCGTTTCTGCCGGCCTGCGCGGCCGCAGGATATTGGTCGACCTGTTCGGCGTCCGCACGGCGATATGGGTTGCCCTGCGCGGGGACACGGCGCTCTTCGGCTATTTCTGTATCTACCGCAAGGAGGTCCGCCTTTTTACCGACAAGCAGATCGCGCTGTTGCAGCACTTCGCAGCGCAGGCGGTCATCGCGGTGGAAAATACGCGCCTCTTGGCCGAGACGCGCGAGGCCTTGGAAGCGCAGCAGGCGACCGTGGAGGTCATGCAGGTCATTAACGCCGCCTCCGGCGATCTCGCGCCGGTGTCTCAGGCGATGCTCGACAAGGCCATGGCATTGTGCGGCGCCGGCATCGGCGGTCTTGGCACCTGGCAGGGCGAACGGTTTTCGTTTGTCGCCGCGCTCTCGCAACCCTTCACCGATTTCATCGCAACTAACGAGGTCTCGGCGGGCCGGCGCAGCGGCTTTCTGAAAGTCGCCCGCGGCAGGGGCTACGTGCAGTTCGAGGACCTTGCGGCGTCGCCTTTCTACGCGGCGGGCGATCCGCTGACGCAGGCAATCGTCGATATCGATGGTGGCACACGACACTGAGTGTTCCGCTTGTCCGCGATGATGAAGTCCTCGGCGTCATAACCGCCGTGCGCCGCGACGTCCGGCCGTTTTCCGAGCGCCAGATCGCGCTCCTCAAGAACCACGATCCGACTGCCGCGCAACGCGCAAATGATGAGGGCCAGCCCGTGACCGTCAGCATCCTGGTCGTCGACGACGAGGCCGATTTCGAGCTGCAGCTGACCCATCGCTTCCGCCGGCAGATTCGCGAGCGCGAGTTTGCTTCTCGCTTCGCGCGGCACGGCGCGGAAGCGCTCGAGATGCTCGCCGCTGAGCCGGACATCGATTTGATAGTGCTCGACATCAACATGCCGGTGATGGACGGTCTGACCCTTCTTGCGCGGCTGCGCGAGAAGCACGACGAGGTGCGCACAATCATCGTCTCGGCCTATGGCGACATGACCAATCTGCGCACCGCGATGAACCGCGGCGCCTTCGACTTCGTCACCTAGCCGGTCAATTTCGTCGACCTTGAGATCACCGTGCGCAAGACGCTCGACGACATTGCGCGACATCGACAGCCGCCGCCAAGCCGCCGAACGCGCGCGCGGCAATCTCGCGCGCTATTTTTCGCCGCAATTCGCGGCGCTGCTGTCCGAGCGCGACGAAGCGCGACGAGTCGCTGGGCGCGGTGCGGCGCCAGACCGTCGCGGTGCTGTTCGCCGACGTCGTCGGCGTTACCCGGATGTCCGAGGCAGTGGCGCCCGAAGCGGTGGTGGCGATGCTGCGCCAGCTTCACGACAGGATGACAGCCCAAGTTTTTGCGAGCAACGGCTCGATCGAGAAATATGCGGGCGATGAGGTTTTCGCAGTGTCCGGCATCCCCGAAGCCGGACCCAACGATGCCGCCGACGCGTTCAACTGTGCGATGGGGATGCTCGACGCCCTCGCCGACTGGAACCGCGAGCGCGTGGCGGCCGGTGATCCGCCGCTCGCGCTGGGCATCGGCATCAACTACGGGCCCGCCGTCTTTGGCGATATCGGCAGCGAGCAGAGCCTGGCGTCCAGCGTCATTGGCGATACCGTCAATTCCGCCAGCCGTCTACAAGGCTTGACTCGCAATCTGCAGACCCCGCTCGTCGTCTCCGACGCGGTCGTCGCCGCAGCGACGTCGAGCGACGATGCCAAAGCCCTTGCCGCGCTGCCGCATCTCCGCGACCGCGGCCGCGCAGGAGCTGCGCGGCCGCACCGGGCTCGTCAAGATCTGGACCTGGGACGCCGGTTCCTGAGAAGCTTCGGACTATCTAGCACACTGTTCGCCGCACGCCGGTCATCGTGCGGCCACCCGGACGACTTTAGCCTGTCCCACGAGGACCCGCGATGACTCCTATGCTTTCCGCTAACCCGTCAGCCCGCTGAGCGCCCGTATCGATCGAAGACATGACGGTGCGTGGCTTCGGACGAGCAAGCGCGTCGCCACTAAGTTCGGCATGTGCGGTTGTCGCGGCTTTCATCCGCCGGTCACCGAGATGATAAACAGAAGCGCCTGGTCGGGCTCGCCACCGGCCGCGCCGGCGCCGCAATCGTCTGGCTGGTGCGCCGCTGACCCAGCCGGCGCACGTTGCTGCCTGCGGCGCGCGATGATAGCTTGGCGCCAACGCCCGACCAGGGAGGCTGGCGGTGACCACGATTCGCCCACTCACCGAGCGCGACCTGCCGCAGGCGCAGCGCATCGTGCGCACCGCGTTCGGCACGTTTTTCGGCGCGCCGGATCTCGACAATTTCTGGACCGACCGCGACTACGTCTACGGCCGCCACGGCGCCGAGCACACCGTCTCGTTCGCGATCGACGACGAGGCAGGCAACCTTGCCGGCAGCAATTTCGCGACGCGCTGGGGCAGTGTCGGGTTTTTCGGCCCACTGTCGATCCGGCCGGAATTGTGGAACCGCGGCCTTGCTCAGCCGCTCGTCGGCGCGGTGCGCGACGCGTTCGACCGGTGGGGGACGAGCCATGATGGGCTGTGCACGTTCTGCCAGAGCACCAAGCACGTCTGGCTCTACCAGAAGTTCGGGTTCTACCCGCGCTTCCTGACCGCGCTGATGGCGATGCCGGCGGCGCCCGGCGCGTTGCCGCCGCGGGCGCGCTATATGGTGCTCGACGGCGCCGACCGCGCGGCGGCGGAAGACGCTGCCTATGCGCTGACGGACAGCCTCTACGAGGGGCTCGACCTGCGCGCCGAGATGCGCACCGTCGCCGCACGCGGGCTCGGCGACACGCTGCTGATCTGGGACCGCGACAGCCGGCTCGCCGGGCTCGCCATCTGCCACTGGGGCGCGCGCAGCGAAGCCGGCGCCGATTGCCTGTTCGTCAAGTTCGGCGCTGTGCGCTCCGGCCCCGGCGCCGCCGAGCGGTTTGACGCACTGCTCAATGCAGCAAGTGCGCTCGCCGTCGCTTCTGGCATGAACACGCTGTTCGCCGGGGTCAACCTCGCGCGTGACGAGGCCTACCGCCAGATGATCGGCCGCGGTTTCCGTAGCCAGGCACAGATCGTCACGCTGCACCGTCCGAACGCGCCGGGCTACAGCCGGCCCGGCGTCTACGCGCTCGACGATTGGCGATGACCATACGCAGCCCCGGGTAGCGCCTCAATTTTGAAGTTCCGGTTCGCGCCCAATCGGACGGAGCCCGAGAACCGATGGGAAGCCGGACATGCGAAGGCTTTCGCCGGTCGTCCATGCGCGCGGATCGGATAGGGTGCCTATGGCAGTCGAACGGTGAACTCGGTGAATCCCCCGGCTCACTCTCGACCGTGATCGTGCCGCCGTGCTGTTGCGTAACGATGTCATAGCTGATCGATAGACCAAGGCCAGTGCCTTCGCCGGTCGGCTTCGTCGTAAAGAACCGCTGGAACAGCTTGTCCTGGGTCCCGCCCACCGCGCCCGCCGCCGTCACCGATGAGAGTGGAAATAACACGAATTAAAGCCATCACGCGACTCAAAATCGTGGCTACAACCTCACATAGTACGCCGAGGCGGAGCGGCGCTCCCGCACGCTGTCGGATTTGAGCTGGCCGCAGGCGGCCGAGATGTCGCGGCCGCGCGGCGTCCTGACCGGGGCCGAGTAGCCGGCGGCAAAGACGATGTCGGAGAAGGCCGCGATCGCCGCCTCACCGGAGCATTCGTAGGGCGCGCCGGGCCACGGATTGAACGGGATCAGATTGACCTTGGCCGGGATGCCGCGCAGGAGCCGCACCAGTTCCTTGGCTTCGGCGGGGCTGTCGTTGATCCCCTTCAGCATCACGTATTCGAAGGTGATGCGCCGGGCATTGCTCGACCCCGGATAGGCGCGGCAGGCATCGAGCAGCGCGCGAACCGGGTATTTGCGGTTGAGCGGCACCAACTCATCGCGCAATTCGTCGGTGACGGCATGCAAGGACACCGCGAGGTTGACCCCGAGCTCGGCGCCAACCCGGGCCATCATCGGCACGACGCCCGCAGTCGACAGGGTGATCTTGCGCCGCGACACCGCCAGCCCCTCGGGGTCCATGACGATTTTCATCGCGGCGGCGACATTGTCGTAATTGTAGAGCGGCTCCCCCATCCCCATCAGCACGATATTCGTCAGTTGCCGGCCCTCCGGCGGCGACGGCCATTCGCCGAGCGCGTCGCGCGCCACCATGATCTGCCCGACAATCTCGGCCGCGCCGAGGTTGCGCACGAGGCGCTGCGTGCCGGTGTGGCAGAAGGTGCAGTTGAGGGTGCAGCCGACCTGGGAGGAGACGCACAGCGTGCCGCGATCCGATTCGGGGATGTGGACGGTCTCGACCTCCTGGCCATCGGCGAAGCGCACGAGCCATTTCCGGGTGCCGTCGATCGAGGCAAGCGCCCGGGTGACCTCGGGCCGGGCGAGCTGGTAGCGCGCGGCGAGGCGCTCGCGGAAGCCCTTTGCCAGATTGGTCATGTCGGCAAAGTCGGTGGCGCCGCGGTGATAGATCCAGTGCCACAGCTGGCGCGCACGGAACGCCTCGGCGCCGAACCCGGCCATCTCGGCAGCCAGCTCGGCGCGGCCCATGCCCACCAGGTTGGGGGCCGGGCGGGGCGCGGCTGAGGAGTCGTCATCAGACATGGCGGATATATGGGATTGCGCCGGAGTTCCGCGAAATCGTCAGCTCTTGCTGGCCGGGTGCTTGCGCCGCTTGTGCGGCGTCGGCGTTGGGGGCGGCGCGGGCGGCGCGGCGGTCTCTTCGCGCTTGACGCCGCACGCCTTGTCGATCGCCGCGAGCGCCTTGGAAAAGCCGGCGAGCGAATAGATGTCGGTCGTCGCCGGGCCTTTTTGCGGCATGCCCTTGACCACCGCTTGTCTGCCCTTGGCAAGCGTGGTGACGATCACCCTGTCGAGATCCGAGGTCCGCGCCCAGGCGCTGTCGCCGTTGGTAAACAGCTCGAATGTGGTGCCGTCGACGGTGAGCGCGACATCGCTGCCGTCCTTGAGCGTATAGCCCTCGACGAAGCTGACGACGTTGGAGATCTTCTCCACCGGACGATGCGTCACCATCGCGCTCGGGGGCTTGCGCGTGACGGAGGCCGGCTCGCTCTTCTGCGCCTCGCCGACGAGGTAACAGACCTTGCCGGTCTTGTCCTCCGAGGTGTAGGCCGACCACCCGTCAAAACTGCCGAGCTCGTGCGCCACCGGAGCGGCCGGGGCGGCGGGCGCCGCGGCGTGGTGCTTTTTTTTCGACTGCGCGGCCGGCGCCGGCAACGTCGCCATCAGCAAAGCCGCCGATACGGTCAGCGCGCCGACCAGACAGCATCGGATCGTGATCATCGCGGCACCATAGCGGCGGCGGCGCACGATTGCCAACCGCCGGCGCCAACTCTCTAACCCACTCCCCACGCGCCGCAAAACCGGGCACAATGACGCGCCATGGACGAGATTACGATCCGCGCCGCCCGACCCGGGGATGCCCGCCGCATCGCCCGGCTCGATGTCGAAACCTGGCAGGCGGCCTATGCCGGCATCCTGGCGACGCCGTTTCTGGTCGGCCTGTCGGCGCAGCGGCGCGAGCTTGGATGGGCCACCGTCATCGAGCGCGAACCGCGCGATGTGCGCGTCGCCGTCGATGATGACGGCAACATTCTCGGCTTCGGGAGCTGCGGACGCTGCCGCGGTGGCGCGAAATTCGCCGGCGAAGTCTTCACGCTCTATGTCGCGCCCGACTGGCAGAACCAGGGGATCGGCCGCGGGCTTCTGATCGCCCTCTTCGAGCGGCTGGTCGATCAGGCATGCGGCTCGGCCATCATCTGGGTGCTGCGCGATAATCCCGGGCGGTTCTTCTACCAGCGCCTCGGCGGGAGGGAAGTCCAGCACCGGATCTTTGCCGTCGGCGGCAAGCGGATCGAGGCCGCCGGCTACGCCTGGCACGATCTGCCGCGGTTCCTCGAAACCGCCGCCCAGGCCAAGGACGAACCCGAGCCGTAAGCAGTCGCTACTTGGACGCCGGCAGGGCAACCGGCTTGGCAGCCGGCAGGGTCCCGCCCTCCTGCCAGCGCCCGGCCTTCTTCAGCGCATCGGCGACTTCGGGCGGCATGTATTTTTCGTCGTGCTTGGCGAGGACGGTGGTCGCGACAAAGACGCCGTCACCGCGCAGCCTGCCCTCGGCAACGACGCCCTGCCCTTCGCGGAACAGATCGGGCAGCACGCCATCGTAGGCGACCGCGATGTCGGTCTTGCCGTCGGTGACGCGGAAATCGATGCGGCGGCCATCGGCTTCGCGCGCAAGGCTGTGCATTTCGACCAGCCCGCCGATGCGGACGCGGCGCCCGGGGCCAATCGCTTTCGCGGCAAGATCGCTCGGGCTGTAGAAGAACACCAGATTGTCGTTGAAGGCGGCCAGCACCATCGCGGTTGCCGCCCCGAGGAGCCCCAGACCAAGCCCCAGCGCGAGAAGGCGGCGGCGCTTCCGGGTCACTCGCGCGCTCCGAACTGTCCCTGCAGGTGGGCGAGCACCTCGCCGCTGCGCCGATGCCGCCGCCACGACCACAGCGCAAGGCCGCCCAAGACGCCGGCGGCGACGGCGTAGGCCGGCCAGACAAAGGCGGCGTACCCGCCCATCGCCAACCAGGTCTCGAATGCGGTCATCTCGGTCCTGTCGCCAGGCCGGGCGAACGGGCGGGGGCGCTGTCCCCGCGGCGCGCGGCCGGTTCGCCATAAAGACTCAACGCCCGCGCCTTCCTCTCGTTGAGCGCGGTGCGCATACGCAAGAAGAGGAGCCAGACGAAGAGGAGCGCAAACCCCGCCGCCATGACGAGGAGCGGGAGGAGGAGCGACTTATCGATGCTCGGGCCGCCGAGGCGTAAGACGCTCGCCGGCTGATGCAGCGTGTTCCACCAATCGACCGAAAACTTGATGATCGGCAAGTTGACGACCCCGACCAGCGCCAATAGCGACCCGGCGCGGGCGCCGCGGCTCGAATCGTCAAATGCGTTCACCAGCGCGATATACCCGAGATAGAGAAAAAACAGCACCAGGACCGAGGTCAGTCGCGCATCCCACACCCACCATGTGCCCCACATCGGCCGCCCCCACAAGGAGCCCGTCGCCAGGCACACCAGCGTGAACGCCGCGCCGACGGGTGCTGCGGCCTGGGCGGCGATCTCGGCCAGCGGGTGGCGCGCAACGAGCGCCACCCCACTGGCGACCGCGATCAACAGATAGACCGAGAGCGCCATCCACGCCGCCGGCACATGGACGAACATGATCCGCACGCTCTCGCCCTGCTGGTAGTCGGGCGGCGCAATGACGAGCGACCAGACGAGGCCGAGCGCCAGCACCACCGCGCTGGCGCCGCCGAACCACGGCAAGAGCGTGCCGCTCACGCGCATGAAGCGCGCCGGGTTGGCAAGACGGGTCAGCATCGCGGCGCCTTTCTTGGTTCGCAGCCCGACATTTTAGCGCAACCTCGGCGCGGCGTCAGCCTTGCCCAGGGTCGCAGCCGGAGGTCGCAACGGGGCAGCAGTCAATCGAGGGCCTGGCGCAGCGCCGCAGCGGTCGCGATGGGCGCGAGCGGGAGGGCGGCCACCGTGATGGCGCCGAGCAAGAGGAGGTGGGCGCGCGCTCCCTCCGCGGAGAGCACAGCCTCGACGGCGCCGGTGCCAAAGATCAGCACCGGCAGGTACAGGGGCAACAGGAGCAGCGTCGCAAGGATGCCGGGCCGGCGGGCGCCCAGGGTCAATGCGGCGGCGATCGCGCCGAGGAGGCTCAAGGCCGGGGTCCCGATCAGGAGCCCCAGCGTCAGAACCGAGATCGCCCTCGGGTCGAGATCGACAAACACGGCGAGGACCGGGCTGATCAGCGCGAGCGGCAATCCGGTCGTCACCCAGTGCGCCGCGCCCTTGGCGATGACCACGAGTTCAAGCGGCGCCGGCGACAACGCCAAGAGGTCAAGCCCGCCATCGGCATGATCGACCGCGAACAGGCGCTCCAGGCTCAACACCGAAGCCAGTAGCGCCGCCACCCAGATGATCCCGGCGCCGATCCGACCGAGGAGTTCGGGTTCGGGTCCGACGCCGAACGGGAACATGAGGACCGCCAGCACGAAAAACCCGAGGACGAGGCCGATGTCGCCCCCTTGCCGCAGCGACAGCCGCAGGTCGCACCAGAAAAGGCCGAGAAGCGGCGTCATTGCCACGCCGCGAGCGCCGCCTCGGGCGAGGCTGCAAAATCGTCGAGCACGATCGTATCGGCGTCATCGAGCCGCAGCGGCTGGTGGGTCGCGACCACCACCCTGCCGCCCGCTCTGCGGTGCTCGGCGATCAGCTCCGAGAGGCGCGCTTCGCCGTCGCCGTCGAGCGCGGCCGCCGGCTCATCGAGCAGCCAGATCGGCGCCGGGGCGGCGACGAGCCGGGCCAGAGCGAGGCGGCGCCGCTGCCCGGCCGAGAGCCAGCGGCACGGCCGATCGGCAACCGCGCCCAGCGCAAAGGCGGCCAGCGCCGGTTCGATCGCGGGCGCCGCAACTCCGCGCAGCGCCGCCCAGAGGCGCAGCATCTCGCGCGGGCTGAAGGCCGGCTTCGCCGCGTCCTGATGGCCGACATAGTGAACGAGAGCGCGATAGCGCGCGGCCTCGCGCATGACCGGCGCGCCACCCCACCAGAGAGCACCCGCGGCGGGCACGAGCAGCGTTGCCAGGAGCCGCAACAGGCTCGATTTGCCACTGCCGTTGGTCCCGGTGAGGACGAGCGCGCCGCCTGCGGCCAGCCGGCAATCGACCCCGGTAAACACCAGCCGCTCGCCGCGCCGGCAGGCGAGGCCCTCGGCGACAAGCTCGCCCGTATCAACGTAGCCGCTGTCCACCCGGTATCCCCTCAAGTGTCCGGGAACACGACTTTATAAACCGGTAGGACGCGAGCAGAACTTGCAAAGCGGCGATCTACACCGCAGGCCGGACAAAAAAGCGGCTCCGGAGGGGGAGTTCCGGAGCCGCTAGCCGGCCGGCCGACAGGAAGGGCCGGCGCGGAGGTTTGGGGGGACAAACCTGTAAGGACAAACCCTACGCATGGCACCTTCGTTCCGAATTGGGTCTTCGGTTTGCGGAAATTGCGGCGTTTTCGTGATGAAACTTATGCGATCGGCCGCCGATCCTCGATGATTTTGCCGTCGTTGGGGAGGCTCCCCGCGGGCACCGGCGTGACCGTACCGCGCAGTTTGGTGACGGCCTGTACGGTCTCGGCGATGGCACTTTCCGCCTCGGCTGGTTCCATCAGCTCCACCAGCAGCGTCATCTGGTCGGCGCTCGCCGGCCGCTCGATCACCAGACGCGCGCGGATGATCGATTTGTGGCGCCGCGCGATCTCGGCGATTTGCTGCGGGTGGACGAACATGCCGCGCACCTTGGCGGTCTGGTCGGCGCGGCCGAGCCAGCCGCGGATCCGCCGGTTGGTGCGGCCGCAGGGGCTCTGTCCCGGCAAGATCGCCGACAGATCGCCGGTGGCAAAGCGGATCAGCGGATATTCCGGGGTCAAGGTGGTGACCACCACTTCGCCGACTTCGCCCGCGGCGACCGGGTCACCGGTGCCGGGGCGCACCAGTTCGACGATGACCCCCTCGTCGAGCACCATGCCCTCGCAAACCGAACCGTCGGGTGCGCGGCTTTCATAGGCGATGAGGCCGAGATCGGCGGTGCCGTAGCACTGCATGGCGGCGATGCCGTGCGCCGCGAACTCGACCCGCAAGGCCGACGGAAACGCCTCGGCGCCGACCACCGCCTTCGTGAGAGAGCCGATGTCGCTGCCCTCAGCAGCCGCGCGGTCGAGGAGGATCTTGAGAAATGACGGGGTGCCGATATAGGCGACCGGCTGCAGGTCGGCGATCGTCTTCAGCTGCAGCTCGGTCTGGCCGGTGCCGGCCGGAATCACCGGGCAGCCGAGCGCCTGCGCCGCGCTCTCGAGCATCGCCCCGGCCGGGGTCAGGTGATAGGAGAAGGTATTGTGCACAAGGTCGCCCGGGCGGATGCCGGCGGCATAGAGCGCCCGCGCCATGCGGTAGAAATCCGGCCGCCTTGCCTCCGGTTCATAGATCGGCCCGGGCGAGGCGAAGATGCGCGCAACCGCGGCGACCGGCACGGCGCAAAATCCGCCGAACGGCAGAGTTTTCCGCTGCAATTCGATCAGATCGGATTTGCGGGTGAGCGGCAGATCAGCGAGGGCGCGCCAATCGGTGATCTCGGCGGGCCGCACCTTGGCCAGGCGGTCTCGGTAGGCCGGGGCGTGCTGTTTCGCCGCCGCGATGATTGCGGGTAGCGCCGCCATCAAAGCCGATTCGCGCTCCAAGGGATCGCGCCTCTCCAGCGCGTCATAAAAGACCCCGTCCACCGACCGCCTCCTCCTGCCCGCCTCTGTGATGCGCGCACAGGGCGCGAGATTGCTCTGGGTTTGCCACCGGCATCAAGAGACCTCGACCGTCTGCATCGCGCGTCCCGGTTTTTGTTCGCCGGTAGCGCGGCATTGATTGCGAAACAATCTGTGGTTCGCTACCCTCCTGCGTTGCGTGTGGTGGCCGCGCGGGGGGCGGGGTGACAGGTTTTCTCAGGCGCATCATTGATGTGCTGCGCAATGCGCCCCGACCTTGGCGCTCGCTACCGCTGGCCCTGGTCGTAGTTGGTCTCCTTGCCGGCCCGTCATCGGCTCAGGAACTGTCCGCCGCCGAGCGCGCCAAGCTGCAGGCCGAAAAGGAAGCGCTGTTCCAAAAGACCCTGAAGGATCCGAGCAACCTCGACGTTGCCTTTGCCTATGCCGATGTCTCGGCCAAGCTTGGTGACAACGAGGCGGCGGTCTCCGCGCTCGAGCGCATGCTGCTGTTCAACCCGAACCTGCCGCGGGTTCAGGTCGAACTCGGCGCGCTGTATTTCCGAATGGGCTCGTACGCTATCTCGCGCACCTATTTCCAGCGGGCGCTCGACGCGAACCCGCCGGACGAGGTGAAGCGGCGCATCGAGAGCTATCTCGCCCAGATCGAGCGGCTGAGCGCACCGCAGCGTTATTCCGGCTTTTTCTTTTTCGGCGCCCAGCACCAATCGGACGCCAACATCGCCGGCTCACCGAGCATCGCTTTCCCCGGCGTCGTCATCAATCTGCTGCCGCAGTTCGTCAAACAGAGCGATTGGGATGTGTTCGCGACGGGCTCGGTTCTCTACTCCTACGACCTGGGCAACCAGGATCGTGACACCTTCGAAGTCAGCGGCACCGGCTTTGCCAACCACTACAGCCGGGTCACCCGGCTTGCCATTGGCTTTGTCGAGGCGACGGTCGGGCCGCGGTTCAACTACGCCAACCCGCTGCCGGGGGTGAGCTCGCTCTCGCTCAAGCCCTATTTGATCGGGAATAATGTCACTCTGGGCGGCAACCAGTACTTCACCACGGGTGGCGTCGGGGGCGAGTCGACCGCGCAGGTGTGGGACGATGCGCACCTCAAGGCAGCGTTTGAATTTCGCCAAAAGAGTTTCACCAACGCTCCCGATCGACCCTTGTCGACCGGCTTCGACGGCAGCGACAAGATCGTCTCGCTCGCGTTCAATAAGCCCATTCCCATTGTCCCTCAATCCGATCTGAGCCTCGAATTCGACTTTCTCAACCAGGACACCTCGCCACTCCCCGAGCTGGTCGGCCCGCCGCTCCCGTATTATTCAAACAATACGTTTACCGGCGCTGCCGCCTACCACATCCGCTATGACGACCCGACCGGGCTGCTCCGGCTTCCCTGGGACACCACCTTGTCCCTGAGCGGCAGCTGGGCCAACTACGCCGCGCCCGACCCATGCTGCGGCGTCGCCAGCAATCGCTTTGACCGACGCTGGCGGTTTGCGCTCACGCAAAGCTTCCAGGTCGGCGAAGCTACCGCCATCGTCATGCAGCTCGAGCGCGACGTCGTATCGTCCAACGAGGCGCTCTACCATTACACCAACAACAGCGTGCTGGTCGGCCCGCAATTCCGCTTCTGACCAAGGGATTGCGGCGCTCTCGCCGGCGCCGGCGCCGGCGTGGCCGATGCCCTCCCCGATGACAAGCGGGTCATCCGGAGCTATTGTTCAACGCGTTGATTGATCCGCGCGCGGTTTCGGCGGGCGCGCATCGCCACTGATCGGCGCATCAGGAGGGGTTTTATGCCCGGTTTTGCTCAGCTTTCACCGCGTGTCGGCCCACTGCGTGCCGGCGTCGTCGCCGGTTTGTTGCTAACGGCAGCGGCGGCGAGCGCGCTTGCGGCCGAAGAGCGGATCGGGATCAACAGCGCGGTCAATCCCGACGCGACCGGGACGCCCCCCGGCGCGACGGCACGCAGGCTGGTGATCAGCCAGGATGTCATCTTCAACGAACACATCACCACCGGCCCCTCCGGGCAGACCCAGATCCTGTTTCTCGACGAATCCTCGATGACGGTCGGCCCCAATTCGGACCTGACGATCGATCAGTTCGTCTATGACCCCAAGGCCGGCACCGGAAAATTGGCGATGAGCGCGACCCGGGGCCTCTTGCGCTATGTCGGCGGCAAGCTCAGCAAGAACGAAGATGCGGTGACGCTGCGCACCGCCACCGCGACCTTGGCCGTGCGCGGCGGTTCGTACCTGACGAAATTCGATGCCGACAAGACCGAAGCCGCGTTCCTCTACGGCAATCAACTCAAGGTCACCGGCGCTGTCGGCGAACCGCAGATCATTAGGCGACCCGGCTGGGGGTCTACCGTCCTCCGCGGCGGCGCGGCTTCGGACTTGTACCGGGTGCCACCCCAGCGGCTGGCGCAGGACACCCAGCAGCTCGACGGGCGATCCGGCAGCACCGGCGGCGCCACCGTGATCCCGACCGACGCCACGGTCGTCAACAGCGGCGTCCCCAAGACGATTTCGGGCGACTTCTCCGACAGCCTCCAGCAGGCCGAAAACCAGGGCGGCACCTCGAACACCCCGACGCCGAACCCGAACCCGCCGCCGACGATTAACACGCTGCAAGGCACCACCTCTCAGGGCTCGACGGGTGCGACGCAGCCCAGCATCCTGTCGCCGACCGGTACGACGCGGATCTTCGCCTTCTCCCTGGCGGGGTCGCCATCGCCGAGCAACATCCCGTTTTCGCCCAATGATGACGCGCCGATCCCTGCGTCGCTGACGCCCCTCTACCTGGTGGCGCCGGCGTCGACCGCGATCGGCAACACCAGCACCGCGAGCACCGCGCGCGAGCTGAACGCGACGGTCGCTTTCCTCGGGCAAGGCAGCTCGCAAAGTTCCACCGCGGTCGTCGAGGGCGGAGTCGTGACGACGCTCCAGAGCAATGGCGCGCCGATCATCGTCGGCGCCGTGCGCGGCGTCGAATCGATCTCTCCTGGCGGCGATTCGGAGACGATCACCTCGCCGGTCAGCGGGGTCGTCAACGCCACCAGCAACAGCCTCGGCTTTACGCTCGACCAGACCAAGTACGATACCGTGTCGGACACCAACCTTGTCGCCACCGGACCGGCGGCGTCCCAGCCCGGGGCCGTCGAGACCGAATTCGTCGTCACGAACCCATCCACGGAAGCCTTCACCTTCTCGCAGTCCGCAGCGCAAACGACAGTGCCCGCCGGTGTCGGCACCAGCCGGACGACGCAGACGCTGACCGGCTTTTTCGGCGGACTGATGACGACCACCGCGACATCGACACCCTATGCGCTGACCGGGACAGCCACGATCGCGACCGATAGCCTCGCCAATACGGTGACCGCCAACTTCACCAGTGACCACTCGCTCAACGCGGCGGCAACCGGCGGGCTCACCTCGATTTCGATGAATTTCGGCGGGACACAAAGCGTCTTCGTCGACGACAATATCTTCGGCGCATTCGAGAACACCGCCGCCCCTCAGCAGATCAACGGCCAGCCGCTGCAGGTCGACGGCAGCACGAAACACGCGGGCCAGCTCTACCTGGTCAGTTCGGCAACCGCCGCGCTGCCCACCGCGCTGCTGCCGAGCGGCGCGTCGTTCTGCCAATGCGCATACCTGAAGTGGGGTTATTGGGGCGGCGATCTGCGGACCGATAACGCGAGCAACAACACTCTTTCACGCATCGACCACGGGCATATCAACTTCTGGGCCGCCGGAACCCCGACCCCGGCCGGGGATCTCAATACGCTGGCGAGCCAGAACGCATCAGGAACGTATAACGGCGCCGCGATCGGTTCAGTGGACAATGCCGGCGCGCGTTATGTCGCCGCCGGGGGCTTTACCGGCACCTTTAATTTCGGCACGCACACCGGCACGTGGGCGCTCAACAATTTCGACGGACACAGTTTCAGCACCGCCGGCACCGCGACCGGAAGCAATTACAGCTTCAGCGGCGCCGCCGGCGGCTTCGCCGGCTCGGTCAATGGCAGCTTCTATGGCCCGATGGCGGCGGAAACCGGCGGAAACTTCTCTTTCCACACCACGACCGGTCCGGTCTACCTCGCCTCCGGGATTTTCGCCGGCAAGCGGTAGGCTCTTGATGCGGCCATCGGTTGAAGTTGAGCCCACTGTGCTTTAGGGGGAGCCGGTTGGGGCATCGATGCGCCGTTTGCTGACCCTCCAGGGATTAGCAGCAGGTTTTTCGATACAGGCTTGCGCCAGTGTGACGGAGCGGGTCGAAATCCGCGCAAAATCCCCATAATGTCTGCCGATCATGGCTATCGACCGGTCGCCTGTCGCCGCGGAGATCCGCGCGACGCTTGCTGTTGCCGCGCCCTTGGCGGGGGCGAACCTGGCGCATATGTCGATGAGCGTCACCAACGTCCTCATCGTCGGGCATCTCGGCGCGACCCCGCTCGCGGCGGCCGGGCTCGGCGCAGCGATCTATTGGTCGCTCTTGATGCTGTGCCAGGGCATCCTGACCGCGGTGGCACCGCTGGCGGCGCACGCGATCGGCGCCGAAGACCACCCGACCGCGGGACGGGTCGCCGGGGCTGGGCTGATTATCGCCGCGGTCCTCGCGGTGCCGGTCATCCTGATCCTGACGGTCATCCCCGGGCTCCTCGCCGGGCTTGGTTATGAGCCGGAGCTCGCCGCCGAGCTGGCGCGCTTTCTGCGGGTGATCCGCTGGGGTGCGCCGGCCTTTCTCGGCGTTGCCGTCTTGCGCTTCCTGCTGGTCGCGGCGTTTCGCACGCGGATCGTGCTGGTGATCCCGCTCGCCGCGATCCCGCTCAACGCGGCCCTCAACTGGGCGCTGGTGTTCGGGCATTGGGGCCTGCCGGCGATGGGCAGCGCCGGCTCGGGTGCGGCGACCGCGATCGTGCAATGGCTGATGCTGCTGTCTTTTGCCGGCTTGATGGCGACGATGCCGGGGCAGGTGCCGGTCAGGCTGGCGATCCGGGTCCTGGCTGAGATCCCCCGCATCCTGCGGCTCGGCCTGCCGATCAGTGCGCTGATTGGGCTGGAGACCGGGTTGTTTGTGACGACCGGCGTGCTGATGGGCCTCCTCGGGCCCGATGCGCTTGGCGCCCACCAGCTGGTCTTCAACGTCGCCGGGCTCTCGTTCATGGTGCCGCTCGGGATCAGCCAGGCGGCGACGGTGCGCGTCGCCTTCCAGCTTGGCCTCGGCGCACCGGCTGCGGCCCGCCGGGCCGGGTTTGTCGCGGTGGCGCTCGGCGCCCTGTTCATGGCGACGATGGCGGTCTTGTTTTGGACGGCGCCGCGCATGCTGGTGAGCGCGTATGTCGATCTCTCCGACCCGACCAACGGGGGCCTCGTCGGCATCGCGGTGCGGCTGTTCCTCATCGCCGCCCTCTTCCAGGTGTTCGATGGCGTGCAGGTGATCGCCGCGGGCGCGCTGCGCGGCTATCGCGACACCGCGGTGCCGATGCTGATCGCCGCCATCGGCTATTGGGCGATCGGGTTCGCCGGCGGCTGGCTCCTGGCGTTTCCGCTTGGGTATGGTGCGGTAGGGTTGTGGCTGGGATTGGCGATGGGGCTCGGTGTGGTGGCGATGTTGCTCGGCGTGCGGCTCTATTTCTGCGCCCGCTCGCAGCTGCGCGGCGGCGCGCGGGCGGCGCTGGCCAGCGAGGCGCGTGCCTAGCGGCGGGCGACGCGGCCGCTCGCCGACAGGTGCGGCGCATCGAGCCCGACCCCGACGAGATGACCGAAGAGGGAGGCGATCCGGGCGCGGTCGGCTTCGGGCAGCGGCGGCTTCAGGATGGACGCGATGTTGCTGCGGAGGTGCGCGAGGTCGCCGGTGCCGAAGAGGACGACATCGGCGCCGGGCTCGTGGCGGACAAAGCGATAGGCGGCGTCGATGACGCTTGATGCGCCGCCCTCATGGACGAGGAAGCCGAGCGGGTCGGAACTGTCGGCGAGGGCGTCTGGCACCAAGCCGTCCAGGGCGAGAGCGCGCAGCGTCGCGGCGAGGCGCTCAGGCCGCGAAAAGATGTTGCGCACCGCGAACATCATCAGCGTGCCGATTTGGTGCTGGCGGGTCCGCGGCAATACGCTCGTACGCGCGTTCTGGTTCATCATGTGGAAGGCGATCATCAGCGTGTCCCAGACGCCGTCCTCGCACGCCCACTGAGCCATCTCGTGCTCGGGGTCGCCGGGCGCGGTCTCGGTGATGCCGAGATGGCGGAACTTGCCCTTCTCCTTTTCGCGCAGGAGGGCCGGGGCGAGCACCTGGAGCGCGTGGTCGTAGCCGCGCGGCGCGACCCCGTGCAGCTGGTAGACGTCGATGTAATCGGTGCCGAGCTCTTTGAGCGAGCGATCGAGGCTGGCGACCGCGGTTTCCGGGGTCGAGTTGGGGTGGCTGACCCCGAACGGCGCCTTGGTGCAGACGACGACGTCGTTGCGCGGGACGCCGCGCAAGGCCCGGCCGAGGACGGGCTCGGTGCCATAGGCCGCCGCGGTATCGAACAGGTTGACGCCGAGATCAAGGGCGGCGCGGATGATGCCGATCGCGTGGCCCTCATCCCGGCCGGTGCCGAGCCCCAGCTGGCTGAACCCGCCGCAGCCGAGCCCGGCGACGCTGACCTTTAGGCCGGTGCGCCCCAGCGTTGTGTACTCCATCCCGCGCCTCGTGAATGACAAGCCCCGGCTTTATCCATAACATGGCCGCACGGCGCATCGCGCGCCGAACCATGGGGAGGACAGGATGGCCTTGCGCAAATACATCATCGAACGCGACATTCCCGCCGTCGGCAGCCTGGAGCGCGAGCAGCTGAAGGGGGCGGCAGCGAAATCGAACGAGGTGCTGCGCCAGCTCGGACCGGACATCCAATGGGTCGACAGCTATGTCGCCGCCGACAAGACGTTCTGCGTCTATCTGGCGAAAGACGAGGCGATCATCAAAAAGCACGCCGAGATCAGCGGCTTCCCGGCGACCAAGATCACCGAAATCCGCAAGATGATCGACCCGACGACCGAACACGCCGGGTAACGGGGCGGCGACCAGCGGTCTGACCCCCACCCTAACCCTCCCCCGCTTGCGGGGGAGGGAATTGCACGCTCCGGCGCGGGTCGCTCCCTCCCCCGCAAGCGGGGGAGAGCTAGGGTGGGGCTGGTTTTTTTACCGGTCGATCCAGGCGATGCGCAGGACGTTGGTCGAGCCGGGGGTGCCGAAGGGGACGCCGGCGGTGATGACGACGCGCTGACCCGGCCCGGCGATCTCCTCGCGGTGGGCGGTGCGCACCGCCTTTTGCACCATGTCGTTGAAATTCCTGATATCGGGGAGGTGCACACAATGCGCCCCCCAGAGGAGCGCGAGCCGGCGCGCGGTCGCGAGGTTCGGCGTCAAGGCGAGGATCGGCGCTCCGGGGCGCTCGCGGGCCGCGCGCAAGGCGGTCGCCCCCGAACTGGTGAACGAGACGATCGCGGCGGCGCCGATCGTCTCGGCGACCTGGCATGCGGCGGCGCTGATCGCATCGGAATTGGTGTGCTCGGGCGGCATGCGGCTGGCGTCGAGCGTCGCAAAATAGAGCGGATCTTGCTGCACCCGCCGGGCGATGCGGTCCATCATCGTGACCGCTTCGATCGGGTACTGGCCGGCCGCGGTCTCCGCCGACAGCATGACGGCATCTGCCCCCTCATAGACCGCGGTGGCGACGTCGGAGGCTTCGGCCCGGGTCGGGGTCGGCGCCAGAATCATCGATTCGAGCATCTGCGTCGCAACGATCACCGGCTTGCCGGCGACCCGGCAGGCATGGATCACCTGCTTTTGCACGCTCGGCACATCTTCGGGCGGCATCTCGACGCCGAGATCGCCGCGCGCCACCATCAGCGCATCCGAAAGCTCGATGATCTCGTCGAGCCGCGCGATCGCCGCCGGTTTCTCGAGCTTGACGATGATGCCGGCAGCGGTGCCGATGAGTTTTCGGGCCTCGGCGACATCCTCGGGGCGCTGCACGAAGGAGAGCGCGATCCAGTCGGCGCCGTGCGCCAGCGCGAAGGAGAGATCGGCGCGGTCTTTTGGCGTAATCGCCGAAATCGGCAGGACGACATTGGGGACGTTGACGCCCTTGTGGTCGGAAAGGGTGCCGCCGACGAGGATCTCGGTGTCGGCGAAATCGGCGCCGCATGCGGTGACCCGGAGGCGCAGCTTGCCGTCGTCGAGGAGGAGCTCGGTCCCGGGTACGATGGCGGCAAAAACCTCGGGATGCGGCAAGGGCGCCCGCGCGGCATTGCCGAGGCGTGCATCGAGGTCGAAGCGAAACCGCGCGCCGGCGACCAGCTCGGCCCGGCCGTTGGCGAAATTGCCGACCCGCAGTTTGGGGCCCTGCATGTCGGCCAGGATGCCGATCGGGCGTCCAGTCTCCGCTTCGACGTGGCGGATCGCGGCGAAGCTGGCGCGGTGCTCTTCGTGGGTGCCGTGGCTGAAATTGAGGCGGAAGACGTCGACCCCGGCATCGAAGAGGGCGCGGATCCGCTCCAGCCCGGCGCTGGCGGGCCCCAGGGTCGCGACGATCTTGGCGCTGCGCCGGCGCCGCAGGGCCCGGTTCCGGCCGCGCGCCCGCTCAGCCGGCAAGGCCGGGCGCGAGGATAAGGATGGCTCGGAAATCGTTGACATTGGTCAGGGTCGGACCGGTTACGACAAGGTCGCCCAGGGCGGCGAAAAATCCATAGCTGTCATTCTGCGCCAGCTTGTCGGCGATGGCGATGCCCCGCGCGGCCGCACGCTCGATCGTGTCGCCATAAATGATCGCCCCGGCATTGTCTTCGGTGCCGTCGATGCCGTCGGTGTCGCAGGCAATGGCGGCGATGTCCGGAGCGCCGTCCAGAGCCGCAGCAAGCGCCAGGAGGAACTCGCTGTTGCGGCCGCCGCGGCCCTGACCCCGCACAGTGACCGTGGTCTCGCCGCCGGACAGGATGACCGCCGGCGGCGCGACGAGGTCGGCACCGACGCGAAACTGCCCGGCGCTGACCTGCAACGCGATTCCCGCGTGCACCAGCGCCACCGCGCGCGCCTCGCCCTCGATCCGGTCGCTGAGCACAATGGGCGTAATCCCGCGGGCGAGGGCGGCGTCCGCCGCGGCGGCGAGCGCCTGCTGCGGGCTGGCGATCAATTCGAACCGGGTGCGGGCGAAAATCGGGTCCCCCGGCTTGGGGGTTTCCTCCGCCGCGGCGGCGAGATGGGCGACGATGGAGCGCGGCTCCTCGATCCCGTATTTGGCGAGGACCGCGCGCGCCTCGGCGAAACTCGAGGGATCAGGGACTGTCGGGCCCGAGGCGATCACCGCCGGATCGTCGCCCGGCACGTCGGAAATCGCCAGGGTGACCACCCGCGCCGGCGCCGCGGCCGCGGCGAGGCGGCCGCCCTTGACCCTCGAGAGGTGTTTCCGCACGGTGTTGATCTCGCCGATCGTCGCGCCCGAGCGCAACAGCGCCCGGGTCACCGCCTGCTTGTCGGCGAGCGTCAGCCCCGGCGCCGGCAAGGTGAGCAGCGCCGACCCGCCGCCGGAGACGAGGCACACCAGCTGGTCCTCGGGCCCCAGCCCACCGGCGAGATCGAGGATTTGCCGAGCCGCTTCTTCGCCGGCGAGGTCGGGAACCGGGTGGGCGGCCTCGACGATGCGAATTCGCCGGCAAAGAGCGGCGTGACCGTGGCGGGTGACGACAATGCCATCGAGGGGTCCGGGCCAGGCACTTTCGAAGGCGCGGGCCATCGCCGCCGAGGCTTTGCCGGCGCCGACCACGACCGTGCGCCCGGCGACCGGTTGCGGCAGATGCGCGGCGATCGCCCGGGCGGGATCGGCGGCGGCGAGAGCCGCGTCAAACAGCGCCCGCAGACAGTCGCGAGTCCTGCCGCGAATCTCGCCGCGAATCTTGCTAGTCTCGCGCGCGTTCACACCCGCATTCCAACCGGTCAATTCGCCTCGTCGATTGGCCCTTGCCATTTGCGGTGCCATTTCATATCGACCGTGGCGAAAAGGCCAGCGCCAGATCCGGGCCTGCCGCGACAGGCCCGCACCATCGTTCCGCACAGCATCGAGCGCAGCCGGCGCGAGGGAGAGTAGGGGTGAGGATTTCCGGCCGGAACGGCGCCGTCATTGCCGCCTCGCTGGCATTGGTGACGGTGATCCTCGCGCCGGAAATCATCGTCCCCGGACGCGCCCAGCCGCCCAGCCCGCCGGCCGCGCAAAGCCCGGCCCAGCGGCAGGCGGCGCCGGCTCCGGCGCCACCGCCGGCGGCGACCCCGGTCCCGCCACCGCCTGCGTCGACCCCGGCCCCACCGCCGGCGGCGACCCCGGCCCCGCCACCGCCTGCGCCGGCTACGCCGGCGGAGAATGCGGCGGCGCCAACCCCGGCCCCGCCTCCGGAAGCGCCGTTTGCCGAGTTGTTTGCCCGGCTGGCGAGTAGGCTGAGCGGCGTCGTCGTCAACATCTCGACCCAGGCCGCGCCGCCCGCCGCCAAGACCGGTCCGGAGACGCCGCAAAACTCACCCGGGGGCACGCTCGACGAAGTGTTTCGCGACTTCTTCGGGGACAAGGGCGCGCCGGGAGGGCCGGGCCCGCGGATCGCCTCGCTCGGCTCGGGCTTCGTCATCGACCCGTCGGGGTTGATCGTCACCAACAACCACGTCATTGCCAATGCCGAGCAGATCACGGTGACGCTGGCCGACGATACCGCACTCCAGGCGCAGGTCATCGGCCGTGATCCCGTTACCGATCTGGCGCTCCTCAAGGTTGACCCCAAGGGTCCGCTGCCCGCGGCCACCTGGGGCGATTCGAGCAAGGCCAGGGTCGGCGACTGGGTACTGGCGATCGGCAACCCGTTCGGCCTCGGCGGCACGGTCACCGCCGGGATCATTTCGGCAACCGCGCGCGATATCCATTCCAGCCCCTACGATGACTATCTGCAGACCGACGCCTCGATCAACCGCGGCAATTCCGGCGGGCCGATGTTCGATCTGGCGGGCGAGGTGATCGGCATCAACACCGTCATCTATTCGCCCTCGGGCGGCTCGATCGGCATCGGGTTCGCGATCCCATCGGCCTTCGCCCGCCCGATCATCGAACAGCTGAAGGCAACGGGGAAGGTCGAGCGCGGCTGGATCGGGGCGCGCATCCAGCCGGTCACCGACGACCTTGCCGAGAGCGTCGGGCTCGACAAGAGCCGCGGCGCGATGATCGCCGCGATCGACCCCGGGAGCCCGGCGCTGCAAGCCAAGCTGCGGCCGGGCGACGTCATCCTCAGCTATGACGGCAAGCCGATCGAGCGCAGCCGCCAGCTGCCACGGCTGGTCGCCGATACCCCGCCCGACAAGCAGGTCAAGGTGACGATCTGGCGCGACGGCAAGGAACGCGAGGCCGAGCTCAAGGTCGCGGTGCTCAATCCCGACCGCGCCGCGCCCGCGCCGCCCGCACCGGAAAAACCCAAGCCGATCGTCGCCGTCGACGCGTTCGGTTTGAAGCTCGCCAAGCTCACTCCCGACTTGAAGAAGCAATTCTCGCTGCCCGACGCGGCCAAGGGGGTGGTCGTCACCGAGGTGCCGCCGAACAGCGCCGCAGCCGCGCAGGGGCTGCGCCCGGGCGACCTGGTGATCGCGGTCGTGCACACCCAGGTGACAACCCCCGATGAGGTGGCGCAACTCGCCGCAGCGGCAAAAAAGGGCGGTCAGAAAAAACTGCTGGTCGAGGTCGAGCGCGACGGCAGCACGCGGTTTGTCGCGCTGCCCGCGGAGCCCGGCTGAGGCGCGCCGCCCGGTGGATAGTAGGCGGCCCCCCAATCTCGCCCGATACGAGCGGATCGCACCGTTTTGGCGAGGCGCTGTACCGGACGCTCGCGGCACTCGAAGCCGAAGGGCACCTGACCCGCACCGAGACGGCGATCGTGCTCAGGAAATCTGATATCCCATGATCCAGATCATGCGGGTGTGCGGCCGGAATACGGTAGGGTTTCGGCCATGTCGGCAGGACCGATTATCGAGGCCGACGGCCTGACCCACCATTGCGGCGAGCGCATCGCCGTCGATCGCATCGATTTCACTATCAGCCGTGGCGAGGTCTTCGGGTTTCTCGGTCCGAACCGTGCCGACAAGAGCAATCCCCATGAGGTTCTTCCATGTTTTCCACCCGTAAGCTGTTTGCCACCGCTGCCGTGCTAGTCGTCGTGGCGTCCGGCGTCGCGCTCGCTGAAACGACGCCCGGCGATCACTCGATGGGGCCGGACCACATGCAGCAGACGATGCCGTCCGGGCAGCATCCGATGGGGCCGGATCACATGCAGGAAATGATGCGCCACCACCAGGGCATGACGCCGATGGGCGCTCACGCCGGCATGCACGCGACCGCGACGGTGCCGACGCTGCCCGGCCAGGATGCCTTTGGTGCGATCCAGGAGATCGTGGGCATCCTCGATGCCGACCCCAAGACCGACTGGACAAAGGTCGATCTCGAAGGGTTGCGGCAGCACCTGATCGACATGAACGAGGTGACGCTCAAGGCCGCGGCCGCAGCAAAGCCGGTCGACGGCGGCCTGGAGATTGCGGTCACCGGCAGCGGGCGTACCCTGGCGGCGATTCAGCGCATGGTTCCGGCCGACGCCGCCGAGGTCGAGCGCACCCATCTCAACGGCTGGAGCGCCAAGACCGCGATGCTGCCGGATGGGGTGAGGCTTACCGTCACGGCGCACGACCCGGCGGAGGTCGCTCATATCCGGGGGCTCGGCTTTATCGGGATCCTGGCGAGTGGCACCCACCACCAGCTGCATCATCTCGCGATGGCCCGGGGCGAGATGTCCCATATGCATTGACGGCGAGGGCGGACCCGGTTCGGAGGCTGGGAGTGTCGGGTCCCGCCAAGTGGTGTAGGAGCTATGGGTAAGTAGCCCGCCACAGTGACCGCCACGAGTGTGGCGGCGGCCGCCTACTTATCCACAGCAGTGATCATCGTGAATCGCCGGGATCGCGATGGTGTTGACTGCCCGGTCTGGTCGACGGCGGTATCACCGCACGCACACCCCGGGCGATAGGCGCCATGCCGACCGAAGCCCGCGCGCCCCACCGGGAGCGGTACTCTTCCGAGGCGAGAGAATGCCGCGGTTTGGCCCGACAGGAAAGAGCGGCGCGGCTTGCGTGCATTTTCCCGCTGCCGCCAGCGTCGTAAGCAAAACCTTAACTTCCGCCCCGTACATTCGCCGCCACCGTCGCCACGAAAGGCACCCGGCACGATGGCAGTCAATAGACCGACGATACTTGTTGTCGTTGACGACCCGGACGAGCGCGCGGTGATCGCCGGCGTATTGCGCGAGGTGGGGTTTGGCGTGGTAGCGTCCGCGCTCGACCGGGTCGCCCGGGCGGCGATGACGCGCCACGGGTTCGCCGCGGCGGTCGTGGCGCTGCGTGACGGCGACGGGGTCGAGTTCCTGCGCCACGCGCGCCGCTGGCAACCCGGTTTGAAGGCGCTGATCGTCATCGAACCGACGGCGACGCAGTTTGTCGATGCCGATGACGACACGATCGTAGCACGGCCGTTCGACCCGCGCCGGCTGCTGGGCTACGTGTTCGAGCTGGTGCTGCGCGAAAATGGCCGTGACGTGGCGCCGCAGCACAGCCATGCCGCCGAATTCGCGATCGCCGCCGCCAGGCTCGCCTGCCTGGCCAGCCGCCGCGCCGCAGTCGCGGCCGCCGATGCCAGCCGCCGGGCGCACGACTTGACACGCCAGATCGGCAAGGCCGGCGCACCGCATCGCGGGCTCGCCGTCATCCGCTGACCGCGATAAGCAACCCTGCGCAAATGTTCGCTCGTGAAGGTCGGTTAAACCACGGGTATTCGAACGGCCGCATTCGGGCAGGGGTTCGGATGCCGGCGGGGCGCGACCAGATGCGTGTGGTTCCGAAAGTGAAGCCCAGCGATGTCAGGGCGCACCGCTCCGTCAGCGGCTACATGCCGCCGCCATAAGACCCCATACCCCGAGAAACGCAGTAGTTGACCGGGCACTCCGGAAGATCAGAGGTCGCTACCGTGCGCAATTCCAGCGCGCTTCCGCCCTGACAATAAGAGACATCGGCGACGACGAAGTCTCCGAAGGTTGCCTGGCTGATAAAAACGAAGCGCTGCGCCGCGATTAGAGATTGCAGGCCAGCGCAGGTATAGGTTCGGGAATCGATCCCGTTGGCGAAAGCCGGGGAGCCGAAAGCGATTGCCACCGCGAGCGCAAGCCACCTGATCATCCGCGGAGTATAACACGGCCGCGGCGAAGCCTCGACCCTGTCGCGTGCTGGGGCCGAGCAGGCCGGTGCGCCGCCCGTCCATAGGAGAAAGATTTTTCTCTTTTGCCGACCGTCGCCCCGTCATACTGAATCCGGCCTGCTGCCCGTCTTCCGTTCCTCAGACGGAGGAGGGCGGGCGCCTGTGGCTCAGAAGAGGAGAAAACGCAATGTTCAGCCATATCATGGTCGGGAGTAACGACGTTGCGCGGTCGAAGAAATTCTATGATGCCCTGTTTGCCGCGATGGGCGCTCAGCCGGGCACTCAGGACCCAAGGGGTCGGCTGGCCTACTCGCATAATGGCGGGCGTTTCATGGTGTCCAAACCGATCGACGGCAAGCCGGCGTCGAATGCCAACGGCGGCACCATCGGCTTTACGATGAGCAGCCCGGAACAGGTCCAGGCATGGCATAAGGCCGGGGTCGCCAATGGCGGCACGTCGATCGAGGACCCGCCCGGCATCCGGCAAGGAGCCGCCGGCCAGATGTATCTCGCCTATCTGCGCGATCCCGACGGCAACAAGCTGTGCGCGCTGCATCGCGTCCCAGGCTGAGTGTTCGCCGACCACCCTGAGGAGGGCCGCCCTTTACGGGCGGTCCTCGCGCGTCACAGTCAGCCGTTTTGCAGGCGGTAGCGCAGCCAAACCACGCCGCCCTCCAACACCTTGGTGCTCGCCAGCGTCATTCTTCGGATCGGCGCGGCGACGCTGGCATCCTTGTCGCTCGAATCGAAGAGGCTCGGCGCGCCCTTCGCGCCATCGATTGCAGGGCAGATCGCAACGCTGATCTCGTCGATGAGGCCGGCCCGCAAAAACGCCCCGTTCGAGCCGCCGCCGCCTTCGAGCAGCAGGCGTTCAAGCCCCAGTTCGCGGTTGAGGATCTCCAGCGCCAATCGCAAATCGAGTTCCTCGTCGCCGGCGAAGATGTAGGAGACGCCATCCTGGCGCAGGCCCGCCAGATGCGCGTCGGAGACCCGCGTCGTCAGCACCGCGACGATTGGGTCGCCGCCGATCTCGGACCGGCCCCAGGCGATCTTGCCGCGCGCATCGAGGGCGATGCCCCACGCGGTGCTGGGGGCGGCGGCATCGCGTCGGAGAAACCAGGGCTCCCGCGGATAGCTCTGGTCGGTGCGGTCGGGGTAGGAAGCGGCCTTGGCGTATTCGCTGCCGGTCACCCGGCCGATCAGCCAGGAGCCGCCGCCGAGCTCTTCGTGCAGGCGCTCGAACAGCCCCGCCATGCGGTTCTCGGCCGGCCGCCACCGGGAGCCCAGAATCCGACCATCGACGCTCGCATTCATGTGGCAGATGACGTAAGGCTTCATTTGCCCATTCTTTCATCGGTCGTTCGAACGAGCCCGTCCCATGTTCACTGCGCGTTGATCCAGTTTTCTGATCCCGTCATTTTAACCGACACATCCGATAGGGAGATCCGCACGGGTTTCCCATCCGCGGTCCCGCGGTGATCGGTTGAGATAAGGAGGGGGCCGGCCTTCTTGTAGCCCGCCCACGTTGTGATTACGACGCTGGGCTTCCTGTCTCCGCCCCGACGGAAGACGAGGTCTTCGACTCTCTTGTCGGCACCGACGTAGAGTTCCCACGTATCGCCCTGCGAATAGCCACCCTCCGTCGGGTATTTCACCACGACCCGTTCCGCGGAAGCAGCGCCTACGGGGAGTTTCTGCATGCCCTCATCGGTCACCGTCGCGCTACTGTCCCACACGGCATGAAACGGAAAGAGCAACCAGTACTGGTCGTTGACGAATGCCGGCTCGATTTCGTTCTTTATGGCATCGCTTTGGCTGCCGAGCTGCGAGCGCTGATAGGTGGCCTGTACCGGCTTTCCTTCCTTGTCTTTCGCCTTGTAGGAGACCGTGCCGGTCTTGGGGTTCCATTCCCAGGTGCGAGACAGATTGAGACCAGGAAGTTCCGCATTGAAAGCGAAGCGGATCGCTTCAATTTTATCAAATGAATCAATGCCATAAGTCTTTGCTATCTGCTCGACGATCGGTGGACGCTGCTGCGCCCAAGACGCCGCAGGAAAGATCATCAGTAGCATGCCGAAGATGAAAAGGAGGATCACATCGCAACGGCTCGAATTGGTCATGAACGTCACTCCTCGCTTCGGGGTTTGGGATCATCTGTGCGTTCGCTGCCGGCCCCTACCGATGGCCGCGCTCAGCTGGGGAGGGGCCAGCCGACCCAGTTGCACAGGGCTTCGCCCATGACGAGGTCGAGGTCGCGGCCCTTGAGCCACGGCAGCTCCTCGGTGAAGACGCTGACGCACTGCCGCCACGAACACGGCATCCGCGTGATGTCGGTACCCCAGAACACGCGGTTCGGGCCGAACGCATCGAAGACGCGGTGCAGGTGCTCGTGGAAGCTGCGGAACGGATAGGCATCCTCCGCGTAGCCGGGCTGTCCGGTTGCCTTGACCGCGATGTTGGGGTGTTTAGCGAGCGCCAGGAGTTCGGGCTGGAAGCGATAGGCGGATTCGCCTCGGCTCCCCGGCGGCACGGCCATGTGGTCGACGATTAGTTTCAGCCCCGGATGGCGCTCGGCGATCCGGCCGACGGTCGGCAGGAACAACGCGCTCGCGAGCGCCACCGGCACTTGCGCCCGCTCGGCTGCCGGCCACAGCCAGTCGAGGCTCCCGTCGGTCATCCATTCCCGCTTGTGCCGCTCGTTGAAATAGAAGCGCAGGCCGAGCATGCCGGGCCGCTCTTTCCAATGCGCGACGAGGTCAGCGCCCTTGGCGTCGTCAAGATAGAACCACCCCATGATGGCGAAGCGGTCGGGGTATGTGCGCACCGCGGCGAGAGCCAGTTCGTTCGAGCTGGGATCCCACAGCACCGGATGGATCAGTGCCCGGTCCACGCCGGCATCGTCCATCGCGGCGATCGCTTCCGCCGCGGAATACGGCTCCTGACGATGCGGCGGCGACGGCGCACCCTTTTCCCAGAGGTGGATCTGGCCATCGACGATCAGCATCTGGCGTCTCCTTTCCGATCCAAAGATTGTTCGTGGTCAGCCCGGCTTGCGGAATTTCAGCAGGTAAATATCCACCGGTTGAGCCGAAGAATGCGAGGGAGTGTCTCTGGCATCCCCGGGTACGCGGAGGAACTTGCCCTCGTCGATCAGTTTGAACCCGGCCGCCTCGATCTCCGACTTGACCAGCGCTTCGTCCGAACGGTGCAGCGTCTGGGTGACGCTCGTGCCGGCGCCGGGCTTGGCCGAGTAATCGCCCATGACCAATTCGCCGCCGGGCTTCAGCGCATCATAGAAAGCCTTGTTCATCTTCGCTCGGTCGATGCCGAGGTTGGTGACGTCGTGATAGCCGTAGAAAAACGTCACCAGATCGAAATCATGCATGCCCGTCGGTGCAGGATCCTCGAACGGCCGAACCGCCGAGACGATATTGGCCCCGGCCGGGGTCTTGAACCGCGCCTCGAGCCGGTCCTTGACGCGGGCAAAGGTCGCTTCCGTATTTTGCGCATAAACTTTGCCGCCCGGCGCTATGGCTCGCGCCAGAAGTTCCGCCTTCCATCCATAGACCGCCTCGATGTCGAGGATTTTCATGCCCGGCTTCGCGCCAATGAACGCAAGCCACTGCGCCGGCGCGCGGTTGGTGTCGAGCTTGCGATCCGCATCGGTTCGGTCAGGAGCAGCGACGATTGCGGAGTAGTTCGGGACGCTCTGTGCGATCGCCGCCGGTGCTGCCGCGATCGCGGACAGCGTTAGAAAAGCGATCAGTATCCTGGATATCAACATCTCGCTCCCCAAATCGCTCACGCTTTCCGCTCAATTCGGCCGGACCAAGGCGGTCGGTCCGGGCTGGGTAGCGTAGACGCCCTGAAAATGAGAAAGCAATCGCCGGGTAGAGGCTTTATCGCGACGACGCCAGAGTGTCACCATGTCTTGGTGTGGAGAAGAGGCCATGTTGACTACGCAGCAGTGCTGGGCGGCGCTGGTCAGCCGCGACGGAAGCGCCGATGGCGCCTTTGTTTACGCGGTGCGCACGACCGGGGTGTATTGCCGGCCGGGTTGCGCCTCGCGCATGCCGCGCCGCGAGAATGTGGCGTTTTACGAGGGGCCGGCCGCCGCCGAAGCGGCCGGGTTCCGGCCCTGCAAGCGCTGTCGCCCACACGAGGGGTCGCCGGCCGACCGGCATGTCGCGGCGATCGACCGGGCCTGCGCGCTGATCCGCTCCGGCGACACTCTGCCGACGCTGGCCGAAATGGCCGCGGCCGCCGGCATCAGCCGCTTTCATTTCCATCGCGTGTTCAAGCAGATCACCGGGGCGACACCGCGCGAATGGGGCAAGGCCCATCGGCTCGACCGCTTCGCCGCACGGCTCGACGCCGGGGAAAGCGTCGCCGGCGCGGTCTATGCCGCCGGGTTCGGCGCCAGTTCGCGTGCTTACGAAGCGGCGTCGAGCGGGCTCGGCATGACCCCGGGGGCCCGGCGCCACGGCGGGCGCGGCGAGACCATTCGCTTCACCATCGTAAAGACCGCGCTCGGCTGGGCCTTAGTGGCCGCGACCGCGCGCGGGATCTGCATGACCGCACTCGGTGACGAGCGCAGCGCGCTCGAAGCCGAGCTGCGCCGGCGCTTTCCCGCGGCGCTGATCTGGCCGGCCGATGCCGCGTTGACCGCCTGGGCCGAACAGATCGTCCGCTTCGTCACGCGGCCCGATGTGCAGCCCGATCTCCCGCTCGACATTCGCGGCACCGCCTTCCAGGCGCAGGTGTGGCGCGCGCTGCAGAAGATCCCGCCGGGGCGGACGACCAGCTATAGCGAGGTTGCCGCCGCGCTCGGCCGTCCGCAGGCGGTGCGGGCGGTGGCCCGCGCGATCGCCAGCAACAATGTCGCGCTCCTGGTGCCGTGCCACCGCGTCGTACGCAGCGACGGCGAACTCGCCGGCTATCGCTGGGGGAGGGAGCGCAAGCGCGCACTCATTGCCCGCGAACGCGAAGCGGCGCAGGCCGCCGAGGCGGCGGCAGAGTGAGGCTGCCGCCCGACGGGTCGTGGCCGGAGCTCGTGGCCGCCCTCGACGAGCGCGGCTACGCGGTGCTGCCCCGCCTGCTCGATGCGGCGGAATGCGCCGCGCTGGCGGCGCTTTACGCCCGCGACGATGCGTTCCGCTCGCGGGTCGTCATGGCGCGCCACAATTTCGGGTCGGGCGAATACAAATACCTGCGTTATCCGCTGCCCGCGGCGGTGGGCGCGCTGCGCGAGGCGCTCTATCCGCGCCTCGTCCCCATCGCCAACCGGTGGCACGAGCGGCTGCGGCTCGACCAGCGCTTTCCGGCCAGCCATGGAGACTATCTCGCGCGCTGCCACGCCGCGGGGCAAGAGCGCCCGACGCCCCTCATCCTCAAATACGAGGCGGGCGACTACAACTGTCTGCACCAGGACCTTTACGGCGAACTCGTCTTCCCGGTGCAGGCGACGGTCTTGTTGAGCCAACCCGGGCGCGACTTTGAGGGCGGCGAGTTCCTGCTCGTCGAACAGCGGCCGCGGATGCAGTCAAAGGGCGAGGTGGTGGGGCTCGGCCAGGGCGATGCGGTCGTCTTCGCTGTCAGCCATCGCCCGGTCGCCGGCGCGCGCGGCTACTACCGGCGAACCATGCGCCACGGCGTCAGCCGGCTCCGTTCCGGCCGGCGCTTCACCCTCGGCATCATCTTCCACGACGCGGCATGAGGATGTCGCTCTATGCCGGTCTCCTCCTTTGCTCTACAACTCAAGTGAACCATCGGGTTTATTCGGGATGATTGCGATGGCAAAGCTCGGTTCGATCGTCCACAGCGACGGGGAAATCTTGGGCGGAACGCCGGTATTTGTCGGGACCAGAGTGCCGCTGCGCAACCTGATCGATTATCTTGAGGGCGGCTACAGCCTGGACGAGTTCCTCGACGCCTTCCCGTCGGTGTCGCGCGAGCAGGCAGTTGCAGCACTGGAAGCCGCCCACGTGGCATTGACCGCCGGTGCGCATCCTCCTGGATGAACAACTGCCTCGGCACCTCGCTCGGCGCATCCGTGGTCATCACGTCCGCACCGTGCAACAGCAGGGCTGGGCCGGGTTGGGTAATGGCGAGTTGTTGCGGCGCGCGGCTGACGATCTATTCGAGGTGTTCGTCACCAGTGACCAAAATCTCCAATTCCAACAAAACTTAGCGGGGTCGCCCCTGATGGTGATCGTCCTCATTGCCCCAAGTAATAAGCTCGAAGATCTCCTTCCCCTGGTTCCGTCTCTGTTGCGAGCGATCCGAGATACGCGCGTCGGCGAGATACGCCAAGTCGGTCCCCCTTAGGCAATCACCCCTTCTCGAACACCTCTTTCGCCACCAGTGCGGCGGTCATTGCGGCGGGCCAGCCGGCGTAGAAGGCGAGGTGAGTGATCAGCTCGCTGATCTCGTCCCTGGTCACGCCATTGGCGAGGGCGCGGGCGAGATGGCCCTCGAGCTGTTTCTCGCGTCCCATCGCGAGGAGCGCCGCCACCGTGATCAGGCTGCGGTCGCGTCGCGATAATCCGGGGCGCTCCCAGACCTCGCCATAAATCAAGGTGTCGGAGATTTCGGCGAGCTTTGGGACGGTGCCGCGGATTGCTTCACGGGCGGGCGAGGTTGGTTGTGGGGCCATGATCTCTCTCCTTGTGAGCCGGGCCTTGTGAGCCGGGGCGTTCCGCCTAGAATAAGCCTAGGGCGCGGGAAAAGTACTGCAGCCACCGGAGGATCCCATGCGCATTGCGGTCATTGGCGCCGGCGGCATCGGCGCGATCTATGGCGCCGCGCTCGCCAAGGCCGGCAACGATGTGATCTTTGTCGCGCGCGGTGCGCATCTGGCGGCGATGCGCGCAAACGGGCTGCGGATCGAGGGCGACCGCGGCGAGACGGTGATCCGTCCGGCGCGGGCGACTGACGACATCGCCGAGATCGCCACCGGGGGCCCCGTCGATTACGCGCTCCTCTGCGTCAAGCTGTGGGATGTCGAGAGCGCCGGCGCGCAGCTCCGCCCGATTGTCGGGCGGGACACCGCCGTCGTACCGGTGCAGAACGGGGTCGATGCGCATGAGCGGCTTGTCCCGATCCTCGGGGAGGGTGCGGTGATGGGCGGCAGCGCCTTTGTCACCGGCTCGATCGTCGCGCCGGGTGTGGTGCGCCAGACCGGCACCTATTTCCAGATGACCTTTGGCGAACTCGACGGCCGCATCAGCGCGCGCGGCGAACGCCTGCGCGATCTGTGCGCCGCGGCCGGCTTCGACGGGGTCCTCAGCCCCGACATCCGGGTGCCGTTGTGGGAGAAATTCCTCGTCCTGGTGCCGCTCGCCAATGTCAATGCATTGACCCGGGTGCCGCTCGGACGGTATCGGGCCGACCCGGATTCTTGGGGATTGGTCGAAGCCAGCCTCAACGAGACCGCCGCGGTCGGCCGCGCCGAGGGCGTCCGGCTTGCGCCCGACTGCATCGAGCGCAGCCTGGCGATGCTGCGCTCAATGCCCGATCATCATATGACCTCGATGGCCAACGATCTCTTGCGCGGCAACAAGCTCGAACTGCCGTGGTTCGCCGGCAAGGTCGTCGAGCTCGGCCGCCGCCACGGCATCCCGACGCCGGTCAACAGCTTTGTCTACGCGGCGTTGAAGCTGCACGCCAACGGCAGCGCGGCGGCTAAGACAGGCTGAACGCGACCCCCTCGTCGAGCGGGATCACCGGGCGCGGCAGGCGGGTCCACTCGAACCGCTTGAGCATCGGCGAGGTGAGGCCCGGCAGATCGACCTCGACGATCTGAGCAGGGCCGAAGAACTCGTCGAATCCGCCGCGGAAATGGCCGCGCGACTTGACCGCGATCGAGCGCGCCTTAGCGATGTCGAGCCCCATCATCTCGAAGAACACCGGGTCGGCGCATTGCAGCCGGTGCGACACGACGACGACCGTGACGCCGCCGATCGCCAGTGCCGCGCAGGGGCCGAGCGCGAGCCGCTGTCCGGCATAGATGCCGCGCCGCCCGACGCAATTGCCGTCGGAGAGCGCCACGACCCGCGCCGGCGCGCTCCATGTCTCGGAAAAGTTGGTCGTCTCGGCGCGGTTGAAATGCGCCGTGAAATTGTAGTGGAGGCCGTGCGTATGAGCTTCGGCGGCGAGATCGGGGTCGTAGATGATCCCGAAGAGGGCACCCTCCACCCCAGCTTCGGCGAAGGCGCGCAGGAGGAACATCGTGTTGCCGCGCCCGCCGCCCCCGGGATTGTCGGCGACATCGGCAAAGGCAAGCGCGCGTAAGCTCGGGTCGCGCCCCGCCGCCAGCGCTTGTCCGACCGCCTCGTCGAGCGGGGTGAGCTTCGGATAAAAGCGCGCCCGGTTGTCCCAGCCATATTGCGCGATCTCGCGGGCGAGGGCGGTGGCGGCAGCCTTGTCGCCACGCGCGGTGACGATGACGCTGAGGCCGTTCTTCGCGGTATCCGAATAGGCAAATCCACCCATCACCGAGACGTTCATGATCTCGGGTCCCATGCGCTGCTGGCCGAGTTCGATCATCTCGGCATAGGGGCCGGCGGCGGTTAATAGCGTCACCGTCGGCGGCACGATCGGCAGCCGCAGGCGCACCCGAGTCGTCTTCACACCGGCGAGCAATTCGCGCAATGCCGCGGCCGCTTCGGCGCCGCGCTCGCGCATGTCGAGATGCGGGTTGGTGCGGTAGCCGATAAAGGCATCGATCAATTGGACCATGCGGTCGGAGACATTGGCGTGCAGATCAAAGCTCGCGACGACCGGCACGTTCGCGCCGACGATCCCCCGCACGGTCTCGAAGAGGACGCCCTCGGGGTCGTCCTCCGCCGTCGTCAGCGCCGCGCCATGCGCGCAGATATAGACGCCGTCGAGCGGCGATGCGGCCTTGAGCCGGCGCGCGATGGTGTCGAGGAGCTCGGTGAAAAATCCGTGCTCGACCGGGCCGTTGGGTTCGCTCATCGCCAGCGCAATGCCGACCGGCTGCCAGGGCCCCGCCGCATCCATCGCCGCGACAAAACCCGGCGTCTCCGGCAGCATCGTCGGGGTGGGAGCGCGTGCCTCCGTGAGGATGTCGTCGCCCTCGAGGTAGGTGCGGGCCAAAAAATGCGCCTTCGTCGCCGGCGGCGCGAATTTGTTGCACTCGATCGAGAAGCCGAGAATGGCGATACGCGGGCTAGCGGGCTGGGGCATGGGGGACGGCCGGGGCAATATTGCGGGCAGCGAGTTTAGGCCGACCGTCCGGCCCTCCTCAACTGGTTGGCGCTGCCGGCCGCATGAATACGGCGTATAATGCCGCGATGCCGCACGACGCCGCGCCCCTGCCGATCGATTTCGCCACCGACCCCGGGCGCTACCGCCATTGGCGGCTGGTGTGTGACGGCGCGGTCGCGACCCTGACCCTCGATGTCGATCCCACGGGCAGCCTCTTCCCCGGGACTGAATTGAAGCTCAATTCCTATGATCTCGGGGTCGATATCGAGCTCTCTGACGCGGTGACGCGCCTCAGGTTCGAGCACCCCGAGGTAGGGGCCGTGGTGATCCGCTCGGGCAAGCCGAACGTCTTCTGCGCCGGCGCCAATATCGGCGCGCTGGCCCGCGCCAGCCACGCCCACAAGGTCAATTTCTGCAAATTCACCAATGAGACGCGCCTCGCGATCGAGGATGCCTC
>Ga0209415_10002462_pt1 | contig 34694 bp, 28 predicted proteins | sample PeaSoiSIISIP2007_FD_187696 | JGI IMG/M metagenome (GOLD analysis project Ga0209415, IMG submission 187696) | Peat soil microbial communities from Weissenstadt, Germany - SII-SIP-2007 (SPAdes) (version 2) | ecosystem: Environmental > Terrestrial > Soil > Wetlands > Peat | place: Germany... | reverse complement strand
ATGAGGGCGATGGCGGCGAAGGCCTCGTTGCACTCGATGGCGTCGAAGTCGTCGATGATCATCCCCGTCCGCTCGAGGAGCTTCCGGGTGGCGGGGACCGGTGCCGAGAGGACGAGGGCGGCATCCTCGGCCGCCACCGCGAAGGCGTGGAACCGGGCCCTGATGGGGAGCCCCAGCTTCTCGGCCACCGAGCGCTCGGCGATGAGCATGGCCGCCGCCCCGTCGGTCATCTGGGAGGAGTTCCCGGCGGTGATGTCGGGCGCCGTCTCCTGGTCGAACGGCTGGGCCGGGGGCAGGGCGGCCAGCGCGTCGAGGGTGGTGGTCCTCCGGATGCCCTCGTCGTGATCGAGGACACCGCCGGTGAGGGTGCCCTCGTCGTCGCGCAGGGGAACGGGAACCGCCTCGCGGGCGAAGTGCCCGGAGTCCGTCGCCTCCGCCGCCCGGCGGTGACTCTCGAGCGCGTAGACGTCCATGTCCTCCCGGCTCACCTTCCACTCCTCGGCCAGGACCTGGGCCACCCGGAACTGCATCCACAGCCGGTTGTCGATCACCTCGAGGAACGACGGCGGGAAGGGGCCGGTCCCGCCCCGGGCGTTGGAGGCCAACGGGACCCGGGACATCGACTCGACACCGCAGGCGATGGCCAGGTCGTAGTGGCCGGCCACCACGCCGGCGGCGGCGAAGTGGACGGCCTGCTGGGACGAGCCGCACTGGCGGTCCACGGTGGTGGCCGGCACCGACTGGGGCAGACCGGCCGCCACCCAGGCGTTGCGGGCCACATTGGTCGACTGCTCGCCCACCTGGGACACGCAGCCCCCGATGACGTCGTCGACGCGATCGGGGTCGATCTTGGTGCGGGTCACCAGATGTCTCAGGGCGAAGGCGAGGAGGTCGACGGGGTGCCAGGAGGCGAGCACCCCGCCCCGCTTGCCGAAGAAGGTGCGGCAGGTGTCGACGATGACCGCTTCGCGCGGGGCGGCCACCGCTCTAGCCCCGGTCCCGGCGCAGGGCCCCGGGTTCGTCGAGCCAGCGGTTCAGAGCCACCGTCCGCTGGTTGCGGACCGAGAAGGTGTGGATGATGGCCCGGCGGATCCGCCTCTGCTGGTCCCCCGAGACCGCCACCTTCCGCAGCAGGTAGTCGGCCTGTTCGCCGTGGTCCTCCTCGGCGTAGGCGTGGACTCTGAAGTTCTCGACCTCGATGCCGTAGTGGTCGCGCATGCCCTCGTACATCTTCTTGGCGTACCCGGTCGACGCCGCGAAGCGCTCACCGGCCCACCCGAAGGCGGCCAGGCCCTCCTCGTAGGAACGGCGCATGTAGTAGAGCGTGGTGAAGACGGTACCGATCGTCTCCGGCATGGCCACGTAGGTGACGAGCTCGTCGTCGGACACCCCGAGCTGATGGGCCCACTCGATCTTCATGTCGACGTGGTTGGCGTCGCCGGTGTACCCGGTCTCGTCGGCCAGGTTCTGGAGCCAGTGGGCGAAGTGCTCCGAGGTGGCCAGCGACAGGGCGTCGGCATCGGGCGCGTTGGACACGATGGAACCGAATTCCGTCGTGTAGTAGCGGCCCAGGAAGTAGTACTCCTTGGCGAACCGCTTCAGGTACTCCTCCGACAGGCTGCCGTCGGCCACCGCCTCCCAGACCATGTTCTTGGCCGTGGCGATCTCCGTCTGGAGCGTCTCCAACTCGTTCATGAAATCGTCGACGCTCTTGGCCTCGGCGCCACCGCCCTGATGGCGGATGTCCTTGAACTCCCGGGTCTTGGTCATGGTCGCCACCTCTGTGTCATCGGCTCGTCATCGACTGGGTTGTCCGGCTCCGTCATCCGGCTCCGTATCCGCCGTCAGCAGCGGGAACGCCGGCGTCGCCTCGGAAGGCCGGCGTCACAGTGTAGTAAGTTCGCTGACGATGGTGTCAGGTCCGGCGACCGCCCGCCACAGCCCTCCCCGCCCCCGGTCGTGAGCGCGGCCGTGGACGGTTCGGAGCTGGTCGAGAACGAGGACCGGGCCGCCCTGCGGAAGCTGGCGCGCGACGTGGCCGAGCGCGACATCGCCCCCCACGCCGCGCACTGGGACGAGACCGAGGAATTCGCCGAAGCCTCCCTCGAGGCGCTGCGTCGGGCCGACCTGTTCACCGTGACCGTGGCCGAGGAGTTCGGCGGGATGGGGATGGGCGACATCGAGGCCGCCATCGTCCTCGAGGAGATCGCCCGGGCCGACGTCTCGAGCGCCATCCTCTGCCAGCTGGTCTTCAACGGTCCCCCCCGGGCCATCGAGCACCTGGGCAACGAGGCCATGCGGCGGGCCTGGTTGCCCAAGGCCGCCGCCGGCGAGCTCTTCTGCATCGGGATCACCGAGCCCGACGCCGGGTCGGCGGCCACCACCATGCGGGCCCACCTCGAGCCCGACGGCGACGGGTGGCGCCTCGAGGCCTACAAGAATTACGTGACCGGGGGACACCGGGCCGTCGCCTGCCTGGTCTGGTGCCGGTTCCCGGGGAGCGAGGCAGGGACGGGCAAGGGCATCGGCGCCGTCCTCGTCGACCTCTCGGCCGACGGCGTGAGCGTGGCCGGGACGCACCGGAAGATGGGGCTGCGGGGCTGCACCGAGGCCGAGCTCGCCTTCGACGGTGTCCGCGTCGAACCCGACGACGTCCTCGTCCCCGGCGACCCCGCCGACAACAACGGTCTCAAGACCCTCCTGGCCCACATCAACCACGAGCGCTGCGGGAACGCGGCGATGTGCCTGGGCGCGGCCCAGGGCGCGCTCGAGTACGCCATCGGGTACATGCTCGAGCGCAAGGTGGGGACGAAGACGCTGGCCGACCTGCAGGGACTGCAGTGGAAGATCGCCGACATGGCCGTCGAGCTCGAAGGGGCCCGGCTGCTGCTCGAGCGGGCGCTCGTCCTGGCCGGTCCCGGCGGCACCCCGCCGCCCCTCGAGTCCGCCATGGCCAAGATCGCCTGCAACCTGGCCGCCAAGAAGGTGTGCGACGAGGCCATCCAGCTCCTCGGGGGCTACGGCTACAGCCGGGAGTACCCCGTCGAGCGCGCCTACCGCGACATCAGGGGTCTGTGCATCGGGGCGGGGACGGTAGAGATCCAGAGGAATTTCGTGGGGACGTCGCTCCTGGCGGGGCGCGTCCCCGGCGGGCCCTGGTGGAAGGGGGTGCGTCGGTGACCGCCGGTCCGGGTCCGGCCCGGTTGACCCCGACCCCCACCACCGCCGTCGCCCTCCTCGGTGTCGGCGCCGCGGTGCCATCGCTGCGCCTGGCGGCCGCCGACGTCGGGGCCGCCTGGCGTTCCGGGGGGGGCCGTTCCACGGTGGCGGTCTGCGACGCCGACGAAGACACCCTGACCCTCGCCTGGCAGGCGGCCGTGCAGGCCCTCGGGGCCGCCGGGGTCGACGCCGGTGACTTGTCGGGGTTGTGGTGGGGGACCACCCGGCCGCCGTTCGCCGAAGGCCCCAGCCACGCCTTTCTGTCGACCGCCCTGGGGATCGATCCGAGCGCCACCGGATCGCTGTCCGCCGGATCACCCCATGCCGGGATGGAGGCGCTCCTCGGCGCCTGGGATGCGCTGGCCGCCGGGCACGCCCGGTTGGCCCTGGTGGTGGCGTCGGACGCCCTGATCCCGGGGCTGGGGACGGCCGGGGAGTCGACCACCGGCGCCGGGGCCGCCGCCTTCGTCCTGGGCACGCTCGACGCGACGGTGTCGGGCGGGAACGGGTCGGGAGCGCCCGCACGCCTGGTGTCCCGTGCCTCGCGGGTCATGGCCGCCGTCGACCGCTACCGCGGTGACGGCGACGGCGCCACGGGGGACGTCTATGACGGGCGGCTCTTCCGCGAGGAGGTGTTCGTGCCCCTGATGGCCTCCGCCGGCCGCGCCCTCGGCGCCGGGGAGCACCCCGACCCCCCAGTCTCCGCCGGATGGGCGATCGCCGATCCCGACGGGAAGCTGGCCCCGGCCGTGGCCAAGCGTCTCGGTGGTCCCCTCGTGTCCGGCCCCGTCCAGACCGCTCTCGGCGACAGCGGGTCGGCCGCCGCCCTCCTCGGTGCCATCCAGGGGTGCGCGGGGACGACACCGCCCGGCGTGCTCGGCGTGATCGGCTACGGCGGCGGGCGGTCCACGGCCGTGACCGTCGACGTGGCCCGCCCCGTGCCGGGGGCGGTCGACGCCGTCGGGTCCTTCGGCGACGGTCGCCCCGTCTCGTACGTCGAGGCCATCCGGGCCCGGGGCCAGCTCGAGCCCATGAGCGATCCCATCCCCATGGGCGTGCCGCCCGCCGGTGCCGCTTTCGTGCGGGGCAACATCGAGATGCTCGCCTTCGAAGGGGCCCGGTGCCGGGCCTGCGGCGTGATCTCCACCCCCCCGTCCATCCATCCCCGGTGCACCGGCTGCGGCGGCGGCGACCTCGAGGTCGTCCGCCTGGCCCGGACGGGCCGGGTGCAGACCTTCGTGGTGAACCAGACGATGCCCCCGCCTTTCCAGGCGCCGCTGCCCATGGTGGTCGTCGACCTCGACGACGGCGCCCGGATCATGGTCCAGGGCTCGTCGGTCGACGCCGACGATCTGGCCATCGACGACAAGGTCACGCTGGCGCTGCGGCTGTACGCCACCGAGCGAGGGATCCCCGTCTACGGTTATAAGGCGTTCCGGGCGACGTCGTCGTCGCCCGTCGGGTCGTCCGCCGGGGCGGCGGTCCGTGGTGCCACGAGCGATGCGGGTGGAGGTGGACGATGAGCTGGAACAAGGTGGCCGTGGTGGGTGCCGGGCTCATCAAGTTCGGCGAGCTCTTCGAGCAGAGTTACGAGCAGATGGCGGCCGGCGCCTTCGAGGCGGCGCTGGCCAACGTGGACAAGGGCCTCGACCGCCGGTCGATCGACGCCGCCATCGTGGCCACCCAGCGCGGCACCCTCTGGGGGCAGGAGGGGATCGGGGGCAACACGGTGCCGAGTGCTCTCGGTCTCTCGGGGATCCCCTGCACGCGGGTGGAGAACGCCTGCCCCACCGGATCGGACGCCTTCAGGATCGCGGCCATGGTGGTGGCCAGCGGCGTGCACGACGTGGTCCTCGTCGTCGGGGTGGAGAAGATGCGCGACAAATCCGCCCAGGAGGGTCTGCTGGCCCGTGCCGCCTCGGGACACCCGCTCTACAACCGGGGCGAGACCGCCCCCGTGCTGTTCGCCCCCTTCGCCACGCGGCACATGCACGAATTCGGGACCACCCCCGAGATGCTCGCCTCGGTGGCGGTGAAGAACCACCACAACGGCTGTCTCGATCCCTACGCCCACTTCCAGAACGAGATCACCGTCGACCAGGTTCTGGCCTCGGCCCCCGTCTGTCGACCCCTGCGGCTGCTCGACTGCTGCCCGCAGACCGACGGCGCCGCCGCGGTGATCCTGACCACCGCGGCCCGGGCGCACGAGTTCACCGACAAGCCCGTCTACGTGGCCGGGTTCGGCGTGGCCACGGACCACCCGTACCTGCACGAGAAGTCGACCTTCGTCGGCCTGCCGGCCACAACGGCCGCCGCCGAGCGCGCCTACGCCATGGCCGGCGTGGGCCCCGGGAACATGGACATGGCCGAGGTCCACGACTGCTTCACGATCACCGAGATCCTCGACATCGAGGATCTCGGTTTCGTCGACAAGGGCAAGGGTGGGCCGGCATCCATCGAGGGGGAGACCGCCCTCGACGGCCGGATACCGGTGAACCCGTCGGGCGGGCTCCTGGCCAAGGGCCACCCCATCGGGGCCACCGGGGTGGCCCAGCTGACCGAGTGCTGGTGGCAGCTGCGCGAGGAGGCGGGTGAGCGCCAGGTGGCCATCCGCCAGGGTTACGCGCTCCAGCACAACGTCGGGGGGCGGGGGTCCGGCGTGGCCGTCGTCAACATCCTGACCCGCAACCGCACCTGAGCGACCCCCGACCGCTCGACCCCGTGCGTCTCCGCCGCCCGTTGGCCGCCGTGGCCGCCGTGGCCGCCGTGGCCGCGCTCGTCTCGGCCTGCTCGTCGGGCCCGGCGCCGAACCCGCCGTCGAACGGCACCGGGCCGCGGGCGGTCGGGATCACCACCGAGACCCTGGTCGATCACACCCGTACGACGCCGGCGAACGGAACGGTTCCCGGGCATCCCGGGCGCACCCTCGTCACCACCGTCCTCTATCCGGCCCGGGGGGCTCCCACGCCCCGGCCGGTCCGTGGCGCCCCCGCCGACCGCTCCGGCGGTCCCTATCCCCTCGTCGTCTTCGCCCACGGCTTCGGTTCCGACGTCACCGGCTACCTCTCCCTGCTCGAGCGGTGGGCGTCCGCCGGATTCGTCGTGGCCGCCCCGCTGTTCCCCCTCACCAACGCGCACACCCCCGGCGGGCCCGATCTCTCCGACTACGTCCACCAGCCCGGCGACATGAGTTTCGTGGTGACGCAGATGCTGGGCCTGTCCTCGGCCTCGTCCGGTCGCCTGGCGGGACTCGTCGATCCCACCGAGGTGGGTGCGGCCGGTCACTCCCTCGGTGGGGTGACGACACTCGGACTCGTCGCCAACACCTGCTGCCGCGACGACAGGATCAGGGCGGCGGTGGTGATGTCGGGGGATCCGATCACGTTCCCGACCGGCGAGGTCGACGAAGTCGTGGCTCCACCCATCCTGCTCGTCCACGGCAACGCCGACCCGGCCGTGCCCTACGTGTCGAGTGTCGACGTCTTCAACGCCGCCCACGCGCCCAAGGGTCTGCTCACGATCATCGGCGGCGACCACGGCTCACCGGTCGATCCGGCCGGTCCCGCCTTCACGAGTGTGGTCCGGGCCACGACCGACTTCTTCGACCGCTACCTGAAGGGGGAGACGGCCGGACTGGGCCGGCTCCGCCACGACGTACGCCGCGGCGTGACCACGCTCACCTTCGTGGCCCGTCCCGGCCGCCCGGTCCTCCTCCCCGTGCCGACCACCACCGTCGGCCACCTGGCGGGCACCGTCGTCCCCTCCCGGGGGCTGGCCGACGGCCAGACGGTGACCGTGTCGTGGAACGGCTATCTGGCGGGCCAGACCGTCAACATCCTGGAGTGCTCCAAGAGTCCCCCCACCCAGGCCGGCGACTGCGATCTGCACACCGGAGACCTCCTGCACCCGGACCCCACCGGCACCGGGCGCGTCCCTTTCACCGTCACCACCGGCGCCGTCGGTACGGGGACGTGCGACGCCACCCATCCCGGGTGCGTGATCGTGATCAACCAGGGCGGGTCGTTGTCGCCCTCGGCCAGCGTGATCGTGCCGATCTCCTTCACCGGTTGAGCGCCCCCGTCACCGACCCGTCGACACCGTCAACGGCGGTGACGACGGGCAGAGAAGGACCCGTGTCCGCCGCCGCCCGACCTCGCGACGCCCCCTCCGGTACCTTGCGGCCCCGTCGTTCTGGTCCTGTACCACTTGACGGCCACGGGAACTCCCTCTCTGCGCGCGGGCCGCTTGGGGATCCGGACCCGCGCTGGGACTCACAGTACGCACAGTGAGCGGCCAACTACTTCGACAGATCTGATGAAATCTGCGTGGAGTCAGCTTTCGACAGCGGCCGGGTCGGGTCGGCGAACGGTGTCACCGGACCGCATCAGCAGCGGTGCTCGGTCATCCACCGGGTGGCGAAGTCCACCAGCGCCCGCTGGGGCATGAGGGCGGCGATCGTGTGCCCGACCGGGGCGCGGCGGACGGAGCCGGTCTCCTCGAATGCGGCGCCGATGGCGGGGAAGTCGGCCTCGTCGATGTCCAGGTCGGTGAAGGTGACCCAGCGCCGTTCGCCGTCGATGACGACGGCGGCGCCCTGCGCATGCGTGCGCCTCGACGGCCAGGTGGCCAGGTACTCGGCCAGGTGAAGAGACGTATTGCGGTCGTGACCGACACCGACGAGGAGCACCGAGCCTTCGAGGTCGTAGATGCGACCGAGAGGAGAGGTGATCCCGAGCTGCTCGTCGAGGCGATGACCGGACGTGATCTCCCGCGCATGGTGCCCGACGGCGGTGAACGAGACCTGGGGATGTGCGCTGCGGTGGGCCTCCGGGTGACGCAGCAGGCACTCGGGGATCGCGCCCATGCCCCGGGTCGGGGTGAGGTGCGGATCGAACGCGGGCATCGACGAGCGGATGATCGGCCACCACGACTCCGGTGCCGGTGGGGCCACCCATGCGGCGGGCTCGCTGTTGGCGCCGGAATGTGTGGGCACCACAAGCGTCCCGTGCGGTCCGAGCACCAGCCGCAGGGCTTCGACGACGGCCTGCGCCCCACCGCACACCCAGCCCAGCGAGGACAGCGACGAATGGACGAGAACGGTCATTCCCGAGGCGACGCCCAGTGCCGCCAGGTCGGTCACGAGCATGTCCACCGTCACGGGCCCGCGCGTGGCCCGGGCGATCAGGTCGGATTCGGCCACCGGACCACTCTCCCACCCTGCGGGGTCAGGACCCGGGTGCGTCACCTTTCTTCCCGAGAAGCGGGTGCGCGGGCATGCCCACGGGCTGGAGGTGCTGACCGAGCACCTCGTGGAAGTGCTCCGCCACCTCCGACGGAGTCCAGCCGCTCCCGTTCCACATCTCCGCCACCTGCCGGGGAGTCTGGAAGATGGTGTAGGCGAAGCCCGTCCGCCCGAGAACCTGTCCGTTCACGTAGCTGGCCTGCTCCGAGGCGAGAAAGGCCACCAGCGGGGCGTTCAGGGCCGGGTCCTGGTCGGGAGGGGCGTCCGCCCCACCGAACAGGTTCTCCGTCATGCGCGTGAGCCCGGCCGGAGCCACGGCGTTCACCGTGATGCCGTAGCGTCCGAGCTCGAGCGCCCACACGAACGTCATGCCCATGATGGCGGCCTTGGCCGCCCCGTAGTTGGTCTGGCCGAAGTTGCCCCGGAGCCCGGCCGACGACGTGATGTTCACGATCCGGCCGTACCCGGCCTCCTTCATGTGCGGCGCCGCGTGACGGGTGCAGTTGAAGGTCCCCTTCTGGTGCACGGCGATCACGGCTTCGTAGTCGTCGGCCGTCATCTTGAGCAGGGTGCGGTCACGCACGATCCCGGCGTTGTTCACCAGGATGTCGATGGACCCGAACGTGTCGACGGCTTGGGCCACGATGCGGCCGGCCCCTTCGAAATCACTGACCGATTCGGGGTTCGGAACCGCCTTGCCTCCGGCCTCCTCGATCAGGCGGCACGTCTCGACGGCCGGGTCCTGTGCCGCCCCCTCGCCACCCAGGGACGTTCCCAGGTCGTTCACCACCACGCTGGCGCCCTCCGCGGCAAGACACAGCGCGATCTCGCGACCGATCCCGCCGCCGGCGCCGGTCACTATGGCCACGCGGCCGTCGAGCAATCCCATCGTCTGTCCTTTCTAGGCTTGCGACATGAGTCACGACTATGAACACGGAAACCGGTGACCGGAGGTGTGATGACCGCCCCGGCCGTCGCCGGCGGTCGGTCTAGGGTTCGAGCGTCGCTCCGGTATGACCGTTGCTCTCGCTCTTGTCGTCGGTAACAGACAGTGTTCGATGGGAGAGCAGCTTGTCCATGGCGGACGCCGCCTCCGTCGCCGGGCCCGTCCACGCCACCGAGCCGTGAGCGAGAAGGACGGCCGTTTCGGCGATGGCCAACGCCCGGTCCACCTGCTGTTCGACCACGAGGATGGCACACCCGCTTTCGCGCACCGCAAGGAGCCCGTCATAGACGCTGTCGATCACGACCGGCGCCAGTCCGAGCGAGAGCTCATCGACGATCAGGAGCCGGGGGGGCACAGCCAGGACACGGGCCAGAGAGAGCATCCTCTGCTGGCCACCGGACAGGGTGCCACCCAACTGGCGGCGACAGGCGATCAGGGCGGGAAACGCCGTGAAAGCCCGTTCGCACGCATCTTGAACACCACGACGTCCGACCTTCTGGCGAAAGGCCAAGGTCAGGTTCTCATCCACTGTCAGGCTGGCGAACACACCGCGGCCTTCGGGTACGTGGGCCAGACCCTCGTGGGCGATCTTGTGCGCGGTGACCCCGGTGATGTCCTTGTCGTCAAAACGGATGGTCCCGGATGTGACCGGCACGAGACCCGATGCGACCCTCGCCACAGTCGACTTACCGGCGCCATTGGAGCCGAGCAGGGCGACGATGCCGCGCTTGGGCACCGTGAACGAGACGTCGAAGAGGGCCCGGTAGGTGCTGTAGGAGACGTTGACACCGACGAACTCCAGGAGCGGGCGATCGGCGGAGGCCGGCTGTGGCGACGTCGGTGCAGTGACAGGCCCCGGCGAGTGGGCGGAGGCGAGATCGGTCATCATGCGGTCTTCCCCAGATAGGCCTTCCGCACCACAGGGTCGGCCAGGACCTCGTCGAGAGTGCCGGCGGCGATCTGCTGGCCGAAGTCGAGAACGACAACACGGTCGACCACCTGGGCCACCATGTCGAGGTCGTGCTCTACCAGAAGCACCGCCGTCCCATGTTCTTCCCGGACCTGACACAGGGTGTCGGCCAGTGCCCTCGTCTCCTGGACGTCAAGTCCGGACGACGGCTCGTCGGCCATGAGAATGCGCGGTTTGCCGGCCAGGGCCCGGCCCAGCTCCACCAGACGGCAGTGCCCGAGACTGAGGGCGGCGACGGGGGTACCGGCCACATCCTGCAACCCCACCAGGTCGAGCACACGGTCCACCGTCTCCACCTCTTCGGGCTTGGGTCGGCTGAGGTTCAGGAGATCCTTCCACAGGGCTCCGTCTCCTCTCTGGGCCCTGACTGCCACGAAGAGGTGATCGCGCACAGTCAGCTCAGGAAATACCTCGATACGTTGGAATGTCCGACCTATGCCGAGCCGCGCCCGCCGATACGTGGACAACCTGTCGATCAGGTTGCCGTCGAAGCGGATGCTTCCGCCATCGGGGCGCAACTGACCGCAGAGGCAATTGAAAAGCGTCGTCTTGCCGGCACCGTTGGGACCAACGAGCCCGAAGATCTCGCCCGCCTTCACGGACAGGCTGACGTCGTGCAAAGCCTGAACACCGCCAAATCGCTTGGATATGGCGCGGGCATCGAGGAGGCCGGTGGCATCCGATGCGTCTTGAGGAGCAGAGTCGTCACGCACCGGGAGCACCGGGGGCGGCGAGCTGCGTGGCTGCGGTGGCGGAAGGGGCACCGGCGGGCTCAGAAGTGGCGCGGCCCCGCCGTTCGTCATAGCGCTGGAACATCTTGGCGATGCGGTTCATCCACCTGGTCTTCTGGAACTCGACGATCCCCTCGGGGTGGCGCGCGTAGGTCAGGGTGCCCACCGCGAAGAGAATGGCCTCGATCCCGTTGAAGCGGGTCGGGACATAGAGGTTCAGTATCTGCTGGAACACGGCGAACCCGATGCCGGCCTGGATGGCACCTTCGATCGTCATGGCACCGGTGGTGATCACCGCTACCACCCACACCAACGAGAAACCGAAATTGAAATCGCTGGCACCGGCGACGGTCTGTAGTGACCCGTAGAGTGCTCCGCCGAGGCCGGCGATGCCGGCAGACAGAGCGAAGACGGTCAGCTTGGCCCTCGTCAGACTGATGCCGAGGCTCGCCGCCCCTGTCTGACTACCCCGGATGGCGGCCAGATACCGACCGGTCGTCCCTTTCTGGACGAGAGTGACGACCAACATCACCAGAGCCAGGACGATCATCACCAGGATGAGGAAGTGGCTGTCGCCGGGACTGCCGATGGCGAAGTAGTTGCCGGGGCGGGGGAAGGTGACGCCGGTGTCGCCGGAACCCGACCAGCTGTACTGGAAGAGAACCGTATCGGCGAAGATGGCGAAGGTCAGGGTGACGAGGGTCATGGGCAGGCCCGACAATCGCAGGGCCGGTAGGGCCACGAGGACGCCGACGCCGGCAGCCACGATGCCACCGAGCAGGGCCCCGAGCAGGATCGGGATCCCGAAGTGGGCGGCCATCTGCCCGGCGGCGAATCCCCCCACCCCGGCGAAGGTGGCCTGACACAGCGAGAGCTGACCGGCCAGGCCCGTCATGAGGGTGACCGACAGGAAGATGATGGAGAACACGATTCCCAGGGCGAACGGAAAGACCCAGTTGTCGGGGATCCAGGTCAGCGATGACACCACGAAGCCGGCCAGCAGGAGGCGCCACGACCATTTCACGGGGATGTCCAACCGCCGGTCGCGGACCTGGACCGATGGTGGTGGAGGTGGGGGATCGACCGACGCCATCGGGTCGGTGCTCTGCTCCAGGTTCCTGAGCCTCGGGTTGAACAACAGCACCGCCACCAGCACGACGAACGGGAGCGCCTGGGCCACGTTCTGCTGCACGACACTGCCGGCGGGAAGCAACCACACGAGGAGGTTCTGCACGATTCCGAGCACGATCGACCACATGAGTGCCAGCGGCAGACTGCGGAAGCTGGCCAGCGCGGCGGCGGTGAGGCCGGCCACGAGGAGGGTGGTGAAGCTCAGGGTCGTCGTGGGATCGAGCGTCTGCGACTGGGGAAGCATGAGCACACCAGCCAGACCGGCGAGGGTGCTCGACAGGGCCCAGGCGACGGCGGCCACGCGGGCCGAGTTCACCCCTTCCAGTTGGGCCAGGCGCCGGCTCTCGACCACCGCCCGCATCTGGAGCCCGATGGCGCTCCAGCGGAAGACGGCCACCAGCGCGGCCACCACGCCGAGGGTGATCACGGTGGTGGCGATGGCGGTGCCGTTCAACGGTGTCGAGAAGAAGTGGGCGTAGACGATCCGGGGGCTCAGCCACAGAAAGGCGATCTTGTTGCGGTGCTCCGTCCCGAAGAGAATGGGAATGGTCAGAGGGATGGCGATGAGGAGACCGACGGTCGAGACCACCTTGGCCGTCGTCGAGGCCGTGGGGATGTGCCGGAACAGGAACCGGTCCAGGGCCAGGCCCAGGGCGGGTGAGATCAGGAGCACGGCCACGACGAACGCCGCCCATTGCGGCCAGTTCTGGTACTGGTTCAGCAGGTCGTAGGCGAAGGCGGCGACGAAGGCCTGAGCGCCGAAGGCCAGATTGAAGACCCCCGTGGCCCGGAACGTGAGCACCAGGCCCACGGCGATGAGCGCATACTCACAGCCCTGGGGAATACCCGGGATGGCGTAGTTGAGGAAGTTGCTCACCGGGCACGCTCGACGGTCAGAGGCCGGGCGTACCTGGCAAGGGCGCGACTATCTGGTCCTTGGAATTTCCACACACGAAGACTTCGTCGTTCTTCTGGGTGAAGACGATCTTGAGCACGTCTCCCGGCTCGACCTCGACGAACGCCGCACAGTAGGGCGGGACGGCCGAGACGTGGGCGTTGGTCCAGTTGATCGGCGTGGTCAGGCCCGGCCCGGTGAAGGCCTTCTCCTTGTTGATGGTGGAGATCAGGTCCGCCTGGGTGAGCGGCTTGCCCGTGGCCGCCTGTTCCTTCAGGCCCTGGACGAACTGGGCGGCGTTCAGATACCCCTCGAAGGCCAGATCGTTGTAGACCAGGCTCGGCTCGTACTTCTTCATGGTGGCGATGTACTGATCCAGGGCCGGGTACTTGCCGGGGAACTGGGTGGCCGCCTCGAAGGGGACGTGCTCCTCCAGGAAGATGACACCGACCATGTCGGCCGGGTCCTGCTTCAGATAGGACCGGTCGTACCCGGTGAGCCAGACCGAGTGCACCCCGGTCATGCCGTTCTGGCGCATGGCCTGGTCGACGGCCAGGTTGTCCGATCCCTCCATGCACGAGACGAACATGTCGACGTGCGCCGCCTTCATGGCCAGGACGTCAGCGGTGGGGTTGGCTCCCAATCCGAAGTGCACGTCCTGGAAGCCCACATGGATGCCGTTCTGCTGCAAGCCCTGGATCACCGACTTGCAGGCGTCCTCGGACGACGCCGCGATGTCGTAGGCGATCACTCCGACCGACTTGGCGTGCAGCTGTTGGGCCACGAACAGCTCGTCAGGTTGACTGGTGGTGAATTCGAGATACGACCCGTAGCCACCGAAGAGGTTCGGGTGGATGTTCCAGTCCTGGGTGACCATGTAGCCGAAGGCGGGAGTACCCGTGGCCGCGAAGTACGAGGCGGCGGCGAAGAACGGCGTGCCCACCCCGACCACGGCGAACACGTGGTCCTGCCCGACGAGGTTCCGGGCCTGGGTCGTGTCGTTGGTGGGGCTGCCGGTGTCGTCGGCCTGGTCCTTCAGGTAGATCTTGCGGCCGTCGACGCCGCCGGCGGCGTTGACGGCGTCGAAGTAGGCCTGCACGCCGTTCACGAGCTGGGAGAACTGCCCGGCCAGCGCCCCCGATGCCGTGGCCAGCGATCCCACGGTGATGGAATTCGAGGTCACCCCCGGCGCCGACGACGCCACGGGCGCGGACCCGGACGGGTTCGACGGCCCCGGCGAGTTCGAGTTCGAACAGGCGGCGGTCACCAGTCCGACGGCCAGTGCCGTAGTTGCGACCACAAGACTCCCGCGGCGGTGTCTCACGTTGTTCCCCCTGTTCCTGCCCGGTCTCTTCGTCGCGCCGAACGCCTCGATCCCCTCTGACCAAGCGACGCGACTGACGCCCATGTCAGTTCTGGTGCCGGTCACTGTAGTCTTACCCCGTCCCGTGCGGCGAGGCAGGTAGGGGTACCCACTCCGGCCCCAACCACAAGGCCCGCACGGGCCCCACGGCTCAGACGGCGACGACCTCCGTACCCATCGACGCGTACGACTCGGATGGCGCCGGCGGCCAGGCTCCGGACGGCGGCCCGGGACAGCGAGGACTCAGGACAGGAAGAGCCGCTCGGGGTCGTACCGGCGCAGTGCCATCACCTCGTCGTGGGTGACCGGGTCGAGCTCTTCCACCTGCCGGACGGCCTCCACGTCCCATCCGCAGGCGCCGGCCAGGGCCTGCACCCGCTCGGTGAGCGCACCCTCGCCCTTCGGCACCGCGGCGATCCGCAATACGCCGTCGTGGCGTCGCAGAACGCCGCGGTCGGTCACCACGCGCTCGACACGCCCTCCGGGACTCGTCACGTACCCCACGCGCTCGACGAGGCGATCGGGACGGGCCAGCGAGACGACGACACAGGCGGTGGCACGACTGGCGACGTCGTTGGCACCTCCCGACCCGACGAGAAACGGGCCCCCGGGGATGGAGGTGGAGTTGAGGTTGCCGTCACGGTCCACCTGCGCCGCGCCCAGACACGCCACCGTGCGGGTCCCAGGACCCCCCACGACCATGCCGAGGACGGTGGATGCGTCCGCCAGGAGAGGCGTCCCGGGAAAGACGCGATGGTTGAAGATGTACGGGTCCGCCGGCGTCGGGGTGTAGCCCCACAGGCCGAGTTCGGCGGTCAGCTGCACGCGGTGACCCGCATCGCGGGCGTTGGCCACGGCCACCCAGGCGGCCAGGTTGGCCACACCGGCGCCGGCCAGGACGGCGTCGGCGTCGACCGCACGGACCTCGGCGAGGACCTCGCGTGCGCCGAGGGCGGCGGCCCGTTCCCACGCGCTCGGGGGCTCCTCGGCGTCGACAGGATGGGCGTCGGCGTCCATCCGCCACGAGGCCGGATCGGTGCGCGCCCTCAGCCATGCGAGGCGGTCGGTGCCCACGCGGTCGAGATAGGCGGCCTGGGTGGTGGGCTCAAGGACCCAGTGACGCGCCCAGCCGTCGAAGTCACTGCGGGTCGCGGCGCGCGCCGCGGTCCAGAAGGCGATGTCCTCGCCGTAGGAGGACACCGGGAGCCCGGGGGCATAGAGCCCGCCCGGATGGGCACCGTAGGGTGCCTCCACCACCGCCAACACCCGGTGGGCGGGGATCTTCGTCCGGTGCCCGAGCCCCTCGAGGCTCTCCACCACGCCGTCCACGGTGGCGATCACGCCGCGTCGGGCCGCCCATGCCCCCCACGCCCCTTCGAGCAGCGGCTCCGACAGCGCCACGTTGCCGTCCTCGTCGGCGACGGCCCCGTGGACGAGGGTGACGTCGGGAACGAGCGGCGCGAGCAGCCCCACCTCGCCGAAGGGGGTGGACACCGTGGCGAAGGCGTCGTTGTCGGCCATGGAAGAGTCCTGCAGCGAGCCGGTGGCGACGGCCGGGAGGCCGCGCGCGGCGGCCTCCAGCCGTTGGGTGAAGGTGAGGATCGACCAGTGCTCCACCTCGACGGCCCCCGACGCGTAGGCCTGCTGGAACACCGGGTTCGGGGTATACGTGGGAAACGTGTCGCCCGAGTACGTCGTGACGACCTTGCGGACCATGCCGCCTCGGAAGAAGAGGGCTCCGAGGGAGCTGAGGCTGACCATGATGAGGGTGAAGCCGGCGTCGCTCCCCCAGAATTGACGCGCCATCTCGCGGGCGGCGGCGGTCCACCGGCAGTGACCGCACAGGATCTGGACGGTGTCGCCCCGATGCACGTGCCGTTCAACGGCCTCGGACAACGACAGGTGCTCCACGGTGACGCTCCCGAGGTCCCGGCCCGCCGGCCCGCCTACCTGTTCGTCCAGTTGGGCGTGCGCTTCTCGGCGAAGGCGGCCGGTCCCTCCTTGGCGTCGTCGCTCGAGAACACCTCCTTCGAGATCTCCGACTCGATGCGGTACGCCTCGGACATGTCCACGGCCAGGCCCCGCAGCACGCTCTCTTTGGTCTTGCGCACGGCGAGCGGCCCGTTGGCCGTGATGCGGTGGGCGTACTCCTCGGCCTTGGCGCGCAACTCGGCGGCGGGGACCACGGCGTTCAACAGCCCCATGGCCAGGGCCTGCTCGGCGGGCACCCGATCGGCGCAGAGCAGGAATTCCATGGCCGCCGGGAACGGGACCTGGCGGGGCAGGCGGACGGTCGTCCCACCCCCGGCGAAGAGCCCGCGCTTGGGTTCCATGACGCCGAAGTAGGCCTCGGGAACCGCCACCCGGAGGTCGCACCCACCGAGCATCTCCATACCGCCGGCGACACAGGCGCCGTTCACGGCCGCCACGATGGGCTTGTACAGCTTCACGCCGCGCAGCACCGCCCGGACCCCGTCGTCGATCCGGTAGCCGTCGAGCTCCTCGATCTCGCGGGAGGCGATCTCCCTCTGGAGCTTGGTGATCTGCGGGATGTAGGTCTTCAGGTCCGCGCCCACGCAGAAGGAGTTGCCGACGCCGGTGATGATCGCCACCCAGGAGTCGTCGTCCTCGCCGAATCGGTCCCACGCCTTGCGAAGCTGGGCGAAGTGGTCCATGTCGAGACTGTTCATGGCCTCGGGACGGTCGATGGTGATCCACACCACGTGGTCGTCACCGGGTTCGTAATGGACGGGCACGCTATCTCCTCTGCTCGCGGGGGAGTCCGAGAAGTCGCTCCCCGATCACGTTGCGCTGAATCTCCGACGTCCCACCGGCCACACTGGCAGCCTTGCTCCACAACCACTGCCGCTGCCATGGGCCCATGAGCGGCGCCTCGGGTCCCACGACCGCCAGGGCCGTCTGCGACAGCTGCTGCGTCATGTCCGACCAGGTGAGCTTGACCCAGCTCGACTCCGCTCCCGGCTCACCGCCCCTGCTCAGGTGGGACAGTGTGCGCCAATTGTGGGTGCGCAGCACCACCAGGGACACATAGGCGTCGACCAGGGCGTCGGCGACGTCGGGGTCGTCGAAGGTGCCGTTGGCCACCGCCGTGGAGAACAAACGCGACAGATAGCCCTCGTGGACCACTTCCTCCTTGAACGGGAAATTGGTCCCTCGTTCGTGGGCCAGGGTGGTCGACGCCACCGTCCAACCCTGGCCCGCCGGTCCCACCAGCTGGTCCTCGGGGACGAAGACGCCGTCGAGGAAGACCTCGTTGAACTCGGCGTCGCCGGTGATCTGGACGAGCGGCCGGATGTCGACGCCGGGAGCGTGCATGTCGAGAACGAGAAGCGACAGTCCCCGGGGCCCCGCCGTCCCCGACTCGCTGCGGGCCAGGCACAGACCCCACCGGGCAAACTGCGCGTAGGACGTCCACACCTTCTGTCCCGTGACGCGCCACCCCCCGTCGGTCGGTTCGGCCACCGTGGACAGCCCACTCAGGTCCGAGCCGGCACCGGGCTCGCTGAAGAGCTGGCACCAGATCTCCTCGGCGGTGGTGATCGAGGGCAGCCACCGCAGGCACTGCTCAGGGGTCCCGTGGGCCTGCAAAGTGGGCCCCGCCAGGTTGATGCCCACCCGGTTCACGAGCTGTGCCGCTCCGCTGCGGGCGTACTCGGCGTTGAACAGGGCGACCTCGACGGCCGACGCACCACGACCTCCGTACTCCACGGGCCAGTCGATCCCCACCCACCCGGCCGCGGCCAGCTTGGCCTGCCAGGCCCGCCCCCAGCCGACGGCTTCGGCCAGATCGTCCGTGTCGGGTGGCGTCTCGGCGTGCGCGGTCAACCAGGCCCGGGCACTTGCTGCGAAACGCTCCTCGGCGTCCGTGAGCGACAGATCCACCGGCGCTGCGTCAGAGGTCCCAGGCCTGCTTGCGACCAGCGGCCGTGAACGCCTCGTGGAGAGCCGTTTCGTCGGTCTCGGTGAAGGGTCTGTAGGCCTCTTCGCCGCGACCGCGCACGTAGACGGTGTCCCCATCGGTGCGGTCGGCACGGAACTTCTGATGGACGAGCGTGCGCGTGAGGACCTTGTTGGTGGGTGTGGTGGGCAGGGCCTGCGCCACCCGGACGTAGCGCGGGCGCCACTTGGGGCTGAGGTCGGGCTGGGCGTCGAGCCACGCGGCCAGGGCGGCGGGATCGAATGCGGCGCCGTCACGGAACACCAGGGCGGCCATGACCTGGTCCCCGGCATCGACGTCGGGCACGCCGTAGACCGACGCCAACATGATGTCGGGGTGACGGGCCACGATGGCTTCGATGGGGGCGGCCGGGAAGTTCTCGCCGTCCACGCGCAGCCAGTCCGAGGTGCGGCCGGCGAAGTAGACCCAGCCGTGCTCGTCGACGTACCCGAGGTCACCGCTCCAGTACCACCCGTTACGTGTGGTCTTGGCCATCGCCTCTTCGTTGCGGTAGTACCCCTCGAACGGACCCTGGCCCTCGACGTTGACCATCTCGCCGACACACTCCTCGGCGTTCGTGAGCCGGCCCTCGTCGTCGAAGCGGGCACACGGCAACTCGTTTCCGTCGGGATCGACGATCTTGATCCCCTGCCGTAGGCGTCCCACCGATCCGCGCGGTGGCCCCCCCGAGCGGTCGAGGGCGATGGCCCCTTCGGTCGAGCCGAACACGTCGACGATGGCGACCCCGAATCGGTCGGCCACCGCCTCGACCACCTGGGGCGAACCCTCGTTGCCGTAGGCCAGACGCAGAGGATTGTCGGCATCGTCGGGGCGCTCGGGCGTGGCCAGCAGGTAGGCGAGAGGCTTGCCGGTGTAGTTGAACCACGTGGCCCCGTAGTGGCGGACGTCGCCCAGGAAACGTGAGGCACTGAACTTCCTGGCCAGCCCGACCGACGCCCCGGCCACGAGCGCGGGGGCCAGGCCCACCATGAGGGAATTGGAGTGGAACAGGGGCATGGCCACATACCCGACGTCGTCCGGTCCGACACCGAGAACCATGGTCATCCGGTTGCCCGTGGTGAGCAGGCGGCGCTGACTGCAGCACACCGCCTTCGGTGCCGCCGACGTCCCGGAGGTGAAGAGCAGAGCCCACAGTGAGCCGAGATCGGGCTCGAGACCGGGATCGCCGGCACCGGGAGGGAGTGCGGCGAAGGCCTGGGCGAGCGGCTCGCCCAACGTCGCAGGGGGATCGTCCCCGTCGGTGAACCGGCCCGACATGAGGATGCCGCCGGGAAGGTCGAGCCCGTCGGCCACAGGGGCGAGGAGAGCCTGGTGGCGGGGTTCGGTGATCACCAACTGCACGTCGGTGTAGGAGATGTCCCGGGCCAGGTGCTCGTCGCGCCGGGTGTGGTTGAGCCCCACCAGGGCCGCGCCGATGAGACCGGCGCCGCACAGCGCGAACACGTAGTCCGGGGTGTTGTCGAGGAGGACGGCCACGTGGGGAGGACGGTCGGGATCGAGGCGGGCACTGAAGAGGGCGGCGAACCTCCCGGCTTCCTCGAGCAGCTGTCCATGGGTCCACACCTGGTCACCGAAGCGGACCGCGGGGCGGATGGCCACCTCGGGATCGGTTCCGTGGCGGCGCAGAAGGGCGGCCGCGTTGGGCGCCGGGAGCGGCGCCTCGCCCGGCGCCGGTGCCAACGCCACCCGCTCGGAGACGTCCGGCGGGGCCACGATATGCGTCCGGGACCCCCCGCGTTCTGTGACCACGGCGTCAGGTTATGTCATCGTGCCGAGGGGTAGCGTGGGCGGCCATGGCGGCCGCACGGGTGCGACGTGGACCCCGTCTGCGCCCCACCCTCGTGCACTCGAGGGCCGGTCGCTACCGCGAGGCCGGTGGTCCGTGGGATCGCGGCGCCCTCGAATCCACATTTGCCGCCCACCCGGGTGCCGGGATCGTCGACGACTCCGGACGGCTCGACGGCACCGCCGTTGAGGCCGCCGTGGCCGGCGTGGCGGGGCGTCTGCGAGCCGCCGGGGTGCGACGCGGCGACGTCGTGGCCTGGCAGATGCGAAACGGTGCCCCCGCCGTCGTGCTGTACCGGGCCTGCTGGCGCCTGGGGGCGGTGGCCGCCCCGCTCCACCACCGTATGGGCGCGGCGGAGGTGGCCGGAGCCCTCGATCAGGTCTCCCCCGTCCTGGTTCTCTCCGAGCCCGATCTCCCGACGGCCGGCCTCCCCGGCGCCTTGGCGTTGCCGGGCGACGCCGGGCTCGACGTCCTCCTCGCCCTCTTCGACCCCGCCCCTCCCGTCCGGGCCGAAGGGTCACCGGCACGGGGCAGCGACCTGGCGGTGGCGCTGTTCACGTCGGGATCGACCGGAGTGCCCAAGGCGGCGCTGCACACCCACCGGGGCCTCGGCTACAAGGCCACCCTCATGGTCGACATCCACGGACTGGACGGGAACGACGCCGTGCTCATGCCGGCTCCACTGGCACACGTGTCCGGACTGCTCAACGGCGTCCTGCTCCCGGCCACGGCCGGGATCCCGAGCGTGATCATGGCGGGGTGGGACCCCGACGAGGGACTGCGCCTGATCGAGGAGGAACGGGTGACGTTCATGGGCGCCCCTCCGGTCTTCTTCTCCCAGATGACGGCCTCGAGCCGGTTCAGCCCCGAGCGGGTGACCAGCCTCCGGTTGGTTTCGACGGGCGGCGCGTCGGTGAGCCCCGCCTTCGTCGACGCCACGGCCGACGCCTTCGGCTGCCGGGTGAAGCGGACCTACGGGTCGACCGAGGCACCGACCGTGACCACCTCGGGACCCCTCGACCGCCTGGAGCGGGCGCGCGACACCGACGGACACGCCACGGGCGAGGTGGAGATCACGGTCCACGATCCCGGGACCGGGGCGCGTCTGGGCGCCGGCGACGCCGGAGAGCTGTGGCTGCGGGGACCGGAGCTCTTCGTCGGCTACGCCGACCCCGCCGCCACCGCGCTGGTGGTGACGACACCCGGGCGGTGGTTCCGGACCGGAGACCTCGGAGTACTGGACGATGACGGCTGGCTCCGGGTCACCGGCCGCCTGTCCGACATCATCATCAGAGCGGGCGAGAACATCTCAGCGTCAGAGGTGGAGGCGACCCTCGAGGCCCACCCGTCGGTCCGCCATGCCGTGGCCGTCGCGGTGCCCGATCCCGACGTCGGTGAACGGGTGGCGGCGTTCGTCGAGACGAGCGGCCCTTTCGACCTGGATACCTGCCGCACCTGGTTCGCCGAGCGCCGGGTGACCAGGTTCAAGACCCCGGAGTTCGTCTTCGCCGTCGACGCGCTCCCCGTCCTGGCCGCCGGCAAGCCCGATCGCGCCGCTCTGCGCACGATGGCGGCCGAGCTCGCCGCCAGGTCCTGACCACGCCGTCGGTCGTGGGGGAGTCAGTGTCCGAGGCCGGCGAGGAGCTGGTCCGCCGAGGTTGAGCCGGGTGGCCGTCCCCGCCACGCCGCTTCGTTGGCGGAGCGCTGCAGGATGTCGTTCGCCGGCGTCGGGACGCCGTGCAGCCGGCCGAGGAGCGCGATCTCGCCGTTCAGGTAGTCCGCCTCGATTCGACCCGTACCCCGTTGGAGGCTCTGCCACGACGAACCGCCCGGGCGCGGATCACCACCGATGTCCTGAGGCCGGATGAGATCGCCACGCCGCTCGACGAAGGCGTCGTCCGACACGAAATCGATACCGGCGGCGGTCAGCACCGCGATCCCCTCGGCGCGTGCCAGCCGGGCGATCTCGCTCAACCGGGCGGACGGGCCGCACAGAGCCTCCGCCGCGTTGCCCAGGTTCATGAGGAGCTTGGTGTACTTCCACCGCATGATGTCGGGACGTGCTTCGGCGTGGAACGTGGCGGCACGAAAGGCCCCGGCCACGGCCTCGGCAACCCTGTCCGACCCCGACGGGTACCGACCGACGTCGAGGATCCCGGGGGACGGCAGCGAAAAGGCCTGGACCGCACCGGGTCGCAGGTGCGCGGCCGGGCACATGACGCAGACGCCGTAGACGTCGTCGGACATCCGCAGGGCCATCCGCTCGCTCTCGACGCCGTTCTGGGCGCAGACGACCGGCACGCCGGACGCGCCGGCCTCGGCCAGTGACGCCAGAGCCGCCACGACGTCCTGGGTCTTCATGGCGAGCACGACGACGTCGTCGTCTCCCCAGTGGACCCCAAGCGGGCTGTCGACAACCGGCACCTCACAGACGGTGTGGCCCATCGGCGTCTCCACCCGCAACCCGTGCGCACGCATGGCCTCGTAGTGCTCACCCCGGGCGACGAGAACGACGTCCTGTCCGTTCTCGAAGAGACGAGCTCCGAGAACACCGCCGATGGCGCCCGCCCCGAAGACGACGATCCGCACCGGCGAACGACTCAGAGCACGGGGAGACCGGACTCCGCGCGCGGCCTCAGGATCTGCGCCAGGCGCTCGCGATGGAGACCGGCGTCGCCGAAGCTCATCTGGTCGAGCTGCGACCTCTTCAGGAAGAGGTGCAGGTCGTGCTCCCATGTGAAACCGATGCCGCCATGGACCTGCAGGCCCGATGCCATCACCCGACGGGCGGCGTCGGAGCTCCACACCTTGGCCACCGACGCCGCTGCCGACGCGTCAGGGTCGGCGGCGCCCACGGCCCAACCGGCGTAATAGGTGGCCGAGCGCATCCCCTCGACGTCGACCAGCATGTCGGCGCAACGGTGCTTCACCGCCTGGAACCCGCCGATCGGACGTCCGAACTGGACTCTGTCCTTCGCGTATTCCACCGTCATCTCGAGCACCCTGTCGGCGGCACCGAGCATCTCGGCCGAGACGGCCGTGGCCGCCCGGTCGAGAAGGTCGGCCATCGCCTCGGTTCCACCGAGGTGCAGTGCCGGACGGTCGGCCACCGACAGCCACCCCACGCTGCGCGTCCTGTCCATGGCCGGCTCGGGCTGCGGACGCTCGGAGCCTTCGGGAGCCAGCACCAACACGGCGGGTGCACCGTCAACTTCGGCGCACACCACGATCACGTCGGCCGACGGACCGTAGACGACGAGATCCGAGCGTCCCGAGAGCGTCCACCCGTCGCCCTCGCGGTGCGCGGAGACGGCCCCCGGACGTCGTGACCAGGCGACGGCCCCGATGGCGTCACCCGTGGCCAGGCGCTCGATCCAGGTACCGATGCCACAGGGGCCGAGCGGGGCGGCGGCGTCGGTCCTGCCCTCGGCCACGGCGGACGCGAGCGCCCCGCTGGCCAGCACGGTGCCGAGGAAGGGAACGGGGGCGACGTGGCGGCCCAGCTGCTCGCACAGGACGACGGTCTCGACGAGACCCAGGCCGAGACCGCCGACGGCTTCAGGCAGCTCGACCGCCAGCCAGCCCTGCTCCGCCATCGCCCGCCACAGGGTGACGTCGAGATGACCGCTCTCGTCGGCCACCTGGCGTACCCGGGCGGTGGTGCACCGGTCGCCGAGGAGGACCGAGGCCGCGCTCTGCAGGTCCCGCTGATCGTCGGAAAGCTCAAAATCCACACTGGGAGACTACAGAGGGGCCCGGGGCCGAGCCTGACGGCTGTGTCATGCTGAGTCGGCGCCATGGACCTCACGACCACGCCTGACCAGGAACGCCTCCGCGGTGAGTTCCGCGCCTGGCTCCACGAGCACCTCCCCTGGGAGTACGGGGTCGGGCTTCCTCCCCGCTTCGCCGATCTGGCCGAAGAGGTCGCCTTCGGCCGCCGGTGGCAGGCCGACCTCGCCGCCGCCGGGTGGGTGGGCGTCACGTGGCCCACGGCCTACGGCGGCCGCGGCCTCGGCCCGGGGGAGAATTTCGTTGTCCAGGAGGAGCTGGCCCGGGCGCGGGCGCCCGAGCTCGTCGGCCGGATCGGCATCAATCTGTCCGGGCCGACGCTCCTGGCCCACGGATCCGATGCCCAGAAGCAGCGTTGGCTGCCTGCCGTCCTGCCCGCCACCGAGTTGTGGTGCCAGCTCTTCTCCGAACCCGACGCCGGCTCCGACCTCGCCGCTGTCCGCACGAGGGCCCGGCGGGTCGACGGCGGGTGGGTCCTCGATGGTCAGAAGGTGTGGACCTCCTACGCCCAGTTCGCCGACTGGGCGGTCTGCCTGGCCCGCAGCGACACCGCCGCCCCCAAGCACAAAGGCCTCTCGTTCTTCGTCGTCGACATGCACGCCGACGGTGTGGAGGTGCGCCCTCTCGTCCAGTTGACGGGGGAAGCCGAGTTCAACGAGGTGATCCTGCACGACGTCTTCGTGCCCGACGACCAGCTGGTGGGGAACGAGGGCGACGGATGGCGGGTGGCGGGCTCCACGCTCTCGCACGAGCGCGGCGTGAACCCGAGACAACTCGTCATCCACATGCAGCATCTCGAGGAGCTGCTCCGGACGGCGGTGACCGAGGGGGCCTTCGACGAGCAGCGGTTGCGGCGCCGGTTGGCCCAGGCGTACGTCGAGGTCCGGCTGTTCCAGCTCCACAACTGGCGGTCGCTATCGAAACTGGAACGGGGCCTCGCACCCGGTCCCGAGGGCAGCATCCTCAAGCTGTACTGGAGCGAGATGAGCAAGCGTTTGCACGAGCTCGCCCTCGACGTCCTTGGTCCAGCCGCCGCCCTGTGGCGCGGGGCCGGGGACAATCCGGGGGACGGATCCTGGCAAAGGGCGTGGCTCTATTATCAGGCGGCGTCGATCTTCGCCGGAACCAACGAGATTCAACGCAACGTGATCGGCGAACGAGTCCTCGGCCTGCCGCGTGAACCGGAGGCGCCCGTCGCCCGGCCCGCTGCCGATGGTGCCGGAGACGGCGATCGGGCGAGACAGGAGGCTGGCCGTGGGAACCGATGACGAGGTCGTGCTCTACGAGGTCAAGGGGCCGGTGGCCACCATCCTCATGAACCGCCCCCAGGCGGCCAACGCCCAGAACACCGCTCTCATCGACGGCGTCGACGCCGCCTTCGACCGGGCAGACTCCGACGATGACGTCCGCGTCGTCATTCTGGCCGGCGCCGGGAAGCACTTCAGCTCTGGTCACGACCTGAAGGCGATTCTCGGACCGGAGCCCGACGAGTGGGCCCGGATGCGGGCCACTCCGGAGGGCAAGTTCCGCCACGAACAGGTCATGTACGTCGACCGGTGCCGGAAGATCCACGATTTCCGCAAGCCCACCATTGCCGCCGTCCAGGGGAAGTGCGTGGCCGCCGGCCTGATGCTGGCGTGCATGTGCGATCTGATCGTGGCGGCCGACGACGCCCTCTTCTCGAATCCGGTGCTGCGCATGAGCGGGGCCGCCGTGGAGCTGCTGGTCGAGCCCTGGGAGATGGGGATCCGCCAGGCCAAGGAATTCCTTCTCGCCTCCGAGGAGATCGACGCCGCCGAGGCGTGGCGGCTCGGTCTCGTGAACAAGGTCGTGCCACGCGCCGAGCTGTCCGCATTCACCCACGCTCTGGCCGAGCGGATCGCCCTCGTCCCGCCGGTGACGGCCCAGGTGGTCAAGGATTCCATCAACCATGTCGGCGAGCTCATGGGGAAGTCGGCGTCGTGGAAGTACCACTTCATGGCGCACCACTGGGCTCACAACACCGCCACGTCGCTCGACGCCCTGGATCAGCGCAAACAGATGGGTTCGATGAAGGAGGTCTTCGCGGCACGGGACCGGGGCGACGCCCCGCCGGCATCGCGGGACTGACCGGCACCGGCCGTGCCAGGTCCCCTCGACGGACTGCGGATCATCGACGTCGGCACCCGCATCGGTGCCCCTTTCTGCGCTGGGCTCCTCGGCGAATGGGGAGCCGAGGTGGTGAAGGTCGAGCAGCCGGGCACCGGCGACTTCATGCGCACCATCGGACCCTTCGCCGACGGGTACTCCCTCTTCTGGGCCGTCGAGGGCCGCGGACGAAAGAGCGTCACCTGTGATCTCCGCACGCCTGAGGGGCAGGATCTGTTCCGCCGCCTGGCGGCCACGGCCGACGTGGTGTGCGAGAACTTCCGCCCCGGAACCCTCGAGGACTGGGGCCTCGCCCCCGCTGCTCTCGCTCCCCACCTGGTGGTCGTCCGCATCAGCGCCTTCGGCCAGGACGGCCCGTACGCGACGCGGCCGGGGCTCGACCGGTTGGGCGTCGCCTACGGCGGCTTGCTCCATCTGACCGGCGAGGCGGACCGCCCCCCGGTGCGCCCGGGCGTCACCGTGGCCGACTACCTCACCGGGGTGTTCGCCGCCGAGGCGGCCCTCGCCGCCCTGTATCGGCGCGACGCCACCCCGCGGAGAAGGGCAGGGGGCCGATCGAGCTCGAGGGACGACGGCGCGCACGGCACCGGTGCGCAGGGCGCCGGGGCTGTCATCGACGCATCGCTCTACGGGGCCGTCCTGCGAATCCTCGAATGGACGATCACCGCCTACGACCGGCTGGGGACGGTGCGCAGCCGTGAGGGCAACCGCCTGTCCAATTCCGCTCCCCTCGACAACTACCCCACGGCCGACGGGCGGTTCGTCTGCGTGGTGGCCGGGTCCGACGCCAATTTCGGCCGCCTGTGCGAGGCGATGGGACGACCGGACCTGCGCACGGATCCCCGATTCGCCAGCCTGGCCGACAGGGCCCGCCACGGGGACACCATCAACGCCGTGGTGGCCGAGTGGACGCGAGCACGGACCGCGGCCGAGGTGGAGCAGGCCTGTGTGCGCTTCGATGTGCCGGTCGCCACGGCCTACACGGCGGTCGAGATCGCCTCCGACGCACATTTCGCGAGCCGTGGTGACCTGATCGCTATCGACGATCCGATCCTCGGGGCCATCCGGCAGCAGGCACCGTACCCACGCCTGGTCGGTGAGCAGGGCACCATCCCGTCCGGCGCCCCTACGCTCGGCGCCGACAACGTCGAGGTGTGGTGCGACATGGTGGGTCTGACCCGGGCAGAGCTCGACGGCCTGCGGGACCGGGGAATCGTGTGAACCTGGACGACAAGGAGGGGGAAACCACCGTGGGACACGCGAGTGGGGGCGAATCACGGATCGCACTGGTCACAGGTGCGTCGTCGGGGATCGGCGCGGCCACGGCCCGCGAACTGGCAAGGCGGGGAATGACCGTCGGGATCGTGGCCCGCCGCCACGATCGACTGGTCGAGGTTCTCGAGGACTGCCGGATCCATGCGCCTGCGTCACAGATGTGGGCCGCCGACCTGTCCGACCCGGACGCGGCGGCCACTCTCGCGCTCGCCGCCTGGGACGGCCTCGGCCACATCGACGTCCTGGTGAACAACGCCGGGATACCCATGCGCAAGACCATCCCCAACATCACGGCCGCCGATATCGAGCGCGTCATGCGCGTGAACTTCCTGTCATCGACGGCCATGACGCTCGCTCTCATCCCCCGCATGCTGGCCCGGGCCACGGGCACCATCGTGAATGTGGCCAGCATCGCCGGACGTTTCGGCGTCACCACGGAGGCGGCGTACTCGGCGTCCAAGTTCGCCATGTGCGGCTGGAGCGAGGGGATCGCCGCCGACCTGGCCGGTACCGGGGTCACGGTACGCCTCATCCTCCCGGGGACGATCGACACCGAGCTGTGGGATCAGCCGGACAACGACCCCCCGCTGTACCAGGGGGACCTCGTCCCGGCCGAGGAGACGGCGGCCGGGATCGCCGACGCCATCGACGACGAGCACTTCGAGCATTTCCTGCCCGACATGAAGGCGGTTGTGGAGGCCAAGGTGACCGACATCGACAAGTTCATGGCCGGGATGGTCAGGTTCCACCGTGCCAAGAAGGTGGCCGCCGAGCAGGGCCCGGTCCGGTGAAGGCACTCGTCTTCGGTGCCCCACCGGATCCCGACGAGACGCGGCCCCGGCCCGCCGACGACCTCGAGCGGGCCCTGGTGGCGTTGCCCTTCGGGCTGCACACCGTCGATGACGCCCGGTTGGCCGGGCCCGACTGGGTGGTGACGAAGCCCGTCCTGTCGGGCATCTGCGGATCCGACGCCAAGCTCGTCATGGGGGATTTCGGCGAGGGCGACGTCGACAACCCCATGTCCGCCTTCTCGTCTCTCCCTCATGTTCCCGGACACGAGGTCGTGGCCGAAGTTGTGGAGGTGGGCCCCGAGGCACAGGGAGTCGAGATCGGCGACAGGGTGGTCCTCAACCCGTGGCTCACCTGTGCGCCGCGCGGGATCGATCCGCCGTGCCCGGCGTGTGCGGCGGGGAACCTGAGCCTGTGTTGGAGCTTCACCTCGGGAAGGCTCGGACCGGGGGTCCACGTCGGTGTGACCACGGACGCACCCGGTGCCTGGGCGGAGTTGCTCGCCGCCCACGATTCGATGCTGATCCCGGTTCCCGACGCCATATCGGACGAGCTCGCCGTGCTCGCCGATCCCTTCGCCGTCTCTATGCACGCCATTCTCCGGAATCCTCCGCCCCCCGGGGGCCGGGCCCTCGTCTACGGCGCGGGGGCGCTCGGGGTGACGAGCGTCGCCGCCTTGCGGTGTCTGTACCCCGACGTCGAGGTGGCCGTGGTGGCCCGCTTCGCCGCTCAGGAGAAGCTCGTGACGCGTCTCGGAGCATCCAAGGTCGTGGCCCACGAGCCGCGACTGGCCGTCGTCGAGGAGCTCGCTCGGTGGTCTGGCGGCGTCCTGCACGCACCTTTCGACGGGTTGCCGGTCGCCCATCCGGGCGGAATCGACGTGATCTACGACACCATCGCCAAGCCCGAGACCTTCGAGGTCGGTGTTCGGGTGCTGGCCGAGCACGGCACGCTGGTCCAGACGGGGGTGTCCACACCCGGTCGATGGGAGTGGACGCCGGTGTACTTCAAGGAGCTCAGCATCGCCGGGTCGAACGCCTTCGGCATCGAAGAGGTGGAGGGGGTGCGCCAGCACGCCATCGCCCACTACCTCGACCTGACCGCGTCGGGCCGGGTCGACCTCACGGGCATGCTCACCCATCGTTTCCCGCTGGAGCGGTGGTGGGACGCGCTGGGCGTGCTCGCCCGGCAGGACGAGAGCGGTGCCATCAAAGTGGCTTTCGAGCCCCAGCCGGACGCTCGTTCCTAGTCGGCATCGTGCTCCTGAGCCGTCCACCGAGGGCGTGGGTACGATGCGCTTCACCATGGGACCCGCCGCAACGCCGAACACCGGGAACGGACGCGCCGAGACGATGAACCCCAGGCCGGTGACCCCGAGGTCCACGGCGTCATCGGGGACCCGACCGCGGTCCAAGACGAAGCCGGCCAAAGTCGCCGACGTGGCGGGCGAACCGGCCAGCCGGCGCGCCCTTCGGTCGCAGGGTCGCAAGACCATGCGCAAGCTTCTCGACGCCGCCATGATCGTCTTCGCCCGGCGGGGCTATTACGCCGCGCGCGTCGACGACATCGTGAAAGTGGCCCGCACGTCCCACGGAACGTTCTATCTCTACTTCTCCAACAAGGAGGATCTTCTGCGGGCTCTGGTCGGCGAGGCCGGCGAGTTGGTCGCCGCCCTCGACGCGTCGCTCGGCGCGGTGGGGTCCGACGACCAGGGGTGGCTAGAGCTTCGGCGGTGGATGGAGCAGTTCTCCGATACATGGCAGCGCTACGCCCCCGTCCTGCGGGCCTGGAGCGACCTGGCCATGAGTGATGCCGAACTGGGCGCCCAAGGTCACGCGGCGGCGGGGGCGGTGGCCCAGACGTTGGCCAATCGCATCGCCGAGAGCGGTCCCCAGCCGGGCATCGATCCCAACGCGGCGGCCGAGGCGGTCGTAGCCATGATCGACCGGTTCCACTACCTGCGGCAGTTCGCCGGTGAGCCCGTCGACGCCGGTGCGCTCGACACGCTCACCACCATGGTCCACCGCGCCCTCTTCGGCGGCGGCGCGCCGCCGAAGACGTCGCTGTCCGGCGACGGCGCCGCCTCCCTGCGTCCGAAGCGGGGGCGCGCCACCAACGGGGCGAGGGCGAAGAGGACTTAGGGGGGCGGGTATCCGTCGACGAGGGGCGGCCGTCAGTCCGAGCGGGTCATGGTCGGTCGGCGGGCGTCGATCCGGCGCCTTCGTGGGAGCTGCGTCCGCGCTCCCATCCCCGACGGGCCCAGGGCAGTGCCTCCACCGCCGACAACAGGCCGAAGGCGGGCTGGGTCAGCACGATGCTGCCGGCGATCTCGTCCCATGTGGCCCCCACCTCGGCGGCCAGCATGGCGTGGCGCATCACCCCCGGAGGATTGCGCAGGATCACCGTGCAGACCATACGGATGAGCTCGTGGGTCTTGCGATCAGGAGCGCGCAGCGAGTCGATTTGGGCCAGCCATCCGTTCTGGGCCTCGTGCAACGCCGGGGCCACCGCGTGCAGCTCAGCTTCGAAAGGGAAGTTCCAGTCGTCACGGTCGCCCACCGGACCGCTGTTCTCCTTTGGACCCACCTCGTCACCTCCGGGCCCCAGCATGGCAGAGAGGCGGGGGGGCCAGTGAGTCGGTCCAGTGAGTCGGTCCAGTGAGTCGGTCCAGTGAGTCGGTCCAGTGAGTCGGTCCAGTGAGTCGGTCCAGTGAGTCGGTTCAGTGAGTCGGACCCAGAGAGCGAAAGCGCGTGTACCTCTTGTCGGCGGCCTCCTGCCACACGGCGTCGGGTTCCACGCGGTATCCCGTGCGCGCCCACCGGCCGGCATCGTCGAGCGAGTGCTCGAGGCCGGCCGCCAGACGGGCCATGAAGGCGGCACCGTAGGCGGCCCCCTCGTGCACCGCCACCACGTCCACGGGAAGACCGGACGCGTCGGCCATGGCCTGCATCCAGGGGGTGACCCTGGTCCCGCCCCCGCTGGCCACGATGCGGCGGGCCTTGATCCGGCCCAGGTCGAGCATGTGCCGGACAACGAATCCCGTGGCCTCGAAGGCGGCCCGCTCCAAGGCATCGGCATCGTGGGTGATGTCCAGGCCGTGGAGCGACGACCGCAACGTGGTGTCGTGGTACGGGGTGCGTTCGCCACGGAGGTAGGGCATCCACACCGGGACCCGGTCGGGGTTGCCTCGACGGGGCGCCTGTCCCGCGTCATGACCCTCGCCGTCGGGACGACCGGCGGGGCGCGGCCCCGGACGTCGACGGGGGCCGTGCAGCAGCGACCGGGCCCAGTCGACGAAGAGCGCCCCGGCATTGCTGGGACCTCCGACCAGCACCTTCCCGGCCACGGTGTGGGGGACGGTCCACAGACCCGGGGCATCGACCCACTCGTCGACGACGGCCCACACGATCAGGGTGGCGCCACAGATCACGAGCACGTCCCCTGCGTTGTCCGCCCCCGAGACGATCTGATCGCACAGGGCGTCGACCGTTCCACCGGCGAGCGCCGCGGCGGTGCCCGTCACCGTGCCGGCTCGCGACCCCATGGGGACGATCATGGGCAGCTGGGACGCGTCGACACCGATGCGCTTCAGCTTGTCGACATCCCACTGCCCGGCGCTGAGCAGCGATGCCGACATCATGGCGACACCGGAGTCGATGGCCGCCACCCCGCCGAGGGCGAAGTTGGCGACCGCCTGGGCGGGCCAGTACCCGTGCGCCCCGGGCGCCTCGGCCGCCGCCCACCGAAGGAAACCCTCGGAATCGGGCAGGACGTCGCTCCCCTTGGCCGTGCCCGACCCCCCTGTGGCCGGGTCCGGCTCCGCCCGGCCGCGGGCGTCGCCGTAGAGCAGGCCCGGGGTCACCGGACGCCCTCGCACGTCGACGGCCGTGAGCGACGGCACCATGCTGCATACGCACACCCCGTCAAGTGGTTCGCCCGCCGTCCGGACCGCCGCCAGCGCCTGGAGGGGACCCCGGCGCCACGCCCGGGAGGCGTCGTGCTCGAGAAGGTCGGGCGCCCCCGAGAACAGGCGGTGGGGGATGCGGGACCGGGCCAGCACCCCACCAGAGTCGTCAACCGCCACGGCCTTCACGGCCGTGGTCCCGATATCGATGCCCACTGTCACCGAACCTGACACGGCCGTCATCATCCGACATTATGGAGGACTTCCAACCCAGAGGGAGGATCGTTGGTGGACAGCCGCCCGCGGGCGCTCGTCACCGCCCCCGTACGCGGGCCCGGACTCGAGCTTTTGCACGAACTGGCCGACCTGGTCATCGACCCTTGGATCGACCAGCAGCCCATCCGCATCTACAACGCCGAGCAGCTGGCCGAGCGCGCCGCGGCCGAGGGGGCGACGATCCTCATCGTCGAGGCCGACTCGTGCAAGGGAGTGGTCTTCGAGCAACCCCTCATCGCCGTGGCCAGCTGCCGGGGGGACCCCACCAACGTCGACGTGGCCGCGGCCACGGCAGCCGGCGTCCCGGTTCTGCGGGCACCGGCCCGCAACGCAGACGCCGTGGCCGAGCTGGCGGTGGCCCTGCTCATGGCCGTCAACCGGGGGGTCGTCCGCGCCGACGAGGACGTCCGTACCGGCCAGACCTACCGCGACGGGACCATCCCCTATCAGCGCTTCCGGGCCTGGCAATTGGCCGGGCGCACGGCGGGGATCGTGGGGCTCGGTGCGGTCGGACGTGCGCTGCAGTGGCGACTAGAGGGCTTGGGCATGCACGTCGTGTCCAGCGATCCCTACGCCCCTGATGCCACCCACAGCCTCGAGCGGCTTCTCGAGATCTCCGACGTGGTGTCTCTGCACGCACCGGTCACCCCGGAGACGACGGGGATGATCGGGAAGGAACAATTCTCCGCCATGCGCGACGGCGTCATCTTCCTGAACACGGCGCGGGCCCAGCTGCACGACGGAGACGCCCTCGTCGAAGCCCTGGGGTCGGGCAAGGTGGGAGGCGCCGGCCTCGACCACTTCGTGGGCGAGAATCTGGCCACCGACGATCCGCTGACCACGTTCGCCAACGTGGTCCTGGCGCCGCACATCGGCGGTGCGACCTACGACACCGAGGCCAACCACACCCGGACGATCGCCGAGGATCTGTGCCGTCTCCGGGCCGGCGTCACGCCGCGCCACATCGTGAACCCCGAGGTCCTCACCGGCGCCCGTGGGACACCGGGCACCGGGGCGAGTTAGGCCGCGCCGTGGACTTCGCCGCCACCGCTGAGGACGAAGCGTTCCGGTCGGAGCTGCGGGCGTGGCTCGACGCCAACCTGCCCGAATTCATGGCCGAGGGCGAGATCGGCGACGAGAACAACGCCGACAGGCGCACCATGCTCCGACGTCAGGCCTGGCAACGTCGCCTCCATGGAGGCCGCTGGGCGGCCATCAACTGGCCGAAGGAGTGGGGCGGACGCGAGGCCACGGTGTCGCAGAACACCATCTACTCCGAGGAGATGGCCAAGGCCAAGACCCCGGGGATCTACAACGCCAACGGCCTGTGGCAGATCGGTCCCATGATCCTGCGGTGGGGGACCGAGGAGCAGCAGCAGCGGTGGCTGCCGGGGATCTTGAACGCCGAGGAGCACTGGTGCCAGGGCTTCACCGAACCCGAGGCCGGGTCGGACCTCGCCAACCTGCGCACACAGGCGGTGCTCGACGGCGATGAGTACGTGGTGAACGGGCGCAAGATCTGGATCTCCACCGCCCATCTGGCCAAGTGGGGACTGTTCCTCGTCCGCACGGACCCCACCGCCATCGAGCGCGGGGCGAAGCACGAGGGGATCACTGCCCTCATCATCGACATGGAGCTCCCCGGGATCGAGGTCAACGTCATTCGCGACATCACCGGTGGCGAGCTGTTCTGCGAGGTCGCCTTCGACGACGCACGGGTACCGGCCGCCTACCGCCTCGGTGACGAGAACCAGGGCTGGAAGGTGGCCATGGGGACGCTCGGGCACGAGCGCGTGGGGACAGCCGGATTGTCGGTGTCGATGCGGATCGAGCTCGACAACCTCATCGCGACCGCCCGCGTGCACAATCCCGGCGCCCTGTCCGATCCCGGCATACGCGACCGGATCGCCCGTCTGTGGACGCAGCTCGAGCTCACGCGGCTGCTCAACGCCCGGGCGTTGTCGAAGATCCTGAAGGGTCAGCCGAATTGGCCCGAGGTCCCCCTGGCCAAGCTCCAGTGGAGCTCGCTGTCACAGACGATCGCCGAGCTCGGGGTGGACATCCTCGGGCCGATGGGCGTGCTCACGCGCGGCGGACCCGATGCGGTGGACAAGGGTCACTGGAGCCACAACTACGTGTGGCAGAGGTACACGTCGATCGGGGCCGGCACCACCGAGGTGCAAAAGAACATCATCGCCGACCGCGCCATCAAGATGCCCCGCCGCTGACTACGGCTCGGGGACCGGGGTGG
>Ga0209415_10002461_pt1 | contig 34696 bp, 28 predicted proteins | sample PeaSoiSIISIP2007_FD_187696 | JGI IMG/M metagenome (GOLD analysis project Ga0209415, IMG submission 187696) | Peat soil microbial communities from Weissenstadt, Germany - SII-SIP-2007 (SPAdes) (version 2) | ecosystem: Environmental > Terrestrial > Soil > Wetlands > Peat | place: Germany... | reverse complement strand
ATAGATCTCGGCAAGGTTGTTCAGCGAGTAAGCCACCTCGGTGCTCGCGGCGGACAGATTCTTCTGTCGCCATTCCAGAGCGGCACGAAACATACGTTCCGCATCGGGATAGCGTTCCTGGCGCTGATAGAGCGCTCCAAGATTGCTGGCGATGGTCGCGCGAAGCAGTTCGTCCTCACAGGCAGCCTCCAGCGCGGCGCGATAGGATTGCTCGGCTTCCGCGGCGTGTCCTTCGCTAGCCAGGCGGACGCCTTCGTTGTTCTGCGTGATCGCTGCAACCAGGGTCGACACCCGGACGCCTTTGTCGTTCCGTGCGGCGGCGGGCGTCTGATCGTTTTGGGACTCTTTGATCGAGTCTTGCGGGGAATTTTGAGCCGACGCAATTCCAATAAAGAGAATCGCTACCAGAGCGCTTGGCTTCGTTCGTTTTGTTCCTCGCTCGCGTGGCCTCACAATCCTTTGGTTGCTCATGCTGGCCTTCCCTCTCATCACTTTTCTTATCGGCAGTCGACATCGAAAAAGACAGGGATGGGCGGCACAGGGATGCGCGCCACACAGGGAGGCGCGACTGTTGACTTTCCAACGGTTCTCGAATAATCTCAGGCCAAATGCGCGAAAAAAATTTCGTGCAGGTCTAGAGCGAGAATGCGCTGTACAATTGCGATGGCGTGGATTACACGTACAGAAGTTCGCGAACTGATTACTTGGACTCAGGAGAATCGATATGACAAGCAAACTGATGGGCCTGCTGCTGGTGCTGCCGCTGGTGGCCGCCGAGCCGAATGGATATACGTATTGGAGCGCGACGGACCTGAAGGGAATGGCGAAGACCATGGCGCCGAAAGTGAACGCCCAGAAGGTGGCGCTCGATAATCTGGCGGACTTCGGCGCCGATCACGCGATGATGGTGCATCGTGAAGGGTCGGGACAGGCAGAATTGCATGAGACTGAAGCGGACGTGATCATGGTGGTATCCGGAGCGGGCACGATCGTCGTGGGAGGGACAATGCAGGGCGGAAAGACCACAGCTCCGAACGAGGTGCGCGGCCCATCCATCGACGGAGGCACTCCGCAGAAGATCGCGGCGGGCGATATCCTGCATATCCCGCCAAAGATTCCCCATCAAGTGATGCTGGAACCGGGAACGCAGATCACCTACTTCACGCTCAAAGTGAAGGAGTAGCCTGAGTGAAGTGCCCAGCCGCGTTACTTCAATCGGCCTCATCTCAGACACGCACGGATTATTACGGGATGAGGCGCTGGAGGCGCTGCGCGGCTCGCAACTGATCATTCACGCTGGTGACGTCGGGAAAGTGGAAATCCTGACGGCGCTTCGGCAACTGGCGCCGGTGGTCGCGGTAAGAGGAAATATCGATAAAGCGCCGTGGGCTTCGGAACTGCCTTCGACGGCGATGGTAGAGGCGGGCTCGGCCACCATCTATGTGCTCCACGATATTCAGGAGCTGGATTTGGATCCGGCCTCGGGCGGGTTTCAGATCGTGGTGAGCGGCCATTCGCACCGGCCGAACCGCACCGAAAGATGCGGCGTCCTCTACATCAACCCGGGAAGCGCCGGCCCTCGACGCTTCCGATTACCCGTGACGGTGGCGCGCCTCGATCTTGCAGTGACACCTTGGAACGTAACGTTCGTTGACCTCCTCGGCGTCAGCTAGCGGCTTATTCTTTCCAAAACAGCTCGGCATCGGAGCGGCGGACGTAGTTCGCGTCGATCTCAGCAGGATCGCTTGAGCGGCCGGCTGTGAAATCCTCCCACGCAATGTGGCCGATGGCGGCGGCGAGCGCGCGCGGAGCAGCGACGGTGGAGATCAATTCGCAGTTTCCTTTGGGCAACGTCGGGAGCCAGTCTTCGAACTTCAGCACCGCTTCCGGCATCACGATCTCGAACCGGTGATTGTAAACCGCCGCGTAAACCTCGCCGCGCCGGGCGTCGATCACGGTGGCGCGCAACGGCGCCGATCCGAAGAACGCCAGCGCTCTTAGGTTCGAGACTGCGACCACGCGTTTGCCCGTGGCTTCGGCGAGACCTTTGACAGCCGCGAGTCCGACGCGCACACCCGTAAACGAACCGGGGCCCGAGGCTGCCGCGAAGCATTCCATTTGATGCACCGTGGTCCCGTGCTTTTCGAGCAAACGCTCGAGGTGCCCGAACAGCACATGGCCGAAGCCCTCGGGCGCATGCAGCCCGACTTCCTCGATCACCGCGTGGGCCTCAGTGAGCGCGATACTGCCGAACTCGGATGTCGTGTCGATGGAGAGAATCACCGGAGCGGGATCACTTGTTCAGTTGATACACGCGGTCCATCGTGTACGCCTTGCCGAGGGCATTCAAGCCCATCAAGTGGACGCTTAGAACGGCCGGAGAACTGGCCGCGATATTCGCCGGAACCACGAATACTCCCGAAGACCCTGTACCGAGCACACGGAAGCCGCGGCCGTCGGCGACCGCTTCACCGCACCACAGGAACATCATGGCGCGCGTGGCCCGAGTCTGGCGCGTCAGCTTCGCAGAGAACGTTATGCCCTTGCCCGATTCGAGCGTGTTGCCGGACGGCGCGACGATTTCGAATGGAATTTTCTTCGCGTCGGTTTCGATCTCCTGCACCGGCACCGGCCGCGACTCGAATTTGTACGACTTCAACATGGACTCCTTGTGTCCTTCCCGCGCGATATACAGCACCCAAGGATGGCTGGAGTCCGGCGCTTGACCGGTGTAGTGCTCCCCGCTGTACTTTTTTTCTTCGAGCGCTTCGCCTGTTGCCGGATTCAACCACTCTACGTCATAGCCGTGCTTTTCCACCGTGACTTCGACCGGCGGCCCTGGATGCTCGACGTAGTTCACATACTCGACGTCCTCGAGCGCCACGGCACGCGTGCCGTCGACGTCAAAATACGGTTCCAGTTCCCAGTGCCGCGTCTCCGCCATGAAATCGAACCAGCATTTCGCGACGTTGAATTTGTCGCCGCGAAACTCAGGATATTCCCCGTCCATCGTGGCGTTCCACAAATGCTCGGCGTCGGTGACGCCGACGAACGGAACGGGATAGAACTGATGCTCCACTGAGCCAACGGCGTCGTCCTGGGACCCTTCAATGACATAATCCATCCAACCGTCGGCAAGCAGAGGCGCCGAGGTAACCTTCGCGTTCGAAGATCTCGGATGCTGGTAGGGATCGAGTTTCTTGAGATCGAGACCCAGTTCCTTCAACAGCGCGCGGCCATCGGCGGCGTCTTCGAATTCCTCCAATCCTTGCCAGGTGATGTTGAAGGCGGCGTAACGGGCGACGATATAGCGAATGAAGCGCTCCCGCGCCTGCGAGTCGCCGAAGAGCGCGGTGATGGAATCGGGATCGGAGGCGAGCATCAGGTCGGTAGTGATTCCGCGTTTGTGAACTTCGGCGATCCGTCGATCGAGTTCCTCGAAATATGCCGGATTGGGCCGGTCCGCGCCCAGATACACGAAGGCGCGATCCTTCGCGTTCCCCAGAATGGAGCCGCGAAAATGGTTGAACTTATTTTGCGCGGCTGCATTGAGCTGCTGGTCGAATTCGGCGGCGCTCGCAAACGCGAAGCGGTCGGCGATGAAGCCCATCCATAAATGCGGCTGCTTGTTGTCGGTAGCCCAGTGGTGCACGTTGGCCACATTGATAAAACCCGGCGAATCGGACGCGGCGGCGTTGAACATGCCTTGTTTGCCGTCGAAGGCGGAAAGATTACTGGTGACGCGGTAGGTCCACTGGCCCGGCTCGGTGGGCGTGAAGCGGATGATCATCTTGCGGCCGCCGTCCCAAAAGGCCAGCATCGGATAGGTTTTGAAACGCGGCGAACGAAACTCGATGCGCAGCGTGACGGTAGCATAGGGGTTTGGATGCGCGCTGATATCGGCGGCCGAAAGTTCGAACGGAATCTCGCAGGGAGAGTAGGCGGGCGTGCTTTCACAAGGGGTTTGTGCGAGCGCAGACAGGGCGGAGAAACACAATAGCACGAGCGGGCGGCGCGCCATCGTCTTTAGCGTATCGCACGCGGACCACGCGAGTGCCGCCGATCGCATTGCTATAATCGTGCTGACAAGCACCAAGGATTCGACTTGGATTTGTGCCGGATTCACTCAATTCCAGAGGAGACATGCACCCTCGATCCCGCTTGATCCGTTCTATCTCGCCCCATTTCGCATTGCGCCTCTTGCTTTTTGGAGCTTTCCTCGGCAGTGCCTTTGCGCAACTGCCGCTGATCTATAACCGGTCCGTGTACAACGCGGCGAGTTTCCTCCCGGCCGGCCTCCCCTCGGGTGCCATCGCTCAGGGCTCGATCTTTTCCCTATTCGGGGCCAACCTGGGGCCGTCCCAGACGGCGAAGGCCAACTCGTTTCCGCTCGGAACCAATTTAGCCGGCGTAACGCTGAACGTGATTCAAGGGAGCACTACCGTCAGCGCTATTCCCGTTTACGTCAGTCCATCGCAAATTAACGCCATCATGCCGTCCGACGCCCCTCTGGGCGCGGCTGCGCTGCAGGTGATCTACAACAACGCTCGCAGCAACATGAGTCCCGTCAGGATTACGAACAATGCCTTTGGGATTTTCACCGCGCTCGGCACCGGCCTGGGACCCGGCGTCTTGCAGAACTTTGTGACCGCCGGCAACCAACCCATTAACGCCCCCACAATCAGTGCGCAACCTGGGCAAACCATCACGCTGTGGGGGACGGGACTGGGACCAGTGACGGGCGGCGACAACGTACCGCCCCCAGCGGGCAACCTGCCGGTCCAGACGGAAGTGTTTGTCGGCGGGGTCTCGGCCAAGGTGGTCTACAGCGGGCGGACTCCTTGCTGCTCTGGCACCGACCAGATCGTATTCCAGGTGCCGGCGAATGCCCCCCAAGGATGTTGGGTTCCCGTCTACGTGCGCACCGCCGGAACAACCATCAGCAACGTCGTCAGTATAGCGATCGCGTCTTCCGGCGGCACTTGCACCAATCCCACGCTGCCCATCATCAGCTCCTCGTTCCTCAATGGAGGCAAGCTCGGCGCAGCCATTGTCGCGAGAGGGATCACCCTCGAGGATATCGGTGTAACAGCGCCCGTCAACGTCACTGCGGACTACCATTTGTCGTTCGGTTTCACTCTCTCAGGCGCTACGTTCCCGTTCAATCCTGCCATCACGCTACCGCCTCCGGGAACATGCACAGTGTATGCGGAACAGGGGGAGTTGATGAACACCAATCCCCTTCCGGGCTCGTTGCCCCCGCCCACCTCGCTCGATTTCGGCCCTCCATTTCTCCTCACTGGCCCCAACGGATCGCATATGCTGAACACGACGTTTGGCGGTCCAGTCCGGGCCGGCTTTCTGGGCGGTCAGATCTCCAATAACATTCTTCCCGATTCGCTTTTCCTGAATCCGGGCTCCTATTCCGTTACAGGGTTCGGCGGCGCGGATGTCGGAGCGTTCATGACATCCTTCACCATCCCGCAGCCCTTGACGTGGACCAATCAAACCCAGTTGGTTACCGTCAAGCGAACTCAGCCGCTGACTCTCGCTTGGGCCGGTGGCAGCAGCAGCGATATGAACTACATCGTCGGCGTGGGCGAGGATTTACCCAGCAACTCCAGCGCTGTTTTCGTGTGCGTCGTGCCGCCCGGCGCAACCAGCTTTACGGTTCCGGCCGACATGCTCGCAAACCTGCCGGCCACCCGTCCGAATCCGCTCCAATCCAAGGACGTGATCTACCTCATCACCGCGCAAGGCCCCAGCATTCAAAGTCTCAAAGCGACAGGGCTGGACAAAGGCGCCACCGCCTCGTACCTGATCAACGGTAAGACGGTGGTGTTCCAATGATCCACCTGACCACCACCACGAAATTGATGTGCGCGGGCATCGCTCTAAGCCTGGGCTGGATCGTGCTGGAAGCCTGCGATTGCGACGAGACGAAGGAGGATAACTACCCGGGCTTCTGGGTGACTTGCATCGGCAACAAGCCCACGCTGATGACTTATAGCGGCAACAACGCCACCGTTGTGAGCACCGACGCGGCGGGCGCGTTCAATCCGAACGATTGGGATTGCAGCCGCGATTTGAGTTCGCCGCAGTATAAAGGTTCCGAATCAAGCGCACCTTTTCAAACCAGCACCCCCGGAGGGCCCTCCCCGGGCGCGCGGCCTCGTGCAGCCGGGGCTCCGCAAGCTGCCTATGTTCCGCAGCGCTTGCGCGATTTGCCCTTCACTCCGAACGTCCCTCCGCCGGGCGCGCCACCGCCGTGCCTATCCACCTACCCCGACGTGATTCGAACTAATCACAACGAGAATACAGTCAGCCGGGTTTCAACCTGCCCATTCACTGCCAAGGCGACGCTTACGGTCTTCGCGAATCCGCTACAAGTAGCGGTCACTCCGGATGGATCCACGGCGCTGGTCACCAGCTTCGGTTCGCTCGACGGCAGCGGCGGCGCAGTCACGTTGATCAATCTCAAGAGCAACCAGATCACCCAAACAGTGATGATGCCGTTCGGAGTCACGCCCAATGGGCTGGCGATCTCACCCGACGGGACCACCGCCTACATCGGCAATTTCACAAACGCCGGCCCGTCAATTCTGGTGATGAATATTGCTTCTCAAATGATCACCGCGACCATTCCAAACGTGGTGCCGTATCCTTCTGGCCTCACCTTGACGCCGGACGGGTCGCAGCTTTGGGTCGCTTCGCCTTTAGGGACGGAGACTGACGTCATCGACACGTTGTCTCAGACGCTGGAGTTTCGCTTGAACATTCAATTGGCCACCGATATCGCCTTCAACTCCACTGGCACCCGCGCTTACATTACGAGCGACGTGAATCTGCCCGGTCAAGTGTTCGTGGTGGATACTGCAACTTTCCAGACCTTGAGCACTTACAATGTCGGCAATACGCCCGCCGACATCACGATGTCTTATGGCGACCAATGGCTGGTTGTCAACAACAGCGGCGACAATACCATTTCCGTGATCGATCTGGTGCAAAACTCGGTGAAGACGACCAACGTGGGGGGCGCAGTCAGCGGCATCGCCTTTGTGCATTAGGAAGTGATCTCAACAACGTGCTTCCGTATTACCCGCAGCCTGTGCTCCATCTCGGGCCCTTGAGCATCCACGCCTTTGGCGCGCTGGCGGCGCTCGCGGTGCTGGTGGGTGGCCGGGCCATTCTGCTCCGAGCCGGCCGGTGCGGGATTCCGGCCCAGGAAATGTTCCAGTTCTGCGCCGCCATTTATCTCTGTGCTCTGGCCGGCGCCGTTCTAGCGAAGATCGTCCTGGACGATTTTCCCGCCTTCTTTTTGGACCCTGTGCACGCTTTCCGGGCCAACCTCGGTTTCAGGTCCTTCGGCGGGATTATCGGTGGATTAATGGGTGGATTGCTGTGGTGCCGGTTCCGCAAGATGTCCCTTTGGGAAGCGCTGCGCCGGCTGGATATCGTCGTCTATGCGTTACCGTTGGCCTGGATGATCGGCCGTCTGGGATGTACTCTCGCGCATGACCACCGCGGGATTTCCTCCACCAGTTGGCTCGCCGTAAAATTTCCCGAAGGCCCGCGCTACGATCTCGGCCTGATCGAGTTTCTGTTCCTCATTGCAATGACCGTCGCCTTCCGGCTGCTCGATCGCCGGCCTCGCCCGATCGGTTTCTTTTTCGGCCTTTATGGTGTGGTCTACGGCGGCTTCCGCATCTGGCTAGACACTCTCCATATCCAGCCTCTGCGAGTCTACGGCGGTGCCATCGGCGTTCTCATAGGCCTACTGGGCTGGACAGCGATGCTGGCCTTCGAGCGGTCTCGGTTGCACCAGGTGGAAGCCGCGCCCGCCGCCGGGTAGCCCAGCCACCCGATAGCCCACCCACTGGCAATGATCAGCCGCCCCGCCCCAGCAAAAAACGGAGAATGGCCGGCCCCCAATAATCGTGGACGATATTGTAAGTCCCAACGATAACCAATAGGTTGGCCAGGTTCAAAACGATCACCGCTGCGATGCGGAAGAAACGCTGTGAAAGCACTCTGCCTGCGCGAATGAACAGTTCTGCAACGGCCAGGTTCGGCAGATAGAAGAAGAAGGACATCACGATGTCAAACGGGCCGCGGTAGTTCACCAGGTGGCCAAGGGGTGCTGGCGCGACGACGTTTAACCAAAATCCGTAGTCCATCCGGTAGAGCCAGGATCCAAGCGCCAGCGCGAAGAGGCGAATGGCCCAAGCCCGATGCTCTTCCCAGCGACGGCCGCGAGCATGCCGGTAGGTTTGAATCGCCGCAACAACGATGAGCACCCCGTACAGTCCGAATCCGATATTCATCGGAGCGCCGCCGATCGTACCTTTGCTGGCGATAAAGCCCAACCCACCCAGCCCGGCCATTGCGGCAGTCCACACATAGGTTCGTCCGAGCCAGCGATGGATCCAGGGCCGGCGCACACGCAATTCGCCGATCAACTGCACCGGACCCAGAATCAAGACAATGGCGCCCGTCGCGAAATGAGCGGCGATCGCCGCCAGGGCGGCTGGATTGCGCTGGTCGTACAGGCCCGGGACAAAAATGTTCCATTGGTCCATGCGCCCGGTTGGAATCGCACCGAAGTAAAAGGCGAAAATGAACATTCCGAAGAATGCCGCGCTGATCCAGCTGGCCGCGGCAAGGCCAATCCCGGACCAGCGCAAAGCCGATGGCGAACGGGGTAAGGTGGATGGAATGACGTTCGCGGGTTCGATTTTCGCCGGCATCGTTCTCTCCTGTTTAGCAAGATATGCGGCATCTTGCAGTCCTCCTCAGAAAACGTAGCTCGCGCCGCACCTGTGCTATGATCCCGTTTAGTACTCCCTTCATCTGGCTAGCCGTGCGGCACGACGCTCGAAGATCCTGGATGGCGTTCGAGTTTAAAGGCGGTTTTTTGGCCGATCGATCCAGTGTGCAACCGTGAGTCGAGGCGTTAACATGATCACGTTGCGGCGCATGCTCCTCCCTGTGCTGCTCGGTGCGGCATTGTGCCAGGTCTTTTTTCAAACCCAGCTTGCTGCCCAAACCAGGCCTGCCGCTCAGACTCAGCCCGCACCCTCGGCCAATCCCGCGCCTCCCGGGAAAATTGCACAGCCGGCCAGCCCGGCGTCTGCGACGAGGGTTATGCTGCAACAGGCCGGATCCCGAACCGGCCCCGATAGCGTTCCCGCGTACGAAGGCAAAGACGTCGTTGTCAGCGGTCAAATTTCCTCCCAGCCGATTTGGATCACCGATTCCTACTATGTCCCGATCCAGGACGGCGCTCTCTTCGGTTTGCTCTTGCGTCTGGGACTTTCGCAGTTGCCGGGCATTTCGCCCGGAGATTGGGTGGAGGCGCAGGGAATCATCGCCAAACGGGCCGGCTTGCCCATTCTCGTAACAGCGGACCTCCGGTTCCTGCGCCATGCCACCGCGCCCGCTCCCAAAGTGGTCACGCCGGTCGACCTGGCGTCTTTTCGCTACATGGGAGTGCTGGTAACTCTGGAGAGCATTATTACCAGCGAGGACAGCAACGGCGGCGGGGATCTGCTCCTGATCGGACCGCGCAGCAACGAGCTGAATGTGTTTCTGCCCCGGATGCGGCGAGATGCCGGCCCCAAGCTCAGCGGCTATCGCATGGGCGATCGCATCCGCGTCACCGGTATTGCCAGTCAATACTGCACCCTGCCGCCCTACGATCGATACTTCCAGGTCCTGATCCCGAGCCCTGCGTCGGTGGCCGTGATCGAGCGGGGCTGGGCCATTCAACCGCCCGTGCTCCTGGCCGCGCTCATTCTAGCCACCGCGCTGGCCTCCATCTGGTGGTTCCGTGAGCGGCGCATGGCCGGGCTGCGTAAGCAGATGCGGCTGCTCCATTCCCTCGGCGAGCAAGTGATCGGCGCGACGTCTTCCACCGAGATCCTGCGCCGGCTGATGGTGAGTCTTCCCGCGTTGTCGAATGCTACCGGCGTCGGCCTCTACATATACAATCGAGCGACGAAAATGCTCGACGTAGTCCACTCCGATAGCACCGCGGTTGAGTCGATCGATCCGGAGGCTCCCTCCGGCCCCATGGCTTCGGGCATCGCGGCGTGCTTCCGCAGCCATTCGCTGTCTGCGATTCCAGACGTTCGACGCAGCTCGCACTTCCAGCGGGAAGACACGGTACTGGCGCCGCGCTCGGTATTGCTGGTTCCGATGTTCGCGCAGAACGAGCTGATGGGTGTATTGCAGATGCACCACTCGCGCCGCTTCCATTATTTCGGCCAGGGCGAGCAGGCGGCCATGCAGCACCTGGCTAACCAGATCGCCACGGCGCTGAAGCTGCAGGAACAGCATTCCATGCGGGAGCAGTTGTTCCGCAGTGAGAAGCTGGCTGCCGCCGGCCAGCTCATCTCCGACGTCGCCAATGAGCTTCGCTCTCCGCTGCGATCCATCGCAACGCTTGCCACCGCGCTGCTGGCGAGGAATGGCGACTCGAACCACACCGAACTCGATTCCATCACCAGCGAAGCGAACCGGGCCGCAGAGATCGTCTCGAGGCTGGTTTCCTTCGCCAATGTCGAGCCGGCGCAAGCCGAGCCTCTGGATCTGAATGCCATCCTTTCCGGGCTGCTGAAGTTTCGAGCTCCGGAGTGGAAGGCCAAGGGCGTGGAAATCAGGTCCCAACTTGCCGTCAAGCGCGCCATCGTGCTGGGTTCGCCGGGCCAAATCGAACAAGTGCTCCTCAATCTGCTGGTCGACGCCGAGAAATCGGCCGCCGAGGCGCGCGACAAGGTCATTACGGTATCGACCAGCCTGTTGGCCAAGCGTGTGATGGTGGAGATCTCCTATCCCGTTCGCTCGCCCGATGTCCGGGGCGATTCCACCGACGGCGATCACACCGGGTCCGGCGCTCTCGGACTGGGCGTGTGCCGCGGCATCCTCGAGAGCCATGGCGGTGAGCTTCGCGTGGTCCGCACCTCGCCCGCGCAGGCTCGCTTCGACATCGAACTGCCTGTGATCGAAGCCCGCCAGACGGGTCTGGGCGTCTCAGACCTGTCCGAAGCCGTCCGCCAGCTCACCGTGCTGGTGGTGGAACCGGATGGCAAGGTGCAGCGCCAACTGGTGCAAATGCTCGGCAATCGTGGCGACCGGGTGGTTCCCGTCTCCAGCGCCGAAGAGGCCCTCGATATCGTCGAGCGGCTGCGGTTCGACATGGTGATCTGCGCCGTCCGGCTGCCCGGCCTCAACTGGGTGGCGTTTTGCGAGCGCGTCCGGCTGCGCGTGGGCGGTTTCGTGCTGCTCACCGACGCCTTCAATAGCGACGTCGGCCGCGCCTTTCGCGACAGCGAGGGATTTGTGCTCACCAAGCCCGTGGACGAATCCGATTTACACCGGATTTGCCGCGCCATGGAAGATCGCACCAGCCTTCTGATCCGCGAATAAACGCGGGGAACGACGATGAGTTTCTCCGCTTCCTTCGATCGGAACACCAAGATCATTTCCGCTATCGTTTGTTTAGGCCTGCTCGCCGTGGCCGTCTTCGTTCACAATTTCGTTGCTGCCTGCTTGTCGCTTTTGGTTCTCGCCCTGTGCGTGGCCTACTCGCCGCGCGGCTATGTGGTGGAGGGCCAGTCGATTTTGGTGAAGCGCCTCGCCGGAGCTGTCCGCATCCCCCTCGCCGGTGTTCACGAAGCAAGAAGAGCCACGCCTGACGACTTCCACGGCTGCGTTCGCCTGTGGGGTAGCGGCGGGCTGTTTGGGTATTACGGCGTGTTCAGTACGAGCAAACTTGGCAAATCCACCTGGTACCTCACCAATCGAAACAATGCGATCGTCGTGACCGCAGATGCGAAGACGTTGCTTTTCAGCCCGGACGACACGGCTGCTTTTCTGACAGCCATCCAGACCGCTGCCCCGCGGCTCGCCAAGGTGGATATCGCGCCGGCGGCGATTGCGGCTCGGTCTTTTGGGCCGGCAAAAATCATTGGCATCGGCGTGGCGCTGGCGGCGCTTGGAGTGATAGCAGTCGCGACGTCCTACTCGCCCGGCCCACCCAGCTACACCCTGACGAGCGAATCGCTGACCATCCACGACCGCTTCTTCCCCATGACGCTGCAGGCGTCCAGTGTCGATATCAGCGGCCTCCGAATTATCGATCTCGATCAGGACACCCAATGGCGCCCCAAGCTGCGGACCAACGGTTTCGCGAACTCGCATTACCAATCCGGTTGGTTTCAAGTCGCCAATGGCCAGAAGGTGCGCATGTACCGAGCCGGTGGTTGGCGCCTGGTGATGCTTCCGCCCAGCGGCGCCGGCTCGCCGGTCCTCTATCAGGCAGCGGATCCGGAAATGTTTATGGAGCAGTTGCACGCGATGTGGGGCCATTCAACGCGCAGCGCCTCCACCGAGCAACGCAAAGCGCGAGAAATGGATGCACAATGCGCTGTAAAATCTTCTTCGCGTTCTCAATCTTGGGCTGCGCACGATGTGCCATTGGCGGATTTGTTCCGATAAAAAATCCTGGTCGCCGGGAAAAAACCTTGGTCTATCTTGGATTCGAAGCCGGGACCTCGTTTACGTGTTAAACTAAATCGCTCGAAAAGCATGGTGAGGTTTAACCGGAATGAAACATAAACTGCCCGTGATTATTTGCATTGTTATCGTGGTGGTCTCCGCGGCCCAGGCTCAAAACATTTCCTTCAACGCGGCTCAGAGCTTTCCGACGGGGCTGTTCCCACAGCAGGTTGTGAAGGGCGATTTCAACGGCGATGGCATACTCGATTTCGTCACCACGAATCACGACGGCCTCTCCATCTGTCTTGGACACGGAGATGGAACCTTTGGTCCGCCCGCGTACTTTTCGGCGGGTTTTTACGTGGAGGGCGGCGCAGCCGCGGTGGCGGACTTTAACGGCGACGGGAAGCTGGATTTAGCGGTGATGAGTGGAGGCGGCCCCAAGCCGGGCTCGCTTTCCATCTTACTGGGGAATGGCGACGGAACATTCCAAGCTCCCACGGTGATGCCGAACGTCGGATTCGGCAATATTGCGGTAGGGGACTTCAATGGGGACGGTAAGGCCGATCTCGCGCTCAATCTGGAACCGGTGGTTTCCGGAGGGGCGGCTGTTGTTGAGATCCTGTTTGGCAACGGGAACGGGGGTTTTGCGGCGCCGCTGACGTTAGCACAATCGACGTTGTATTTCTACTTTCTCACGGGCGATTTCAATCGAGACGGCATTACAGATGTCGCGTTGATGGAGGTGGCGCAGACCAGCGGCGGAACACTCACGGCGTATTTGGGGCAGGCGAACGGAACGTTTATAGAGAAGCAAACTTCCTTTACTGTAACCGCGGCATACCCGATTGTCGGGGACTTTAACGGAGACGGCCGATTGGACGTAGTGGCCACCACCTCAACGGGGACCGCGGCATTCCTGGGAAAAGGGGATGGGACGTTTCGTGTCACGACGGCGGACAACAGCGGCTTAGCCAACTTAGTCCTGTCTGCAACCTTAGATGCAAACCATGATGGAAAAGCTGACCTGGTGGCGACGAACAACCAGAATTTTCCGATCGCGCTCACGGTTGCGTTAAGCAACGGCGACGGCACGTTCCGAGTAACGGATTCCTTCCCCGAAGCCGCCGGTTGCGGGACGCATGTGCTGCCGGGGTACTTCAACAAGGACGGTAATGAGGATTTCCTGACCCCGGGGTGTCCGGCGCTGGCCACGGTTTACCTGGGCGACGGGAAGGGAGGTTTTCGGCACTCGAGCCCGATGAACGAGCCCACACCCTCTGTCGTGCTGGCCGACGTCAACGGGGATGGGCGCTTGGACCTGGTCACGACCCACAATGTGTCGGGACCCAACAGGGCAACAGTTCAGGTGCAGTACGGCAACGGGGATGGAACCTTCGCGAGTACGCCCCAGGATATCCCTGTCGGCACCTATCCGACACGAGTTGCTGTGGCGGATGTGAACGGTGACGGCATTCCGGATCTAATCTCACCCCAGGGTGCGGTGAAACAAGGCTATGTCGTAGTGAACCTGGGGACTGGCGGAGGATCTTTCGGGCCGCAGGTTTCTTCGGGCTTCGGGTTAGGTTTGTCTTCGGAGGCGATGGTGCTGGGCGATCTGAATGGAGACGGGCTGCCGGATCTGGTGGTCGCAATCTACGGGAGGGACACATCGGCCAGCGGAGGCATAGACGTTTTGCTGAATCTTGGTGGCGGCAGTTTCGCGACACCGGTGAGTTACGGCGCGGGTAACCACCCTGTGGGGTTGGCCTTGGGCGATCTGGATGGCGATGGAAACCTGGATCTCGTGGTGGCAGCCGTGGGGGACAACAAACAAGGGGTCACCACGGTGTTTTATGGGAATGGGGACGGCACGTTTGGTGCGCGGCAGACTCTCATCGGCGACTATAGTCCGAGTGGGGTTGCCATTGGGGACCTGAATGGAGACGGAAAGCCGGATCTCGTGGTGGCCTATCAAGGTCTGTTTTATAGTTACTTCAAACCGTATGGGAGCCTAGAGGTGTTTCTCAACTCGGGAGGGCGCGCGTGGGCCGCTCCGGTGGGCTATGACGCGGGATTGGCACCCTGGTCTGTAACTCTAGCCGACTTTAATCACGACGGAAAGTTGGATGCGGCGGTCATGAGCCCGGAGAATGCCGTGACGTTTCTGACTGGCAATGGAGATGGGACGTTCGCGTTAACGGGAACCAGTTACGGGCTGAATTATTACAACCAGGGTATGGCGAACAGCGGTTCCTTCCCAATCGTCACAGGCGATTTGAATGGAGATGGGCTACCGGATGTGGTGGTGGGCAACGGCGAGGACGTTACGGTCCTACTGAACACCACGAAAGTAAATTGACGGCTGCCTTTGGAGTCTAAGTAGAAAGTCGACATATAGGTCAGGAAGAGAGCTCCTGCCGCCCACCGGCGCCGGCTCGGTCCTCTATCAGGCAGCGGATCCGGAAATGTTGGTCGAGCAGTTGCGCGCAATATGTGGCCGTCCCATACATTTGAGCGGCATCCCGGATACCGGCTGCTACAATAGCTGATCCAGTCCTGTTGCCGGGATGAAAAAACGATGCCACAAGCACCGCTCCTGAGGAACCGAGCGGTGAAGTTAGCTCGGCTTTCTCTAATTTCGTTAACCGGATTGTTATTGCCCCTCTTGTGCCTGGCACAAAGTCACCCGATTGCTGCAAAAGCGCCCGCGCCCGTGATCGCCTCCGGCGGCGTAGTCAGCGCAGGCGCATTCGGCGCATTCACCACTGTCGCGCCCGGCTCCTGGATCGAAATCTACGGTTCCGATCTGGCTCGCAATACGCGATCCTGGGCGAGCACCGACTTCGACGGTATGAATGCGCCCACTTCGCTCGACGGAACGTCCGTGACCATCGGAGGCCGCCCCGCTTTCGTCGACTATGTAAGCCCCACCCAGGTGAATGCTCAGGTACCTTCGAACGTCGGAACAGGTCCACAGCCGGTCATCGTCATTGCGGGCAAAGTCGCCAGCAACCCGTACATGATTACAGTCAACGCCGAACAGCCTGGCCTGCTGGCCCCCTCTACGTTCCAGATGAGTGGCCAGCAGTACGTCGGCGCATTATTCTCGGATGGCGTGACTTATGTTCTTCCTCCCGGAGTAATCGCGGGTGTTCCATCACGGCGCGCCCAGCCGGGTGACAACATCACTCTGTATGGCGTTGGCTTCGGCCCGGTAATCCCTGACATCCCGGCGGGCCAAACCGTTGGCAAGTACAACGCGCTCGCCTTACCCTTCCAATTGAATTTCGGACAGGCTCAGGCCAACGTCACCTATGCAGGCTTGGCCCCTGGCGCCGCGGGTTTGTATCAATTCAACGTCACAGTCCCCAAGCTTGCGGCGAGCGATGCCGTACCCTTGACCTTCCGCCTCGGCGGCGCGTCAGGGACACAAAAGCTCTACATTTCGGTTCAAGACGCCGACACGGCCCCGCAAATTCAAAGCTTGACGCTCTCGGCGGCTTCCGTGACGGGAGGCGGGACCGTCCAGGGTACTGTTCTTCTGTCGGAGCCCGCACCGGCCGGGGGCGCGGTGGTGGCGCTTTCCTCAAATTCGAGCGCCGTTGCTGTGCCGGCCACCGTTACAGTTCCAGCCTCGGACACTTCCGCCAACTGCACCATTTCCACCAGCGCGGTGGCTGCGAACCAAACAGCCACCATTACTGCGACTTCTAGCGGAAGCTCCACAGAGGCGATCCTGACCGTAACGCAAGCGAGCGGGGCGCTGCCGCAGTTCAATTCGATCACAATCGCCGTAGACAAGAATGGAACGACCGAATATGGACAACTGGGAATTGAAGGGATAGAAGTGCTCGGCCCATCACCGGATGGTGGTTACACCGACGCTTCCCTTGCGGGGACGCTTTTACAAACGGACGGAACTACAATTCTTGGCGCATATCGGGCGAAGTGGAACAACGTCACCGTAAGTGGCCAGTCCCTCACCTTCGATGGCCTCGAGGTGAGCGAAAGCGTGATCGGGGATGACAAGGGGACCATCGCCGAGATCACTTCCGGGTCTCTCACCGTCACCCTGATGCCGCAAGCGGCCAACACCAGCGGAACCGTGACCGGGTCGATGACTCTGGTGAGTACGCTTCAAACGATCACCGGCTCGTTCACGGGCACTTACCAAGCGCAGTAGTGAACGCTGAGGCGCGACCCCCAGCACAAGGCGCTTAAACGCGGGAAAATGGATTCACCATGCGCTGTAAGATCGCCTTCGCATTCCTGATCGCTGGCCTATACACTGCCGGCTCCCTCACCGCCGCCGAGAAATACGACGGCCCCGTTCCGCCCAAGCCCGACATTCCATACCTGCTCCATGCCTCGACGCTGGTTGAAACCGAAGTGGCGCAAGCCCAGCAGGGCAAAAAGAGCGACCAGTACACCATCTCCGGCGCCGCATCTCCTGCGCGCACTCCGCTCGCCGAACCCATCTTCATCATCGACGCTCGCCAGGTCCAGCCCGAAACCTTCGAGCTGTACCGTTTGGACGTGAAAGGCGGCAACCGCGAAGTGTCGCTGAACGGTGGCGGCCGACGGCGCGGCGGATCGCATGCGCTGCATCTCTCCGTCAAGCCTCTTGGCGGCCACCTCTTCCGCGTCGAAGTGGACGAAGCGCTCGAGAACGGCGAGTACGCGCTCTCGCCGAGCAACGACAATCGGGCTTTCTGTTTTGAGATCTTCTAAGGACCCCGCGCAAAACGGAATGCGGCGCGGACCGGTTTCTGGTTCGCCTGCCGGCGCGCACCGCACCTTTAGCGCTCCTGAACGCGTCCCCTATCTCGTGACGCAAGCGGCCGCGCCCTACGAAGGATTGCGCCCGGTCCCCGTTTCGATCCTGCTCCATAATGTCCGCAGCCTGTACAACGTCGGGGCGTTCTTTCGCTCCGCGGACGCCGCCGGTTGCGACAAGTTGTACTTGTCCGGAATCACTGGCCGCCCGCCCCACCCTGGGATCGCCAAGACCGCGCTCGGCGCCCAAGAAACCGTCGCTTGGGAGCATCACGCCGACCCCGCCGCTCTCCTCCTGCGTCTCCGCCAGCAAGGCCACGAAATCGCCGCCATCGAAACCAGCGTTCACGCCACGGACCTGTACGATTGGCAGCCGCGCTTTCCGGTCTGCGTTCTGTTCGGGCACGAGGTGGATGGCTTGGCCGAACCGCTGCTCGCTTTGTGCGATACCTACGTGCGCATTCCCATGCTCGGCCGCAAACATTCGCTCAATGTCGCCACCGCCGGCGGCGTAGTGATCTACGAGCTGCTGCGAAAATACCGGGCCCTTCTCGACAATGCAAGAATAAGGTCATGATGGGGACCCGGCTCCTGGCAGTACTCATCGGTTCCACCGCCGTTCTTTCCGCTCAGTACTCAACCACCATGGTGCCGCCGGTGCGCGCCATGCACGAAATGGTGGCGGCGGCCAACAATTTCGAAGTCGAGGCGGGCTATCGTATCCTCACGCAAGGCGGCAACGCGGTAGATGCCGGAGTCGCCAGCGTTCTGGCTGCCAGCGTCACGGAATTGAGCCGCTTCGGACTCGGCGGCGAGATGCCGCTGCTGATCAAGATGTCCGGCCAGCCCACCATCGTCGTCAGCGGTGTTGGAGTGGCGCCCGCGAAAGCCACGGTGGAGTTCTACACGCATCGCTCGCCCGAACCGTGGGAAGAACCCAACAGCATGCCGCCCGTGCCCGTCCAAGGCATTCTGTCAGCCATCACGCCCGGAGTGTTCGACGGCCTGATCCTGGCGCTCGAGAAGTACGGAACCAAGTCCTTCGCCCAGGTGGTTCAACCGGCTCTGGAATATGCCGGCGAAGGATTCGCGATGCCCGAGGAGTTCGGCGGCATGCTGCGTAGCTACCAGCGGATCATCGCGCTTTGGCCGGATGCAATGAAGTTTTTCTATCCGGCCGGCGAGCCCACGCCGCGCGGCGAGATTTTCCGCGAACCCACGCTGGCCGAAACCTTCCGCGAGCTCGTGAGCGCTGAACAGAAGGCCCGTGGGAATCGCCAAGCCAAGCTGCGCGCGGTGCGCGATCTCTTTTACAAGGGCGACATCGCGCGGCGGATTGCCGCGTTTTCCGAGAACAATCGCGGCCTGATCGCTTATAGCGATCTCGCCAATTACCACGCCGAGATCGACGAACCCAGGGTGGGGACGTATCGCGGCTACGAGATCTACAAGCCCGGCTTCTGGACGCAAGGTCCGGTCATGATCGAAGCCCTGAACCTGCTGGAAGGTTACGACCTGAAAGCCATGGGCCACAACAGCCCGGAATATCTGCACACGGTTGTGGAGGCGGTCAAGCTGGCGTTCGCCGATCGGGACGCTTACTACGGCGATCCCAAGTTCAGCAAAATTCCGGAAGAGATTCTGCTTTCGAAAGCCTATGCCGCCGAGCGCCGCAAGCTGATCGATCCCGGCCATGCCTCGATGGAGCATCGCCCCGGAAATCTCGGCATGCCTCTGGCGCTCCCCTCGTCAACGGCATCCGCCGCCGGCGGCGTGGTGAACGATACCACTTGCGTCAACGTCGTGGACAGCCGGGGAAACGCTTTCTCCGCCACACCCAGCGGCGCCTGGCTGCCTTCGGTAATCGCGGGCGATACAGGCATTCCCTTCACCACGCGCTTGCAATCCTTCGTTATAACCCCCGGCCATGCCAATCAACTGCAGCCGGGCAAGCGCCCTCGCGTAACGCTCAGCCCGACGCTGGTCACGCGCAATGGCCGGCTGGAAATGGTTCTCTCCACGCCCGGCGGAGACAATCAGGACCAGGCGCTGCTGCAGGTGCTGTTGAACATCATCGAATTTCAAATGACGCCACAGGAAGCCGTGGAAGCGCCGCGCTTTCAAACCGAACACCTGTTCAGTTCGTTCGGCAATCACGAATTTACACCCGGCCGTCTGAATTTAGAAGGCCGCATTCGGACCGCAACCGGCGAGGCATTGCGCGCCCTCGGGCATCGTGTGGCGTTGACCGGCGATTGGAGCAACGGCTCGGCGCCCACCGTCATCTGGGTGCATGACGGGGTGCTCCACGGCGGCGCAGACCCGCGGCGCGCACGGTTTGTGTTCGGTCGATAATCCGGCCGCTACGGCGCGTTGGCCACCACCGGAATCGTCACGATGTTACTGGTGAATACGTTTTGCGCGATGTACATCGGGGTCAGCGGATTGGTCGGCACCGCACTGCCGATTTGCAACACCACCTTATAAACGCCGGGTAGGTTTCCAATATCCAGCCCCGCGCTGAGGATGTTGGCCGTGGTCCCGCCGATTTGTGCGTTGTCGACGTTGGTGACTGGTATGTTCAGCGCCGGCCCGGGATATACCTGGCCAGTGAAACTAGCTTGCGTCAAGCCGTCCGCCAGCGTGGTCGGTCCGATGCCGGTGGCATAGATGGTGATCACCTCGCCCGGAACCACGGGATTGCCGGGAGTAACCAGTGCCCCGGCGATGTTGGCGCAGCAGGTTTTCGCGCTGCCCAGCACAGATACCGATATCGTGGCGGAGGTGCTTACGCTACCGGCGATCAGGATGCCATTGCCGGCCGGGCCGCCCACCTTCGCCGTCAGGATAATGCGGTTGAACTCGCCCCCGGGCGCGGCCGTCACGATTTCATTCGAATTCCCGTTGATCAGAGCAATCAGAGCGTCGCGAACTATTTGCACGGTGTCGATGGATTGCACCGTGTAACTATAGCTATTGCTGCCAATTTTAATGGTAGCGATGTTGCCAGCCGTAATCGATCCGTTGACATCCACCAGCGCGATGGCGTTTCCGCTCGTGTGGTATGCCATGGCAGGCCGGGGGTCGGTTCCGTGAAACGCAAAAATGCCGGGATTTGACGCCACAACCGGAATACCAATCGCGTTGCTAACGGTTACCGAACCATCGCGGTGAACGGCACGCACCAACGCGCTGACGCCACTCGATCCGGACACGTCGTAGGGAAGTTGAGTGTTGATTTGCGTCGGTGAGGCATACAGAATTGGCGAGCGGATACCGTCGAAGTAAACCTCCACTCCGTTGAACATGATGCTGGGGTAGTAGCCGGTCGCGTCAGGAACGTTCGTAGCCGCGGTATCGGCCAGGTTGCTCCCAAAGATGCTCACCAGGGTCCCCGGCGCTAGTTCCGCCGCGGCTGCGCCACCCGACAGGCTGGGGCCCGCCGCTGTAGCCAATTCCGTAGCCGTGCCCCCGGTCGAAGCAGGGGCGACGGACGCCGAATATCCAATATTATTGCCGTTCAAACCGGACTGGCGCGCGAGGAAGTCCACCACGAAAAGACTTCCCGCCACGATATTGGCGCTCGCGATGACATTTGGATCCGGTGTGCCGCCGGCGGTTCCGTTGATCAGGTTTGCCAAAGCCTCCACGATGCTGCCCAGGGTGTCGTTGGCAAGCACCGTGTAGGTGTAGCATGCCAAACCCGTCGCCGGGCATGTCGTGGCTGTAACGCCGGGCGAGTTGATCTTGATCGTAATCGTGTCGCCCTTCGTGATGGTTCCGGTAATGCTTACCGTGCCGATGGCATAAGTATTCAGGCTCGCCCCATTGGTAATTCCGGTGATGGGAATGTTGAGCGAACCTGGGGTGAACACCACTACGCGATAATCGTAAGGATCCGACACATAGAGATTCGTGCCGTCCCACGCCAGCGCTAACGGAGTTTGAACCGTGCTCGGAGCCGACAGCAGAATATTCGCGTCCGGGCGAAATGCGTTCGGGTTGGTGCTGATCTGATCGGAGAATTCGTCCGGCTGCCCCAGGTAAATACTCGCTTTCGCCCCGTTCGAGGTCGGAATGTGCTCATATACCAGCACACGATCGTTTCCACCATCGGCGATGAACAACCGCTTTCCGTCCGACAACGCGAATCGCGGGTAACTCAGGGTGTGTCCGCAGCGTACCGGATAGGTTGGGTTGCTGTCGCTGTCGGTACCGGTCGCAGCGCAAAAAGTCTGGCAGCCCGATGCAAAAACCGGATTGCTGTCGCTATCGGTACTTTGCACTTTGCAGGTACCGCCGTAATTGTTGTCGCCCTCGGTGGTCAAGTTGGGCTGGCCCACCACCACGTCCGCCGCTTGCCCGTTCTGCGTCGGAATCGAGTTCCAGATCAACACGCGGTGGTGGCCGAGGTCGGTCACAAAAAGGCGTGTCCCGTCCGACGTCACCGACACAGGCGCAAACATGTTGCTGGCGGTGGGCGGAAGATCGCTGGTGGTGGGAGGAGGCGCGGTGGAAAAGTTGGGCTCGCCTAACACCAAATCGGCCGCCTGATTGTTGGACGTGGGAATACTGTTCCACACCATCACCCGATGGTCTTGCGTGTCGGCCACGAACAGTTGCGTCCCCTGTACCCACACGCCTTCCGGGCCCCGAAACTGGGAGCTGTTGAGCGCGATCGGCTGAACCGAGGTGAAATCCTTCTGACCGAGCACGAGGTCGGCGGGCTGATTCCTGGCGGTCGGAATCGTCTTCCAGATAAGAACGCGGTTATTGTCCGTGTCGGCCAAAACTAAAATTTTCCCGTCGGTCGCAATCGCGGTAGGATTCCGGAAGCCGCTCTGTGTGGTGTACGGATCTGTCGTCGTGACGAAATCCGGTTGGCCGAGCACCTGACTCGCAGTGGCGGTGCACACGTTGCAGCGGCCGCCCTGCGGAATTGCGGCCGTCGGGTCGTTCACGAAACTCGAGACATTATCATAAATCATTACCCGATTGTTGATCAGCAGCCCAGTGGCGATCAGGTGCATGGAGTCAACCACGAACAGCGTATTGTTGGCGTACGCTATTCCGTCCACCGCGCCCAGTTGGGATTGCGTGGCAGTGGCGGAAGATTGGGTTGTGAAAGTCGGTTGCCCGATGGTGATTCGGGCTGCTTGCCCGGTCAAAAAATCCACGGCGGGCTCCTGCCCGAACGCCGTCGCGAGACACAGAAATAGAAAGCTAAGACGCTGCATGATATGGAAGTTTAGGTAAGTACCGCCCCAGTATAACAATCACGGACGAATAGGGGACCTCGCCGGTTTCAGTGAATGCCAGTCACGGGTGTGATGGCGCGGACACAGCTCCTTACGTGGTTTCCGCACGCACTTTCTCCCTCACGTTGAACTCCAGCTTCCACCGCCGCCCGTCGCGCGCCACGGACCAAAGCTGCAGCATTCCCGTTTCCGTGACAACCGTTTCTAACGTCACTGGAACGAACTCGCCTGCCTGGCCGGCAGCGTCTCCTTGGCCGGAAGCGCTCAGAGTTACCTCCACCGGCGAAAGCTCTTCGAGTTCTTCGCTCACGTCGTCCAGCATCGTGCCCGCGGCGTCGTTCTTGCGAACGGCCGACTGAAAGAAGCGGAACTCCGCGGGCTCGCCGACAATCAGTCCGAACTCGCGGCCGCGCAGATCGATGGAGCTGCCCTCCTCCATTCCAAACGGAGCCACGGTGAGCGCTTTCACTGGCACGCGCATTCCGGGAACCGCGGGCAGCGAACTTTCGATGCCGACGTAATAAGTGCGCGGCACTCCGCCGCGAATCCGCACCCCCCGGCCCGTACGAGCGAGCCCATAGTAGGCAGCCCCTCGAGCTACCGCGTGCATCAGATCTTCGCCGAGTAACGCTGCGGCGGGAGCCAGGCCTTCCTCTTTGAGCCAACCGTTCAGCACCTCGAGAATTCGCTGCCGTACCAGGTCGGAGCGCAACACTCCGCCGTTGAACAAGACGTGCGTGGGCGCCGCCAGTCCGCTAGCGCCGCGACGCACCGACCCATGTTCCGATTGCGCCGCCTGCTGCCGCAGGAAACGTGCCAGATGACGGGTGATAGCGGCGTCGGAGGCGTACGGCAGCCCGATCTCGGCGAAGCCCACTTTGCGGCGCTGCGGCATGTCTTGGCTCGACACCGCCGGCAGGAAGCCTTGATCCAGCAGCCGCTCCACATCTTCGGCGGCCAGCTTGGTCTTGATGGTTCCTCCCACCAGCCCCGTGCCGCGCCCCAGGATGGTCACCGGCTCCTCGCGCTTCTTGTTGTCCTTAGCGAGCAGACGCTCCTTGGCCAGCCGACACTGCTGCCACAGCGCATGCAGTTGCATGGCGTCGAGCTTGGTTCCTTTGGCAGCGAGCTGCTGTTCCAGATGCCGGGCCAGCGCGAGATCGATATTGTCGCCCCCCAACAAAATGTGTTCGCCCACCGCCACGCGCTCCAGCGCCAGTTCTCCGCCCTTCTCGGTAACCGCGATCAGCGTGAAATCGGTGGTGCCGCCCCCGATGTCCACCACGAGAATCAGATCGCCCACCGCGACGCGCTCGCGCCAATCGGCATGCCGCTCGATCCAGGCGTAGAACGCGGCTTGCGGTTCCTCCAGCAACAGCAGGTTCTTGTAGCCGGCCTCTTCGGCCGCTTTCAGCGTCAACTCGCGCGCCACCGCGTCAAACGACGCAGGCACCGTCACCAGCACTTGCTGCTCGGTAAACGGCGCGTCCGGCATCTTCGAATCCCAAGCCTCGCGCAAATGTTCCAGATAGCGGCGCGATGCTTCCACCGGAGAAACTTTTGCGACGCCTTCGGGCGCATTCAACGGAAGGATCGGCGCCGTGCGATCGACACCGGGATGCGATAGCCACGATTTCGCCGACGACACCAGACGGCTTGCGACTTCCGCGCCGCGCTTCTGCGCAAGCGCGCCGACGACATACTTCGGCGATTCATCCCAAGGCAGCGCGGTCGATCCCGCGGGAAAATCCGACGATCCCGGCAGGTATAAGAATGATGGCAGCAACGGTTCGCCGCGAACTTCACCCGGATTCACTAGCTGCGGAACGTCGAACAAGGCAACGGGAGGTTGTTCGCGCGGGTCTCCGCCGTCGGGCGCATATGCGAGCGCGCAATTCGTGGTTCCCAGGTCGATTCCGATGACGTATTGGCTTGGCAAGCGAGGTAAGGGCCGCGATTCACAGGCCGGATTCCAGTGTAACGCGCAGGGGCGCGGCGGCGCGGATGTTACAATCGCATTTTTGGCACCGACCGACACTCTCATCCATGCGGCTGGCCGCTGGTTTTTGCAGTCCGGCATCCAGGATGCAAGCGGAGGCGTAGCGCGCTTCTATCGATCGGACCTTCGCCAAAATGCGCACGTCTCTACCGAGATCACCGGCTATGCGGTCAGCGCTCTGCTGTTCCTTCACCGCCGGACCGGAGATTGCGCTTACCTGGAAGCGGGACTTCGCGCCGCGCGATTTCTAACTCGCATTGCCTGGGACGCACAGCTCGGAACATTTCCGTTTGAGCTGTCGTCGAATGGGGCGCTGCCCTTGGCGTACTTCTTTGATTCCGGCATCATCGTGCGCGGCCTCTTGTCCGCCTGGCGTGCCACCGAAGATGTCGAGTTCCGCGACGTCGCCATCGCGGCCGGACGAGCGATGCTGGCCGATTTTCCATCGCGCGAGGGTATTCACCCGATTCTTGCATTGCCAGAGAAACGGCCGGTTGCGTGGGAACCGCGCTGGTCCATGAGTCCAGGATGCTATCAGCTAAAGTCGGCGATGGCCTGGCACGGGCTGTTCGAAATCACCGGCGAGAGCGCGTTTTCGCATGGCTATGAGTCGGCGCTCGAGGCCGCGCTGGAAAATGATCGCGATTTCTTGCCGGGCGAATCCGATCTGCAGCGCGTCATGGACCGGCTTCACGCCTACGGCTATTTTCTCGAGGGCCTCGCGCCCGTGCTGGATCGCCCGCAATGCGCGAGAGCATTTCGCGACGGCATGGACCGGATGGCGCGACTTCTCAGCGAAATCGAGCCGATTTTTGCCCGATCCGATGTTTATGCACAACTACTGCGCGCGAGACTGTGGGCAGAAGCGCGCCGTGTAGCGCCCCTGGATAACGCCGACGCAGCGAAATTAGCCGGGCAGGTGGCGGGCTTTCAGACTGACTCCGGCGGATTCCTGTTCGGCCACAAACATGGGGACCCGCTGCCGTTCGTCAATCCGGTTTCGACGGCATTCTGCGTGCAAGCACTCGTGCTATGGCAGGACAGGCAAGATAATCGGGGTGCGGGACGGCTGAACGCCGCGGAAGAATTGATCTGATCGGCCACCGACGTTCGCACGTCAACGCAGCTCCTTTCCGCCCTGCTCCCAACACTTTGCCTGAGCTCCGGCCCTTCGCCGGTAACGGTAGCCAGAGCCCGCCTCCGATACAATGGTGGTGGTCCCAAGTTTTCCATGAACGAAGCCACCAGCGAATTGCTCGCCGACGCGAACGATATCGTTCGGGAGCAGTTGGCTCTCGCCTGGCGTGAACATATCGAGCGCGTTCGCGACGTGCTGGAAGCGCAGTGGCCCGAGCGCATGGAGCGCGTGCTCGAAGAGACCGTCGCCGGACTGGCCGCGCGCCTGGAGGAAGAGCACAAGGAAGCGCTCGAAGCCCAGCTACAGCAAGCCAATCGCTCGGCCGAAACGGCCCGCCGCGAACTCGTCCGAAAGCTGAACCAGATCGCTCGCCGGCTGCGCAATTTTGAAGACGAGCGCCAGTGGAGCAACACGCTGGTGGACTCCACGCGAGGCTTTTGCGGACGCGCGGCGCTGTTTCTGATCCGCGATCGCCGGCTGCATCTCGAAACCACGCGCAACTTCGATGACGCCGACCTCGCCGATCACGTGCCGCTCCAGAATGCACCGGCCTTCGCCACCGCCGTCGAAACGCGCGACACGCTGGTTGCCATGCGATCCACCAGCGAATTATCGGCGCCAATCGATACATACTTGGGTGAAGGCGACGCCAAGGTGGTTCTGTTTCCGGTAGTCACGCGCCAGGATGTTCCGGCCGTGCTGATGGTAGACTCCGGCGAAGTGAACGTAGACGCCCTAGAGCTTTTGGTCGCGATGGCAGGCGCCGTTTTGGAGTCGCGGCCCCCGCAACCTGCGCGAGTTGTGGCCCGGCCAGCCCCCGACAACGGGTTGGTCACGATCACTGCTTCCACCTTCGCGCCGCTCACTGCTCCCGCCGTCGCGCCGGCGGAGAAGCCTGAGATCCTCTCATGGTTTTCCCTTAGCCGCGAAGATAGGGAACTTCACCTACGCGCTCAGCGATTCGCCCGTGTCCAAGTGGCCGAGATTAGGCTTTATCAATCAGAAAAGGTGAAGAATGGACGTACCGCGCACGATCTATATACGTCTCTTAAGGAAGAGATCGATTCCGCGCGCGAGGCTTTTCGCCGTGAATTTTTGGATGCATCGGACTCGATGGTGGATTATCTCCATCTCGAACTGGTGGGAACGCTGGCAAACGATGACGCTGGAGTGTTGGGTCGAGATTATCCTGGTCCCTTGGCGTAAAGTTCGATGGTCTGGCCTCTCGCGCCTGGCCGCGATGGCGGGCATCTGCGCCGTGGCCGTGTCTGTGTACGGGCAATCGCTCGAAGCGGTCGCCGACCACTACCGCAAAACGCCGAATGCCACTACACGCGCGGCGGTGCTGCGCTATGCGGCGGCGCATCGGGCCGACAAAAACGGAGCTCTGGCCCTGCTGCTGTTGGGCGCCAACGAAGACGATCAGCGGCAGTTTGGCGACGCGCTCACCCATCTGAAGGCGGCCGAAAAACGCTTGCCGGAGCTGGCCGATTATGGGGCGTACTTCAGCGCGGTGGCCGAAGCCGGTTTGCGACAGTTCAACGACACCGAACCGGCGTTGCAACCGGTGTGGCAATCGACGCCCGCCTCGCCGCTGGTGACGAAAGCAGTTCGGTTGCAGGCCGAATCGTACTTCGAAGGCGGCAATCCGGGAGGCGTCGCCACGCTGGTCCAGCAACATGGCGCCGATTTGCCGGCGACCGAAGCTGAGCTGCTGCTCGCTCGTGCGTATGAAGCGCAGAACAATACCGCGGCGGCCGCGCAGCGTTATCAAAAGATCTACGTAGAGTATCCGCTGTCGAAGGAAGCGTCGGATGCCGAAGCGGCACTCTCCCGCTATCCGAGCATTCCGGCCGAGGCTCTGTTTGCGCGCGGGCTGAAGCTCGAAGCAGGCGGCGACTATACGCGAGCAGGAAAAGAACTCACCGCTCTGCTGCCGCGCCTGAGCGGGGAAAGCTTCGACCTGGCGCGCGTGCGCATCGGCGCCGCGGCGTACTCGGCCAGAGAGAACGAGTCCGCTTACAAATATCTGATCTCCTTCCAGGCCACCGCGCCCGACGCGGAAGCCGAGCGGCTCTACTATGTGCTCGAATGCCAGCGCCGGTTGAACCGGCTGGACGACATGAACGCCACGCTCGAAAAGCTGGCGCAGTCGTATGCGCAATCGCATTGGCGGATGGAGGCGCTGATCGCTGTGGGCAACTACTACCTGGCCCACGATCAGCCGGATACCGCGCAGCCGCTCTATCGGACCTGCTTCGAATCGTTTGGCAACGATCCGCAGTCGGCGGCCTGCCACTGGAAGGTCACCTGGTCCACCTATCTGCGCGATCCCGCCCAAGCCGAGGCCATGCTGCGCGAGCATTTGACGCGCTATGCGGCTTCCGATCAAGCCAGCTCCGCGCTCTACTACCTGGGGCGCATCGCGGAATCGAAATCCGATTGGGCCACGGGGCGCGCCTACTACGACGCGGTGAGCAGTGCGTACCCGAACTATTACTACGCGATTCTCGCGCGGGAGCGGCTGGAGACTTCGTCCCTTCTCACCGCCGTGGCATCGCCCACCACTGCGCAATTCCTGAGCGCGATTCAAATTGTAAATCGCCGCGCTCCGGAAAGCTTCGAGCCTACGCCGCTCACCAAGCAGCGCATCGAGCGGGCGCATTTGCTCGATTTGGCGGGCCTGGACGATCTCTCGGAAGCCGAGCTTCGCTTTGGTGCGAAGGCGGACGGCCAGCCGCAGGTGATCGCCATCGAATTGGCCGATCTCGCGAGCCAGCGCGATGCGCCCGACCAGGCTATCCGTTATATCAAACACTACGCCCCCGGCTATCTTTCGCTTTCGCTCGACGCGGCGCCGGAGAAATTCTGGCACCTGGCTTTCCCGCTGCCCTACCGCAAGTCGCTCGAACAGTATTGCCATGCGCAGATGCTCGATCCTTATTTGATGGCCGCGCTGATTCGCCAGGAGTCGGAGTTCAATCCCAAGGCCATCTCGCGCGCCAATGCCCGCGGCCTCGCGCAGGTGATGCCGGCCACCGGACGCCAGCTCAGCAAGAAACTCGGAATTCGCTATCGCACCGCCATGCTGTTCGCTCCGGATACAAATCTGAAGCTGAGTACTTACTACTTGAAGCAGCTTTCCGACGAGCTTCAGGGTAAGTGGGAAGCGGCGCTGGCCTCGTACAACGCGGGCAAGTCGCACGTTACCGCGTGGCTGGCAGCGGGAAACTATCGCGAGCCCGCCGAGTTCGTCGAGAGCATTCCGTTCAACGAAACGCGCGCCTACGTGCAGAGCGTGTTGCGCAACGCCGAGGTATATCGCAAGCTCTACGGCCAAAAACTGGTTCGTAACTGAGCCGCGACCGTGAGGGAGTGGTTTCTTAGCGAACCTTCAAAACCGCCGCGCCGCGAATCGCGTCGTTCTTCAGCGAATTCAGCGCCCGGTTCGCTTGTTCGAGGGGAAAAACTTCGATCTCGGTATGAATGGGGATTTCGGCGGCCACTTTCAAAAAATCATGCCCATCCGCCCGAGTGTTGTTGGCGACGCTGCGCATTACTCGTTCTCCATAAAGCAGGTTGTAGTCGAGCGGAGGGATTTCGCTCATATGGATTCCGCCCAGCGCCAGCGTACCGCCCTTCTTCAGCGCTTTCAAAGCCGCCGGCACAATATCGCCCGCGGGCGCGAAGATGATTGCGCTGTCGAGTTTCGCCGGAGGTTCTGCCACCGTTCCGCCCGCCCACACCGCTCCCAGTTCCAGCGCCAGTTTCCGGTGCCGCTCATCGCGCGTGCAGGCGTAGACTTCAGCGCCCCAATGCCGCGCCACTTGAATCGCCACGTGGGCCGCGGCGCCAAATCCGTACAAGCCCAACCTGCCGCCGCGCTCCAGACCCGAAAGGCGCAGCGCCCGGAATCCGATGATGCCCGCGCAAAGCAGCGGCGCGGCCTTCAGATCGTCGAAGCCTTCCGGAATCGGATAGACGAAGCTTTCCTCCGCCAGCGCGTACTCGGCGTAGCCGCCGTCCACGGTCCAGCCGGTGAACGATGGATCGTTGCAGAGATTCTCTTTTCCCGCACGGCAGTATTCGCAGGTGCCATCGGTGGAGTGCAGCCACGCAATACCCACTCGTGTTCCGATGTCGTGCTGCTTGGCGCGATCACCCACCGCTTCAATCAGGCCCACCACTTGATGCCCGGGCGTGATCGGCGACTTGCGCGCGGCCAGTTCGCCTTCGATCACGTGCAGATCGGTCCGGCAAATGCCGCAGGCGTTGACGCGCACCAGCACCTGAGTTCCCGAAGGCGCGGGCTTGGGCACGTCCGTGTAATCGAGCGGGTTGGTCTCGATCGGCGCGGGATGGCGAAGAACGCACGCTTTCATGGGCTCTTTCTTCCAACGACAGCCTCATAGTAACCTGAATGCTTAGCCTGAAAAAAAGCATGCAACTTCCCGGTCGCCACTTCGCGCGCAACCTGATTCACCGGCGTACGCTGCTGCTCGAAATGGTCCGGCGCGATTTCGAGCAGCGCTTCATCGGTTCCACGGCCGGATGGATGTGGGGGCTGATCCTGCCGCTGGTGCAACTCGTCAGCTGGGTGTTTGTCTTCGAAGTTTGCCTGCACCAGAAGGTCCCGCCCAACCAACCGACGCAGAGTTATCCGTTGTTCCTGTTCTGCGGATTCCTTCCATGGCTGCTGTTCCAGGATACGGTGACGCGGTCGGCGAATTCGATGCTGGACAATGCCAACCTGATCACCAAGACGGTTTTTCCCGCCGAGATCGTGCCGGTTTCCATCTTTCTGTCCTCGCTCGCGAGCCACTTAATGGTGGTGGCGCTGGTGATCACGGGGATCGGCGTCATCACCGGGCACTTCAGTATGTGGATGCTGATGCTGCCCGTCTACATGTTCCTGGTCGGACTGTTCGCCATCGGCGTGGGCTGGATCGTGGCCGGCTTACAGGTGTACCTGCGCGACACGGCGCAGGTACTTTCGGTGATTCTCGTTTTTTGGTTCTGGGTGACGCCGATCTTCATCACCGAGCAGCAAATTCCGGAGCGCTTCCGATTCGCCTTGCATCTGAACCCGCTGGCGTTTGTCGTGCAGGCTTATCGCGACCGGCTGCTTTCCTACCGCATCCCCAGCCTGCACGACCTTGCGATCATCACCGCCTACGCAGTCACCGCATTCGTCGCCGGAGGCCTCTTCTTCCGGCATCTGAAGCGCGGCTTCGCCGACGTACTGTAAAGAAACCGCCGGCGCTATTGTTCGTCAGCCGTGGGACCGTACGCCGAGGGCACCGGAATGTCGTTCAGGCGCAGGTATACGCCCAGTTGCGCGCGATGATGGATAGTGTGGTTCATCACGAAACTGCGAACGACGGCGACCCTCGGCATGGTGAACAGCGCCTGTCCGCCGGCCTTTAGCGTCCAAGGCGCCATCATCTGGATGTCGTCCGCCGCAGCCAATGCAGCGCGCGTTTGCGCGACGCCTTTGTCGAAGGCATCGAGCAGTTCCTTGTTGGATCCGAATGTCGGGGGTTTATAAGATTCGCCGCCGGGAGGAGCATAGTCGAAGGCGTCTTCTTTCAAGGTAACGCCGGCCCATTCGGGCATCGTCGCAAGGTGTGTTGCCAAGGCTTCCAAGCTCATTGACTTGGGATGTGGTTTCCAGGAGAGCTTGTCGAACGGCACCCGCTCCAGTGCTTTGCGGGTGTTTGCCATTTCCTGGTCGAACTCAGGGAGTAGGGTTTCCGAGATTGTCATTTTGTGTCCTCGTTAGGGAGAAATCAGTTGCTCTGGCAATCATAGGCGAAGAATTGGCGAAATGTCAAATGAATGTTCGGTCAATGCAACCCGGGCCTGCGCCTCGCATCTAATGTGGTGGAGAGGCGATGGGAGTAGCCCTTCAGGAAGGTTGATATGTTAAAGAAAGCATTCCAAAAACTGGGTCTCCCGATTCTGGCTGTAGCAGGGATCCTGATGTTCGCGGGCGCGCCAAAAGCTGATGCCGCGGTCCGTTTTGGTGTGTATCTGGGTGGGCCAGGGTATTATCCTTATGCATACTCTTACCCGTATGCATATCCGTATTATGGCTATCCGTATGCTTACCCCTACTACAGCTATCCTTACTACGGTGGCGGATTCTACGGCGGCTACTGGGGTGGCGGTTGGGGCGGCCATTGGGACCACGACCGCGGTTGGGGCCGTGGAGGCGGTTGGGGCCGCGTTGGTGGCTACCGCGGTAATGGGTTCCACGGTGGTGGGGGATACCGCGGTGGCGGTGGCCACGGTGGCGGCCACGGGCGGTAAGCAGTCAGACGTCTCATCTGCTCCGGATTCGGGTCCAGCCTCCACCCGATCCGGAGCGGTTCGGGGTTCCTCGCCCGGTGGATTCCCGTCCCACGGGCTCCCCGGCTCCGGTGGTCTTCCGGCCCCGGTGGTCTTCCGGCCCTAGAGTAAAATGGGCCATGACTCAGCGTATCGGCATTTTGACGGGCGGCGGCGATGTCCCCGGCCTCAATTCAGTCATCAAAGAAGTCACCTACCGGGCGACCGAACACTGCTGTGAAGTAGTGGGCATTCGGCGCGGATGGGAAGGGCTCACGCATGTCAGGTTGGACGACGAGCCAAGCAGAACGCGCTACATCCTGCCTTTAACGCGTGAGAATACGCGCACCATCGATCGATATGGCGGCACGATCTTGCACAGTAGCCGCACTAACCCCTCCACGATGTCGAAGCTTCCCGACTTCCTCATGGATAAGGATTTTCCGAAGAAAGAGGTTACCAAGGGTGGTAAGACTTCCATCGCGTACGATCTAAGCCCCCAGGTATTGAAGAACATCGATGCGTTGGGCCTCACTTCGTTAATTGCGATCGGGGGCGACGACACCTTAAGCTATGCCGCCAAACTGCACAACCTGGGCGTGAAAACGATTGCCGTTCCCAAAACCATGGACAACGATGTCCGCAACACTGAGTATTGCATCGGATTCTCGACGGCGATTACGCGCGCGACGGACGCCATTGCCAGACAAAGGACGACCGTAGGTTCGCACGAGAGAATCGGGATCTTTCGCGTGTTCGGACGGGATGCCGGCTTTACCTCGCTCTACACGGCGTATGTTTCGTCCATTCGCTGCTGTATCCCGGAATTTAAGGTCAATTTGGAAACATTGATCGATCTGCTGCTGACTGATAAGAAGCACAATCCCAGTAACTATTGTTTGGTAATCCTGTCGGAAGGCGCCCAGTGGGAAGGCTACCAGGTGCGCGAGTACGGCGAGGCGGATGCCTATGGTCATCGGAAGAAGGAGAATGTCGCCGAGGCGCTGAGCGACGAGATCAAAAAACGTGCGCCGTCCGAGGAAACGATCGTGAGCGACTTGACTTATGATTTGCGCAGCGGCGTGCCCGATTTCGTGGACAAACTGGTGGCATCGACCTTTGGGACCATGGCGCTCGAAGCGGTTCTCGACAATCGAAGCGGGCTAATGGCTGCGCTGGTGGACGGCAAATACGCGATGGCGGCCATTCCCGATCCGGCGCTGGGCCCCCGTCATGTGGACGTTGCCACCATGTACAATACCGAGCGTTACCGTCCGAATTACGCCAACAAGACCGGCCTGCCGATCTTTTTGACCCGCGGCTGATGGCCTGGAAGAAATTCTTCGCGAAGCCGCGGCAGGCTGGACCGGCCGTCCCATTGCAGGAAATAGTCCGGCATTTCAACGAAGCCGCGGCGGACGAACAGAATTTCCCGTCGACCATCGATCCGCGGATTTACCATGTTCACTTAATCCTCGAATATTTCGGGGATTTGAACGGCAAGCGCGTGCTCGATGTCGGATGCGGAAAAGGCCGGTTCACCCGCATCCTCGCCGAACGCTATCCGCGGGCATCGATCGTGGGCTTCGACCTGGCCGAAGCGATGTTGCGGCATGTGCCGGCGGGCGTTGCAGCCTGCGCCGGATCGATGACCGCGTTGCCTTTTCCATCGGACGCCTTCGATTGCGCTTACGCCACCGAGTCCCTCGAGCACGCTATCGAGATCGACGTGGCTGTCGCCGAAATGTGCCGCGTGGTCCGGCCCGGTGGGCGCATTGTGATCATCGATAAGAACGCAAAGCAGTGGGGACGGTTGAAAACGCCTGCCTGGGAGAAATGGTTCGATCGAAAGGAGTTGGAGAAGCTGCTCGCGTCGCATTGCGCAAAGGTGTCCAGCCGCCCGATTTCGTATTGGGAAGACGTCGCGCCCGACGGCCTGTTCCTGGCATGGCTGGCGGAGCGCTAGGATCAAGATATGCCCACGAGAACTACCGTCACTCTGGACGATGATGTTCGCCAGAAGATCGAGGCGGAGATGCGCAAATCCGGCAAGTCCTTCAAGGAAACCGTCAACGAGACTTTACGTCTCGGACTGTTCTCGCGCGAGAAGATCAGCGCCTCAAAGCCCTTTGAAATTAAGGCGAGGGACATGGGTCTGAAACCAGGCTACAGCTACGACAAGGTTTGGGACCTGATCGAGGAAATCGAAGGTCCTGATTATAAGTGATCCTTGTCGATGAAAACCTTCTTCTCTATGCGTACGACAGTGCTGCCAAAGAGCATGGTCGTGGGCCTCTGATCATGGACGCCCACCTCGCCGCGCTGGCCATTGAACACGGTGCCACCCTCTGCACCAACGACCGCGACTTCCTGCGCTTTCCCGGCCTCAAAGTCGAGTTTCCACTCCAATAGCTTTCCCGCTTCCGAGCCGCGCGCCAGCAGCACGCTCGGAGACGACCGGGAGTCGTGCACTGGAGAACATCGACTCGAAGGACACCGGACGGGTGGCGCGCCAGCAGCACGCCCGGAGACGACCGGAAGGCCAGCAGCACATTCGAAGACGATAGGAGGTCGTGCGCCCTGGGAACATCCGGTCGAACACTCCCGGAGGGGTGGCCGTGCCCGCATGCCGGTCGAAGACGACCCAAAGTTGTCCACGGGATCAACATCGACTTGGAAATTCCTTGGTCGTCG
>Ga0209415_10002460_pt1 | contig 34701 bp, 33 predicted proteins | sample PeaSoiSIISIP2007_FD_187696 | JGI IMG/M metagenome (GOLD analysis project Ga0209415, IMG submission 187696) | Peat soil microbial communities from Weissenstadt, Germany - SII-SIP-2007 (SPAdes) (version 2) | ecosystem: Environmental > Terrestrial > Soil > Wetlands > Peat | place: Germany... | reverse complement strand
TTGTACTTGGCCTGCAGCTTCTTGATCTCCGGCTGGAGCGCCTGCATCCCGATCATCGACCGGGTGCTCTTCACCGTCAGCGGCGTCAGCAGCAGCATGATGATCACGGTCAGCAAGGCGATCGCGATCGCGTAGTTCGGGATGATCCCGTAGATCAGGGCCAGCACCCATCCGACCGCGTCGAAGATCGGCTGGAAGATCCGGCCGACGTCGTGGAAGAGGGCGTTCTCGGCGAGGATCATCGGCCCCGCCTCGTCTCCACGGGCACCGGCACGAGGTCCACGCCGCGGCCACCGAAGGGGTGGCAGCGGAGGATGCGGGTGAGGGCCAGACGGCCGCCGTGGCGGAGCCCATGGGTCTCGATGGCCTCGGCCGCATACGTCGAGCACGAGGGCCAGAACCGGCAGGGGGAGGGGCGACCGGCGCGAATGCCCTGGTAGAGGGCGATAAGTCCAAGGGCCGCCCGCCGCGGCGAGAGCCGGTCGGTCGTCACCGTGACCCCCTTGCGGCCGCCGAACGCATGGCCGAGCCTACCGTCGAGGCCAGCTCGGCGAATTCGAGCTTGCGGGCGCCGGGCTCGGCGGTCACCAGGTACCGGCCTGGCGGGGGCGGGTCGCGGCGGACGGCCTCGCGGAGCCGTCGGCGCAGGCGGTTCCGCTGGACGGCGGTGCCGTATCGCCGCCCGATGGCGTAGCCAACCTGGGGAGACTGATCGCCGGCGCCCGGGGGAACCCAGCTGACCCGGAACGGGCCGAGGTTGGCCCGGCCGGCCGGCCGGCGTAGTGCCACGAATGTGCTCCGCTGGCGGATCCGCCCGACGGAACGGGAGCTCACGGCGGCTAGACCGTCAGCCGCCGGCGTCCCTTGAGCCGCCTGGCCTTCAGGATCGCCCTGCCTCCGCGGGTCGCCATGCGCGCCCGGAAGCCATGGGTCTTCGCCCGCTTTCGGGTGTTCGGTTGGTAGGTTCGCTTCACGGGGGTTCGGCCTTTCGTAGCCCCACTGACGCGATCAAGACGCCGGGGGGAAACCGCCCGCAGCCGGAGGATATGGCTGCGCGGTCGGTGTACTTGCTCCCAAATGCTAGGCGCGATCCGGCCAAGCCCACTAGTCGGTGCCGCCGCAACGGTGTACGTTCGAACGTCCAGGTAGCGACCTGTGTTCCACACCTGTGGACCACGTGTGGACGGTCGAATCTGGAGGGGTGCGGAGGAGCAGGTGGAGCAAGGCAATGGGCTGTGGACACGTTGCACCGCGTCGTTACGTGAACAGGTTTCGGAGGCAACCTGGCAAATGTGGCTGTCGGGGGTCGAACCGGTTTCTGTGACCGATTCCGGTCACGAGGGGGTGCTCGTCCTCGGTGTCCCGAACTCGGCGGTCCGAGACCGGGTGGAGAGCCGGTTCGTCGGGATGATCGAGGGCACGCTCGCTTCCATCGCAGGTCAGAGCGTCAAGGTGCGCCTGCAGGTGCTCAACGAGGTGCCGCCGGCCGTGGCGACGGTGCTCGTTCCGCCGCTGCCGGGAGCATTCGCCGGCGACGGCCGGCCCGAGAGCACCGCGCCGGCGATCTCCACCGAGACCAAGCCGGTCAGTCTCGACTCACGGTTCAGCTTCGACAATTTCGTCGCGGCGTCCTCGAACCGACTCGCCTACGCCGCCGCCCAAGCGGTCGCGGAGACGCCGGGGCGCTCCTACAACCCGCTTTACATCTACGGGGACTCGGGCCTCGGCAAGACCCACCTGTTGCACGCGATCGGCAACTACGTCAGGGAGAACTTCCCGAAGCGCAAGGTGCTCTACGTGACCACCGAGACCTTCATGAACGACTTCGTCGACTCGCTGCGACTGTCGACCACGATCGCGTTCAAGCGCCGCTACCGGGAGTGCGACGTCCTGCTCATCGACGACGTCCAGTTCATGGAGAACAAGGAGGGGCTCCAAGAGGAGTTCTTCCACACCTACAACGACCTTCACGGCACCGGGAAGCAGATCGTGCTCACCTCGGACCGGCCGCCGAAGTCGATCGACACCCTGGAGGACCGGCTCCGCAGCCGGTTCCTGTCCGGCCTCATCACCGAGATCGACCCCCCGGACCTCGAGACCCGACTCGCGATCCTGCGCTCCAAGGCCGAAGCCGATCACGAGGACATCCCCCACGACGTCCTCGAGTTCATCGCCTCACACGTAAAGAACAACATCCGAGAGCTCGAGGGGGCGCTCATTCGGGTCACCGCGTTCGCGTCGCTCAACCGCGAGCCGATCTCCCTGCCGCTGGCCGAGCGGGTGCTCTACGACCTCGTGACCGCCGACGAACCACGACGGATCACGCCCCAGATGATCCTCGAGGCCACCGCCATCCGGTACGGCTTCACGATCGACGCGATCTGCGGTCCCAGCCGCACCCGGCCGCTCGTGACCGCCCGTCAGGTCGCGATGTACCTGGTCAGGAACCTCACGGACTACAGCTACCCGGCCATCGCGCGGGTGTTCGGGGGCAGGGACCACACGACCGTCATCCACGCGGTGGAGAAGATCACCGGTCAGATGAAGGAGCGCCGGCAGATCTACGACCAGGTCACGGACCTTCTGCTCAAGATCAAGACCGGCCCGTGACCGGCTGGGGACGCCGAAGGGCCAAACCTGTGATTCGGACGCTCGCGCCTGTGGGTGCACGCGCCCTTGTCCCCAGGGGGGCGCAGAACCGTCCACCGGGACGGCTCATTACTCCACACCGATCCCCGACATCGCCGACTGGGATCGTGACGATGACCTGGAGTCGGACTCGCGCGTCCACAATCCCCAGCTGTTACTACCACTACTAAGAATTTCAATTCTTCTTGTCATTGCAATTGTCGCTGACTCGGCACCGCCCGGACCGAAAGGACACGAATCCGTGAAGTTCCGTTCTGAACGAGACGCCCTCGTCGATGTCCTATCGACCGTGGGCCGCGCCGTCGGTGGCCGCGGGGTGTCCTCGGTGGTCCTGTCGGGTGTGTTGCTGGTGTGCGAAGGCAACCGGCTTGTCGGCACGGGGACCGATCTCGATCTCACGATCCGGATGGAGCAGGAGGTCATCGGTCTCGAGGACGGATCCTGTGTGATTCCGGCTCGCCTCGCGACCGAGATCGTCCGCTCCCTGGAGGCCGGGGCCGTGACGATCGACGCCGGGGAGGAACGGGTGGAGATCTCCGCGGCCCGGAGCCGGTTCGAGCTGCGGACGTTCCCGGTGGTGGAGTTCCCGACGATCACCCCGGCCGCCTCGGGCGGGCATCTCCTCGGGTCGGCATTGGCGGAGGGGCTCCGACAGGTGGTCCGGGCCGCCTCGACCGACGATGCCCGGCCGTTGTTGACCGGCGTGCTCATGACCACCGAGGAAGGGGTGGTGCGCCTGGTCGCCACCGACTCCTACCGGCTGGCGCTGCGCGACCTCCACGACACGAAGGCGATCCCCGACGCACCCGAAGTGCTGGTGCCGGCCCGCGCGCTGGCGGAGCTGCAGCGGCTGCCGGGGCTGGGTGGGGGAGCGGAGGACGAGGGCGGCGTGGAGGTGACGCCGGGCACCCACGAGATCACATTCCGGGTCGGGCCGGTCGAGATCCGTACCCGGCTCCTCGACGGCGCCTACCCCGACTACCGGCAGCTGATCCCGAGCGAGTACCCCAACCGGCTGCACGTCGGGAAGGAGTCGCTCCTCGGCGCGCTCCGCCGGGTGCGGCTCCTCGTGCGGGACAACACGACGCCGGTGCGCCTCTCCATGCGCCAGGGCGGGGTCGACCTTTCGGTGGTGTCCCAGGAGGTCGGAGAAGCGAGTGAGACCGTCGACGGCGACTTCACTGGCGAGGATCTGGTGATCGCGTTTAACCCCTCGTACCTCATCGACGGCGTGGAGGCCGTGGCCGACGACGAGGTGATCATCGAGACCGCCGACCCGAGCCGGCCGGCGACCGTGCGGGCGTCGGAGCGTGACGACTACCGGTACCTGCTGATGCCGGTCCGGGTGTCCTGAGCGCGCAACGCCGGTGATGCCGGAGCCCGAGGGCGACGCGGCGGCGCTCGTCCTGCACCGGCTGGCCCTGTCGAACTTCCGGGTGTTCGTCGAGGCGGTGTTCGAGCCGGCCCCGGAGGGGACCACGGTGCTCACGGGCCCGAACGGCAGCGGCAAGACGACCGTTCTCGAGGCGGTGGCCTTCTTGGGATCTCAGCGGTCGTTCCGGGGCGCCCCCCGCGACGCCATGATTCGGACGGGCTCGGAGCGGGGCTACGTCCGGGGGGAGCTGAGCGACGGTGGTCGACGGGTGTCGGTCGACACCGAGCTCACCCGCGGTCCCGGTGAGTCCCGATCCCAGGTGAACCGCCAGCGGGCCCGCCGGGCCGACCTGGCCGAAGCGGTCCCGGTCACGGTGTTCTCTCCGGACGACCTGGCGGTCATCCAGGGTGCCCCGGCGCTGCGCCGGGCGCTGCTCGACGACGCCCTGGCCAGCCTGCATCGTCGCTCGGCCACGGCGATCGAGGACACGGAGCGGGCGCTCCGCCAGCGGGGGGCGCTCCTCCGCCAGTCCGGCGGCCGCGCGACGCCGGAGATCCTGACCACCCTCGACGTGTTCGACGCCCGGCTGGCGGCGGCCGGGGAGGCACTGGTCGAGGCGCGCCGGGAGCTCCTGGCGACGCTGGCCCCGCTGGCCGCGGCGGCCTACCGCGCCCTGGCCGAGGCACCGGCGGCACCGCTCGTCGAGCTGCGCTACGCCCAGTCCTGGGAGGGCCTCTACGCCGACGCGTTGGCGGCCCGGCGCCAGGAGGACCTCCGCCGGGGGGCCACGACGGTTGGCCCCCACCGCGACGACGTGCTCATCGAGCTGGCCGGCCGCGACTCGCGGATCCAGGCCTCCCAGGGGGAGCAGCGCTGCCTCGCCCTCGGGCTGCGCCTCGGCTTGCATCGCCTCCTCACCGCCCGGCTCGGCCGGTCTCCGCTGCTGCTCCTCGACGACGTCTTCAGCGAGCTCGACCCGGCCCGAAGCCGTGCCCTCGTGCGCGAGCTTCCGGCCGGCCAGTCCCTCCTCTCGACGGCGTCACCCCTGCCCGACGGGATGGCGGTCGCGACGATCCTCGATGTGCGGGAGACGGTGGCGTGACTACCGGCGGGGGCGGCCGCGGTCACCCCGACGAGGGCCCGCGGCGGTTGCGCGAGAGTCTCGACGTCGTCGTCCGGCACATCGCGCCCCAGAGCGCGGGCGAGTTCGCGGCGATCTTCGGCCGATGGGAGGACATCGTCGGCCCCGCGCTGGCGGCCCATGTCCGCCCGATCCGCGCGACCCCCGAGGCCCTCGTGGTGGCCGCCGACCACCCGGCCTGGGCGACCCAGGTGCGGGCCCTCGGAGACACCCTTCTGGCACAGGTCGCCCAAGCCGCGGGACGCGCGCCCGAGCGCCTCGAGGTGGTCGTCCGACGACCTTGATCGGACCCCCGAGAGCCCCCACGCGGCTCCGCCGGAAAACAGTTCTGACCTCGGAGTCTGTGGCACTCAAACCATACCTCGGAGGGCCCGCGGAAGCACCGGCGAACGGCGCGCGTCGGGTAGGATTTGAAGGTCAGCGGACGGCAAATTTCGCCGTCCGGAGCGCGCGCCGAGCCGGTCCTTCCGGGGTCGTCGCGCCCCGAGGTCGGAGTGTGGAGAGCGGTATTGCCTAAGCGTGGTGGTGGTTCGTATGACGCAAGTGCAATCACCGTTCTCGAGGGTCTGGAGCCCGTCCGGCTGCGGCCGGGGATGTACATCGGGTCGACCGGCCCGAGCGGACTGCACCACCTGATCTGGGAGGTCGTCGACAATGCCGTCGACGAGGCGATGGCCGGCTACTGCACCCGGATCGACGTCACGCTGCTCGCCGACGGGGGTTGCCGGGTCGTCGACGACGGCCGGGGGATACCCGTCGACCCGCACGCGAGCGACCCGAAGCGGAGCGCGGCCGAGATCGTGCTCACCACGCTGCACGCGGGCGCCAAGTTCGGCGGTGACGGGTACAAAGTGTCGGGCGGACTGCACGGTGTCGGCGTCTCGGTCGTCAACGCGCTGTCGTCACGACTGCTCCTCGAGGTCGACCGCGACGGGAAGCACCACGTGCTCGAGTTCAAGAACGGGGGGGAGCCGGTCGGCAAGCTGAAGGCCACCGGACCGGCGCCGCGGAACCGGACCGGCACCACCGTCACCTTCTGGCCGGACGCCTCGGTGTTCGAGGAGGTCGAGTTCCGGGCCACCACGGTGATCGAGCGGCTGCAGATCATGGCGTTCCTGAACAAGGGCCTCGAGATCCGCTTCATCGACGAGCGGGACGCGGAGGGCCAGCGGACGACGTTCAAGTACAACGGCGGCATCATCGACTTCGTGAAGCACCTGAACTCGGCGCGCGAGTCGCTGTTCCGCAAAGTCGCCTCGTTCGAGCAGTCCGAGAACTCCATGGAGGTCGAGATCGCGCTGCAGTGGAACACGGGGTTCCACGAGAGCCTGTTCTCCTTCGCCAACGGGATCTCGACCACCGAGGGCGGGATGCACGAGGAGGGTTTCAAGAAAGCCCTCACCAACGTGGTGAACCGCTACGCCCGGGGCAAGAACACCCTGAAGGAGAAGGACGAGAACCTGCAGGGCGAGGACATCCGGGAGGGGCTCACCGCCATCGTCTCGGTGCGGCTCACCGACCCCCAGTTCGAGGGCCAGACCAAGGCGAAGTTGGGCAACGTCCCGATGCGCTCGCTCGTCGAGCGGGCGACCAACGAGAAGCTGGCCGAGTGGTTCGAGGAGAACCCGCGCGAGGCCAACCAGGCGGTGCAGAAGGCCCTGCTCGCTGCCCGGGCGCGGGTGGCGGCGCGGCAGGCCCGGGACCTCACCCGGCGTAAGTCGGCGCTCGACGGCGCCGGGCTTCCGGGCAAGCTGGCCGATTGCTCCTCACGGGACCCACGGGAGTGCGAGCTGCTCATCGTGGAGGGCAACTCCGCCGGGGGCTCGGCCAAGGACGCCCGCGACCCGCGGACCCAGGCGGTCCTGCCCATCCGGGGGAAGATCCTCAACGTCGAACGGGCCCGCATCGACAAGATGCTGAAGAACGAGCAGATCCAAGCGCTGATCGCGGCGATCGGAGCCGGCATCGCCGAGGACTTCGACGTCAACAAGATCCGCTATCACAAGGTGATCATCCTGGCCGACGCCGACGTCGACGGCTCCCACATCCGCACCCTGTTGCTCACCTTCTTCTTCCGCCAGATGCGCGCGCTGGTGGAGGGCGGTTTCGTGTACGTGGCGCAGCCTCCCCTGTACTCGACACTCGTCGGCAAGGACAAGATCTACCTACGCGACGACACCGCCAAGGACAACTTCCTGGCGGAGAACCCCAACCACAAGGCCGACTTCCAACGGTTGAAGGGGCTCGGGGAGATGGACTTCGACGAGCTCAAGGAGACCACCATCGACCCGACGAAGCGCTCCCTCCTCCAGATCAACGTCGAGCAGGCCGCGCTGGCCGACGAGGTGTGCGCCATCTTGATGGGCGACGACGTCGAGCAGAGACGCCACTTCATCCAGACGAACGCGAAGGACGCCCGCTTCCTCGACATCTGAGGTCTTCTTCACCATGCCGCCCCGCAAGTCCACTTCCAGAGCCACCAGAGCGACGAAACGCTCAGCCAACGGGCCGAGCGCGAACGGCCACGGCGACGGCGAGACCGCGGTCCTCGGCTACATCGAGCCGATCGAGATCCAAGAGGAGATGGAGCGCTCGTTCATCGAGTACTCCATGTCCGTCATCGTCTCCCGGGCGCTTCCGGACGTCCGCGACGGGCTCAAGCCGAGCCAGCGGCGGATCCTCTACTCGATGTTCGATCAGGGTCTCCGGCCGGACCGCCCGCATGTGAAGTGCGCCGAGGTCGTCGGGCGCGTGATGGGCACCTACCACCCGCACGGCGACCTCGCGATCTACGACGCGCTGGTCCGGATGGTGCAGGACTTCAGCATGCGGCTGCCGCTCATCGACGGCCACGGGAACTTCGGGGGCACCGGCCCCGACGAGGGCCCCGCCGCCATGCGCTACACCGAGTGTCGGCTCGAGTCGCTCGCCCTGGAGCTCATGGCCGGGATCGACGAGGAGACCGTCGACTTCGTCCCGAACTACTCGAACTCGACCGAGGAGCCGGTCGTGCTCCCGTCTCGGTTCCCGAACCTGCTCGTCAACGGGTCCCAGGGGATCGCGGTCGGGATGGCCACCAACATCCCGCCCCACAACCTGGGCGAGGTCATCGACGCCACCGTGCACCTGATCGACCACCCCGACGCCACCCCCGACGATCTCATGGCCTTCGTGAAGGGCCCCGACTTCCCGACCGGCGCGCTCATCCTCGGGCGCCAGGGGATCCTCGACGCCTGCCGGACCGGCCGCGGGTCGATCCGGATGCGGGCGGTGGCCGACATCGAGGAGAACCGCGGGGTCACGAGCATCGTCGTGACCGAGCTCCCGTACCAGACCTCGGTGGAGGTGGTGGAACAGAAGATCCACGACCTCGTGCGCGCCGGGGATCTCGACGGCATCGCCGAGGTCCAGAACGACTCGGCGGCCCGGAAGCCCCGGCTGGTCATCCGCCTGAAGCGCGACGCCAACGCGAACGTGGTCCTGAACAAGCTCTACAAGCACACCCCGCTGCAGACCACCTTCGGGGTGAACGCGCTGGCGCTCGTCGACGGGGTGCCCCGCACCCTCAACCTCGCCCAGATGCTCGGCCACTACGTGGCCCACCAGGTCGAGGTGATCACCCGGCGCTCCGAGTACCAGCTCCGCCGGGCGCGCGACCGCGCCCACATCGTCGAGGGCCTGCTCAAGGCGATCGACATGCTCGACGCGGTCATCGCCGCCATCCGGGCCTCCGAGGACCGGGGAGCGGCCCGCGCCGCGCTGATGGGCGCCCCGTTCAGCTTCAGCGAGGAGCAGGCCAACCACATCTTGGACATGCAGCTCGGACGCCTCACCCGGCTCGGTCGCAGCGAGCTCGAGGAGGAGATGGGCAAGCTGCGGGCCACCATCGCCGAGCTCGAATCGATCCTGGCCGACGACGGCAAGCTGCGCGGGGTGATCAAGACCGAGCTCGGGGAGGTGCGCGAGCGGTTCGCCGACGAGCGCCGCAGCGTCATCACCCACGACCCGGGCGAGATGGCTCTCGAGGACCTGATCAACGACCAGGAGATCGTGGTCACGATGACGGCGGCCGGCTACGTGAAGGCGGTGCCGGCCACCGCGTTCCGGACCCAGGGCCGGGGCGGCCGGGGGGTCCAGGGGGCGCGCCTCAAGGAGGAGGACCTCATCACCCACGTGGTCCACACGTCCTCGCACGCCCACCTGCTGTTGTTCTCCGACCGGGGCCGGGTCTATCGGCTGCGCGGGCACGAGATCCCGACCAAGGAGCGCACCGCCCGGGGCACCGCGCTCGTCAACCTGCTGCCGCTCGAGACCGGCGAGACCGTGCGGGCGATCGTGCAGACCCGCGACTTCCCGGCCGACCACTACCTGATGTTCGCCACCGTCCAGGGCCAGGTGAAGAAGACCGCCTTCAGCGAGTACGACAAGTCACGCCGCGAGGGCTTCATCGCGATCAGCCTCCGCGAGGGCGACAGCCTCGTCCGGGTGATCGAGACGGCCGGGCGCGACGACATCTTTGTCGTGACCCGCCAGGGCATGACCATCCGCTTCACCGAGGCCGACGTGCGGCCGATGGGCCGCGACGCGGCGGGGGTGCGGGGGATCCGGCTGCGCGAGGGGGACGAGGTGGTCTCCTGCGACGTGGCCCGAGACGACGTCGACATCCTCATGGTCACCGACGCCGGGTACGGGAAGCGGACCAAGCTCGACCGCTTCCACGCCCAGACTCGGGGCGGACAGGGGGTGCGGGGGATCCGCCTGACCGCCCGGCGCGGCCGGGTGGTGGCGGCGTTCATGGTCCCCTACGAGGGCGACATCCTCCTCGTCTCGACCGGCGGGGTGACGATCCGGACGTCGGTCCGGGAGATCGCGTCCCAGGGCCGAGACGCGACCGGGGTGCGGGTGATGAACCTCGACGAGGGCCAGACCGTCGCGGCGGTGGCCCCGGTGGCGCCAGAGCAGGACTGAGGGACCGGCCGGCCGCTACTGGCTGGTGAAGGTCATCTTGAAGGGCGCACCCGGCGGCACGTAGGTGCCGATGACGTGGTGGCGAACCTCCACCGCGATGCGGGCGGCGGTCGAGCCGACCTGCACGACCAGTTGGTGGTTGGCGGAGACCACCTGGGTCTGGCCGGCGTGCACGATGCCCTCGTAGGCCGGGGTGGTCGACAGCGGATCGGTCGCCTGCACCCACGTGTCGCCGCCGCTCGCAGTGACGCGGACGGAGAACAGCGCGGTGGTGACCGAGAACGTGGCCGACGAACCGTTGGCCGACACCAGCTTCAAGGCGGGCTTGGTCGGTGTGGCCGGCCCGGTCGAGTGACTCGTGTCGGTCTTCGAGTGACCGGTCCCGGTCGGGGCGGCCGGCCCGACGCTCTGCGCGGTGTAGGGGAGCCGCAGGTCGGCGAGCCACTGCGGGTGGACGCGGTTGATCACCAGCCAGGCGGTGCCGACCACGACGAGGATGAGGCACACGACGATCAGCGCCCGCACGAACGCCATGAGGAGGCCGTCGGAGCGGCCGCGGCGGACGGCCGGCGTCTTGCCGGTGTCGGCCATGACGAGCGGCACTTGGGCGGTCGAGTTGTGGGGCTCTTCGAAGATCGGAAGGCCGACCGAGGTGGGGGGCGCCCCCGAGCTCGGGATGGACAGGGGGACGGCACGCGACGGCAGCGAGCCGGGGCGGGTCGGGACGGGCGGAGCGGGCGGTGCGATCGTCCCGACCGTCGTGTCCCCCGAGATGAGCGTCTGCGACGTGTCGTGCGCGGCCGACACGGCGGCCGCCGCGGCCGGGGCGTTCGGCCAGTGCTCCACGAGCGTCATGACGAACTGGTCGCCCGGCAGGCCGAGGAACGCGGCATAACGACCCACCGCCTGGAGGATGGCCACCCGGTCCGGAAGTCGGTCGACCGTGCCCGACTCGAGGTCCTGAAGCAGCTCGAGCGGGATCCCGGTCTGCCGGCTCACCTGGAACAGCTCGAGCCCCCGCGCGGCGCGGGCCTGGCGGAGCACCCGGGCGAGGTCGGGGACGGACGCGGGCTTGGGATCGCCGCCCGTGCGACGGACGGGACCGTCACGGTGCAGGATCACCACTCACCTCGCTCGGAGCCCGCCGTGACTGGCGGATTGCGGACAGCGTAGTTGGTGACCAGCCATTTCGTCCGTGCACCCGGCCCCTCGGGCCACTCGGCGACGGTCCGCACGGGCGGGCCTTCAGCGCACCGTGCAGAGGACCTCGCCGTGGAGGACCGCGAACCAGCCGTCGGGCTCCTCGGCCCATCGCAGCCAGCCCGCCGCGATCGCATCGAGCTCCTCGCCGGTGGCGAGGCCGAGCTCGATGATCCGCTGTGCGAGCACGGTGCCGCTGATGCGTTCGGCCCAGGTCTCGGACCACCACCGGCGGTCCTCCGGCGTGGCGAAGCACCACGCCGACGCGGACGCCAAGACTTCGGAGAAGCCGGCGGCCCTGGCCCAGCCGGACAGGTGGCGGCCGGCGTCCGGCTCGCCGCCGTTGGCGCGGGCCGTCCGCCGGTAGAGGTCGAGCCAACGGGCGAGCTCGGGTGACGCCGGGTACCAGGTCATCGTCTCGTAGTCGCCGTCGCGGGCAGCGACGATGCCGCCCGGTCGGCACACCCGGGCCATCTCGGCCAATGCCGCCACCGGCCGGTCGAGGTGCTGGAGCACCTGGTGGGCGTGGACGACGTCGAAGGTCCCGTCGTCGAAGGGCAGCGCGAAGAGGTCGCCGGTGGTGAAGGTCACGTCGACGCCCTCGGTGTCGAGGCCCGACGCGGTGTCGATCGCCTCGTCGGACCGGTCGAGGCCGATGACCCGGCCGGGCGCGACCCGCCGGGCCAGGTCCACCGTGATGGTGCCCGGCCCGCAGCCGACGTCGAGCAGCGACGATCCCGGCACGAGGTGGGGGAGCAGATAGGACGCCGAGTTCTCGGCCGTCCGCCACCGATGCGAGCGCAGCACGCTCGCATGGTGGCCGTGGGTGTAGCGGGTCCCGTCACCCTGCACGGTCACGGCCGGGCCTCACTCCTCACCGGAGAATCGCTCCCACGCCGACTGGCGGGCCATCCCGAGGGTCTCGCCGATGCGCGCCCAGGTGACACCGAGCGCCCGGGCCCGGCGCACCCACTCGGTGAGGTTGACCTCGGCCTGGCGGCCCGCCGCCGCGACGCTCGGCAGGATCGCCATCACCTCGTCGGCGGACAGGTCCTCGTTCCGGGCGATCGGGGCCGGCGTCTCGTCGGGGCACTCGTCCAGGATCCCGCAGCAGCACGACACACACTCCGAGCAGATGTACACCCCCGGGCCGCTCACCAGCGCCCGGACCGCGGTGTTGGGTCTCTGACAGAACGAGCAACAGGCGACGGGGACCTTGGTGGCGGGCATGGGCACCTCCCGGGTGTGTCAGGAATTACCTTACACCCGTCAGGCAACCCCTGACAAGGGCTCGCCTGACCCGCGACCTCATCGGGTCGGGACGGACCGGCCCCGCGGCGCCGTCGGTCGCAGGAGCCGGACGCGGGTGATGCCGGCGGAGGGGAGGGTCCGACACTGTCCGCGCGACCTCGGTCGCGCGACGCGGTGGGCGAGGGGGGACTTGAACCCCCACGTCCTTGCGGACACAGGAACCTGAATCCTGCGCGTCTGCCTATTCCGCCACTCGCCCCGAGCCGGTTCAGGCTACCGGAGCGGTTCGCGCGGCTCCACCCCGCGACCAGGGGGATTGCCGCCCACCGGGACCAGATTCGAACGCCTGCCCGTTAGGATGTCCGAGACCATGGGACTCCAGCAGTTCGAGGATCGCCTCGAGCGCCTTGTGGAAGGAACGTTGGCGAAGCCCTTCCGAAGCAACCTGCAACCGGTCGAGATCGGTCGACGGTTGACCCGGGAGATGGACCTGCACCGACGCGTGGGGGTGCACGGCCTCATCGCCCCCAACGCCTTCTCGGTGACCCTGGCCAAGCCGGACGTGGAGCGGTTCTCGAACTTCCTCGACGCCCTGGTCCGGGAGCTGGCCGAGGCCGCCCGGGAGCACGCCCGCAACGAGCAGTACACGTTCGTCGGCCCCATCGACGTCCAGATCCTCGAGGGCCCGAGACTGCGGGCCGGGCGCTTCAACGTGGACGCCGAGGTGATCGAGGGCCCCGACGGCCTGGTCCCGGCCGAGCTGGTCCTGCCGGGCGGCGGGCGCGTGCACATCGAGGGCGAACCGGTGGTGATCGGGCGCATGCCCGAGTGCACGGTGGTCCTCAGCGATCCGAACGTCAGCCGTCGGCACGCCGAGGTGCTGCGGATCAACGAGGCCTTCATGGTCCGCGACCTCGGCTCAACGAACGGCACCAAGCTGAACGGGGCGCCCATCAGGGAGAGCTACCTCACGTCGGGTGACAACATCACCGTAGGCTCCACGACCCTCGTCTTCGAGATGTTGTGACGGTGACTCCCCGGTGCTCCTAGGAACCAACTACTCCGCGATCATCCGACCGCTCCAGTGGTTGGTCGTCGCGCTCATCTTCTTGTTCTTCCTGCGGGTCGTGCGGGCCGTGTTCGTCGAGGTGCGCCCGGCCGGCCCCACCCGGGCCCAACGCCGCGCCCAGCGGCGGGCCGAGGAGGAGGACCAGCGGCCGCTGCGCGAGACCCGGTCCCGCAAGCAGCTGCGCCTCGAGGTCATCGAGCCCACTGAGCGCGAAGGGACCGTCTACGACCTCGACGGGGAGGTGACCGTCGGCCGGTCCAACGGCTGCGCGATCCCCACCACCTACGACGCCTACAGCTCGACGCTGCACGCCCGCATCTACCGGAGCGGCGGCCAGGTCTGGGTCGAGGACCTCGGCTCGACGAACGGGACCTACGTCAACTCCGAGCGCATCTCCCAGCCCTCCAGGCTGGCCAAGGGGGACCTGCTCCAGATCGGCGCCACCGTCTTCGAGGTCCGCCGGTGACGGTGCTGCGTTCGGGGGTGGCCACCGACGTCGGACGGGCCCGCGAGAGCAACGAAGACCGGGCCGCGGCCGGGGACACCCTCTTCGCGGTCGCCGACGGCATGGGCGGGGCCCGCGGCGGCGAGGTGGCGGCGCGGCTCGCCATCGAGACGCTCCAGAGCGCCTACGACCGCAACCCCACCATGGCCGGCCTGAGGGAGGCGTTCGTCGCCGCGAACGGGACGATCTGGGAGCAGAGCCTGCGGATCGACGGGCTGCGGGGGATGGGCACCACGCTCACCGCGGCCGGCCTGACCGTCGGCCCCGACGGCCGCGACGTGATGTGCCTGGCCAACGTCGGCGACTCCCGCGCCTACCTCGTGTCGGGCGGCCGGATCAGACAGATCACCGCCGACCACAGCCTGGCCGAGGAGCGGGTCCGCCACGGCGAGATGACCGAGGCCGAGGCCGAGGTCCACCCGCACCGCCACATCCTCACCCGGGCCCTCGGCGTCGGCCCGGACGTGGACATCGACCTGTGGCAGCTGCACGTGCACACGGGGGACCGGCTGCTCCTGTGCAGTGACGGTCTCACCAACGAGGTGGCGATCGAGCAGATCGGCCAGGTGCTCGAGTCCGTGCGCGACCCGCGCAAGGCGGCCCGGGCCCTCATCGACCGGGCCAACGCTCACGGCGGGAGCGACAACGTGACCGCCGTCGTGATCGACGTGCTGGTCGGGGAGGAGGGCACCTCCGAGCCCGCCGATGTGGCCCGGGTCGCGATCGAGGGCACGGTGATCGGGCCGCCGACCGGGCCGCCGACCGACGACCCACCGTCGGCGCCGACGGCGCCGACGGTCGCGTCCATCCTCGCCCGCCCCTCGCCCGCCCCGCCCTCGACCGAGGACCCGGTGACGGCCCTCCAGCCCGCGGTCGGGCCCGCCCCGGGCGCCGCGATGTCGGGGAACGGCGTGAGCGGGGACGTCTTCGTCGCCTCGGCGTCGTCGGTCGGCGTCCGGACGATCCCGCCGCCCGAGTACCGGGCGGCCCCCGAACGGGACGTCGCCCCGCTCCCGCGCGAGTCCCGAGGGGAGCGCCGGCGCCGGATGGGTACACCCCGGCGGATCACCGTGCGGGTCCTGCTCTTCTTCCTCCTGCTGCTGGCGGTGCCGGCCGGTGCCATCGCGGTGGTCCGCTGGTACTCGATGGACAACTGGTACGTGGCGATCGACCACGGGGACCTCGCCGTCTATCAGGGCCGCCAAGGCGGGTTCCTCGGCTTCAAGCCCAAGCTCCTCGACCGCACCAAGGTGACCACCACCGAGGTGCTGCCGTTCCGGCTCCCGGCGCTCCGCCACACCGTGGACGAGCCCTCCCTCAAGGCGGCCGAGCAGTACATCGCCAACCTCCACCAGGAGTTCGTCGCCGAGCAGAACGCCACCCCGCTGGACCAGCAGCAGTAGCAGATGGGGCGTCGGATCAGACTGCTCGGGATCGTCCTGATCCTGTGCTTCGGCCTCGTGATCGTGCAGCTGACGAACATCCAGTTCCGCCGGGCCCCGGCGCTGGCGCGCTCGGCGACCAACCCGGTCAACAACGTGCGGAACTTCAACAACGACCGGGGCGACATCTTCGCGGCGAACGGTCAGCTCCTCGCCGACTCCGTGCGGATCGCACCGCCCGGGGCCAAGACCTACCAGTTCCAGCGCCAGTACCCGATGGGGGCGGTGTTCTCACAGCTGGTGGGGACCTACTCGCCGATCTACCACAACACCGGCGTCGAGGCCTACTACAGCAGCTACCTCGGGCAGCACAAGCAGTCGCCCCAGACGCTCAGCCAGCTGTTCTCCCCGCCGCCGCCGACGGTCGACAACATCACCCTGACCGTGAACCCGACGCTGCAGGCGGACGCGATCGCCGCGCTGAACAACTTGCCGGGGCCCAACAAGGACGGTGCGGTCGTGATGCTCGACCCGAAGAGCGGCGCCGTGCTGGCCCTGGCGTCGAACGTGACCTACGACCCGAACCCGCTCGTCTCCACCAACTTCAGCGCCGAAACGGCGGCATGGAACCTCTACCACGTGAAGGACGGAGAGGGCTTCGCGCCGATCTACCCCTTCGGGACCTACGACCCCGAGCTTCCCGGCTCGGCGGCCAAGGTGATCACGACCGCCGCCGTCTACAACCTCGACCCCACCCTCGCCAGCTACAGCTACCCGGTCCAGGCGTGCGAGCCGGTGCCCGAGACGGGCGGGCTCACCATCTGCAACGACGCCGACACCGCGGCCGCGGCCGGGGCGTGCGGCGGGACGATGGTGCAGATGCTGCCGGAGTCCTGCGACCCCGGCTACGCCCACCTCGGGTCCCTGCTCGGGCCGAACAACCTGTCCCAGCAGGCCGCGCTGTTCGGGTTCAACACGGTGCCGCCCCTCGACCTGCCCACGGGCTACGTGCAGCCGTCCACCTATCCGACCGCGCAGGAGCTCAGCCAGGGCGGGAACCCCGGGGTGCCCGGGCTCTACTATTCGGCGTTCGGCCAACAGGACGTGTCGGCCACCGCGCTCCAGATGGCGCTGGTGGCGGCGGCGGTGGCCAACGGGGGGGCCGAGATGGTGCCCCACCTCCTGGAGAAGGTCACCGATGCCCAGGGCCGGGTGGTCGACACCTACAAGCCCCAGCTCTGGCACCAGTCGATGTCGGCCAGCGCCGCCGCCCAGATCATCCCGCTGATGCAGGCGGTCGCGACTTCGGGCACCGCGGCGGGGGACAACTTCCCGGCCTCCCTCAACGTCGCGGTCAAGACCGGCACCGCCCAGGTGGGGTACCCGGTCGTCACCTCGAACGCCGACTGGATGATCGGGTTCGCCCCGGCCAACGACCCCAAGGTGGCCATCGCGGTGGTCGTGCCGTTCCAGGCCAGCGGGAACTACGGAGCCACGATCGCCGGGCCGATCGTCCGGACGATGCTCGAGGACGCGCTCGGGTGAGCATGCGACGCCGCCCCCCGACCAGGAACGACGCCACCACCGACCGGCGCGCGGCGCCACGTAGGCTCTGACCGCCATGCAGCCCGTCGAAGTGCCCCGCGTCTTCTCGGACCGCTACGAGCTGACCCACCTCATCGCCCGGGGCGGCATGGCCGAGGTCTACCGGGCCCGCGACCGGCTGCTCGACCGCCCGGTGGCCCTGAAGGTGCTCTTCCCGGAGCTCTCCGTCGACCGGGCGTTCGTCGAGCGGTTCCGCCGGGAGGCCCAGTCGGCCGCCAAGCTCTCGCACCCGAACATCGTCCCGGTCTTCGACTGGGGCGAGGACTCGAGCTCGTACTTCATCGTCATGGAGTACATCGACGGCCGTCCGCTCTCGGCGGTGCTCCGGGAGACCGGCCCGCTCGAGCCGTCGCGGGCCGCCGAGATCACCTCCCAGGTCGCGGCGGCGCTCGCGTCGGCCCACCGCCACGGCGTCGTCCACCGGGACATCAAGCCGGGCAACGTGCTCATCACCCACGACGGCCAGGTGAAGGTGACCGACTTCGGCATCGCCCGGGCGGTCAACACCGAGGAGAGCCTCACCCAGACCGGCGCGGTCATGGGCACGGCGACCTATTTCTCGCCCGAGCAGGCCGAGGGGATCGGGGTCGACGCCCGCACCGACATCTACTCGCTCGGAGTCGTGCTCTTCGAGATGCTGACCGGGCGCCCGCCGTTCCTCGGGGACACCCCGGTGTCGGTGGCCTCCAAGCACGTGCGCGACATCCCGCCGACCCCCCGGGAGCTGCTCGACACGGTGCCGGTCCAGCTCGAGGCCGTGACCATGAAGGCGATGGCCAAGCTGCCCGACCAGCGCTACCAGAGTGCCGAGGAGTTCCGGGCCGACCTCCTCCGGTTCCTCGACGGCCAGCCGGTCGAGGCCGGACCACCGAACGGGAGCGTCGGGGCCACCGGGGTGATGGCGGCCGTCCGGGCGACCGGGGTGATGGGGGCGCTCGGCCGGACCCAGTCGTTCCCGCGCACCGCCTCGCGCACCCGCGACCCGCAAGGACCACAGGGCCGCCGGTGGGGCTGGATGGCCCTCCTCCTCGTCCTCCTGGCGGCTGTGGCGGTGATCGCGTACCTCCTCGTGAGCACGTTCGCCGGCGGCCTCACGGTCCCCGACGTCGTGGGCAAGCCGGTGGCCCAGGCCGAGCAGACGCTGCGGGCCGACGGCCTCACGATCGGGACCACCACCAGCAAGGCGAACCCCGCCACCACCGGCACCGTGGTGTCCACCGACCCGGCGGTCGGCGCCCACGTCTCCAAGCACTCCACCGTCAACCTGGTGGTGAGCGCGGGGGAGGCGACGGTCAAGGTGCCGAGCGTGGTGACCGACGACCTGGGGACTGCCGAGACCCTGCTGTCGCAGAGCGGGCTCAACTACAAGGTGAAGTTCGTCGCGAGCAACGGCCAACAGGGCTTCGTCGTGGCCCAGGACCCCCCGGCCGGGACGGTCGTGCGCCACGGGGCCAGGGTGACCATCTCCATCCCGAAGCCCACCAACCAGGTGACGGTGCCCAACCTGACCGGGCTCACCCCCCAGCAGGCCGCCGCGCAGCTGTCGCCGGCGTTGTCGGTCGGGTCCCAGACCCAGGCGTGCTCCAACAGCTACCCGTCCGGCCAGGTGTCGGGCTCGAGCCCGCCCGGGGGGGCGTCGGTGGCCCGGGGCAGTTCGGTCAACCTGACGATCTCGTCGGGGCCCTGCACCGTGGTGGTGCAGAACGTGGTCGGCCAGACCTCGAGCGACGCCAGCGGGGTGCTCTCGGGCCAGGGGCTCACGGTGCAGGTGGCCAGCACCAACTCCTGCGACCCCTCGCAGAACGGGAACGTGGTCAGCCAGAGCCCGGCCGCCGGCACCCAGGTCAACCTCCCGGCGACCGACACGATCACCGTGTGCAGTGCCACCTCTTCGACCACCTCCTCGAGCACACCGACCGCGACGACCTGAGCCGGCCCCGCGCGGCTCCGCCGGCGATTGAACCGGGCCGCCGGGTGCCCTACGGTCACGCGCCATCGGCAGGACGAGGAGGAGCGGGCATGGGATTCGTACAGATCATGGAGTTCACGACCGGAGACGTCAGCGGCTTCCGGGCGCTCGAGCAGGAGTTCGTGACGGCCACCGAGGGGAAGCGCACCGCCAGGCGGTCCGTCCTCGCCCGCGACCGGGCGAACCCGGACCACTACTTCGCCCTCGTCTTCTTCGACTCCTACGAGTCGGCGATGACCAACTCGAACCTGCCCGAGACCCAGACCATCGGCGCCAAGATGGACAGCGCGGTCGGCGGGCTGACCTTCCACGACTTCGACGTGGTGTCCGAGCTCGATCTGTAGCGGCGGGCGACCCTCAGGCCGGGACGAGGGCGGCCAGGAAGTTCGCGAGCAGGGCCGGCCCCGACGCGGTGAGCACCGACTCGGGATGGAACTGGACGCCCTCGACCGCGAGCTCCCGGTGGCGGAACCCCATGACCACCCCCTCGGCGGTCGTGGCGCTGACCTCGAGGACGTCGGGCACCGAGGCGGGGTCGATCACGAGCGAGTGGTAGCGGGTGGCCACGAAGGGGTTCTCGAGCCCGGCGAACACGCCCTTGCCGTCGTGGTGGATCTGGGAGGTCTTGCCGTGCATCAGGGTGGGCGCGGACACCGTCGTGCCCCCGTAGACCTCGCCGATGCACTGGTGGCCGAGGCAGACCCCGAGGATCGGCACCCGACCGGCGAAGGTCTCGATCACCTCCATGCTGATGCCCGCCGACTCGGGCCGGCCGGGTCCCGGCGAGATGACGATGGCGTCCGGGCGCTCCGCTGCGAGCCCGGCCATGTCGAGCGCGTCGTTGCGGTAGACGACCGGCTCGGCGCCGAGCTCGCCCAGCTCCTGGACGAGGTTGTAGACGAAGGAGTCGTAGTTGTCGACGAGGAGGACCCGGGCGCCCATGGTCCGGCCATCGTAACGGCCGGGCCCCGGTAGTCTTCGGGCCCATGGCCAAGCCAACCGGCGGAGCCCGGCGCGTCCTGCGTCCGGGCCGGACCCCCGCCAAGACGGGCCCGACCAGCCGGGTCGGCCGGTACACGCCGGCCGAGCAGAGCGGCCGCTACACCCGGCCGATCCCGCGCAACGTGCGCCGAAGCGCCCCGTGGTTCGGGCCCGCGATCCTCATCCTCATGATCTTCGGGATCCTGATGGTCCTGCTCAACTACCTGACCGTCCTGCCGGGGTCGGTCAGCATCTGGTACCTCGTGGGCGGGCTCGTCTGCATCTTCGGCGCGTTCGTGATGGCCACCGTCTACCACTGAACGCCCGGGGCGCGCGCCGGGGTCAGCCCAGGCGCTCGATGATGCAGGCGTTGGCTAGCCCGCCGCCCTCGCACATGGTGAGCAGGCCGTAGCGGCCGTTCGTCCGCTCGAGCTCGTTCACCAGCGTGGCCAGCAGCTTGGCCCCCGACGCGCCGAGCGGGTGCCCGAGCGCGATCGCCCCGCCGTTCACGTTGACCTTCTCCATGTCCGGGTGGAGCTCCTTCTCCCACGCGAGGACGACGGAGGCGAAGGCCTCGTTGATCTCGACGGCGTCGATGTCGTCGATCGAGAGCTTGGCCCGCTCGAGGACCATCTTCGTGGCCGGGATCGGACCGGTCAGCATGGTCACCGGGTCGGCGCCGGTCACCGCGAACGCCACGAACCGGGCCCGCGGGGTGTAGCCCGATGCCGAGGCCCTCTCCTCGCTCATGATGAGCGTGCCCGACGCCCCGTCGGTGATCTGGGAGGAGTTCCCGGCGGTGACCTTGCCGTCCTCCTTGAAGGCCGGCTTCAGGTTGGCCAGTCCCTCGACCGTCGTGTCGGGCCGGATGCCCTCGTCGGTGGTGATGGACTCGTCGGTGTCGTTGCCCTCGTCGTCGCGGATGGGGATCCCGATGATCTCGCGCTCGAAGCGGCCCTCGGCCGTCGCCCGGGCGGCGCGCTGCTGGCTGCGGGCCCCGAACGCGTCGAGGTCGTGGCGCGACAGCCCCCACTGGTCGGCGATCATCTCGGCGCCGATGCCCTGGCTGACGAGCCCGCCCACCGGGGCGTAGCGGTCGCGCACCCGGGGCCCGAACGGGAAACCGACCTCCCGGACGACCGAGGAGCCCATCGGCACCCGCGTCATCGCCTCCACCCCGGCCGCGACCACCATGTCGTAGGCGCCGGCCATGACGCCCTGGGCCGCGAAGTGGACCGCCTGCTGGGAGGACCCGCACTGGCGGTCGACCGTGGTGGCCGGCACCGACTCGGGCCAGCCGGCGGCCAGCACCGCCGAGCGGCCGATGTTGAGCGACTGCTCGCCGACCTGCATGACGCAGCCGGTGATGACGTCGTCGATCTCGGCGGGGTCGAACCCGTTGCGGGCCTGCAGCGCCTTCAATGGTTCGGAGGCGAGGTCCACGGCGTGCCAGTTGCGCAGCTTGCCGTTCCGCTTCCCCCCGGCGGTGCGAACGGCATCGACGATGACGGCGGTGGTCATGACCTCTCCTTCCGGCCGACCGGCACACCCGGCCGCGGACGCCTGCATGTTAGTTCGGCCTCCAAGGAGGCCGACCGGGCGACGACTAGGGTCCGACGCCATGACCGACGAGGGGCGGGGCACCACCCGCAACATGGACCGCTGGCTCGGTGACGGCGGGATGCCGCTGATCGGCCAGGTCGGCGCGTCGCTCGACACCTACGGCGTCGACGGCGAGGACCTCGGTTGGGTGGAGGGCGTGTTCATCCCCACCGAGCTGGCCTGCAACACCGGCGGGATCGTGCAGGCCGGCGTGCACTCGCTCCTCCTCGACGCCTGCATCAACTTCGCCATCAACGCCGCCCTGCCGCGCGGCGACCGGGCCCGAGCGACCCTCGAGCTCAAGACCGAGACGATGCGTCCCGCCGCGCCCGGCACCACCTACCGGCTCCGCGGCGAGGTGGTGCGGATGGCCAAGCAGGTCGCCTACGGCGAGGCGACGCTGCGCGGTCCGGACGGCGAGCTGTGCTCGCGGGCGACCGGCACCTTCCTCTTGCACCGGGCGGGCGCGGAGAAGGGGGAGGGATAGCCGGCCCGCCGGGACCCGGCCCGCCGTGACACCGCGGCGCGGTGCCCGGCCGATCGGACGCGGCGCAGCCCGTCGCAGCCGCCTGGTCGCCGCGGTGCCGGTCGTGCTGGTCGCGGCGGCCGGCTGCGCCCTCGTGCGGTCTGGCTCCCCGTCACCCGCCTCGAGCGCGCCAAGCACCACCACGACGCTGGCCCCGACCACCACCACGACCATCCCGGCGTCGCCCCAGCCGACCGCCGAGGCGGCCGCCGACGACCTGGTCGGCGACTGGGCGGCCGGCAACCGGGCTGCCGCCCTCACGGTCGCGACACCGGCGGCGGTGACGGCGATGTTCGCGACCGCCTATCCGCCCGGGGAGGCCGTCAGCCGGGGGTGCAGCACCGCCTTCGCCCCGTTCACCTGCACGTTCGGGCCGCCGGGCGGGGGCGATCCCAACCTCCCGCTCTACTCGCTCACCCTCCTCACCGCCCCGGGCGGGGGCTGGTACGTGAGCGCCGCGGTGGTGGAGCGCTAGGCACGCCGAAGGGCCCCGGGGATACCGGGGCCGGACAGGCGACCTGCCATACTGGCGACCTTCCGCCAGGAGGGAGGGCCCACCGTGAGCGAAGCCGCGACCATCGCGCCCGTCGAAGAGGTCGTGAAGACCATCGACGCCGACGGGTTCACGGTGCTCGGCCAGGCGGACCCGGATCTGACCGACCGGCTCGAGCACGCGCTCGACGTCGTGGCCGACGAGGAGAGAGCGAAGGGAGAGGGACCCGAGCTCCACGTCCTGTCGTGCCTGCACTGCCACCCCGGCCTCCTCGAGCTCGTCGACTGGCCGCCGCTCCTCGAGGTGCTGGTGACCCTCTTGTCCCCGAACATCTACGTGCACCACAGCCACCTCGACGTCCACCCGCCGCACGACCCCACGCCCGGGCGGCGGTGGCATCGCGACGGGGGTGTGCAGGGCCGGGAGATGCGCCTGTGGCCGCTCGACCAGCCGCGGCTGTCGATCAAGGCCGGCATCTTCTTCACCGACGTCCACTCGCCCGACGACGGCGCCTTCGAGCTCACGCCGCGCAGCCACCTCGACACGGCCAGCCGCGACCCGTCGACGGACCCGCCCGAGGCCCAGCCGATGGTGGTCCCGAGAGGCAGCATCGTGCTGTTCGACGCCCGGGTGTGGCATCGGCGCCGCGACAATCTCGGCCACAGCACCCGCAAGGCGATGTTCCTCGCCTACACCTATCGCTGGATCACCTCGCGGGACCTGCCGTTCGACCCGTCGTGGGCCGAGCTCCCGCCGGTCCGCCGCCAGCTCCTCGGCGAGCAGACCTGGGAGCCCTTCTACCCGGCCCCCGGCGAGCTGCCGGTCGAGCAGTGGATGGCGGCCCGGACGGGCTGATCCGGCGGGCCGGGGCCGCCGGCGGTCAGTTCCCGATGTGGTCCGCGGGGACGGTGCCGAGGCGGCCGGCCTGGAAGTCCTCGAAGGCCTGGGCGATCTCGGCCCGGGTGTTCATCACGAACGGCCCGTAGGCGGCGACCGGCTCGCGGATCGGCGCCCCCCCGAGGACGAGCACGTCGAATCCGCTGTCCCGGGCGTCCTGGGCGCCGTCGGCCTCGAGGACGATGGTGTCGCCCGGCCCGTGCACGGCGAGCTGGCCCATGGCGAACGGCCGGCCGTCCGGGCCGACCTTCCCGTGGCCGCCGAGCGCGTAGGCCAGCGCGTTGAACTCACCGGGCCACGGCAGCACGAGGCGCGAACCCGGCGCGAGGGTGGTGTGGACGAGCGCGATGGGGGTGTGGGTGACGCCCGGGCCGCGGTGCCCGGCCACCTCGCCGGCGATCACCCGCACCAGCGCGCCGCCGTCGGCCGACGAGAGGAGCGCGGCGCGGTCCGGCTCGATGTCCTGGTAGCGGGGGTTGGTCCACTTCGACGCGGCCGGCAGGTTCACCCAGAGCTGGATCCCGTGGAACAGCCCGCCGCTTGCGACGAGCGACTCGGGCGGCCGCTCGATGTGCAGGATCCCCGAGCCGGCGGTCATCCACTGGGTGGCGCCGTCGGTGATAAGCCCACCGCCACCGATCGAGTCCTGGTGCTGGAAGATCCCCTCGATCATGTAGGTGACCGTCTCGAAGCCGCGGTGGGGGTGCCACGCGGTGCCCTTCGGCTCGCCGGGGCCGTAGTCGACCTCGCCCATCTGGTCCATGTGGACGAACGGATCGAGATCGGCGAGCGAGACGCCGGCGAAGGCGCGGCGGACGGGGAACCCCTCCCCTTCGAATCCCGACGGCGCGGTGGTGACGCTCTTGACGGGGCGGATGACCGTGCTGGTGGGGTCGGGGAGCTCGACCCGGGGGAGGACGAGCAGGTTTTCAACGGTGACTGCGGGCATGGCTCTCACCTTCTCGTGCGGCCGGGGGGCGGCCGACAGGCAGGTGCAACGCTTCGGTGCCCGGGCCGATTCCCCGGCTAGGTCCCGGGCGCCCGGCCTGCGACCTCGTAGAGGTGCCAGGGCCCGGCGATCCCCCGCAGCTCGTGGTCGCCGCGGTCGACGAACTCGATGCCCGAGCCGTGGACGAGGTCCCTGACCGTTGAGGAGGCGAGGATCTCGCCCGGCGCGGCGTTCGCCGAGATCCGCTGGCCGATGTGCAGCGCGATTCCCCCGAGGTCGCTGCCGCGGCCCTCGACCTCGCCGGTGTGGATGCCCTCTCGGAGCTCGAGGCCGAGTGCGAGGGCCCCCTCCCGGATCGCCCGGGCGTACTCCACCGCCCGGGCGGGGGAACGGAAGGTGGCGACGACCTCGTCGCCCTTCGAGAAGAGCTTCCGGCCGTCGCGCGGCCCGAGCTCCCGTTCGACCATGTGCTCGAAGCTCCGGAGGAGGTCGCGCCAGGAACCGTCGCCCATCGTGGCCGCGCGTTCGGTGGAGCCGACGATGTCGGCGAACACCGCCGTCAGCACCATCCGGCGGTCGACTCCGGTGGAGCTCCCCGGCGTGGAGTGGCCCTCGCCGAGGGAACGGTCGCGATCGGCCCGGCGGTGTCCGCGCTGGACGCTGCGGAGCATCATGACCCCGGTGCCGAACCAGACCCACTCCGGCCAGAAGTTTCCGTGCCCCCCGGTCATGGCCCAGATGGCCGTGCAGATGATGCCCGGGGTGGAGATCGCCACCAGCCGTTCGACCTGGGGCCGGACACCCCGGCGGCGCTCCTTCTTCTCGTTCTTCGCGGGCAGCTTCGGGAGCCCCCGGAAGGCGTGTTCGAGATCGGCGTCGGTCCGCGCCGCGTAGACCTCGTCCCGCCGGGCCGAGGATTCCTCCAAGTCGAGGCGGCCCTCGGCGAAGAAGGCGTTCAGGCGCTCGGCAGCTTCGTGACGTTCGGCGTCGGAGATCCGGATCGGCTCCGGCGCGTCGAGCGGCGCCATGGCGGGATTATCGCGCGCCGGACCGGCGGGCGACCCGGGGCGACCTCGTGTCGTCCCGCCGGTAGCGTCGGTGTGCACCGAGGACGGGAGTGGAGCGATGGCGGGGGACTGGGCCAGGCCGGTCGTGCACTGGGAGATCGTGGCGAAGGACCCGGCCGCGCAGGCCGGCTTCTACCGGGAGCTGTTCAACTGGGAGATCGGCGAGGGGCCGATCGCGCAGATCTCGCCGGGCATCGGCGGGCCGGAGCCGGGCCCGGGGGGCCACATCCGGGAGGGCGACTCGGCCGTCGTGCTCTACGTGCAGGTCCGGGAGCTCCGCGCCTCGCTCGACAAGGTGCGCGAGCTCGGCGGCACGGTGACCATCGAGCCGTTCGATGTGCCCAACGGTCCGACCCTGGCCGGGGTCGTGGACCCCGAGGGCAACGCGCTGATGCTGGTGCAGCAGTAGGGGCTCAGTCCCGCTCGTGGTAGCGCTCGACCCGGACGCTCTCCCTGTCGACGAGGGCCATCATCTTTTGCGCGACCGGGTCGGCACCCCACCGTGACTCGCAGGCGTCCGCCGCCGCGGCGGAGGCCCACAGGTCGATGACCGCCCAGGCCCCGTCGGCCCCCCTCGCCGTGGTCCGCCGGAGCAGCCCGGGCTGCTGGTAGGCGAAGTCCTCCTGGACCGCCTTGTCGGCACGGAGGAACTCCTCCTCGGACGCACCCTCGGCCAGCCGGAAGGACAGGATCTCGATCATCTCCTGAGGCTACGGCCTGCGGCACCGGACGGCCCCGGCGGCTCACTCGTTCTTGTAGATCCGGCCGTCCTTCATCACGAAGCGCACGTGCTCGGTCATCGTGATGTCCTCGGTCGGGTCCCCGGGCACTGCGATGATGTCGGCGAGCATCCCGGGCGCAAGGCGGCCGAGGTCGTTCGCCTCGATGAGCTCGGCGCTCGTCACGGTGGCCGCCCTCAGCGCCTGGATCGGCGTCATGCCCCGGTCGACCAGCGCCCACAGCTCCTTGGCGTTCTGGCCGTGGGGGATGGCGGGAGCGTCGGTGCCGCAGGCGACCTTCACCCCGGCCTTGATCGCCTTGCCGACCATCGCCTTTGCCTTCGGGAAGATCTCCTCGCCCTTGGCCCGGAGGGCGGGTGCCGCCCGGGCGAGGTCCAGGGCGTCGGCGAGATAGGTCGTGGCGACGAGGAAGGTGCCATGCTCCACCATCAGCTGGATCGTCTCGTCGGTGGCGAGCGATCCGTGCTCGATGCAGTCGACTCCGGCGCGGATGCAGGCGCGGATGGCGGCGTCACCGTGGGCGTGGGCAGCCACCCGGATGCCGGCCCGGTGCGCCTCGTCGACGATCGCCTCGAGCTCCTCGTCCGAGTACTGCTGGGCGCCGGCGCCGGTGCTGAAGGACATGACGCCGCCGGACGCCGAGATCTTGATGACCCCCGCGCCGTACTTGATCTGGTAGCGGACCGCCTTGCGCACCTCGGCGACCCCGTTGGCGATCCCCTCCTCGACGCTCTGGGGCATGATGTGCGGCGCCAGCCGCTGGAACATCGTCGGGTCGAGATGCCCGCCCGTCGGCGTGATGGCATGGCCCGCCGAGATGATGCGGGGTCCCGGGAAGAACCCCATCTCGATGGCGCGGGCCAGATCGACGTCGAGCAGGAACCCGGCCGTCTTGACCATGAGGCCGAGGTTCCGCACGGTCGTAAACCCGGCCATCAGCGTGGTGTGGCAGTTCACCACGCCGCGCAGCGTGCGGAACACCGGGTCGTCGCGGACCCCGTGGAGGGGATCCGGAAGCCCCTCGGGCCCGCCGGGCCCGCCGATGAGCATGTTGAGCTCCATGTCCATGAGCCCGGGCAGGAGGGTGACTTCACCGAGGTCGACCTCGGTCGCGGCCGCCGGCAGCTCGGAGGGGTTGACGCCGACGATGCGGTTGCCCTCGACCACCACGACGCCCGGCGACCGCACCGACTCGGTCTCCATGTCGAGCCACCGCTCGGCCCGGAGGATCGTGGTCTCGCTCATGGTTGGCGCCCTTCCGGTTCGTCTGGTGGCGTTCGATTCCTCGGGACACGATCCGAGGACCGCTGTCCATCGGCCGGGTCCCTGGTCAGGGCGACCACCGTACTGGTGGCCCGGTCACCCGTCCCAGGGCACCCGGTCCGAGGCGAAGTAGGCCCAGCCGCGCCGGTCCCAGAGGACACGTTGGGCGGCGAGCCGCTCCCGGTATTCGTCCCAGTGGGAGATCGGCGGTTTCGACCAGGCCCGTTCGGCGATGCCGGCCAGCCGCGGGAGCAGCATGAACTCCAGCTCCGCTCCGGTTGCGAGCGTCTCGGACCAGATGGCCGCCTCCACACCGAGGATCGCCGGACCGATGTCCGGGACCTCGGCCAGAGCCGCCCCGGGGTCCCATGCGAAGGCGTCCTCGACGGTGGCCCGGGGGTAGGCCGAGAGCCCGAGCCGGTCGCGCATCGGTCGCTGCTCGGGCCGGACCGAGTGCTCGAGATAGGGCCGGTCGAGGTAGACGCCGGCGGCGGGCGACAGGAGCACCGACGCGCCGCGCTCGATCGCGCCGAGCAGCTGGGACCGAGCGTTCCTGACCGACTCGGCGAGGTGCACGACGAGCTCAGTGGGCGCCGGGGACCCGTCGGGCAGCTTCAGGTCGCCGCTCGCGATCGCGGCGAGGGACTCCTCGATCGCCGGGTCGAAGGCCAGCCAATGTTGGATCACCTCCCCGCCGACCAGGTCGGTCGACGCGCCCTCCTGCCAGGTGACCGGTGTCTTGCCAAGCGATCGGACGATGTCGCGTGCCCGCTCGACGAACCGTCGGTAGGCGTCTGCGGGCATGCCGACGGCCTCGTCGCCGCCGATGTGGAGGTACTGCCCAGGCGATACGGCTGCGACCTCGGACAGCACGGTCGAGACGAACTGCATCACGCCGGGATGGTCGGGGTGAAGAAGGTTGGAAGGCCGTTGCCGACCCGAACCGTCCGACTCCGCGAGGTCGGGGTATGCCGCGATGGCCGCCGCCGCGTGGCCGGGCATGTCGATCTCGGGCACGACCGTGATGCACCGCGCCGATCCGTAGCGGACGATCTCGGCGAAATCGTCCACGGAGTAGGCGCCGCCCGGGTGGTTACCGAAGGCGCGCTGCCCTCCGATCTCGGTCAGCCGCGGAAGGGACGGGATCTCGAGACGCCAGCCCTGGTCATCGGTGAGGTGGAGGTGGAGCACATTGCACTTGTAGAGGGCGAGGATGTCGAGGACCCGCTTCACCTGGGCCAGGTCGTAGAACGTCCTGGCGACGTCGAGGCTGAGGCCCCTCCAGCGATACCGCGGCGAGTCCGAGATCGCGAAGGGGCCAATGACATCTGGCTGCGCACTGGCCAGTTGGCGACACGTGGTGAGCGCCCGCGCGACGCCGACCGGGGTCGAGGACTCGATCACGACGCCCTGTTCTCCCAGTCGAAGCGAGTAGCTCTCGTCGCCCGGGTCCCCGCCTTCGTGGAGCGTGATGTCGAGTGCGGCGGCATCGACCCCATCGGGGCGGTACCAGTCGGTGCCGTCGGCGGCCATGTCGGCGGCGACCGTCTCGACGACGGGGACGAGCGCGGGATCCACCCGACCCGGGCGGACGCCGCGTCGGAGGTGCAGCGGGCCACCGGGGAGCGCCTCGAGCCGGACCGGGAAGGGGATGAGCGGGATCACCCAACCCTCACCGTGGAGCCGGGCTGATGTGGTCGAGCCGGGAGCCGGTGACCACCAGCACTGGTCGGATGGCGGGATCGAGCGCGACGAGACGGGCCGGATAGCCCGGGGCGATCCTGCCCCTCCTGTCGGCCACACCGAGGCACTCGGCCGGGTAGAGGGTTGCCATCCGAATCGCCTCGTCCAGGGGCACGCCCAGTTTCTCGACGCACCAGCGCACTCCAGCGACGAGCGGGACGGCGCCTCCAGCCAGGTTGCCCTGTGGTGTCACGCATCGATCGCCGGCATGGGTGATCTCGAGCCCCTCGAGGAGGAACGTCTTCTCCGACCCGCCGACCGGTGGCATCGCATCGCTGACCAGCATCGAACGACCCGCCGCCTTGGCCGCCAGGCTGAAGGCCAAGGTCTCGTCGGCCAAGTGCTGTCCATCGGCGATGAACCCGCACCAGACCCGTGGATCGGCGAGCAGCGCGGCGACGGGCCCGGGCTCGCGGCTCGCGATGGGGGGCATCCCGTTCCAGACGTGCGTGGCGGCCCGCAGACCCTCGTCGATGGCCCGGCGTATCTGTACAGGCGTCGCCTCCGTGTGCCCGGCCGAGACCACGGCTCCCCGGGCCACAAGTTCGGCGATGAATCCCGCCGGCACAACCTCGGGGGCGAGCGTCACCACCGTCGGGCACGACCCGGCCGTCGACGCGAGGTCATCGAGGAGCTGGTCGTCGGGGTCGTTGCGCAGGAGAAGGGGGTCGTGGACCCCGCGTCGAAGCGGGCTCAGCAGCGGACCCTCGAAATGGAGGCCGAGGAGACCGTCGATCCCGAGCGCAATTGCCTGTACAACAGCTCGAGCGGGGTCCGTCAATCCAGCTCGCGGACCGGTCACATAGGTCGCCAGCAGGTCCGTCGTTCCTTGGCGCCGGTGGGCGTCGACAATGGTCGCGAGTCCTTCGGGCGACGGAGAGTCGTTGAAGAGACGGTCTCCGCCGCCGTTCACCTGGAGGTCGATCAGCCCAGGGGCCAGGCTGCATCCGGTCAGCTCGATGATCTCGCCAGAGAAGCGGGGCTCGTCGAACTCGGTCGGCAATGAGGAGATCGCCCCCTCCTCGATGACCACCGCACGGTCACTCAGCACCTGGTCCCCGGTGTAGATGGTGGCCCCGGTGAGCGCCAGTCGTCGGGGCTCCGTCATGGCGTCACATCGACGGGGCACATGCGGCCGAAGGTCCGTACGACCACCACGGGCCTGCTCGGCGCTACGTGAACGCGATGGAAAGCGACTTCCACCCGCGCGTGACCGTGTGGTCAAGCTCCGCGCTCGCCAGGTCCACGTCCCAGTCGGGGAACCGCGCCAGCATCTCGTCGAGCGCGACCCGGCCCTCGAGACGCGCGAGAGCGGCACCGAGACAGAAGTGGATGCCATAGCCGAAGCTCATGTGGTGACCGATCCGGCGGTGAATGTCGAAAACGTCGCCGTCGGGTGGGAAGACACGGTGGTCGCGGTTGGCCGCCCCCCGCAACAGCATAAGGGCGCTTCCGGCGGGCACCGTCTGGCCGTAGAGTTCCACGTCGCGCGTCACGTACCTGCACCCGTTGACCGACGGCGGCTCGAACCGCAACACTTCCTCGACAGCGTTTGGCAGTAGCGAGCGGTCCTTCGCCAGCACCCGCCGTTGGTCGGGGTGCTCGCCGAGCAGTTTGATGCCCCAGCCGATCATCCGGCTGGTCGTCTCGTTGCCTGCGGATGACAGGAGGTTGACGTAGACGAGGATCTCTTCGCGGGTAAGCCTGCGCACCGTTCCGACTTCGTCCTCGAACTCGACGTTGAGGAGCGCAGTCATCAAGTCGTCGGCCGGGCGTCGAGCGCGCCAGTCGAGGTAGTCGCCCCAGAACGTGGCATCGCTCATGGCGCCCGCTCTGTACTCCGACGGCTTGCCGGGCTCGCGAGCCAGCCGTTTGCTGCCCTGCTGGCGAATGGCCTCCTGGTCTTGTTCCGGAATACCGAGGAGCATTCCGATCACTCGCATCGGAAGCTTGGATCCGAGCTCGGCGATCACATCGAAGCCCCGGCCGCCGACGAGCGGGTCGAGGAGCTCGGCACAGTAGCGGCGGACGTCCGGCTCGAGCTCGTTCATTCTCTTCGGGGTGAAGACGCGCGAGAGCACGCCGCGATGGGCGGTGTGCACGGGTGGGTCCTCCATGATGAAGAACCCCTTCGGCGGCTCGTACCCCGACTTGATGGCTTCGAGCACTCCGCCGCGGGCCGAGCTGAAGGTCGTCGGGTCCGCGAAGCTGGCCTCGACATCGTGGAACCGGCTCAACGCCCAGAAGTCGTAGGTCTGGTTGTAATAGAGGGGCGCTTCCTCGCGGAGACGCCGAAACACCGGGTACGGGTCGGCGTAGATCGCCTCGTCGTACGGGTCGTAGAAGACATCGCTCCCCGTCGTCGTCGCCATTGCGAGTCTCCCGGACCGTCTGTGGACCGCGAAGGTAGCAGTCGTCGCTGTCCTCACGACGCGGACTCGTCGGCGCAGAGCCGTGAAGTCTCTGGGTAGTTCACCACGACCCCGCCTTCGAACCACCTCGCGCCAGGCTCTCGCTGGCCTTCCCAATCGCCTCTCTACCAGCGAAAAGACTCAAGTCAAATCCCTCGACCGAATAGAGTTCATCGGTGGCTTCGTCTCAGAGTTCGCCGCGCGAATTGAGCAATTCGATCGTTGGCGCGCTCTTGGCACACGTGCGTCGGATGGGTGGTGACGCGTCAGTGCTCAGGCTCCTTCAGGAGGCAGGCGAGTCTCGAACGCCAAGCGAGCTCGAGGACCCCAACAACTGGAGCGGCTACGAGGAGACCCGCAGGCTCTTTGCCTCAGCGGCGAAGCTGTTGAATGATCGGGGTCTTGGTCGCAGTGTCGGTGAGGCGCTCTTCAGCCGATACTCCTCTTCTGGGGTCCTGGAACTCCTTCGGTCCATGGAGCACCCCGGGGAGGTGTTGCGGCTCATCTCGGAGGTGGCCACGAAGCAGTCGACCATCACGACCATGGAGTGCGTCGAAGTTGACGAGCGCCATGGGGTGGTGGTGGCCCAGACCAAGGAACACATCAAGCGGGATCAACTGTTTTGTGATTACACGGCCGGCGTGCTCTCGGGGGTCCCGACCATATTCGGGATGGCGCCGGCAACGGTGCTCGAGACCGAGTGCCAGAGACGTGGCGATCGACACTGCCTCTATCAGGTGAGCTGGGATCCGAACACCGCCGCCGATCTGGCCGCACAAGTCCAGTTCATGAGGACACAGATCACCGCCCTCACAACTCGTTTCGAGGCTCTCGAGCAGATGGCGTCTGAGCTGGCCTCGGTGGCAGATGTCGATGAAGCCCTTCAGTTGATCATTGAGCGTGCCGGTGTGGCCATCCGTGCACCGCAGTTCCTTCTGGCGGTCCGGCTCCCCCGGGAGAGTCTTCTCAGGATTCACCACGTCGGGCTTCAACCGAACGAGGTGGCCAAAATCGCCGATGAGGTTCTTGCAGACCCGCTCGACGATCACGCCGGCTCACGACTCATCGTCGATGTGACCTCCTCTGCACATAACTACGGTCGAATCGCGGCGCTGTATCCAGAGAGATACCGCTTCCTTCCAGAAGAACAAAAACTCTTCTTGGCCTATGCGGGTCATGCTGCTGCGGCGTTGGACACGGCTGCGGCACTCGGTGAGGCAAGAGAACGGGCCGAAACCCTTGGAGCGCTCTTCGACTTGGCGACTGCTCTGTCGGAGGTGGGAACCGTGCAAGCTGTGGCCGAGCGCCTGGCGCAGGCGCTGTTGGATGTCGCCGACTGCTGTCAGGCGGCGGTCTTTGTCTTCGAGCCCAACGACGCCATGTTCGTCTGTCAGGGACGGGCCAGTTCGGATCCGCAAGGGTCGGCGCGAAGACGTGCCGATGGGTTCGAGCGCATTGGTATCGATCGTTTCGTGTTGGACTCCATGACCAGCAACCCAACTCCGATCGCCTTTAGCGGGCCGGTTGGGCCCACGGGGTTTGGAGAGATCTCGAAGGTAGCGGGGTTCGAGGCCGGCATCGTAGTTCCGGTCGTCGCAAGGGGCAGGCTCCTCGCGATGTTGGCGGTGGAGGTGGACTACCGCGCGCTAGACGCGACGACGCAGAGCACCGGCAGATCTCGCCTCGACGGCATCGCCAGCATCGCTGCAACCGCCTTCGACAACGCAGGGTTGCTTGACGAGATTCGCCACCAAGCAGGTCATGATCCCCTCACCGATCTCCCGAACTCACGGTTGTTCGAGGAGGTGGTCAACAAGGCTCTTGCCAATGCTGGGCGGGACGGCACCTCTGTCGCCTACTTGTTCGTCGACCTCGATCACTTCAAGCGGGTCAACGACGAGCTCGGCCACCGTGCTGGAGATGTCGTACTGGTCGAGGCAAGCGTGCGCTTGCAGGCCACATTGCGTGCCGGGGACAGCGTCGGCCGACTCGGTGGAGATGAATTCGTCATTCTCATGCCTCGGGCGACGCGAGTTGACCTCGAAACTGTGGTGGGCCGCATCTTGGAGAATCTCGAACGACCGATCGCCGTTGCCGGAACGATGGTGCAGATCACTGCCAGCATTGGCGTCGCATTGGCACAAACAGGCGATACCGGGGACTCGCTTCTCAGGCGTGCCGACAACGCCATGTATCAAGCGAAGTCCGAAGGTCGCGCTCGTTGCTGCTTCTCCGCCTGAGGAGGAACGCCAGTACGCGGACTGCGGGTTCGTCAGCGGCATCCTGGGCGCGCTTCTTGACTGGAATGTAAGTGGGGGTAGCTGGAATCGAACCAGCGACCTCAGCACTATCCGATCGGTCGGGATCCTCTCGGTTGGTGTCGCTGCGTCCCAGGCGGTGTCGTCACTAACTGCGAACGGCGACTAGTGGATGACCGCGAGCCCGCTGGCGATGATCGCAGCGTGGACGACAATGAACCCGGCGTAGAACGACCGGAACGTGTAACCGCGGATGATGAGCCACGCGTCCGGGAGGATGCCCCCGAACGCCTCGCGTGCCGCGATGACCCAGACCACATAACGACACCCTTCCGCCGAACCGACGGCAGCGGCCACGATCGCCACCACCCCGATGGCGAAGAGATCCAGGCCGAAGCACCACTGCCAGTCGACCAGCGCCTTGAATTCGACAGTGTCGCGTGGTGCCGTCCAGGCCGGCAGCATGCGGAGAACTTGTCTGCCGTTGATGGCCGGCAGGAAACGCGCGCCGAGCAGCACATAGAAGCCTCCGACCGCATACATCCAATCCCTCACCGTCCGGCCTCCTTCTTGCCGCGCCTCGTCACGCGGGGATTGCTTGGATGATCGATCTCGGCCAGACGTTGGGCAGGGTCCGGGCCGGGGGATCGGCTCGAA
>Ga0209415_10002459_pt1 | contig 34719 bp, 28 predicted proteins | sample PeaSoiSIISIP2007_FD_187696 | JGI IMG/M metagenome (GOLD analysis project Ga0209415, IMG submission 187696) | Peat soil microbial communities from Weissenstadt, Germany - SII-SIP-2007 (SPAdes) (version 2) | ecosystem: Environmental > Terrestrial > Soil > Wetlands > Peat | place: Germany... | reverse complement strand
CGTGCATCATCGCTTCGAGGGGCTGCCGTCGAACGCCGACGTGTTCGTCACCAAGCCGGGGCCGTTCACCGATCTCGCCATCGCCGCCATCGCCGAGGTGACCGGAAGGAAACCAAAGCTCTCCACCTCGGGCGGCACGTCGGACGCGCGCTTCATCAAGAATTATTGCCCGGTGTTCGAATTCGGCCTGGTCGGGCAGACCATGCATGCGGTGGACGAGTGCGCGCCGGTCGCCGACCTCGTCACGCTGACCGCGATTTACCGGCGGATGATCGAGAAGTATTTCGCTTAAGTCCCCGCCGCCTCAATACTCCACCCGCACGAGATAAAGCCCCTGCGGCGGCGCGACTTGACCACAAGTGGCGCGATCCCGGGCGGCGAGCGCCAAGGCAAGATCGTCGACGCTCCATTTGCCTTCGCCGACATGCACCAGCGAGCCGACCATCGAGCGCACCTGATGCTGTAAAAACGAGCGCGCCGACGCGCCGATCCGCACCTCGTCGCCCTCGCGCGTCACGTCGAGCCGGTCGAGCGTCTTCACCGGGGATTTCGCCTGGCATTCGGTCGAGCGGAAGGTGGTGAAATCGTGCTTGCCGACGAGTTTTTGCGCCGCCGCCTGCATCTTGCCGGTATCGAGTAGGCGCGGCACGCGCCAGGCGCGGTACTGATCGAGCGTCAAATCGGCGCGGCGATTGATGAGGCGATAAAGATAGTGGCGCTTGGTCGCGGAAAAACGCGCGTCGAAACTGTCGGCGACGCGCTCTGCCGCCAGCACCGCGACCGGATGCGGACGCAAATGCGCATTGAGTGCGTCGCGCACGATGTCGCCGTCCCATTCCCTGGCGAGATCGACATGGGCAACCTGGCCGAGCGCATGCACGCCGGCGTCGGTGCGTCCGGCGCCGGCCACTGCGGGGCGTTCGCCGGCAAACGCCGCGATGGCGTCGCCGAGCACGCTTTGTACCGAGACGCCGTTGTCCTGTGCCTGCCAGCCGACAAAGGGCGTGCCGTCATATTCGATCGTGAGCTTGTAGCGGGGCATGATCGCGTTCAGCCCAGCACGCTGCCGCGCATGATCGGCGTCCCGCGCAAAAACTCCTCAGCCGGCATCGGCTTCTTGCCTTCGCGCTGCAGTTCGATAAGGCGCACCGCGCCGTCGCCGCAGGCGACGGCGAGTTTGTCGTCCAGCACTTGCCCGGGCTTGCCCACGCTGCTTACCTTCGTGGTGCGCAGGACCTTGACGCGCCCGGCGCCGGCGAGATCGAACCAGGCGCCGGGAAAGGGCGAAAGGCCGCGGCAATGGTCATGGACCTGCTGCGACGGCCTGCTCCAGTCGATGCGCGTCTCGTTCTTGTCGATCTTGTGCGCGTAGGTCACGCCCGCATCCGCTTGCGGTGTGAGCTGGAGCGAGTCTCGCTCCAGCGCGCCGAGCGCGACCACCACCAGTTTGGCGCCGAGCCGCGCCAGCAGGTCGTGCATTTCGCCCGCGGTGGCGTCGGGGCCGATGGGGACGCGCTCGGCCATGGCGATCGGGCCGGCATCGAGGCCTTCCTCCATCTTCATCACCATGACGCCGGTCTCGCGGTCGCCGGCCATGATGGCGCGCTGGATCGGCGCCGCGCCGCGCCAGCGCGGCAGCAGCGACGCATGCAGGTTGAACGCACCGAGCGGAAATGCGTCGAGGATCGGTTTCGGCAGGATCAAGCCATAGGCCACGACCACGGCGGCATCGGCGCCGTGCGCGCGCACGGCATCGGCTGTGTCGCGTTGGCGCAAAGTCTTCGGCCTGAGGATCGGCAGACCGAAACGTTCCGCTTCCCGCGCCACCGGGCTTTCGCGCGGCGCCATGCCGCGGCCGGCGGGCTGCGGCGGGCGGGTATAGACCGCCGCGATGTCGTGGCCGCCGCCGACAATCTCAAGCAGCGTGGGTACGGCGAAATCGGGCGTACCCATGAAGACGAGGCGGAGCGGCACTCACGCCTCCACTTTCTTCGCCGTCTTTCCTGCCTTTGCCGCTTTCGCGGCTTTGATGAATTTCTTGATGACGCGGTCGCGCTTGAGCTTGGAGATGTGATCGATGAAGAGGACGCCGTTGATGTGGTCGACCTCATGCTGGATGCAGGTGGCGAACAGGCCCTTTGCCGTGATCTCGTGGGTCTTGCCGTCGAGGTCGAGAAATTTGACTTTCACTTCGTCCGGTCGCGCGACCTCCTCGTAATATTCTGGGATTGAAAGACAGCCTTCCTCGTGACTCGATTTTTCCTTCGACTCCCAGGTGATTTCGGGATTGATGAAGACCAGAGGCTTGTGCGTGTCCTCCTTTTTCGAGAGGTCCATGACCACGACGCGCTTGCCGACGCCGATCTGGATGGCGGCAAGTCCGATGCCCGGCGCGCCATACATGGTCTCGAACATGTCATCGACCAGCGCGCGGATTCCGGCATCGACGCGCTTGACCGGCTCGGAAACGAGCCGCAGCCGCTTGTCGGGCAGTTTGAGGATTTCGCGGAGCGCCATATCTCACCGAACCTTGGTCGGCGATGTAAGCGGTGCATAAAGCGCGGTCAATGAGCGCCTTCCGTTGCGCAAACGGACGCATTCGCGCTATAGGTGTTCGCTCTTTGTTCCAGGGCTTGCCGCCGCCCGCGGCCGGGCGAATCGCGTAGAAGCAGCGCATGACCGAAGGTCCGACGGTGATTGCCGTTATCGCTATCCCCATCGCCATCGCCTGCGCCGCGCTCGCCGCCCTGGCGATCGTGCTCTGGCGCTCGCGCCAAGCGGCGCCCGCGCGCGACGCCATGACCGAGCTTGCGCGTGCGCATACCGACACGGCGGCGCGGTTCGAAGGCATGATCCGGTTGTTGGCGAACAGTCAGTCGCAGCTGCAGCGAGCGGTCAACGAACGACTCGATTCGGTGACGCATCGCATCGGCGAGTCGCTGGAGAAGACCAAGCAGAATACCGCGGAGAATTTGCAGAAGCTCAACGAGCGGCTTGTGGTCATCGATAGCGCGCAAAAGAACATCACCGAACTCGCCACCCAGGTCACCTCGCTGCAAAGCGTACTCGCCAACAAGCAGTCGCGCGGCGCCTTCGGCCAGGGGCAAATGGAAGCGATCATCCAGGACAGTCTGCCCAAGGGCGCCTACGCCTTTCAGCAGGCGTTGTCGAACCGCACCCGTCCCGACTGCTGCGTGTTCCTGCCCGACAAGCGCCCGCTGGTGATCGACGCCAAATTCCCGCTCGAGGCCGTCACCGCGTATCGCGAGGCCAAATCCGAGGACGAGCGCAAGGCCGCGGCGCAGCGTCTGCGCATCGACGTCGCCAAGCATGTCAGCGACATCGCGGGGAAATACCTGATTCCGGGCGAGACGCAGGAGTTGGCCTTCATGTTCGTGCCCTCGGAATCGGTTTATGCCGAGCTGCATGACGGCTTCGACGACATCGTGCAGAAGGCATTCCGCGCCAGGGTGGTCATCGTCTCGCCGTCGCTCCTAATGATCGCCGTTCACGTCATTCAGCAGATCCAGAAAGATGCGCGCATGCGCGAGGCGGCCGACCAGATCCGCGATGAAGTCGGGCATCTGGTGAGGGACGTCGGCTTGCTCGGTGATCGGGTCCGCAAGTTGCAGAGCCATTTCAATCAGTCGACCGAGGATATCCGCCAGGCCATCATCTCGATCGACAAGATCGAGGCGCACGGCGAGCGCATCCAACAGGTCGAGCTCGGCGCGCAAGCTTCGGCCGACGCCAACGTCATCCCGGCAACGCCGCTGCGCAAACTCGAAGCGGGCGAGTGACTTGATCCTCCGCCCTAGTGGTCGTGCATGACGGCAACGCCCGACGCGACTTCCCGCGCCTCCATCGCCGACACGCTCGCGGTTTATTTGCAGCGGCGGGTGCTGGTCGTGCTGCTGCTCGGCTTCTCCAGCGGGCTGCCGATCGTGCTGGTGGGCTCGACGCTGCAAGCGTGGATGAAGCAAAGCGGCATCGACATCAAGACCATCGGCCTGTTTGCCGCCGTGGCGGTGCCGTACAACTTCAAATTCCTCTGGGCGCCGCTGATCGACGCGCTCGATGTGCCGGTGCTGGGCAGGTTGTTGGGGCGGCGCCGCGGCTGGCTCCTTTTTTCGCAAGCCTGGCTGATTGCGGCGATCACGTGCCTCGGCCTGTGCGATCCCGCAATCTCGGCCTTCGTCATCGCCATCGGCGCGCTGGTCGTCGCCGCCGCGTCGGCGACGCAGGACATCGTCGTCGACGCGTTCCGCGTGGAAAGCCTGCCGGAGAACGAGCAAGCCGCCGGCATGGCCGCCTACGTCGCCGCCTATCGCGTCGGCGCGCTCGTCTCGGGCGCGGGCGCGTTGTTCCTGGTGGCGGCCTTTCAGGCTGAGCTCGGCAGCCGCGGCGCCTGGACCGCGTGCTACGCGCTCATGGCGGCGCTCGTCCTTGTCGGTGTGCTCGGCACGCTTTTGGCGTGGGAGCCCGTCGCCTCGGCCGTTGCAGAAGCCGACCACGCGCTGCCGGCGCACAGGAGGCCGCTCAAGCGCGCGCTCAGCTCGGCGCTCGACGCCTTTCGCGACTTCCTCTCGCACAATCTGGCCATCGCGGCGCTTGTTTTCGTGGCGCTGTTCAAGCTCGCGGACGCGCTCGCCTTTGCGCTGTTGACGCCCTTCGTGCTGGACCTCGGCTTTTCGCTGACGCAGCTTGCAACCATCCGCAACGGCGTCGGTTTCGTTTTTGCCGTGCTCGGCGGCTTTGCCGGCGGCCTGATCGCGCGGGCTTTGCCGCTGTCGATCAGCCTGTGGATCGGCGGCCTCCTGCAAACGGTGATGATCCTGGCGTTTTCCTGGCAGGCGGTCGTCGGCAAAAGCCTGACCTTGCTCACCTTCACCACCACGATCGAATTCTTCACCGATTCCGTCGGCACCGTGATCTTCGTCGCCTATCTTTCTGCGCTGTGCAAAAATCCGCTGTATACGGCGACGCAATTTGCGCTGTTGACCGCGTTGGCGGCGCTCGGCCGCAACGTATTCGCGCTGCCGACCGGCTTTATCGCGCACGCCGTCGGCTGGGCCTGGTTCTTCGTCATCTGCGCGCTCGCCGGGCTGCCGGCGCTGACCCTCCTGGCTTGGCTGCAAACGCGCCGCCATTTCGACGGCTTGACGCCGGGCAAGAAATAACACCGCGACCGCAGGCGGGCCGCCATTTGGGTTGTCGGCTCAAGGACATATCGAGCCGTGCCGCAGCCGGGCGGCGATGGAAATTGCGTCACAAATTCGCTTTCACCAACGCGGCACAAAAGACCCGTAAAAAAGTCCTTTTGTAAGGATCGGATAGCTATATTCGGCGTTGGCTGTTGTGGTGTCCCTCAAACTCGGTTGTCTTCGCGTCCCGCCATGGACATGATTCTGGTCAAGATTTTCGCCACCGCGCTGGCGCTGAGCGAGGTGACGACCCAGCCGCAGGCGGTGAAGACGCACTTCGACGCCGTGCAGGACCGGGCGGAGGTTGTGCAGATCCTGCGCAACGGCTGCGCGCATATGCGGGCGGCCTTCGATATCGAGTCGATCAACCTCGACAGCCTCATCGCCACTGCGCTTGACGACCCGAAGGCGGTCGCCGGCGACATCAAGGCCTTTCACGGCATCAACTTCGCCGACCTGAACACCGCCTATCGCCAGTTCTGCAAGAACGAGGACGTCGCCGACGGAACGGTCGATCTCGGCCAGGTGATCGAGTTCTTCAATAACGCGGCGACCGATCTGCCCGACCAGACGCGGCTCAAGGGCAGGAAGCTGCCGAGCATCAGTGCCGTACTCGACGGCAAGGGCGGCAATTTCGCCGACGTGTTCGAGCCGGGCAACCGCCGCATCTGGGTGCCGCTCGCCGATATTCCCGATCTCGTGCAGAAAGCGTTCGTCGCCGCCGAGGACCGGCGGTTCTTCCAGCATCACGGCGTCGACGAGCGCGGCATCATCCGCGCCTTCCTCGGCAATCTCGCGGATCCCGGCCGGCCGCAAGGCGGCTCGACCATCACGCAGCAGGTGGTGAAGAATCTCCTGGTCGGCGAAGACGTCACCTACGAGCGCAAGATCCGCGAAATGATCGTCGCCTCGCGGCTCGAAAGCACGCTGAGCAAACAGGAGATTCTCGAGCTTTATCTCGACTCCGCCTATCTCGGCCGTGGCTCCTGGGGCGTCGAGATGGCGGCGCGCAGCTATTTCGGCAAATCGGCCAAGAAGCTGACGCTTGCCGAAGGCGCTATGCTCGCCGGTCTGCTCAAGGGGCCTAACTATTTCAATCCCGATCGCCATCCCGATCGCGCCCGGGAGCGGCTTGCCTACGTGCTTGGCCGCATGCAGGAGGACGGCGTCATCGGCGCCGAGCAGAAGGACCAGGCGCTCGCCGCGCCGCCCAAGCTCATCGTTTACGAGCGGCCGCATCGCGATTCTGGCTTCCACTTCATCGATTATCTCGGCCGCGAGGCGAAAGCCGACGGCGTCGAGAGCCTGACCGCCGAGCCCTACACCGTGCATTCGACCATCAACGCCGCTTTGCAGCGCGACACCGAAGCCGCGCTCCAGGAAGGCCTGGCGCATTACGAGATAGCTGGCGGCCGCATAAAATTCCGCGGCGCCGAAGCGAATCTAGCGGACGCCATACAGAAAATCGGCGCCGACAAGCCGGCGGGCGCGTCGGCGACACTTCCGGCCTGGCAACAGGCGCTCGCCGCTTTGCGCCTGCCGCTTTACGACGTGCACTGGGACGTGGCGGTGGTTCTCGACAAGGGCGGCAAGCGCAGCGACGGCGTCATCCACGTCGGTCTCAGCGACGGTCGCATCATGCCGCTCAACGCCTGGACCTATGAGATCAGGCGCAACCTCGCGCTCTACGACGTCGTCTATGTTCGCGTCATCGAGGGCAAAGCTGCGGCCAAAGGCAAAGGCTCCCCCGCCGCCCAGGCGCAATTGCGCGTGCGGCCGACGGTGGAGGGTGCGGCCTTGGTGCTGGAGAACAAGACCGGGCGCATCCTCGCCATGGCCGGCAGTTTTTCTTACCTGTTGAGCCAGCTCAACCGCACCGCGCAGACTCAGCGCCAGCCCGGCTCGGCATTGAAGCCGCTGACCTATCTGACGGCTTTGCAAGCGGGCTTGCAGCCGAACACGCTCGTGCCCGACGACCCGATCACGCTGCCGCCGATCGGCAGCGGCCGCGCCGACGGCCGCGATATCCTCACCCGTGAGTACGGCGGCACCGCGCGCGCAGAAGATTTCTGGACGCCGCGCAACGCCGACAATTACGCGGGCGGCGTTTTCACTTTGCGCCGCGGTTTGGAAAATTCGGTCAATATCGTCACCGCGCACCTGCTCGACGGCGGCATCAGCGCGTTGCCGGAGAAGAGCCTCGACAATGTGTGCGCGACGGCGGTCGCGGCGAAAATCTACAGCGACTGTGTCCGCTATTATCCGTTCGTGCTTGGGGCGCAGCCAGTGCGCATGATCGATCTCGCCGCGTTCTATGCGGCGGTCGCCAACGAGGGCGCGCTGCCGCAGCCGCACGCCATCGACTCGATCGAGGAGAACGGTCGCATTGTCTATCAGTATCCCACCGCGCCGCTGCCGTTCATCGGCGCCGCCGACCGCGCCGCCTTCTATCAGCTCAAGACCATGTTGCAGGGCGTCGTGGCGCGCGGCACCGCCCGCGGCATCGCTTCGCTCTCGCCTTACGTCGCCGGCAAGACCGGGACAACCGAGGATGCGGTCGATGGCTGGTTCATCGGCTTCACCAACGACGTGACCGTCGCGGTCTGGGTCGGCTACGACAACGGCGACGGCAAGCGGCGCTCGCTCGGTCCCGGCGCGAGCGGGGCGCGCGTGGCGCTGCCGATCTTCGAGCCGATCATGACGGCGGTCTGGTCCGAGGGCATCGCGCCCAAGACCGCGCTCAACGGCCCGTCGCCGGAGGCGCGCCGGCAGCTGGTCGATCTGCCGATCGATTACATGAGCGGAGATCGCCTATCCGCCGGCGGCTTCATCGAACACTTCCGGCGCGCGGCGGACGGCCGCGTCGATGAGACGCAATATCAGCTGGTGTCGCACGAGGATGCGCGCGGTTATAGCCCAACCAGCGAGGGCTATTGGGGAGCGCCGGCCGACGATGGCCGCGTTGTCGCCGGCCGTTCCTACTATCCGGCGCAGGGTTGGCAGCCGCCGCCGCAACCGCTGACGCCGGAATCGGTGTTGCGCGGTTTGTTCGCGCCCTTGTTCGGCGGTCCCGGCACTCCCGGCGGTCCCGGCGATCCGCGCGCCCACGCAGGCCAGGATCCCGACTCTTTCTTCGGCGGACGGGCCAACTGAACCTCACGCAACCAAAAGAACGCGCAATGTGGATACGGCATGCGATCGCGCTTGTCGGACTGATCGGATCGTTGTCCGCCGCCGGCGCGCAGGATTTCCGCATCGTCGACGCCGGTTCGGCGAAAGACTGGAATCCGTCGCAGCTTAAGCCCGGCACCATCGTCTTCAGCGACGCCGCCGGCGGCGCCGCCGACGGCAAGACCAATCTGACGGCGTTTGCCGACTGGGCGCGCACGCAGCCCGCGCAGAAGAAATTTCTCTCGCTGTTCCCCGGCTATAGCGAACCCACGGTCATCAAGGTGGCAAGCGCCGGCGCGGCGGCCGCTCCCGTGGTCGAGAAGCTCACCATGTATGTGGCGCAAGCGCGCTTCGTCCTCGACCGGCCGCCGGGCTCGATCGACCTTGCGCGCTACGTCACCCTGCCGTTCCTGGAGAAAATCGATCCGGCGATCACGCACACGGCGGTCGCCGCCGGCAACGTCAATCCGCTCAAGGATGCCCAAGGGACCGGCAACGATAACCCGCAGCGCAAATGGTGCACCGGGCGCACGACGTTGGTCTGCGTTCAGTCGAGCTATAAGCTCGAAGGCAAGATCCCGATCGGTGTCATGCTGGTGAACAAGTTGCGCGACAGTCCCAAGAAAGTTTCCGATCAGCTCGATTTTCAGAGCGAGCTGTCGCGACTTTCGCCGGCCGACGTCGATGAGGCCGGATTGAAGGAGCTGACCGGGCTCGACGCTCCGGTCTCAGGCGTGCTCGAGCAGAATATTTTCTACGTCAATCAGATCATGAAGTTCGGCAAATTGTTTGCCGTGTTCCAGAGCGATCCGGCCGCGGCCGACAGGACGGTAGTCACCGCCTACGTGGCGCTGGCGATCAAAGCGAGCGTGCTCGACGAGCGGCGCACATTCGAGAAAGTGCCGGTGCTGCGCAATCTCATGCCGGCGCAGGTGCTGATGGGGCAATCCTCGTTCAATTCCGGCAATTCGATCAGCGCCGGCCTGCCCAAATATGCGCGCAACGAGATCGGCACGATCGCCGGAATTTTGCAGCAGGACAAGTAGTCCATTCCGCGGAATGAGCGGATTGGGTACAATCGCCGCATGCCCGGAAGCTGGGAGTTCTGGATCGACCGCGGCGGCACCTTCACCGACGTGATCGGCCGGCGGCCCGACGGCAAGCTCGTCACCCACAAACTGCTGTCGGAAAATCCCGAAGCCTATGCCGACGCGGCCGTGGCCGGAATCCGTCATCTTCTCGGACTTGCCGCCGGCGAGCCAATTCCGCAAGCGCGCATCGGCGTGGCGAAGATGGGGACGACGATCGCGACCAATGCGCTCCTGGAGCGCAAGGGCGAGCGGACCCTTCTTCTCATCACCAAGGGCTTCGGCGACGCATTGCGGATCGGCTATCAGGCGCGGCCGAACATCTTTGCCAAGCACATCGTCAAGCCGGACATGCTCTATGAGCGCGTGGTCGAAGTCGATGAGCGCGTGCGCGCCGACGGCACGGTCGAGCGTGCGCCCGACCTCGACGCGGTGCGGGGCGAACTGGTGCGCGCTAAAGCCGACGGTATCCGCGCCGTCGCTGTGGTGCTGATGCACGCCTACCGCCATCGCGCGCACGAGGAGCGGGTCGCGGCGCTGGCGCGCGCGCTGGGCTTTGCGCAAGTCTCCGCCAGTCATGAAGTGTCGCCGCTGATCAAGCTCGTCGGCCGCGGCGACACCACCGTGGTCGACAGCTATCTCTCGCCGATCCTGCGCCGCTATGTGGCGCAGGTGGCGCGGGATCTGAACGGCGAGGCAACTGCTTCACCCGGAGGTGAAAAAAAGCAATCCCGACTGATGTTCATGATGTCGTCGGGCGGTTTGACCGCGGCGGATTTGTTCCACGGCAAGGACGCGATCTTGTCCGGACCGGCGGGCGGCGTCGTCGGCATGGCCGAGACCGGGCGGCAGGCCGGTTTCGCCAAGCTCATCGGCTTCGACATGGGCGGCACCTCCACGGATGTGTCGCATTTCGCCGGCGACTACGAGCGCGCCTTCGAGACCGAAGTCGCCGGCGTGCGCATGCGCGCGCCGATGATGCTGATCCACACGGTGGCGGCAGGCGGCGGCTCGACCCTGCATTTCGACGGCGCGCGCTTTCGCGTCGGTCCCGATTCCGCCGGCGCCAATCCCGGGCCGAAATGCTACCGGCGCGGCGGGCCGCTCGCCGTCACCGACGCCAATGTCATGGTCGGCAAGCTTCTTCCCGATTTTTTTCCCAAGATATTCGGGCGGCGACAAAATCAGCCACTCGACGCCGAGGCGGTGCGCGAGGCCTTCGTGGCGCTGGCCAAAGCCATCGGCGATGGACGCCCGCCAGAACAGGTCGCCGACGGATTCATCAAAATCGCCGTCGAGAACATGGCCAACGCGATCAAGAAAATCTCGGTCCAGCGCGGCTACGACGTGACGCGTTACGCGCTCAATTGCTTCGGCGGCGCCGGCGGTCAGCACGCATGCCTGGTCGCCGATGCGCTCGGCATGACGCGCGTGCTGATCCATCCGTTCTCGTCGCTTCTCTCCGCCTATGGCATGGGGCTGGCGGACATCCGCAGCGTCCGCCAGCAGGCGATCGAGGAGCCGTTCGGCGAGAAAGCGCGCGCGGCGCTGGAGGACGCGGCGCGGCGGCTCGCGCGCGCCGTGCACGGGGAGGTCGCCGGCCAGGGCGTCGCCGCCGGCAAGATCAAAGTCCGCAAGCGCGCGCATATTCGCTATGCGGGCACGGATACTCCCTTTGAAGTGCCGATGGCTTCGCTCGAAGCCATGCAATCCGCCTTCGAGCGCGCGCATAAGGCGCGCTTCGGATTCATCGACCGCGGCAAGACGCTGGTCGTCGAGGCGGTGTCAGTCGAGGCGGTCGGTGGCGGCGCCACCTTCCGGGAGAAGGCGCACAGGATCAAGCGGACCAGGCTTCCGTCGCCGGCGTGCCGCACGCGCTTTTTCTCCGGCGGCAAATGGCACCGCGCGCTCGTTTTTTTGCGCGAGACACTGGCGCCCGGCCACAAGGTGAAAGGTCCGGCCATCATCGTCGAGCCGCATCAGACCGTGGTTGTCGAAGCGGGCTGGCAAGCCGAATTCACGGCGAAGAACCACCTGCTGCTGCGGCGGATCGCAAAACTCGAGCGCGTGCGCGCCATCGGCACCAAGGCTGATCCGGTCATGCTCGAAGTGTTCAACAATCTCTTCATGTCGATTGCCGAGCAAATGGGCGTGGCTCTGCAAAACACCGCCTATTCGGTGAACATCAAGGAGCGGCTCGATTTCTCCTGCGCGGTGTTTGCCGGCGACGCCTCGCTGGTGGCGAACGCGCCGCACATGCCGGTGCATCTCGGCTCCATGGATCGGGCGGTCGAGACCGTCATCCGCGAAAACAATGGTGCGATCCGACCCGGCGACGTCTATGCCATCAACGCGCCCTACAACGGCGGCACGCATTTGCCGGACATCACTGTCTGCACGCCGGTGTTTGCCAGCCAATCACCTCCCCCCTTGAGGGGGAGGTCGGCGAGCGCAGCGAGCCGGGAGGGGGGTAAGGTTGTAAAACGATCCAAGAAACAGACCCCCCTCCCTAACCCTCCCCCTCAAGGGGGGAGGGAACGCGCTGCGGCGAACCGGACTCCGGAAATCTTGTTCTGGGTCGCTTCGCGCGGCCACCACGCCGACGTCGGCGGCATCTCGCCGGGCTCGATGTCGCCGAAGGCCACGACGATCGAGCAGGAAGGCGTCTATATCGACAATTTCAAGCTGGTCGAGCGCGGCCGCTTCCGTGAAAAGGAAGCTTATGCGCTGCTGATCGGCGGAAAGTATCCAGCGCGCAATCCGCTGCAGAACGTCAACGATCTCAAGGCGCAGGTCGCCGCCAACGAGAAGGGTGTGCAGGAGCTCCGCAAGATGGTGCGCCACTTCACGCTGCCGGTGGTGCGCGCCTATATGCGCCACGTTCAGGACAATGCGGCGGAAAGCGTGCGCCGCGTGATCGGCCGGCTGCGCGACAGCGCGTTCAGCGTCGACATGGACCAGGGCACCGCGATCAAGGTGCACATCAGCGTCGACAAAAAGAAACGCGAGGCGACCGTCGATTTCACCGGCACCAGCCCGCAGCAGCCGAACAACTTCAATGCGCCCGAGCCGGTGACCCGCGCCGCCGTGCTTTACGTCTTCCGGGTCATGGTCGATGACGACATCCCGATGAATGCCGGCTGCCTGCGCCCGATCCGCATCGTCATTCCGAAAAAGTCGCTGCTGTCGCCGGAATTTCCTGCCGCCGTGGTCGCCGGCAATGTGGAAACCTCCCAGGAGGTGACCAATTGCCTCTTCGGCGCGCTCGACGCCATGGCGGCGGCGCAGGGCACCATGAACAATCTGAATTTCGGCAACGCCCGCTATCAGTATTACGAGACGATCTGTTCAGGTTCGCCGGCCGGGCCGGGCTTTCCCGGCACCGATGCCGTGCATACCCACATGACCAACACGCGGCTCACCGATCCGGAAATCCTGGAATTCCGCTATCCGGTGCTGCTTGAAGACTTTCACATCCGCGAAAATTCCGGCGGCCGCGGCCGCTGGAATGCGGGCGACGGCGTCGTTCGGGTCATCCGCTTTCTGGAAAAAATGGAATGCACTATCCTCTCCGGGCATCGCCGCGTGCGGCCGTTCGGACTTGCCGGCGGCGAAGACGGTCAGATCGGCGAGAACTGGGTGCGGCGCCGGGACGGTCGCATGGAAAGGCTCGCCGGTTGCGACGCCACGATCATCGATGCCGGCGAGGCGATCATCATCCAGACGCCAACGGCCGGCGGCTACGGGTTGCCGGGTGCGCCGTCGGCCTGACCCGGCGCGCGGTACCGACAGTTAACTGATTATCCGCCCTTCAAGCCCGTCTCATTCTTCAATTGGTGGAGGTCGCGGCGAACAAGAATCTGAAGGACCAGATACTGCGTGACAAATGCCGCGACTTTCGCTCCGATTGCCCCGACGGTCATGAACCAACCCCAGACCATCGGGCTCGTTTCAGCCGCGAAATAGTGATTCAGCAAGCCGAGAATGAACATGAGGCCGGCCCAGGAATAGCCGCTCGCGACCAGCACGCTTTCCGACACGTGTTCCTTCACGATCGGAGGCATGTATCGCTCCATCCATCCCGGCCGCAGCATGACGGCGCCGATGGCAAAGTGAATGATGCTCGGCTTCGCCATCATGAAGCGGCTGTCATTGGTGATCAGCGCCGCTCCTCCGAGCACTACAACGAGCATGAGGCTGAGCCACTGCATCACTTCGATCCGCCGCCGCCGTAACTTCGCGAATGCGAATTGTCCTGCGCCGATGGCGAGCGCACATCCGACCGCCAGGGGCAGGCTGCCGGTCGCCAGATAGATTCCGAGGAATACCACGCGCTGAGAAAATCTTCAGCCAGTTGCATGAGCGCCGTCTGCATCGGATTTACTCCCGCTGGCGCGGCCGGGTTTATTAAAGCATCAATGTGCGTCGATTTCGACGTTCGCCGGCGGCGGACGGCGCATCAGCCAGACCAGCGGGGCGAAGAGCAGGAAGAGGAGGCCCAGCAGCAGGAAGACGTCGGCGAACGCCATGACGATCCCCTGCTGGCGGACGAAAAGAAATAGCTGCTTGAGCGCCATATTCTGCGCATCCGATCCGGGGATGCGCGCGGCGAAGTTGTTGAGCGCTTCCGTCACCGGCCGTCGCGACCAGGTAATGGACTCGTGCAGGCGCGCCAGGTGCAGATCGATGCGCTTGTTGAGCACGGTGTTGAGGCCGGCAAGCCCGACGGCGCCGCCGAGGTTGCGCATCAGGTTGAACAGGCCGGAGGCGTTCTTGAGCCGGTCCGGCGCCAGCGTGCCCAGCGAGATGCTGGTGATCGGCACGATCGCCAGCATCATGCCGGCGCCGCGCAGGATTTGCGGCACCAGCAGCTGCGCGAAATCCCAATCCTTGGTGATGTAGGTCGCCTGCCAGTTGCTGACCGCGACAATGGCAAATCCGGCCGCCAGCATCAACCGCGGATCGACCCGCGTCATCATCCGGCCGACGATGGGAGCGCACAGAAACATCGTGGCGCCGGAAACGAACACCGTCTGGCCGACCATCAGCGCGTTGAAGCCGCGGATTTGGTCGAGAAACACCGGATAGAGATAGGTCAGGCCATAGAGGCCGATGCCGAGCACGAAGGAAAACATGCTGCCGACCGCGAAATTGCGGTCGACGAAGGCCCGCAGGTCCACGATCGGCTGCGGCGCCGTGAACATGCGCGCAAAGAACAGCACCGCCGCGGTCGCCGACACCATTGCCGCGGACGCGATCGTGGAATCCTCGAACCAATCGTAGCGCGGTCCGTCTTCGAGCACGTATTCGAGCGCGCCGAGAAACAGAGCCATCAAGATCAGGCCGACGAAATCGAATTTGTCGAACAGCTTGTAGTCCGGCCGGTCGAAATCTATCAGCGTGATGGCGGCGATCGTCACCATAATGCCGGGGACGATGTTGATGAAGAACAGCCAGTGCCAGGACAGCATGTCGGTGAGATAGCCGCCGACCGTCGGCCCGATGGTCGGCGCCAGCGTCGCGACGAGGCCGATCATCGGCGTGATCACCGGCTGCAGCCGGCGCGGAAAGATGATGTAGGCGGAAGCGAACACCGTCGGCACCATGCCGCCGCCGATGAAGCCCTGCAGCGCCCGCCACACGATCATTTCGCCCATCGACGAGGAAAGCCCGCACATCAGGCTGGCGACGGTGAAGCCGGCCGCCGCGCCGGCGAACATCATGCGCGTGCCGAGCGCGCGCGACAGGAAGCCGGATAGGGGAATGGCGACCACCTCGGCCATCAGATAGGCGGTCTGCACCCAGGTGATCTCGTCGCTCGAAGCGGCCAGCCCGGCCTGAATTTCGGCAAGCGAAGCCGAGACGACCTGAATGTCGAGGAACGCCATGAACATGCCGAAGCACATCGCCAGGAAGGCGATGACGCGCATCGGATCGACGCGATCGGCGTCGGCCGCTGCGGGCGGCAAAGTGGAGAAGGTCGCGGTCGTCGCTTGTGCCATCGGCCGACTTCGAGCGCCGGATCAGCGTGCCGCCGTGCTCCGCGCCGCCGTGTCATCGGCGACGGCGCCCGCCTTGGTGTTCACGCTCACCACGACCGACATTCCCGGGCGCAGCAGCCCTTCGCGGGCGATGGCGGGAGGCACGCGAATGCGAACGGGCAGCCGCTGCACAATCTTGGTGAAGTTGCCGGTGGCGTTGTCCGGCGGCAGCAGCGAGAACACCGCGCCGGAGGCGGGCGAGAAGCTCTCCACGACGCCCTGGATCGAGTGCTCGGGGAGCGCGTCGACCGCGATGACGGCGGGCTGGCCCGGCCGCAAGCGCGCAAGCTGCGTCTCCTTGAAATTGGCGGTGACATAGACTTCGTCGAGCGGCACCAGGCTCGCCAGCCGCTGGCCGGTTTGGACGAAGTCGCCGGTCTGCACGGCGCGATTGCCGATCACGCCGTCGAGCGGCGCGCGAATGACGGTGAAGGACAGATCGCGCTCGGCCTTGGCCAGCGCGGTCTTGAGTTCATCGAGCGTGCCGGCGGCCTCCTGCTGCTGACCCTTGAGCACATCGACATTTGCCGCCGCGGAATCGATGGCGGCTTGGGCGCCGTGCACGGCGGCGACGGCCTGATCCCGGTTCGCTTGCGCCTGTTCGAGCAGCTGGCGGCTCGACGCATCGCGGGCGACCAGCAGGTTCTGCCGCTCGAGCTCCAGCTCGGTGCGGGTGGCGGCCGCCTGGGCGGAGACGAGTTGGGTCTTCGCCTGCTCGACGGCCGCTTCCTGCGCGGTGATCTGGTGGGCGATCCGCGCGATGGTGGCTTGCTGGGTCACAACCTTCGCATGCGCCGAATCGACCGCGAGGCGGTAATCGCCATCGTCGACGGTGGCGATCACATCGCCGGCATGGACGTAGGTGTTGTCGACCACCGAGACGCTGGCGATGTAGCCGGAGATTTTCGCGGCCAATGTCGTGTTGTAGGCCTGCACATAGGCGTCATCGGTTGTGACCGTAAAGCGGCCGACGATCAACCAGTCGACGCCGAACCAGGCCGCGACGGCAAGGGCAAGCACCACCAAGGCGCCCAGTGCGCGCCTGCGCCGGCTCGTACGCCGCAGCCGGCCGACGACGGTGGGCGGCGCGGCTTCTTTCGAATTCTGCTGCGCCGGCGCCTCGGCCGCGGGCGGGCGGGGACTCACCGGTCCAGGCGGATGGTCCGCCGCTTCATCGGAAGGGATGGAAACAATCAGCGGGGAGCGGCCGCCGTCCTTCTCACGATTGCGATACATGAGCTGCACTCCTTTGAAGGCCCCATGCGGACCTCGATATGAGTGACCGAACCGTTCGGTCATTAATATTGGGGGGAAGGCACGTTGTCAATATTGACCGAACCGTTCGGTCAATCTATATAGACACAGAAGATTTGCCGAATAATTACCGGCCCTTAGTGACCAAGAGCCGGTGCGGCGAGGGCAAAGGAGACCTCAAAATGAGCGAATCAGCGGTCCTGGAGCGAACACAACCCCTCCCGGCGGATGACGACAGCGCCAAGCGGCGCCAGATCATCGACGGCGCGCGCGCCGTCTTCCTGGCGCAGGGCTACGACGCCGCCAGCATGAACGATATCGCTCGTGCCGCCGGAGTCTCCAAGGGCACGCTCTACGTCTATTTCAAGCACAAGCAGGAATTGTTCGACGCCATCGTCGAACAGGAATGCACGGCGCAGGCGGAAGGGATTTTTGATTTCGATCCGAATGACCACGACGTCGAGGCCGTACTCGCCCGTCTCGGTGTTGCCTACGTCAAGTTTTTGTGCCGGCCGGAAAAGGCCTCCGCCATCCGCACGGTGATCGCCATCGCCGACCGCATGCCGGAAGTCGGGCGGAGATTCTACGAGACCGGACCGGCCAGCGGCATCGCCCGGCTCGCGGATTATCTCGCCGCGCAAGTGGCGGCCGGCGTGCTCGCCGTCGAAGATTGCGAGATCGCCGCGGCGCAGTTCATGGAGGCGAGCCACGCGGCGTTGTTCAAGCCGATCGTGTTCAACTTCGCGCCGGAGCCGAGCGGCGAACAGGTCGAGCGCAGCGTGCGCATCGCGGTCAAGGTCTTTCTCGCCGCCTACAAAGTGCGGTGAAGTTTTAGGACGCGCGCGGCGGCATGGGCGGCGCGGGCGGCGCATTCTCTAGCGGCCTGCGGGAAATCGAATATTTCATGGTCGCTTTGGCGCCCTGCCAGAAGAAACCGTAATCGACATACACATTGGCGCCGTCGGCGAGCGGCAGCGCCGCGCGGCAGACCACTTCATCCTTGCGCGTGGAAACGGTCGTCCGCGGGTCGTAGCGTAGCGGCTCGAGTTTGAGTTGCTTGAGGACGTCGGCGAGCGTGTCCCTGGCGCGCGAGGAATCGCACTCGGGAAGGACGAAATAATCGTGCAGCCCGCGGTAAAGCAGCACGCCGGCCACGGCAAGCACGGGAATACCTACCAGGCGAAACGCCAGCCGATTGGGCCGGCCGGGCGATGAACCCGCACGCGACCAGGGCGTAGAGCGCCGTGGGGCGGGCGGCTTGGGCGAAGGGTTGTCCTGCGCCATCGCGCTGCTTTCAGATCGCCTTGACGATCGCTTCCGTCATCTTCTTGGCGTCGCCAAGGAGCATCATGGTGTTGTCGCGGTAAAACAACGGATTGTCGATGCCGGCGTAGCCGGATGCGAGCGAGCGCTTGTTGAACATGACCGTGCCCGCCTTCCACACTTGCAGCACCGGCATGCCGTAGATCGGCGACTTCGGATCGTCTTCGGCGGCCGGATTGGTGACGTCGTTGGCGCCGATCACGTAAGCGACGTCGGCCTGGGCGAATTCCGAGTTGATGTCCTCGAGCTCGAAGACTTCGTCATAGGGCACGTTGGCTTCGGCCAGCAGCACGTTCATGTGTCCGGGCATGCGGCCGGCGACCGGATGGATCGCATATTTGACATCGACGCCTTCGGCCTTGAGCTTGTCCCCCATCTCGCGCAGCGCATGTTGCGCCTGCGCCACCGCCATGCCGTAGCCCGGCACGATGATGACCTTCGAGGAATTCTTCAGCAGGTAGGCGGCGTCGTCCGCCGAGCCGAGCTTGACCGGCCGGTTTTCGGCGGCGCCGCTCGGACCCGCGACCTCGCCGCCGAAGCCGCCGAGGATCACCGAGATGAACGAGCGGTTCATGCCCTTGCACATGATGTAGGACAGGATCGCGCCCGAGGAGCCGACCAGCGCGCCGGTGATGATCAGCGCCGAATTGCCGAGCGTGAAACCGATGCCCGCGGCCGCCCAGCCGGAATAGGAATTGAGCATCGAAATCACGACCGGCATGTCGGCGCCGCCGATCGGGACGATGATGAGCACGCCGAGCAGGAACGAGGCGGCCGCGATCAGCCAGAATGCGATGTGCTGCTGCGCCTCGAAGAACCAGACGATGAGCGCAATGAGCCCAACCGCCAACGCGACGTTGATGATATGGCGCGCCGGCAGGATGATCGGCTTGCCGCTCATGCGCCCGGAGAGCTTCAGAAAGGCGATCACCGAGCCGGTAAAGGTGATGGCGCCGATGGCGACGCCGAGCGACATCTCGATCAGGCTCTGTCCATGGATGGCGCCCTCGCTGCCGATATCGAAAGCCGCGGGCGCGTAGAGCGCGCCGGCCGCCACCAGGACCGCGGCCATGCCGACCAGCGAATGGAAGGCGGCGACCAACTCCGGCATCGAGGTCATCGGCACGCGCCGCGCGATCACGGCGCCGGTGCCGCCGCCGATCGCGACGGCAAGCCCCACCAGTCCCCACGCCGCGAGCCCGGCCGGCGGATGCGCGGCAAGCGTGGTGGCCACCGCGATCGCCATGCCGATCATGCCGAACAGATTGCCCTGTCGGCTGGTGTCGGGATGCGACAGCCCGCGCAGCGCCAGAATGAACAGGACGCCGGCGACTAGATAAGCCAGCGCGGCAAAATTGGCGCTCATGATTTCTTCTGCTTCCTCTGGAACATGCCGAGCATGCGCTGGGTCACCAGAAAGCCGCCGAAAATATTGACCGAGGCGAAGCCGAGCGCGACGAAGCCGAAGGCGCGCGCCCAGAGCGGGCCGGCATCGTCGGCGACCAGCGCAACGCCGACCGCCAGCAGCGCGCCGACCACGATGACCGAGGAGATCGCGTTGGTGACCGACATCAGCGGCGTATGCAAAGCGGGCGTCACCGACCAGACCACGTAGTAGCCGACAAACACCGCGAGCACGAAGATCGACAGACGAAACACGAACGGGTCGACGACGTCGCTTGCCGCCGCCGGCGCGCCGGAATGCGCCACCGCAAGGAGGTCGAGCTGGCCGAGGATCGAAAGGGTTATCATTGCGGAATATCCTGCTTCGCGCCGCGCTCTTCTATGCAGCAGTTTTTGGCTTGAAATTCGGATGTACGATCGCGCCGTCGCGGGTGAGCGCCGTCGCCTTGACGATATCGTCGTCCCAGTTGACCGCGAGCGCCTTGGTCTTCTTGTCGATCAGCACTTCGAGGAATGCGTAGAGGTTCTTGGCATAGAGGCTCGAGGCCGTGGCCGCGAGTCGGCCCGGCACGTTGGCATAGCCGATGATCTTGACGCCGCCCGTTTCGGTGACCGCGTCGGCCTTGACGCCTTCCACATTGCCGCCGCGCTCGACCGCGAGGTCGACGATCACCGAGCCCGGCCGCATCGACGCCACCATGCCCTTGTCGATCAGCCGCGGCGCCGGTCGGCCGGGAATGAGCGCGGTGGTGATGACGATATCCTGCTTCTTGATGTGTTCGGCGACCAGCGCCGCCTGCTTGGCCTGGTAGTCTTTGGACATTTCCTTGGCGTAGCCGCCGGCGGTCTCCGCCGCCTTGAATTCATCGTCCTCGACCGCGATGAACTTGGCGCCGAGGCTTTCGACCTGCTCCTTGGCCGCCGGCCGCACGTCGGTCGCGGTGACGACGGCGCCGAGGCGGCGCGCGGTGGCGATCGCCTGCAAGCCGGCGACGCCGGCGCCCATGACGAACACCTTGGTGGCCGGCACCGTGCCGGCGGCGGTCATCATCATCGGCAGCGCGCGGCCGTATTCGGCGGCGGCATCGATCACGGCACGGTAGCCGGCGAGATTGGCCTGGCTCGAGAGGACGTCCATCGCCTGCGCGCGGGTGATGCGCGGCAAAAGCTCCATGGCGAAGGCGACGAGTCCGGCCTCGGCCAGCGCGCGCAGCGCGTCCTCGTGGCCATAGGGGTCCATGATGGCGATGACGATCGCGCCCTTTTTGTAGCGCGAGGTCTCGGAGGCTTGCGGGCGGCGCACCTTGAGGACGATGTCGGCGCCGTTCACCGCGTCCTTGGTCACGGTGGCGCCCGCCGCCGCATAATCCGCGTCGAGAATGCCGGATTTGACGCCGGCGCCCGGCTCGACCGCGACCTCGGCGCCGAGTCCGATCATTTTTTTGATTGTCTCAGGCGTCGCGGCGACCCGCGGCTCGCCCGCATCGACCTCGGCAGCAACCGCAACTTTCATGATTCCTCCGACACCAGCGCACGCAGTCGGTCCAAGACGATACGTTTATTGGCGGCGTGTGACGAGAGGGGTCGCGCTCAGGCGAGGAAGTACGCCATCAGGATGAGAATGACGACGATTACCCCGAGGGCGACCTTCACCAAGGTCACGAAACTGCGGTAGGTCTGCTCGTGCGCGGGGAGGTCGTTGCCCGTTGCAGTCGCATATTCGAGTTCACCGTGGTCGGCCATCGCATCCCTCCGACTAAAGCCCCGTCGGCCGCGGACCTAGCGTAATTGCGCGCGTTGGGCAACGAGATGTCTACATATCCAGCACCAGACGCTCGCTCTTGCAGCCGGCGCAGCAGATCATGACCTTCTCGTTGGTCGCCTGCTCCTCCTCGCTGAGCACGGAATCGTGGTGCTCGGGAATGCCGGAGATGACCCGGGTCACGCATTCGCCGCAGATGCCGAGCTCGCACGAATAATCGACGTCGATGCCGGCCTCGTACAACACTTCGAGAATCTTCTTGCCCTCGGGAATGAAATACTCTTCGCCGGAGCGCGCGAGTTCGACCCAGAAACCGCCCAGGGTGCCCCCCGCCGCCTCGGCCTTGGGCGTGAAGTATTCGACGTGCACATGATTGTGCGGCCGGCTTGCCGCCGCCGCCTCGAACGCCGTCAACATCGGATTGGGGCCGCAGCAATAGAAGTGCGCATTCGCCGGCGCCGCACCGATGGCGGCGGCCAAATCGAGGAATTTGCCGCCGGCCTCATCGTCGAAATGCAGATGAATGTGCTTCGGCCCAAGCTTCTCGATCGATGCGAGGAAAGCCATATCGGCGCGCGAGCGGCACGAATAGTAAAGTTCCCATGAGCGGTTTTGCGCGGCGAGCTGCTGCGCCATGCACCAGACCGGCGTGATGCCGATGCCGCCGGCAAACAGCACGATGTGCTCGGCCTCCTCGACCAGCGGGAAATTATTACGCGGCACGCTGATCTTGAGCGTATGTCCGACGCGCAAATCGTCGAAAATGTAGCGCGAGCCGCCGCGGCTCGTGGCGTCGAGCTTGACGGCGACGACGTAACGCTCGGGGTCGGCGTCGGGATTGAGCAGCGAAAATTGGCGAATGAGCCCGTTCGGCAGATGGAGGTCGATGTGGGCGCCCGGCTTGTAGGGCGGCAGCCGGCCGCCGTCCGGCCGGGCAAAGGTATAGACGTTGGTGTCGCGGGCGACGGTCTCGACCTCGGTCAGCCGCACCTCGATCAGGCCTACGGCACGGCCGCTTTCGGAGGTCGGAGTTCCGGCAGCGGTGCCAGGATTGGTCATCGTGTCCATGCGGGCCATAGATAGGCGGCGAAGGTAGGGTTCCGCAATACGTTGTTTACGGCGGAGCGGATGCCGCCGACGCGCGGCAAAATGCAGATCTTTAGAGGGTCTTTGTCAGGTCGCTCTCATGCCCGGGCGCGTGAGAGATCGCTCCGGTTCGCCGTGCGCGCAGCGTCCGGCACTCTCGCGGCTGCCGATGTCGCCGTCACCCCTGGTACGACCTCCACCGCGATCCCCGCGGCATGGCAGGCGGCGATGTCCGTGCCCGCCCGGCCGTCGTCGGCCTTGAGCCGCACCACGCGGCGTCCGGCTCTGGCGAGCGCGATCATCCTGCCTGTGGCGTTGTCGTGCCGCGATGAATTCACGTTGCCGGCCGCTCCGACCAGCATTTTCTTTGCCTCGCGGCGGGCGAAATCGAGAATCGCCGGCGACGCCAGATCGTCGAACATAATCAAGTCGGCTGATTGCAGCGCCCGCACCGCACGCAGCGTCAACAATTCGGGATCGCCCGGGCCGGCGCCGACGAGGACGATGGAGCCGGCTTCCGCCGTGTGGGTCGGCGTGAACAAATCGGCGAGGTCGACCTCGGTCGGCGCCGTGTCGGGCGCGGCGACGGCGCGGTCGGCAAATCTCTCCCAGAAATTCCTGCGGCCGCGGAATGTCAGCGCCAGCGCCTGCACCCGCGGCCGCCAGTTGCGCGCCGCTTCCGCCCAGCGGGCAAAGCCGTTCGGAACGAGCGTCTCGATCCTTGCGCGGATCGCCTGGGCGAAGACCGGGGCGGCGCCGTCGGTGGAAATGCCGATGACGAGCGGCGAGCGGTTGACGATCGCGCCGAAGGCGAAGTCGCAAAAGGCCGGGCGGTCGATGACGTTGACCGGGACGCCGGCAGAGCGCGCGGCAGCGGCGAAGGCGGCCGCTTCGGCATCGTCCGCGCATTCGGCGACCGCGATAGCGGCGCCGGCGCAATCGGCCGGCTGCCAGGCGCGATCAAAGAGCATGACGGGGCCGCCGGGTGGATTTGCCGCGAGCGCGCACAGGGTGTCAGTCGGCTCCGGCGCGACGACATCGACGCCGGCGCCGGCAGCCGACAGAAGCTCGGCTTTCCATGCCGCCGCATTGCCGCTTCCGGCGACCATGGCGCGCTTGCCGTTGAGCGCGAAAAAGACCGGCAGCCGCGCAAGCGGACTGATGTGGTTCGCGTCGGCTTTGGATGGCGCGCTGCCCATGGGACGGCATGGCTCCTGAAGCTGGTGCAGAGACAGCCGGGAAATAGAAGGATTTGCTTGTTACCGCAATGGATTGCGAGAAATTTGAAATGAAAATCTCGGAATGAGCCGCTGTCCGATCAATTCTTCCACAAAGCTCCGCATCGGCAGAAATCCTCGGTACGACCGGGCCAATGCTAGTTGGCCCATGCCGGAGGGCGACCTTGCAGGCGATTGGCAAGCGCACTGCGATCTGCCTGGGCGCGAAGGTCGGCCAGTTTCGCCCGGCATTGGTCGTAGTCGACGCTACCGGGATGATAGCCGCGGGTCTGGCATTGAGCGTCATCCCTGGCGTCGGCTTCGGCCCGTGCCTGCTCCTCCGTCTTCTGCGAAGCGCAGCCGGCGAGAAGCAACACCAGCAAGATCGGCACCGAACGGTACATGGATCGGTACATGGAACGCCTCACCTTCAATCGGGATGATCCTGCGATATACGCGGCAGTGCAAGAGCGCCCATGACTCCGATTTTCCAGCGCGCTTCTGGCAGCTCAAAAACTTGGCGGGCGCCCGGCGGGATGCCGCCGGACGCCCCTAGATATGCATCAGCCAGTCTATAAGCCGGGTTCTGGATGGCACGCGAAAACGTTTCGCATGCGTGACGGCCATTCCTCTGGGACGCCGGTTGCCCGGCGCCTCCAGCAACCAACCCGGACGGTGGGTCCAGACATCGACCTCGAAGCCCTCGCGCTTGCGCGCCAAGGCCCCGTGCCGTCCCTATTCGGTCTTGCTCCCGGTGGGGTTTGCCGTGCCGCCGGCGTTGCCGCCGACGCGGTGCGCTCTTACCGCACCTTTTCACCCTTACCGCGGATTACGCAACGCGCCGCGGCGGTTTGTTCTCTGTGGCACTTTCCCTAGGCTCGCGCCCGCCGGACGTTATCCGGCACCGCTTGTCCATGGAGCCCGGACTTTCCTCCCCGGCAACCTTTCGGTTTTGCCGGAGCGGCCGTCCGACCGACTGACGAGAAAGGGATGGCGGGGCCCGCCGGCGGCGTCAAGAGCCAAGCCGGGCGAAATCACGGGCCCGCGCGGCAATGGTCTTGACCCGGCCGCGCTGGACCAGCAATTCGCGCAGCGTGGCGCGGGTCGAAGTGTCGGCGATGCCGTCGATCCGTTCCGGGCGGAAATGGCGCTGGAACGCCGTGACCACATCGTAGGTTGCGGAATCGTAGGTGCCGTTGGCGGCGAGGCCATAGCCGTACCGAATGAGCGATTCCTGCAACGTGGCGACCGCGTCGCTGCGATCGCCGAGGGCGAGTACCACTCTGCCTTTGTCGATCGGGGCGGGATTGACCCAATGCCCGACGCCTGAATCGTGGAGCGTACGCCAGGGGAATTTCTCGCCCGGATCCTGCTTGCGTGAGGGCGCAACGTCGGAGTGCGCCAGCACCCGCGTCGGCGGAATGGTGCTGCGCGTCTGGATGCCCCGGCACAAAGCGGTCACCGCCGCGATTTGCCGCCGGGGAAAATCGGGATAGCCGAAATCGTGGCCGGGATTGGCGATCTCGATGCCGATCGAGCAGGAATTAATGTCAGTTTCGCCCGCCCAAAAGGAGACGCCAGCATGCCAGGCGCGGCGACTCTCCTGCACCATTTGGATGACGCGGCCATCTTCGAACACAAAGTAATGCGCCGACACCTCGCTTGCGGGCGAGCACAAACGGTCCAGCGCTTCTTCGGCGTTCGGCATGCCGGTGTAGTGCAGCAGGATCATATCGGGGCGTTTGCCGCCCCTGCGCTCGCCGTGGTTGGGCGAAGGCCTGACTACGGCAACGACGCTGGACTCGGCTGGAAACGCGGATAGCGACATGGTTTCAAACATGAGGACACGCCGTCTTGCTGACAAGCCGATTTGTGCGTGCAAGCCGCGGTGACGAGAAAAAAACAAAGCGCATTGCACCGATGCAACGCTTGGCGCGGTTGCGACGTGGAGCGGCGCGCACCTCACACGCGCCGTCGGAAGGCGAAGCTCGCGAGCCGCGGCGCCTGGCTGATTTGGCGTCGGCGTTTAAGACCTCAACCTTTCCTTAAGCTTACGCCTCACTAATCGAAATCGAGCGAAGTGGCGAAGCGGACAGCGCCGGTGCGTTGACGCCCATATTGACCCATGATAGCCCATTTATTCCCAGAAGCGCTTGAGATGTCCGCACCGGCCGGCGGCACAGCCGCAAGCCCGGCCTCAGGCGGGAAGGGCCGTTTGCGGCGGCCGAAGTCGGCGGCCCGGTCGCATGGCGAGGGGCGAGATGGACCGGTTTGTGTCCCACCACATGCTCCGCTTGGATGCCAAGGGTCGCGTCTCCGTGCCGGCGTCGTTTCGCACGGTGCTCGCACGCGACGGCTTCGACGGTCTCTATTGCCATCCCGCACTCGACCGCCCGGCGCTCGATGCCGGCGGCAACGCGCTGTTGGCGGAGATCGAGGCGCTGATTTCCGGTTTCCCGCCCTATTCCGAAGAGCGGGAGCAATTCTCGCTGGCGCTCTACGGCACCAGCGAAACGCTGAAGATCGACGGCGAGGGCCGCGTGGTGCTGACCGACACGCACAAGACTCATGCCGGAATCAAAGACGCGGTCGTCTTTGTTGGTCTCGGCCACAAATTTCGAATCTGGGAGCCTGGCCGCTTTCGCGCGGAGCTTGCGGAGGCCACCGACAAGGTCCTCGCCTTCAAGCAGGAGCTGGGAACCCGGACGGCGGCGGCAAAACCGCACGGAGCACGGGAATGATGATGGGCGGCGACAGCGGAGCTGTCGCTGGCGGACTGGCCCGTCACATTCCCGTGCTTGCCGGCCGCGCCGTAGACTGGCTCGGCGTGCATGCCGGCGGCGTCTATCTCGATGCCACGTTCGGCGCCGGCGGCTATACGCGCGCGATCCTGGCGACGCCCGGCGCGCGGGTGATCGGCATCGACCGCGACGATCGCGCGACCGCGGCCGGCGCGGCGCTTGCCGAGCAATCACAGCGCCGCCTCGTTTTGGCTTCCGGGCGCTTTTCGGACCTGCAAACCATCCTGGCGACTCACGGCATCGCCGCTGTCGACGGCGTCGTGTTCGATCTCGGCGTTTCGTCCATGCAGCTCGACGAGGCCGAGCGCGGCTTTTCCTTCCGGCTCGAAGGTCCGCTCGACATGCGCATGGGCCGCGACGGCCCGAGCGCGGCGGACGTGGTCGCGCGCGCGAGCGAGCGCGAGCTTGCCGCCATCATCGCCACGCTCGGAGAGGAACGTCACGCCCGGTCGATCGCACGCGCCATCGTCAAGTCGCGCGAGGCGCAGCCGATCATGACCACGCGCGCGCTTGCCGACCTGGTCGCCGCCATCGTGCGATCGCGGCCGGGCCTGATCCATCCCGCGACGCGAACGTTCCAGGCGCTGCGCATTTTCGTCAACGAGGAGCTGAACGAGCTGGCTGACGGTCTCGCCGCCGCCGAACGCGTACTCAGGCCCAGTGGCCGGCTCGTCGTCGTCGCCTTTCATTCGCTCGAGGATCGCATCGTCAAGACCTTCCTCACCGAGCGCGGCCGCGCACCGGCGTCTTCGCGGCATCGACCGCAGGTGGCCTCGGCGCCGCTGACTTTCCGCCTGCTGACGCGGCGTCCGGAAACGCCGGATGAAGCCGAAATCACCACTAATCCGCGCGCCCGCTCGGCCAAGCTGCGCGCCGCCGAGCGCACCGACGCGCCCGCGCGCCCGGAGGCGAACGAAACGCTGCTGCCGCGTCTGCCTTCGCTCGCCGACGTCGTCGGGAGCCGCGCATGATTTTGCGCATCCTCAATCTGGTCGTGATCGGCGCGCTGGTGCTGGCGGCCGCCTATGTCTATCGCATCAAATTCGACTCCACGGTGCAGGCCGAGCGTCTCGCCAAGATGCGCAGCGAGATACGGCACGAGCGCGACACCATCGCCTTGTTGCGCGCCGAGTGGGGAGAACTCGACAGCCCGGCGCGGGTCGAAGTGCTCGCCAAGCGCTTTCTGCCGCTCAAGCCGATCGCGCCGACGCAGTTCGATTCGCTCGATCAATTGCCTGATCGCCCGCCGCAATTCATCAAGCCCGACAGCGCCGATCCGATCGGCCACATCATCGAGAATTTGGAGGAGCCCGCCCAGGTTACGGGAAGCGTCGCGCCGCCGGCCGTGCCCGCGTCAGCCGCGCCCGCCGACGAGGCCGCGCCGGCGGAGCCGGAACAGCCGGCGGTAAAATCCGGACGGCTCGACCGATGACCGCAATGGCGCAAATCACGTCGCTGCGGTTGCCGGAATCCTGGCGGTCTTTTCGCCAGCGTTTCTTGCGCGGCCTGATGTATGGCGGCAACGTCGATCGCGCCGCCAAGGCGCGGGCGCGCGTCGGACTGGCGATCGTCGCTTTCGCCGCCGTCTATTTCATTATCGCGGTGCGGCTGGTCATGTTCGCCATGGTCGCCGACGGCCACACCGCGCACCGTGTCGTGACCGGCGATGCAATCGCCACCGCGCGCCCCGATATCCTCGACCGCAACGGCGAAGTTTTGGCGACCGATGTGCGCGTGCCGTCGCTCTACGGCGAACCGCGCCGGCTGATCGACGTCGATGAGGCGGTCGAGCTTTTGACCGCCGATCTGCCCGATCTCGATGCCAACGAACTGCGCGAGCGGCTGTCGTCCAAGCGCGGCTTCGTCTGGCTCAAGCGCGACCTCACCCCAGAGCAGCAGCGCGAGATTTATCGTCAGGGTCTGCCGGGCATCGGCTTCCTCAACGAGAACAAGCGCGATTACCCGAACGGCCCGGAAGTCTCGCACCTCATCGGCCACGTCAACATCGACAATCAAGGCATCGCCGGCATGGAGAAGTGGCTCGACGGGCACGGGCTCGCCGCGCTGCACATGGCCGGGCTCGCCACCGACCGCCTGCAAAATCCGGTCGAGCTCGCCGTCGATCTGCGCGTGCAACACGCGCTGCGCGACGAACTCGTCACCGCGCGCGCCAAGTTCAAGGCGCTGGCCGCCGCCGGCATCGTCCTCGATGTACGCACCGGCGAGGTCGTCGCCATGGTCTCGGAGCCGGATTACGACCCCAACAATCCGCGCGAGGCGCTCGACCCGACGCGCATCAACCGGCTGACCACCGGTGTTTTCGAGATGGGTTCGACCTTCAAGGCCTTCACGATCGCGATGGCGCTCGACTCCGGCAAAGTCACGCTCAAATCGACATTCGACGCGCGGGTGCCGCTGCGCTTCGGCAAATTCGACATCCACGATTTCCACGCCCAGCACCGCGTGCTGACGGTGCCGGAGATTTTCACTTATTCCTCGAATATCGGCGCCGCGCGCGCGGCGCTGGCGGTCGGCGTCGACGCGCACAAGGCGTTTCTGAAGAAAATGGGCCAGCTCGATCGCCTGCGCACGGAATTGCCGGAGAGCGCCGAGCCGATCGTTCCCAAGCGCTGGGGCGAGCTCAACACCATCACCATCGCCTTCGGCCACGGCCTGTCGGTGGCGCCGCTTCAGGCGGTGATGGGGGTTGCCGCTTTGATGAATGGCGGAATTCTCATCCCGCCCACATTCCTCAAGCGCACCGAGGCAGAGGCCAGCGCTCTCGGCAAACGCGTCATCAAGCCCGAGACCTCGGAAATGATGCGCTATCTGATGCGGCTCAATGTGGAAAAGGGTACGGCCGAGAAGGCCGAGGTGAAGGGCTATTACGTCGGCGGCAAGACCGGCACGGCCGACAAGGTCATCAACGGTCATTATTCCAAAGCCAAAGTGATGACCGATTTCATGGCGGTGCTGCCGGCCGATCAGCCGCGTTATGTGCTGCTGGTCATGCTCGACGACCCGCAGGCCATTCCCGAAACCCACGGCTTCACCACGTCGGGCTGGAACGCGGTGCCCGTCGGCGGCGCCGTGGTGGCGCGCATCGCGCCGCTGCTCGGCATCGAACCGCGCCTGAACTTGCCGGACGCCGATCACCTGATACTGGCTTCGCTCAAGGAAAGCAGGTAAGGCGGAAGTTGCGTTAGGGCGCAATCGCTTCATTGAATCGGTCGTGATTCTAACGTTTTGAAGGGAGCATGATCTTTTCGGAAAACCGGTTCCCACTTTTCCGGATCATGCTCTAAGCGAACCGTCATGAAGCTTTGCGAAATTCTGCCGCCCGACGCCGCGATCGAGACCCGCATTGCCGATCTCGACGTGGTTGGCGTGTCGGCCGACAGCCGCACGGTCAAGCGCGGCGACGTGTTCGTGGCGATTGCCGGCGGCAAGGCTGACGGCCGCGCCTTCATCGCCGGCGCGATCGCCGCCGGCGCGGTAGCGATTGTCGCGGAAAAGCCGCCGGACGCGCCGCTGCCGGAAGGCGTGGCCTTCGTGCAGGTCGGCAATGCCCGCCGCGCGCTGGCGCTGATCGCCGCGAAAATATTCCCGCGCCAGCCGCGTACCATCGCCGCCATCACCGGCACCAGCGGCAAAACCTCGGTCGCCGCGTTCACGCGGCAGATCTGGACGGCGCTCGGCCATCGCGCCGCGAGCATCGGCACGATCGGCATCGTTTCGCCGCGCGGCGAAGCCTACGGCTCGCTGACCACGCCGGACCCGGTTGCGCTCCATCGCACGCTTGACGCGCTTGCCGGCGAAGGCGTCACGCACCTGGCGATCGAGGCGTCGTCGCACGGCCTCGATCAATTCCGGCTCGACGGCTTGCGCATCGCGGTGGCGGCGTTCACCAACATCACACGCGATCATCTCGATTATCATGCGAGCTTCCAAGCGTATTTCGCCGCCAAGCTGCGGCTGTTCGAATCGCTGGTCGAGCCGCGCGGCTATGCGGTCATCGACGCCGATCACCCGCATGCGGACGCGGTCATGGCTGCCGCCAAGGCGCGCGGACTTTCCATCGTCAGTGTCGGACGCAAAGGCACCGGCATCCGGCTCGTGGAGACCGTCGTCGACGGTTTCGCGCAAAAGGTGGCGCTCGAACATGGCGGCAGGAATTTTCGCGTGCGGTTGCCGCTGGTCGGGGAGTTTCAGGTCGAGAACGCCCTCGTCGCCGCCGGGCTTGCCATCGCCACCGGCGGCGAAGCGGCCGCGGTATTCACGGCGCTGGAGCATCTCACCGGCGCCCGGGGCCGCCTCGAGCTTGTCGGCACCAGAAGCGGTGCGCCGATCTTCATCGATTATGCGCATAAGCCCGACGCGCTCGCCAAGGCGCTGGACGCGCTGCGGCCGGCGGCGACCGGCCGGCTCGTCGTCGTCTTCGGCGCCGGCGGCGATCGCGACCGCGGCAAGCGGCCGCTGATGGGCGCCGTCGCCGCCGAAAAAGCCGACCGGGTGATCGTCACCGACGACAATCCGCGCAGCGAAGACGCCGCCGCCATCCGCGCGGCGATCGTCGCCGCCGCGCGCGGCGCCGTCGAGATCGGCGACCGGCGGCAGGCGATCCGCGCCGCGATTGCCGAACTGCACGCCGGCGATGTTCTGCTCATCGCCGGCAAGGGTCATGAAACCGGCCAAATCATCGGCGACCGGGTGGTGCCGTTCAGCGATCACGAAGCAGTCGCCGCGGCGCTGAAGGAGCATGCCGCATGAGCGGGCGTGCGCTGTGGACGGTCGAGGACATGGCGGCGGCAATGGGTGCCGAACGCCACGGCCCGCTGCCGCAAATGGTGTCCGGCATTTCGATCGACAGCCGCACCGTCGGCCGCGATCAGGCATTCTTCGCTATTTCGGATCGCCGCGACGGACACGCCTTCGTCGCGCCGGCGCTCGCGGCCAAAGCGGGCCTTGCGGTCATTGCCGTCGGCCGGCTCGCGGAGATGCCCAAAGGGGCGCCGCTTTTGCTGGTGCCCGACGTGTTCGCGGCCTTGCGCGCGCTTGCCGCCGCCGCTCGCGCGCGCACGCAGGCCAAGGTCATCGGCGTCACCGGATCGGTCGGCAAGACCGGCACCAAGGAGGCGCTGCGGCTGGCGTTATCCCGGGACGGCGAGACGCATGCCTCGGTCGCCTCCTACAACAATCATTGGGGCGTGCCGCTGTCGCTGGCGCGCTGTCCGGCGAGCGCGCATTACGCGGTGCTGGAAATGGGGATGAACCACCCGGGCGAGATCGAGCCGCTGTCGCGGCTCGTGCGCCCGCATGTGGCGGTAATCACCGCCATCGCCCCGGTGCATCTGGAATTCTTCGGCACGCTCGCCAAGATCGCCGACGCCAAGGCCGAGATTTTTTCCGGGCTCGAGCCGGGCGGCGCCGCCGTGCTCAACCGCGACAATTCGCAATTCGCCCATCTTAAGCGCCGCGCAAAAGAGGCGGGCGTCGCGCGAATCGTTTCCTTCGGCGAGCACGCGAAGGCCGACGCGCGTCTGATCAAATGCGCGCTGCATGCCGATTGCTCGACCGTTCAGGCGGATATCCTCGGCGTCGAATTGACCTACAAGATCGGCGCGCCGGGCCGGCACCTCGTGACCAATTCGCTGGCGGTGCTGGCGACTGCAGTGCTGGTCGGCGCCGATCTGGCGCTGGCGGCGTTGGCGCTGGCCGATTTCAAGCCGGCCTCCGGACGCGGTGTGTCGATCGAGATCGATCTGCCCGGCGGCACGGCCTGTATCATCGACGAAAGCTATAACGCCAATCCCGCTTCCGTCGCCGCCGCGCTGGCGTTGCTCGGCCAGGCGGCGGTCGGTCCGCGCGGGCGGCGGATCGCCGTGCTTGGCGACATGCTCGAATTGGGGCCGCGCGGCCGGGCGCTGCACCGCGGTCTGCTCGAGCCGGTGCTCGCCGGCGCGGTCGATCTGGTATTCTGCTGCGGGCCGTTGATGCGGGCTTTGTGGCAGGCCCTTCCCGCCAGCCGCCGCGGCGGCTATGCAGAGGATTCTGCCGCGCTCGAAGCGCAGGTGCTGTCCGCGATCCGTGCCGGCGACGTCGTCATGGTCAAGGGCTCGCTCGGTTCGCGCATGGCGCCCATTGTCAAGGCGCTGCAATTTCTCTCCGTGCGCCACGACACGTCGGAAACCGCGTCCGCATAAGGTTGATGCGATGCTCTATTGGCTGGTCGATCTGTCGGACAAACTCACTGTCCTCAACGTTTTCCGCTACATCACCTTTCGTACCGGCGGCGCGGTGATCACGGCGTTGCTGTTCGTGTTCCTGTTCGGCCCCTCGATCATCGACCGGTTGCGGCTGTTGCAGGGCAAAGGGCAGCCGATCCGCAGCGACGGACCGAAATCGCACATCATCACCAAGGCCGGCACCCCGACCATGGGCGGGCTGATGATCCTCTCCGGCACGCTCGTTTCGACGCTACTGTGGGCCAACCCGACCAACCCTTATGTCTGGGTGGTGCTCTGGGTCACGCTCGGCTTCGGCATGGTCGGCTTCTACGACGACTATCTGAAAGTCACCAAGCAGGCACACAATGAATTTCCCGGCCGCACCCGCATCCTCATCGAGGCATTGATCGCGGCGGTGGCCTGCCTGGTTTTGGTCGAGCTGGGACGCGTGCCGTTCTCGACGTCGCTGGTGTTTCCGTTCTTCAAGGAGCTGGTGGTCGACCTCGGCTGGTTTTTCGTCCTGCTCGCCACCTTCATCGTCGTCGGCGCCGGCAATGCCGTGAATCTGACCGACGGACTAGACGGCCTCGCCATCGTTCCGGTGATGATCGCCGCGGCGAGCTTCGGCATGATCGCCTATCTCTGCGGCAACACGGTTTTCTCCGATTACCTGCAAATCCATTATGTGGCCGGCACCGGCGAGCTTTCGGTGCTGTGCGGCGCGGTGCTGGGCGCGAGCCTCGGCTTTCTCTGGTTCAACGCGCCGCCGGCCTCGATCTTCATGGGCGATACCGGCTCGCTGGCGCTCGGCGGCATGATCGGCACGATCGCGGTCGCCACCAAGCACGAGATCGTGCTCGCCGTGATCGGTGGACTGTTCGTACTGGAGGCGGTCTCCGTCATCGTGCAGGTGGTCTCGTTCAAGCTCACCGGCAAGCGCGTCTTCCGCATGGCGCCGATCCACCATCATTTCGAGCAGCTCGGCTGGACCGAGCCGCAGATCGTCATCCGTTTCTGGATCGTCTCGGTGGTGCTCGCGCTGGCGGGACTTTCGACCCTCAAGCTGCGGTAGCTCTACCGTGATCCCGATCACGACCTTTGCCGGCCAAAAGGTCGCCGTGTTCGGGCTGGGCGGCTCCGGGCTGGCGAGCGCGAGCGCGCTTCTGGCCGGCGGCGCCGATGTCGTCGCCTATGACGACGATGCGCAGAGCGTAGCCAAGGCCAATGCCGCCGGCATTCCAACCGCCGATCTGCGCCGCATCGATTGGGCAAAGATCGCGGCTTTGGTGCTGGCGCCCGGCGTACCGCTGACCCATCCAGCGCCGCACTGGGTCGTCCAGCTGGCGCATAAGGCCGCGGTCGCCGTGATCGGCGACGTCGAGCTGTTCTGCCGCGAGCGCCGCGCCGTCGCGCCCGGCGCGCCCTTGGTCGCCATCACCGGCACCAACGGCAAGTCGACGACGACGGCGCTGGTTGCGCATCTCGTGGCTTCGGCCGGCATGGACGCGCAGCTCGGCGGCAATATCGGCACCGCAATCCTCTCGCTCGCGCCGCCGCAAGCGGGCCGCGTCCACGTCATCGAGTGCTCGTCCTACCAGATCGATCTTGCGCCCTCGCTCGATCCTTCGATCGGCATCCTCATCAATCTCAGTGAGGATCATCTCGAGCGCCACGGCACCATGGAGCATTACGCGGCGGTGAAGGAACGCCTGGTCGCCGGCGTGCCGAAGCAAGGCATCGCCATCGTCGGCGTCGACGACGAATGGTGCAAGGCGATTGCCGTCCGGCTCGCGCAGTCCGGCAAGCATGTGGTCCGGGTCTCTGTGCGGCGGACGCTGACCAACGGGCTTTATGTGGACGGTCAACGCATCATGCGCGCGGCCGGCGGCAACGTCGTTGAAGTTGCCGGGATCGGCGGCATCGGCTCGCTGCGCGGGCTGCACAATGCACAGAACGCCGTCTGCGCGGCGGCGGCGGCGCTGGCGTTCGGGCTGACGCCGGCAGCGATCCAGGCCGGGCTTCGTTCGTTTCCCGGGCTGGCGCATCGCATGGAGGAAGTGGGCCGGCGCGGCGCCGTGCTGTTCGTCAACGATTCCAAGGCGACCAACGCCGATTCGGCGGCGCAGGCGCTCGCCTGCTTC
>Ga0209415_10002458_pt1 | contig 34725 bp, 31 predicted proteins | sample PeaSoiSIISIP2007_FD_187696 | JGI IMG/M metagenome (GOLD analysis project Ga0209415, IMG submission 187696) | Peat soil microbial communities from Weissenstadt, Germany - SII-SIP-2007 (SPAdes) (version 2) | ecosystem: Environmental > Terrestrial > Soil > Wetlands > Peat | place: Germany... | reverse complement strand
CGCGGAACAGGTCGTGACGTTGTTGGCTCCTTACTTTGCTTCTAATATTTAAAGCTAATTACGGGATGTTGTACTAGATCAGCACGACGTCGTACTGCTCCTGATGGTATAGCGTCTCGACCTGCATCGAGATGGGTTTGCCGATGAAGTCGGAGAGCATCGCCAGCGACTGCGATTCCTCCTCCAGGAACAGATCGATGACCTTTTGCGAGCCGAGGATGCGGAACTCGCGCGCATCGCCGAACTGGCGGGCTTCGCGCAGGATCTCGCGCAGGATCTCGTAGCACACGGTGCGCGCGGTCTTGAGCTCGCCCCGACTGTTGCACACGGGACAGGGTTCGCACAGCACGTGCGCCAACGATTCGCGCGTGCGCTTGCGCGTCATCTCGACCAGACCGAGTTGCGTGAATTCGCTGACCGTCATGCGGGTTCGATCGCGTGCCAGGGCACGGCGAAATTCCGACAGGACGGCGTCGCGGTGCTCCGCGTTTTCCATGTCGATGAAATCGACAACGATGATGCCGCCGAGGTTGCGCATGCGCAGCTGGCGTGCGATCGCGTGCGCCGCTTCGAGGTTGGTTTTAAAGATCGTGTCGTCGAAATTGCGCGTTCCGACGTAGGCTCCGGTATTTACGTCGATGGTCGTCATGGCCTCGGTCTGGTCGATTACCAGGTAGCCGCCGCTCTTGAGGTCCACCCGGCGCGCCAGCGCCTTCTCGATTTCGTCGTCGATCAAGTGCAGGTCAAACAGGGGACGCTCGCCGGTGTAGTGGAGCAGCTTGGACTCGACTCCCGGCACGAACTGCGCGGCGAAGGACTGCAGGGCCGAAAAATTCTCGCGCGAGTCGATTTGGACGGACTCGGTCTGGTCATCCACCAGGTCGCGCAGCACGCGCTGCGCCAGGGAAAGCTCCTGGTAGAGCAGCGCCGGCGGGGCCGACTGCGTACTGGCATGGCGGATCTGCGCCCAGCGCTTGCGCAAGTACTCGATGTCGTTGCTCAGGTCCTCGGCGCTCGCGTCCTCGGCGCTGGTGCGGACGATGAAGCCGCCGGTTTCCTCGGCGGGCACGAGCCGCAGGAGCAGCTCCCGCAATTGCGCGCGCTCGGCCTCATCCTCGATGCGCTGCGAAACGCCGATGTGCGACTCCTGTGGCAGGAACACGAGGTTGCGCCCCGCAAGGCTGATCTGGGTCGAGAGGCGGGCGCCCTTGGTGCCGATCGGGTCCTTGATCACCTGAACCACCAGCGCATCGCCCTCGTGAATCATGTGTTCGATGGGGGGTTTGTCGCTGGCGTACTGCCGCGTTTCCCAGATGTCAGCCACATGCAGAAATGCCGCGCGTTCGAACCCGATGTCGATGAACGCCGATTGCATGCCCGGCAAGACGCGCGCCACGCGGCCCACGTAGACATTGCCGACCAGGCCGCGGGTCGCCGTGCGCTCGATGTGCAGTTCCTGCACCACGCCGGCCAGCAGTATGGCCACGCGGGTTTCCTGCGGGGTGATGTTGATGAGGATATCTTCGGCGGACATGACGGCAGACGGTGACAATCGCCGCGCCGGGATGCGCCGGGCGAAGGACCGCCTATAGTAACCGCACTCCGGCGCGGGTGAGCAGGGTCGCCGTCTCGGCCAGCGGCAGCCCGACCACCCCGGAATAGCTACCCTCGATTCGTTCGATGAAGATCGCTGCCCGGCCCTGAATCGCGTAGCCGCCGGCCTTGTCGAAGGGCTCGCCGCTCAAGCAATAGCGGGCGATCTCTGCGGCATCGATCGCGCGCATCGTGACCTGCGAAGTGGACAAGCTGGTCCAGACCGTGCTGGTGCGCCCGCTGGCGACCGCCAGGGCAATGGCAGTTTGCACTTCGTGCGTGCGCCCGGAAAGCCGCTCGAGAAATTGTGCCGCTTGCTGGCCGTCCTGCGGCTTGCCCAGAATTGCCCCGTCGACGACGACGACCGTGTCGGCGCTGAGCACCGGCCGCAGCAGCAGCGAGCGCGAATTCAGGGCCAGCAACCCCTGTTCGGCTTTTTCCCGCGCCACGCGCACCACGTAGTCCACCGGCGCCTCCCCGTGCTGGAGTCGCTCACTGATGTCGGGGCCCCGCGGCGGCACCATTCGCAGCAGCAGGGTCTCGAAGCGCGCGCCGATCTGCCGCAGCAGTTCGCGGCGCCGGGCGCTGTGGGAGGCAAGGTAGAAGTCGGCCATGTTCGGCTCCTGGGCCATTCTACCGGTGCGGGCACCTTAGTTGCGATGGTACGGGTGCGAGGACAGGATCGACCATGCACGGTAGATCTGCTCGACCAGCACCACCCGCGCCAGGGCGTGGGGCAAGGTCATGCTCGAAAGGCGCAGGGCAAGCGCCGCCTGCCGCTTGAACTGCGGGTCCAGCCCGTCGGCTCCGCCCAGGACGAAGGCGGGCTGGCGGGCCTCGTCGCGCCAAGCCGCCAGCGCCGCGGCAAATTGCGCGCTCGTCCAGTCCGTGCCGCCTTCGTCCATGGCGATCACCAAGGCATCGGCGGGGAGCACGGTGCGCAGGCGAGCCGCTTCGACCGCCTGGACGCGCGCCAGCGCCTGTCCGTTGCGCGCTTCGGGCTTGACCTGCCGCAGTTCGATACGGAAGTCCCTGGGCATGCGCCCGACAAATTCCGTGACGGCCTCGTCCGCCCACGAAGGCAAGCGCTGGCCAACCGCCGCAATGCATATCTTCATCGCACCCGCTTACCCAAGTCCCGGTGCCCTGCCGCGCCGAGCGGCGCCTCGGACCGCGGGCTGCGCCCGCAGCTTGACGTTGACTGGCCGCTCGCCCCAGATCTCCTCCAAGGCGTAATAGGCGCGCACCGCCGGTTGCATGATGTGCACGACTACGTCGCCTAGGTCGACCAGCACCCACTCGCCGCTTTCCTCGCCCTCGATACTCACGACCGCGCCGCCGGCGTGTTTTACCTTTTCCGCGACGTTGGCGGCCAGGGCACGGGTGTGTCGATTGGACGTGCCGCTGGCGAGCACGACGCGGTCGAATAGATCCGACAGCCGGGTCGTGTTAAATACCCGTATGTCCTGCGCCTTCACATCTTCCAGGGCGTCGACGACCAGCCGTTGGAGCTTTCTATTTTCCATGAGGCGGCGAGTAGGGATGGTGGGTGCGAATGTAAGCGAGCACCGGTTCGGGGAGGAACTGCGCCGCCGTAGCGAGGTCGCCCGCTGCCAGCCACTGGCGGATTTGCGTGGAAGAGCAATCGACCGGCCGCATCGCGAATTCGACGAAGCTGCCGCAGGCGCGGCGCCGCAGATCGGCCGCAACGCCGCGGCGTTGCTCGACGTAGTTTCGCAGGGCCGGGTCCAGCGATGCCGGCGAACCGGCGCGCATCGCGTACGCAATGTGCGCCAGGGTCGCGAGTTCTCCCCACCGGTGCCAGGAGGCAAGCTGGCGCAGCTGATCGAAACCCAGGACCCAGACGAGCGGGCGCTCGGGTCCATACTCCGCGCGCAGCTGACGCAGGGTGTCGACGGAGTAACTCGGACCGGGACGCCCGATTTCGCGCGTGTCCAGGCACCAGCCCGGTTTGCCTTGCAGCGCCAGCGTCAGCATCTGTACCCGATCCGAGGCCGGCGTTACGGCGCCCTTTTGCCACGGCTGACCGGCCGGAAGGAACCGCAGCTGCTCCAGGCCCAAGGCCGTCTGCGCGTCGCTGGCCAACTGCAGGTGCCCGGCATGGACCGGGTCAAACGAACCGCCCAGCAAACCGAGCGGACCCGAGGCCGCAGCCCTCATTGGGCGGATATCCAGTCGCGCGGGCGCAGGAAGTCCGAGAGCAGGCGTGCCTCCTCGGTACCCGGCGCCGGACTCCATTCGTAGCGCCAGCGCACCGAGGGGGGCATCGACATCAGTATCGATTCCGCCCTGCCGCCCGACTGCAGGCCAAAGAGCGTTCCGCGGTCGTAGACGAGGTTGAATTCGACGTACCGGCCGCGGCGCAGCGCCTGGAATTCGCGCTCCCGTTCCCCGTAGGCAAGCGCACGGCGCCGCTCGACGATCGGCACGTAGGCCGGCAGGAAGTGGTCGCCGACCGAGCGCAGCATGGCGAAACTGCGTTCGGCCCCGAGCTCATTGAAGTCGTCGAAGAAGATCCCGCCGATGCCCCGCGGCTCGGCGCGGTGCTTGAGGAAGAAGTACTCGTCGCACCAGCGCTTGAAGCGGGCGTAGTAATCCGAGCCGAATATCGCCAGAGCATCGCGGCAGCAGCCGTGAAAATGGCGCGCGTCCTCCTCAAACCCGTAATAGGGCGTGAGGTCCATGCCGCCGCCGAACCACCATGCCGCGCTCGAGCCAGGGGCATCGGCGGGCGAATGGGCGCGGAAGAAGCGCACGTTCATGTGTACCGTCGGTACGTACGGATTGTGCGGGTGCAACACCAGCGACACGCCGAGCGCATCGAAGCCGCAACCAGCGACCTCGGGGTGGGCCGCGCTCGCCGAAGGCGGCAGGCGGTCCCCGCTGACCTGCGAAAAGCCGATCCCCGCACGCTCAAAAAGCGCCCCGTCTTCCAGGATGCACGTCGCACCCGACCCGCGCAGGGGCTCGCCAGGAGGCTTCTCCCAATTGCTCACGGCAAAGCGTTTGCCGTCGACTCGCTCCAGTTCGCACACGATGCGCTGCTGCAGTTCTAACAGGTAGGTTCGCACCGGCTCCGCATCGATGGTCGTTTTCATTGGCTGCTGTTCCCGTCGTCGGCTTCTCTCGATCCACCCAATTGCCAGCAGGGAGCAAACGTGGCCGCTCCCAACTTACTGGGATCCCGGCTGAGCGCGGTTGCCGATGTCGGTCCGGAACTGGGCGCCGTCGAAGCGCACCTGTGCCACGGATTCGTACGCGCGGCGCCGTGCCGCCTTCAGACTCTCCCCCAGCGCGGTCACGCACAGCACCCGCCCACCGCTGGTTAGCAGGCGCCCCTGGTCCAGGCGCGTCCCGGCATGAAAGACGACCGCATCGTCGGTATCGGGCGGGAGTCCGGCGATGACGTCGCCCTGGCGCGGCTGCTCCGGATAGCCGTGGGCCGCCACCACCACGCCCAGCGCGGGACGGCGGTCCCACTGGGCCTCGGCACGGTCCAGCTTGCCCTCGATAGCGTCGTCGAGCAGCGCAACGAGGTCCGACTTCAGACGCATCATGATGGGCTGGGTTTCCGGGTCTCCCAGCCGGCAGTTGAATTCGAGCGTACGCGGCTGCCCCTGGCGGTCGATCATCAATCCGGCGTACAGGAAGCCCGAATACTCGACGCCCTCGGAGGCTAGGCCGGCGATGGTCGGGTTGATGATTTCGCGCATGACGCGCGCGTGGATTGCCGGCGTGACGACGGGTGCGGGCGAGTATGCCCCCATGCCCCCGGTATTGGGACCGCGGTCGCGGTCGAGCAGACGCTTGTGATCTTGCGAGGTCGCCAGAGCCAGGTTGTGACGGCCGTCGCACATCACGATGAAGCTGGCCTCCTCGCCGTCGAGGAAATCCTCGATGACGACGCGCGCGCCGGCCGCGCCGAAATTGCTGCGGCCCAGCATCGACGCAACCGCCTCATGCGCCTGTTCGCTGGACTGTGCGACGACCACGCCCTTGCCGGCGGCAAGCCCATCGGCCTTGATGACGATCGGCGCACCGCGCTCGCGTAGGTAGGCGTGCGCCTGTTCGACGTCCGTAAAACTGCGGTAGGCCGCGGTCGGGATCGAGTGGCGGAGCATGAAGGCCTTGGCATAGTCCTTCGACCATTCCAGCCGAGCGGCTGCCCGGGTGGGCCCGAATATGCGCAGGTCTGCCGCGCGGAAGGCGTCGACGATGCCGGCGGCAAGTGGGGCCTCCGGTCCAACGACCGTCATGCCGATCCCCTCGCTGCGTGCGAACGCGATCAGGTCCTGCTGGTCACTGAGCGCAACATTCTGGAAACGTCGGTGCGCGCCGGTGCCGCCGTTGCCCGGTGCCAGGTACACCCGCTGCACGCGCAGGGACTGGGCGAGCTTCCATGCCAGGGCGTGCTCGCGGCCGCCGGATCCGATCACCAGGATCTTCATCGCTGTCTGCTCGTTGCAGACCTGCCCCCGCGAGGCACGCTGGCGCCGATGTTCATGCGTCGAGCGTGGCCGAGGTATACACGTGCTGCGTGTCGTCGAGATCTTCGAGCGCGTCGAGCAGGTGACGCATCTGCTCGGCTTCGCCGCCGTGCAGATGGACTTCGTTGAGCGCCTTCATCGTGACGTCCGCAATCGCCGGCTTCAGACCGGTGCGCTCGAGCCCCTGGCGCACGGCCTCGAAGTCGGCCGGCGCACAGATGACCTCGATGGATCCGTCCTCCTCGCTGATCACGTCCTCGGCGCCGGCATCGAGAGCGGCCTCGAGCACCTTTTCTTCGCTGGTGCCGGGCGCGAACAGAAAATGGCCGCAATGGCGAAATTGGAAGGCAACGGAGCCATCGGTCCCCAGATTGCCGCCGTGCTTGCTGAAGGCGTGGCGTACCTCTGCAACCGTGCGCGTGCGATTGTCCGTCATCGTGTCGACGATCACGGCCGCGCCGCCAATGCCGTACCCCTCATACCGGATCTCCTCGTAGTGCGCACCCTCGAGCTTGCCGCTGCCACGCTGTATGGCCTTGTTGACCGTGTCCTTGGGAACATTGGCCGCGGACGCCTTCTCCAGCGCCAGGCGCAGCCGAGAATTCGAAGCCGGATCGCTGCTCCCGCGCGCGGCAACCGTGATCTCGCGAATTACCTTTGTCCAGATCTGGCCACGCTTTGCATCCTGGCGGCCCTTGCGGTGCTGTATGTTGGCCCACTTCGAATGCCCGGCCATCGCTGGTGTCCTTGCCCGGAGCGCCCGGGAAACGAGAATTTTCGGAGGGCGGCAATACTAGCATCCAGCGCGCCGGCCAAGCGCATTGGCCCTCGGGTGCCATGGCCGGTCGGTCGCGGAGCGCCTAGTCGGGTTTTTGTGCGGGGCGCGGCGATGCGGCAACCTTGCGGTACACCGGCCCCCAGATCGGATGGCCGATTTCAGCCTCGGTGAGCCGGAATTTCGGGTCGGCGGCGAATGCCGCGCGGAAGTCGCCCTCACATTCGGCCAAACGGTTGAACGCGCAGGCGATAAATGCCAGGTACTTGTAGGCCACCGCACTGTCGCGCGGATCGCGCAGACCACGGGAGAGCGCATCGCGAAAAGCGCGCTCCGCCGGTTCGAATGCCCCATCCTCGTAGTCGCGCATACCCACGACCAGGGCATGTTCAGCCGGACGCTGCACGAGCTGCGCCACGCTCACCGTAGCAGGTTCCGGAGCCGCACAACCGCCCAGGCAAACGACGGCGATGGTGGCCTGCACGAACAGGTTGCGGATCGACCAGGCAGAGCCGGAAGTGTGCATGGAATGGGTCACTCGAATCGATGCTCAATCTTGTTGGCGGCTGACCCCTGGATGTCGATGTCCGTCTGCCAAGCTGGGGCAAGTGCATGGCGAACCTCGATATGGTGGTGTCCCATCGGTAGCTCGATCCGGGTCAGCGGCGGAGCTACTCCGGCGGCTTTGCCGTCGACAAATATCTCGCCCCAGGGGGCGATGTCCAACGATACCGGAGCAAGCGGGCCGGCGCCGGCGGCGACCGGCGCAGCGGCGGGCGAGGGCGCGGCCGCAGGCGAGCCTGCTGCCAGGGCCGTGGATTCGGGATGGCGCATATTGCCCAGCAATACACCCAGAAAGATGCCGAAGGAAAGCAGGGCCCCGGCAGTGAACAGCGGCAGCCGGTTGCGGATCGCCCAAGGGCGGATACGCTCGAGCAGCGCGCGCAGCCTGGGGCCGACGGTGTCGGGCAGCGCAGGGGCTGCGACCGGCGGGCGCGTCTTGGCCGCGACAGCCACCGTTGCCGGGGCCGGCGCCGCGGCAACGGTGCTGGCGGCAGGTTCACGAGCCGGCACAGCGTTGTCTGCCGGAGCAATCGTCGCAACATGCACGGGAGGCCGCTGTGGCGGCGGCGCCGCCAGCGGAATACCCAGCGAATTGGGCGCAACGTTCTCGGTGCGCTCGTTCCAGATAAAGGCGGTCAGGGCGTCGCGCATCGCGCCCGCAGTCTTGGGTCCGCTCCCCGATCCGACGGCCAGTGTCTGGTCGACGATCCGCGCAAGAATTGCCGGCGTGTCGGGCCGCGCAGCCAGCGTGGGCGAAGCCCCGTTGCGCGACGATCCCGCGCCGTTGGAATTGCGTGCCTCGGGCGGTGCGCGCCCCGCCAGCATCATGTACAGCAATTCACCGATCGCGCGCAGGTCGCGCTGGCGCGTCTCCTCGGTGATCTCGTTCTGGAAGAACGGCAGCAGGCGCGCGGTTCCGGCGAGCGCCTCGTCGCCGCTCGCGCCGTCGTCGATCCACCCGCCAAAGCCCGACACCTTGGGCGAACCGTCGGCAAGCAGGTATACGTGCTGCGGGCCAAGGTGGCCGTGCGCGACCCCGTTGCCGTGGGCGCATTCGATGGCATCGGCGATGCGGGCGGCGATGCTTGCGCACTGCACGAACGCCGGACGCAGTCCTCCAGCGAGCAGTTCGTGCAGCGGCCGTCCGTTGATGCGCTCGATCACCAGAAATCCAAATGCGTGGCTCAGGCCGGCATCGAAGACCGTCACGATGTGCGGATGCTGCAGCCGGCCAGCCGCTTGCGCCTGGCGCACGAAGGCCTGCTCCACCCGCCGGCGTTCCTCGGACGACAGCCGCGGACCAGCAGGCAGCAGCTCGACCGCCTTGATCACGAGCTGGCGGTTCATCACCGGGTCGACCGCCGCATAGGAAACACTGTGGTGTTCGCGGCGCAGCTCGCGCAAGATCGAGTAGCGGCCGATCACGCGGGTTTTGGAGGTGAGCGCTTCTGTCATGTGCTGGTGCGGCAGCGCCGCGCAGCCGCCATTTTGCGCGAAGTACGGATTGGGTGCACCGAAGCGGTCAAAACTGGTGCTGCAAGAGCAGCGTCTTGCCCGTCTCGATCTGGACCTGAACGGTGTACACGGGGAAACTGCCGTTGTGCAGCTCGATGGAATGGGTTCCCGGGGAGAGGTTGATCCGGTTCAAGGGTGGCGAGACGCCGACGCTGCCGCCGTCGAGGAAGACCTCGCCCCAGGGGGCAACTGCCAGCGAAAGGGTACCGGGCTCGAGCGGTGCTGGCGGCGGTGGCGGAGCCGGTGCCGGCTCTGCCACCATTCGCGCCCGCGCGCTGGCTCGGCGGCTCGGGGCAACCGGGGCCGCCTCGGACGGTGCGCTGGCCGCGGTCGCCGCCGGCAGGGGTGGCGCCGGCGGCGCGACCTTGCCGGCGCCGCCGGCCGGTGCCAGGGCTGGCACCGTGTCCGCCACGCCGGGTCCACCCGTCACGGCGGAGCTTGATTCGGGCTCGGCCCCTTGGCTCCAGTACCAGAAAAGGAAGGTTAGCGCCAGGCCTGCAATGGCAATGGCGGTGGCCACAAGCGCTCCTGGACCGGGCAGATGCAGGCCGGCGCCGCGAGGGGCAGTGATAGCGAGGTCGCCGGGAGGCGAGGTGGACGGGGCGACCGGCCGGCCCGCAAAGGCCGCCAGATCGTTGCGCAGTTGCCCCGCGGTCTGGTAACGCTGCGCCGGATCCTTGGCCAGGGCCCGGAAGATGATCTCCCCCAACACCGCGGAGATATCGGGCCGCACGCTCGAAAGCGGCGGGGGGTCCGTCTTGACGACCTTGGTAAGAATTTCGTCGACGTCGGCCCCATCGAAGGCGCGCTGGCCGGCGACCATTTCGTACAGGATTGCCCCGATCGAGAAGATATCGCTGCGCGCGTCCAGGGGCCGGCCCAGGGCTTGCTCGGGCGACATGTAGTTGGGCGTGCCGATCAATTTTCTCGCCTCGTCTGCCCCTCCCTGCTTGCCCTGCGCCAGGGCGATGCCGAAATCGAGCACCTTGGGCTTCATGTCGCGCCCGAGGAAAATGTTGCTTGGCTTGATGTCGCGATGGATGAGGCCGCGGCGGTGGGCAAAATGCACGGCGTCGGCAACGCGAGCGATCAAGGCCGCCGCGCCTTCGGCCGACATGGGCCGGTTGGAAGAAAGCCAGTGGTGCAGATCAGAGCCCTTTAGGCGCTCCATCGCGATATAGGCCATCGCATCGTTCTTGCCGGCGTCGAACACGGTAACGATCGAGGGGTGGTTGAGCCCGGCCGCGATCTTGGCTTCCTGTAGGAATCCGGCCTCGACATCGCGCTGTCCGGGTTGGCGAGGGTCCAGGGGGATCGCCTTGATGGCGACATCGCGTCCGAGCACCGGGTCCGTCGCCGAATACACGACACCGTTGGAGCCGCGGCCGATTTCTTCGCGAATAATGAACCGCCCGATACGCTGCGGCATGCCGGAAGGCGCCTCTGGCGGGTCACGAACATCAACTGCGAGCGCTGGCGTCATGAAAAGACTTCTTGCGATCCTGCAATGTGAACTCGATGGGCCCCGTGGGCCCGGTGCGAACTTGCCAGAAACAGTCGCAGGCATGCAAAGCGCGCACCATCCCCGGCAGCTCTCCCACGGGGAAGGTACTTCATGCCCGTGGCATGGCAGTATCCCGAAAACCGCCCAACGTCTCCATGTTTATCGGAGCCTAACTAGGCTTTAGTTTCGAAAACTCCTGGGCAGATCCGGCTCCCGTACCAGGCCGCGCGTCTGCTCCAGATGCTTGGCGTACCGGTAGAACGTTCCCTCGAAGTTCGCAAAAGCAATGATAAATCCTGCCCAACCATCGAGGAAACCCAGCTTGAACACATAGTGCCGCAAAAAGGCGGCGGTGCCGTGCGCCAGGGCCCCGGCCATCGAGGCGCGCACGTCCCGGGCTCGCAGGCGCTCGGTTCCCAGGGTCGAATAGCGCTGCATCTTGTAGAGCATCTGGGAGAGGTCGCGAAAGGGAATCTGCGCGATGGGCTCCTGCAGGTAGGCCAGCGTGCCGTCGAGGACAAAGGTCTCGTGCACCGAATCCTCCGTGTAGCGCATCTTGCCACGGCGAAAAAGCTGCGGCTGACGATAATCGGGCGTATATCCCGAATGACGCATCCAGCGGCCGAAGACGTAATTGCGGCGCGGCACCCAATACGCATCGGCGGCGTCGACGCGCTCGACGGTGGCGCGGATTTCGGCCGCCGCCGCCTCGGTACAGCGTTCGTCGGCGTCAAGACTGAAAACCCAGTCGCCGGCCAGCGCCTCCAAGGCCGAATTGCGCAACCTGCCAAAGCCCTCGAAAGGCACCTGGATCACGCGCGCGCCGTGGCGCCGGCTGATTTCCACGGTCTGGTCGGTGCTAAAGGAGTCCGCGACGACGATCTCGTCGGCCCAGGAAACGCTGCGCAGTGCCGCCTCGATCTTTTCGGCCTCGTTAAACGCGATGATGTATGCGGAGATGCGCGCCATTATGGTTCCAGAGGTTCGCGCTCGCCGAGGCGCGGTCGGTGGATGGCGGCTATTATCGCGGAAGCGGTGCCACGTGGAGGTGAAACGTGAAGACGAGCGCGGTGCAATTGTCCCGATACGGCGGTCCCGAGGTGCTCGAACTGGTGGAACTCGACGTTGGTGCGCCGGGACCCGGGGAGGTCCGGATCCACAATCGTGCCATCGGCCTCAATTTTATCGATATTTACTATCGTACCGGCCTGTACCAGGAAGCATTACCTCACGGGCTGGGCTTTGAGGGGGCCGGCGAAGTCGAGGCGGTTGGGGCTGGCGTGCACCACGTGAAAGAAGGCGATCGGGTGGCGTACGCGTCCGGTCCGCTCGGCGCCTATGCCGCGGTGCGCCGCATTGCCGCCAGCAATCTGGTCTTGTTGCCGCGGTCGATCCGCTTCGAGCAGGCGGCGGCCGTAATGCTCAAGGGACTTACGGTCCAGTACCTGTTCCGGCAGACCTACCGACTGCAGGGGAACGAGACGATCCTGTTCCAGGCCGCCGCCGGCGGCGTGGGCCTCATCGCCTGTCAATGGGCGCGAGCCCTCGGGGTGCGGCTGATCGGCACGGTTGGTTCGCCGGAGAAGGGGCGGATCGCACGCGCCCATGGCGCCTGGGAGGTCATCGATTACCGGGCCGAAGATTTTGTCGCGCGCGTGCGGGAACTCACGGGCGGCTCGAAGGTGCCGGTGGTCTACGACGGCGTCGGCAAGGACACCTGGGAAGGGTCCCTGGACTGCCTGCAGCCGCGCGGGCTGATGGTGAGCTTTGGCAACGCCTCGGGTCCGGTCACGGGGGTAAACCTATCGATCCTGGCGCAAAAGGGCTCCTTGTTCGTCACCCGGCCGACCTTGGCAACGCATATCGTGCCGCGCAGCCGGCTGGAAGAGTCCGCGCAGGAACTCTTCGAGCTTATCGATCGCGGCGCGATTCGCGTCGACGTGGAGCAAAGCTACCGGCTGGAGCAGGTCGCCCAGGCACACGCGGACCTCGCTGCGCGGCGCACAGCGGGCTCGTGCGTCCTGATCCCTTGAAAAGCGGCCCCGGCGCCGCGGCGGCCGCGCCGGGGCACGAGCACGAGGGTGTGCGGCCGGGGCATCGGTTGCTGCGCGTACCGGGAGTCACGGCGCTCCTGGCTCTGATCGCTTCGATGCTCGTCATCCGTCTGGCGACCCTGGGCAGCTACCCGCTGATGGATACGAGCGAGGCACGCTATGGCGAGATCGCCCGGGTGATGCTGACAACCGGCAACTTGGTCACCCCGCAGGAAATTCCGGGTACGCCGTTTTGGGCCAAGCCACCGCTGTATGCCTGGCTCAGCGTCGCCTCGATGCGCCTGTTGGGCACCAACGAGTTTGCCCTGCGTTTGCCATCGTTTTTGTGCGCGCTGGGCGTTCTGGCGCTGTGTGCTAGCTGGTCGTACTCGCTGGGTTCGCGGCGTACCTGGTCGGAGCGCACCGGCGCCGTGCTTCTAGCCATGGCAATGCTGTCGACCTCGGTGCTGTTCTTTGTCAGCGCCGGCGCCGTGATGACCGATCCGAGTCTGGCCCTGTGCACCACCTGGATGCTCGCGGCGTTTCACCATGCCGCGATCCGCGGGTCGCGGGCGCCGATTTGGCGCTTTGGTTTTTTCGTCGCGGCCGGCCTGGGCATGCTGGCGAAAGGACCGGTGATACTGCTGTACGTCGGTGCCCCGGTCGCGATCTGGACCTTGTGGCAGCGGCGGCTCGGTTGGGTCTGGAGCGCGCTGCCGTGGCTCACCGGGACCTTGCTTGCCGGCCTGATCTGCGTGCCGTGGTACGTGCTTGCGGAGGCGCGGACGCCTGGCTTTTTGCAGTATTTCCTGTTGGGCGAACATGTCATGCGCTTTCTCAAGCCCGGCTGGGGTGGGGACCTGTACGGCACGGCGCACGCCGAGCCGCTGGGAACGATCTGGCTCTACCTGGCGGGGGCCTTGGGGACGAGCACCTTGCTGGCGGCGGCGGCCGCGTTGGGTTCGGCGCGCGGCTGGATGCGCGCCGGGCCGCGCCGCTTTGCCATCGAGCCCGAACACGCGCTGCTGCTCCTTGCCTCGCTGGTGCCGGTCGTCTTCTTCAGTTTCGCCGGCAACATCATCTGGACCTACGTCCTGCCGGTCCTTGCGCCGCTGGCGGTCCTGGTTGCCGATTTTCTTGTCCCGCGCATCGAACACGTGGCGCGCCGGCGCTTTGCGGTGTTGGGAACCTTGGTCGCGGCGGCGATGCTGCTGGGCATCGCCGTCTTCACCTGGGTCCCGCGCCACGTCGCGGTCCATTCGAGTGCCGGACTCGTTGCGCAGTGGCGCGAGAGCACCCGCTCGGCGCCGGGCGTGCTCGTGTACCTGGGTCGCAAGGCGCCGGCGTCCCTGCGTTTTTATTCCGATGGAGCGGTGCAAGCCATTCCCGACCTGGCCCGGGCGATGCAAGGATCCGACCGCGCGTCCGACGGGTACCTTGCGCTAGCGCCGGATCGAATCGACGAGATACGGCGCTACGCCGCCGCGCAGCTGCCCGCTTTGGCCGTTAGCGCGATTGGCGCCAATTCGGACCTTGCCTTGCTCCGGATCCATCGCGTCGGCCCCGCTGGGCCGCCCTAAGCGGGTTGCCGTCGAACGCAGTGCGCGCTCAGGACGAGTGCCGCTTGCGTATGTACTCGACTTCTTCCTTGCCGCCGAGCAACACCGCGACCGGCTGATGCAGCGAGCTTGGCGCGAAACCCACAGGATCCGTTGCCGCCCGTCTGTTGCCGGGTCGCCGGCCTGCTCGAGCCGGAAGGCCATCGGATGGGCCTCGTACAGGAGGCGCAGATGGGCAGCCATGCCGCGGGATCGCTCGCAGCGGATCGGCAAGCGGGTCTGGCAAAAACGCGCCACGTGGGCTCCTGCGGGCGTCAGTTTGCCAGGGCGCGATCGACGATTTCGCGTACGTCGCGGGAAATGTCGTTATTGCGTGCCACTTCTTCGAGCGCCCGACGCATCTGCGCACTGCGATCGGGCGTATAGCGGCGCCAGCGTTCGAGCGTGCGCGCGACGCGTGCCGCCACGATGGGATTGATGCGATCGAGTCGCAGCACCTGATCGACCCAGAAGGCATATCCCGAGCCGTCCGGTCGATGGAATTCGGCCGGGTTGCCGCTGCAAAAACCCAGCACCAGGGCATTGACGTTGTTGGGGTTCTTCTCCGAGTAGGCGCTGTGCCGCAACAGCACCTTGACGCGCTCCAGCACGGGCGGTTCGCCCTCGTGCGCCGGCGCCGTGGCCTGCAGCGAGAACCACTTGTTCATCAGCAGCGGCTCGCCTTGCCACTCGCGCGCAACCTGCAACAGGACCTCCGCCTTGGTCCGCGCCGGGCTGTGAACGATTGCCGCCAGCGCGGCGTACCGGTCCGTCAAGTTGTCGGCCTCGGCGAGTTGGCGGCGCGCGAGCTCCAGCGCGCTGCTGTCGCCACCGGGCACCAGGTGGGAGAGAGCAAGATTCTTCAGGGCGCGCCGGCCGGCGCACATGGAATCGGGCGAGTATTTTTCCGGGCCGCTCATCTTGCGATAGGTCTGCAGCCACTGGTCCGACAGCTCTTTGCCCAGCCAGCGGCGCAGCCCGAGCCGGGCATCGCGGATGGCCTGCGGTTCGACGACCGCGCGCTGCTCGGCGATCACGACTTCGCTGGGAAGCTGCAAGCTGCGCTCGCGAAACGCCGGCGAAGCCCCTTCGTCCAGCAGCGTCCTCTCCATCAGCCGGAGCAGCGTTTCGCTGAACTGCAGCGCCTCCTTGGCCTCGACGCTGTCGGTCGCCCGCAGCAGCGCGGCGAGCGCAATTTTTTGCCCGGACTCCCAGCGGTTGAAGCCGTCGCTATCGTGCGCGGCCAGCAGCGCCAGTTCGTGGTCTTCGTAATGGTGTTCGACGATCACCGGTGCGGAGAAATCGCGAAATAGTGAGGGCACCGATCCAGGCGCTACCTGGAGCAGGCGAAAGATGTGCACCCCCTGCGTAAGCTCGAGGACCCTGGTCGTTGCGGCCGCGGGAGCTTGCCCTTCGATATGCAAGGGCTGATCCTTGCCGTCGGGGCCGACCAGCCCGAGCGCCAGCGGGATGAGCAAAGGCTCCTTGTTCTGCTGTCCGGGTGTCGGCGGGCAACTTTGGGCAATGCGCAATTCGAGCGTGCCGGCGTCGGCGTCGTACACGCGGTTGACCGCGATCCGCGGGGTTCCGGCCTGGGAGTACCAGCGCAGGAACTGACCCAGATCGCGGCCGCTGGCGTCGGCCGTCGCGGCAATGAATTCGTCGCAGGTCGCTGCCTGGCCGTCATGGCGCTCAAAATATAGGTCCAGGCCGCGTCGAAACGATTCGACCCCGAGCATGGTCTGCAACATGCGCACGACCTCGGCGCCCTTTTCGTACACCGTTGCGGTGTAGAAGTTGCTGATCTCGAGGTAGGCATCGGGACGGATCGGGTGCGCCATCGGGCCCGCATCCTCGGGAAACTGTACCGCCCGCAAGGCCCGAACATCGTCGATGCGCGCGATCGCCCGCGCCGACGCGGGGTCGGCGCCCATCGCCAGGGCCTCGGCCTCGAGCAGGTCGCGCGTGAACTCCTGGTCGCGAAAGACGGTCAGCCCTTCCTTGAGGCTCAACTGGAACCAATCGCGGCAGGTGACGCGATTGCCGGACCAGTTGTGGAAATACTCGTGCCCGATGATGGATTCGATGGTCGCAAAGTCGGCATCGGTGGCGACGGACGGATCCGCCAGCACGTACTTCGCGTTGAAGATGTTCAGTCCTTTGTTCTCCATCGCCCCCATGTTGAAGTCGGCCGTGGCGACGATCATGTAGCGGTCGAGATCGAGCTCGCGTCCGAAGCGCGTTTCGTCCCACGAGATGGCGCGGCGCAGGCTTGCCGCAGCATGCTCCAGCCGCGGCAGGTCCGAGGCCTCTGCCCAGATCTGCAGCAGAACCTCGCGCCCGCTGCGGGTGCGGACCTTTTCGTCGCGGCTTGTGAGCCTCGCGGCCACGACGGCGAACAGGTAACTGGGCTTGGGGTGGGGGTCTTGCCAGACTACGACATGACGTCCGTTGGCAAGATCGCCATGACTAACCAGGTTGCCGTTGGACAGCAGCACCGGAAACTGGTCCCGCTTGGCACGCAGCGTCACCGTGTAGCGCGCCAGCACGTCGGGGCGATCCGGAATCCAGGTGATGCGGCGCATACCCTCGGCCTCGCACTGGGTAAAGAGCGAGCCGTTGGACACGTACATGCCCATCAGGGAGGAGTTGGAGCGCGGTCGAATGCGATTGCGGATCCGCAGCGTGAAGGCATCGGCAACCGGGGACTTGATTCGCAGCAGCTCGGGCTCGAGCTGATAACTTGCCGGTGCTAGGGCGTGCCCATCGAGCTCGATCGACAGGAGCTCGAGCTGCTCGCCGTTGAGTTCCAGCGCGCCGGCGGGCACCGCGGGATTGCGCCGCAAGTGAAGCGTGGCGTCGACCTCGGTTGCATCAAGGTCGAGGTCGAACTCCAGAGCGATGCGATCGAGCAGGTACGGCGGGGCCCGGTAGTTGGCGCGCTGCACGCGTGCGGATGCGGTTTTTTGCATGGTGGCGATCGGGTATTGCGAGTAATGGACTGGAAACCATCGGCGTCCGGACTCGGCTACCACGCCAGGCGCTTGGGACCGATTCTAGCGCCCTCCCCGTGCCCTCCGCCGGAGCCGGCAAATGGCTACGATCCAGGCGTTTTTGGCGTTCTCTGCCGTTTTGCGCAATTTGCGTTGGCAGGTACATTGGCCCCTGGTGCAATCATCGAAGGGCAACGTGGCCTTCTCTTCTTTCACGGTCGTCGTAACGAGCGCCAGCGACTCGGGCGTTTTGTTGCCCGTGGCCCTGGTCAGCGCAGGGATGCTTTGGCTCTTCCAGTCGCGCCGCGCCGCATGGTTGCTGCTGCGGTCGGTGTTCCTAGCCGTTGTCCTGATCGCTGCCCTGAAGGTGTTCTTCCTCTCTTGCGGGGCCCACTGGCAGGCCAGTTTGATCAGTCCAAGCGGGCACGCCTGCCTGAGCGCGGCGGTCTTCGGGATCCTGGGGACCGTTGCGGCGGCGGGACGTCCGGCGCCGGCGCGGATCGCAATCGCGGCACTCGTGGCGCTGTTGGTCGGCATCATCGCCATTTCGCGGGTCGTGGTCGGGGTGCATACCTGGACCGAAGTCATCGTTGGCTTGGCGGTCGGTGTGTCGGCGCAACTCTGGTTCGCCTGGTCCTACGCGCGGACGCAGCCGCCTCCCGTCGACCTGAAGACTTTTGGCTTGGTCCTGAGCGCGACGCTGCTGCTTGCCTTCGGGATTCGCCTCCCGGCCGAGTCGTTCATCCGCCACATGACCAAGCGCGTGGGTTGGAGTTGCGAGCTTGCGGCCAGCGATCGGGACTTGCGCGTCGGCGTGATTCTTTCCCCTGGCCGCCGGTAGCCGTCGACCGCCGTGCCCATGGCTGGCGGCTCAGGGGCTGCGCAGCAGGGTGAGAACGTCGTCGGCCAGTTCACGCGCCGGTTGATCGTAGGGTGTGAGGATTCGGGTCTTGCCGCGGGTGTCGATCACGTATGTCGAGGCCGTGTGATCGACCACGATATCGCCTTGGTGGTCGACGATCTCGTAGCGGGCGTGAAAGGATTTGGTGACGGCGTCGATCTGGGCTTTCGTGCCGCGCAAACCGATGAAGTCCGGATCGAAGGACGGAACATAGTTGCGCAGCAACTCGGCGCTGTCGCGCTGCGGGTCAACCGTCACGAAGAGCACCTGCACTCGCGGGCCATCTGCCCCCAGCAGGCGGCGGACTTGGGCAAATTTGGCCAGCGTCGTCGGGCAGACATCCGGGCAGTGGGTATAGCCGAAAGCGAGCAGCACGACCTTGCCGCGAAAATCGCTCAGCGAGCGCGGCTGATTCGACATGTCCGACAAGGTGAACGGTCCCCCTAGGTCTTCGAGCGCGACGTCCCGGCCGTGAAACCGAACTCCGGAGGAAGGGCCGAACCAGCCTTGCGACCCACTGGACAAGAACAGGAGCGTCGCCAGCGCCAGCGCAGCGACGGCAAGTACCGCGATCGTGCGGCGCGCGCCCGACGGATCAGTCATGTTTTGGCGAGGACCGACCCGGCGCGGCATTGAGGGCGCGTACCGGCGCGACGACGTCGACCGCGTGGCGCATCCCCCGCGCGTCGAGGACCTGCAGCGTAAGGGTCACGATCTGGCCGGGCTGCAGCTGCTTGCTGAGCCCGATCAGCATGATGTGGTAATCGTGGTCCAGCGCCACGGTTGTTCCCGCGGGCAACGGCAGACTCTCGATGCGCCGCATGGTCATCATATCGTTGACCATGCGCATCTCGTGAATCTCGACACGCTGTGCCGCACGAGAGGACGCGCCGATCAGGCGCGCATCTTCCCGGCTCGTTAGCTGCATGAACGCGCCCGAGCCGGTTTGCCCTTCGACCGTCGCGCGGACCCAGGCATCGCGCACGGTAAGCAGTCCGGCAGCTTCCCCTGCTGTGGCGCCGGCGGTGGCGCCGGTCGACAGGAAAAACGTGACGAGGAGAGCCAGCACTGGCACGCCGGGCACCGCCACTAGCGATCACGCCCTAATTGCCAGAGCACGAAAGTGTATTCGCGCGCCGTTTCCCGGTAGCGCTGGAAGCGGCCGCTCTTGCCGCCGTGGCCCGCACTCATGTCGACGCTGAACAACAGCGGGTGGCGGCCGGTCTTCACGGCGCGCAGCTTGGCAACCCACTTGGCAGGCTCGTAATACTGGACCTGCGAATCCCACAACCCCGTGAACACCAGCATCGCCGGATAGTTCTGGGCGCGCACGTTGTCGTAGGGCGAATACGACAGCATGTACTCGTAGTACGCCTTCTGGCGTGGGTCGCCCCACTGGTCGAACTCGTTGGTCGTGAGCGGAATGCTCTCGTCGAGCATCGTCGTCACGACATCGACGAAGGGCACATGCGCGACGATGACGCGGTAGCGATCCGGCGCCATGTTGGCCACGGCGCCCATCAGCAGACCTCCGGCGCTGCCACCTTGCGCGCACACCTTGTCGCGCGCCGCGTACCCCTCGCGCACGAGCTGATCGGTGACATCGATGAAGTCGGTAAAAGAATTGCGCTTGTGCAGCAGGCGACCGTCTTCGAACCACTTGCGCCCCATTTCCTGGCCGCCGCGCACGTGCGCGATCGCCACGACGAAGCCGCGGTCCATGAGGCTCACCCAGCTCGAATGAAACGACGGATCCAGGGAATACCCGTACGAACCATAGCCATACTGGTACACGGGTGCCGTTCCGTCGAGCTTGGTGCCCTTGCGGTAGGCGAGCGAGACCGGGACCAGGGTGCCGTCGCGCGCGGTGGCGAAGAGATACCGGGTCACGTAGTTCGTCGATTCGAAGCCACCCAGAACGACCTCGGTCTTCCTCCACTGGCGCACGTGCGTTTGCATGTCATAGTCGTACGTGGTGCGCGGAGTCGTCAGCGAGGTGTATTCGTAGCGCAGGGTGCGGCTGTCGATATCCGGGATATGCACCAGCGTCATGGCATAGGCCGGCTCGGACGAATCGATCAAGGTGTCCTTGCCCGGATCGGCGCCGTCCCGCCAGTCGCGAACGCGGATCTTGCGCAGGCCACCCGAGCGTTCGTTGATTTGCAGATACCGGGTCGATACCTCGAAGGTCTCGATAAATACGTCTTCGCGGTGCGGGACCAGATCCTTCCACGTGCGCTTGTCGGCGCTCGAGGCGATCGGGGCGCTCACGATGCGGAAATTGGGCGCTTGCCAGTTCGTGCGAATGACGAGGTTGTCGCCCAGGTGCTCGACCTGGTACTCGTGGTCCGCCTCGCGCGGCAGGACGATCCGCAAGCGCAGCTGCGGATCGCTGGCATCGGCAAAGCGCCACTCGCTTTGCTGCGTACTGGAGCTGGAGATGAACAGGTATTTCTCCGAGCGGCTCTTGCCCACGCTCAGGTAGTAACTGTGATCCTCTTCCTCGTATATCAGCCGATCGCCGGCCGGATCCCCGCCCAGCGCGTGGGCGCGCACACGCACCGATAGCAGCGTGACCGGATCCTTCTCGATATACAGGACGGTCTTGTTGTCCCCCGCCCAAACGACTTCGGCCTCGACGTTCGGCACACGATCCGGAAGGATCCGGCCGCTTCGCAGATCCTTTATGCGCAGCACGTACTGGCGCCGACCGACGTCGTCTTCGGTAAACGCGAGCATATTGCCGTCAGGGCTGACTGCCTGATCGCCGATCTGGAAGTACTCATGCCCCTTTGCAAGTTCATTGCCGTCGAGCAGGATCTGTTCGGCGGCGCTCATCGATTCCTTGCGGCGGGCATATATGGGGTATTCGTGGCCAGCCTCGAACCGGGTGTAGTACCACCGCCCGTGGTGCAGGACCGGCACGCTCGAATCGTCCGGCGGAATTCGCGCGACCAGTTCCTCGTAGAGGGCCTGTTCGAGCGCCGCGTGCGGTGCGAGCATCGCCTGCGTGTAGCCATTTTCCTGCGCAAGGTACTCCAGCACCTGCGCCGACTGGCGCGTATCGTCGCGCAGCCAGTAGTAGTCGTCCATGCGCGTGCCATTGGGGGACGTGACGGCATGCGGATGCCGGTCTGCATGCGGCAGTGCAAGATCGACGGCCTGGCCGGTTTCCTGGTCTGGCCCCGGTATCGCGGGGGTGTCTGTTTTGTCCAGCATGAAGCGCGGCTTTCCTTGATTCTGGTCAACGTCGTTTGGCACCGTGGTTGGAAAATCGACGCCCTCGCCGGAAGTTTCGACAGGTTTGCCCGCAGCGGCGACGGGGCTGTACCCGGGTGCAGGACGATCCTTGTCAGCCTGCGCGAGCAACGTTCCGACACGAATTTTTTGGGAGAAGACCCAATGAGTCCACTGGTAATTATCCTCATCGTCATGACGTTCGTCCTTCCCGCACTTGCCATTCTGGCTGACGATGGCCAATGGCAGCGCAAGAAGTAAGAAGAAGCTAGAACGCACGGATCCCTGGCCTTGTGTCGGGGGTCCTATATACAGTAGCAGGCGGGGCAGCGCTGGGCGGCAGGGTGCCGGGCGCTCGCCCGCGCTGCAGCAATCCGACCGCGACCGTTGTCCGGCGTTGGCTGCCCGCGGGAGCTTGTGCGCGTGGCCGGCCTCACGATACGCTTGCGTGGCGCCATCAGACCTTACGATCCCGCGGCCCGGTAAGAAGGGTACCGATCGACCGCTTCCGTCCCTTCGTGCGCCGCCCAGTTCGTACGCCCGCATGGAAGGCCGGTGGCCCACGCAAGGGTGGACAGCGCGGGCGCGTCTAGAAGCTTTGGCAGGCGCCTTTGGGGGAAATCGCTCGTGGATATCCACGAATTCCAGGCCAAGGAATTGCTGGGCAGCTTTGGCGTGCCGGTCCCGCGGGGCATTGTTGCGTACAACCCGGATCAGGCGGTATTCGTCGCCACGGAGCTCGGCGGCTCGTTCTGGGCCGTCAAGGCGCAGTTGCACTCGGGAGGACGTGGCAAGGCGGGCGGCATCAAGTTGTGTCGCAGCCACCATGAGGTTGCCGTCGCAGCCCGGGAGTTGCTCGGCAAGAACCTGGTGACCAGCCAGACCGGAGCCGATGGCAAGATTGTCCAGCGCGTCTATGTGGAGGTCGCCGAGGGTTTCGAGCGCGAGATCTACCTGGGTCTGGTGCTTGACCGCAAGATCCAGCGAATCCGGGTGATAGCGTCCGCGAACGGCGGCATGGACATCGAGGACATTGCCCGCAGTAGCCCGCAATCCATTTTGCAATCGCATATCGAACCCGCGGTGGGCATGCAACCGTTTCAAGCCCGGGAGCTGGCGTTCGGTCTGGGCCTGAACAGCAAGCAGGTGAGCCGCGCGGTGACCGCCATCCTGGGTTGCTACCGCGCCTTCCGCGACCTCGACGCGACCATGGTCGAGATCAATCCTCTGGTTGTGACCCACGATGATCGCTTGCTGGCGCTCGATGCCAAGATGTCCTTCGACGACAACGCCCTGTTCCGTCACCCGAATGTCGCCGAGATGCGCGATCCCATGCAGGAGGATCCGCGGGAGGCACAGGCGGCCCAGCAAGGCCTGAACTACATCGGGCTCAGCGGCGACATCGGCTGCATCATCAACGGCGCGGGACTGGCGATGGCGACCATGGACATGATCAAGTACGCCGGCGGCGAACCGGCGAACTTTCTCGACGTGGGCGGCGGGGCTTCCCCGCAGCGCGTTGCGGAGGCCTTTCGCCTGGTGCTGTCCGATCGAAATGTCAAGGCGATCCTGGTCAATATCTTCGCCGGGATCAATCGTTGCGACTGGGTAGCGCAGGGAGTGGTGCAGGCCGCGGCGGGCTTGCAGGTGCCGCTGATCGTTCGACTTGCCGGTACCAATGTCGAGGCCGGCCAGAAGATCATCCGTGAAAGCGCTCTGCCTATTGTTAGCGCGGTCGATCTTGCCGATGCCGCGCAAAAGGCGGTGGCCGCGGCGAGGGGCATGGTAGCGACTTAGCGTGTGCGGCGCACGCCAGAGGCGAAAAATGAGCATTCTCATCGATGAAAACACCCCGGTGCTGGTGCAGGGTATTACCGGCGATAAGGCGAGCTTCCATACACGGGAAATGATCGCCTATGGCACGCGCGTGGTCGGCGGCGTGACGCCCGGCAAGGGCGGGCAGCACCACCTCGACCGTCCGGTCTTTGATACGGTCAAGGATGCCGTCCGGGTGACGGGCGCCCAGGCAAGCCTGGCGTTTGTTCCCCCCCCGTACGCGGGCGACGCGTTGATGGAGGCGGCCGACGCCGGACTGCGGCTGGTGTGCGTGATAACCGACGGCATACCGGCGCAGGACATGATGCGCGTCAAGCGCTATTTGCTGCGCTACCCGGCGCAGACCCGGACCATGATCGTGGGCCCCAACTGCGCGGGCATCATCAGTGCCGGTAAGGCCATGCTCGGCATCATGCCGGGCAGCATCTACCGGCGCGGCGACGTCGGCATTGTTTCGCGCTCCGGGACCCTCGGTTACGAGGCGGCCGCGCAGATGCAGGCCCTGGGCATCGGCGTGTCCACGAGCGTCGGCATTGGTGGCGACCCGATCAACGGCAGCTCGTTTCTGGACCATCTGGCGCTCTTCGAGGCCGATCCGCAAACCAAGGCGGTCATCATGATCGGCGAGATCGGGGGACCGCAGGAGGCGGAAGCGGCGGCCTGGATCCACGAGAACATGCGCAAACCGGTGGTCGGATACGTGGCCGGCTTGACCGCCCCCAGGGGCCGTCGCATGGGGCATGCTGGGGCCATCATTTCCGAGCAGGGCGACACCGCGGCGGAAAAGGCCGAAATCATGCGCTCGCACGGCTTGCACGTCGCTCCCAGTGCCGCTGAGCTGGGAACCACCGTGGCCAAGGCCCTGAGCAGGGTTGGCTGAGGACACGCAGGGTGAGCCTGTACCCGGGGGCGCAGGTGTGGCGCCCATCGGCTGACCGTTTCCGGAGGGCAAGACCGTGAGCTTCACCATCGTCGAGCAGGCAACCCCGCGCATACACCGATCCGAGCTGGCGGTGCCCGGCTCCAACTCCGGCATGTTCGAGAAGGCGGCGCGCAGCGCCGCCGACGTGGTGTTTCTCGACCTCGAGGACGCGGTCGCGCCGGACGACAAGGAGGCGGCACGGCGCAACATCGTTGCCGGGCTGCAGGACATCGACTGGGGCCGCAAGACGATGATGATCCGTATCAACGGCCTGGATACCCATTACATGTATCGCGATGTGGTGGACATCGTCGAAACCTGCCCGCGGCTGGACATGATCCTGATCCCGAAGGTCGGCGTGCCGCAGGACGTCTATGCGCTCGACATGCTGGTCACGCAGATCGAGGCAGCCACCAAGCGCAGCAAGCGCATCGGCTTCGAGGTACTGATCGAGACGGCCCTGGGCATGGCCAACGTCGAGGCGATCGCGCAATCGAGCCGTCGTCTGGAGGCCATGAGCTTTGGGGTGGCCGACTACGCCGCCTCGACGCGCGCACGCACCACCGTCATCGGCGGCGTGCACCGCGACAGCGGCGTGCTTGCCGATCGGGACGAACGGGGCGATCGTCCGTATTTTTGGACAGACCCGTGGCATGCGGCCCAGACGCGCATGCTGGTCGCCTGCCGTGCCTACGGGCTGCGCCCGATTGATGGCCCGTTTGGCGACTTTGGCGACCCCGATGGGTTTGTGGCCGCCGCCAATCGTGCCGCGGTGCTGGGCTACGAGGGCAAATGGGCAATACACCCGTCGCAGATCGAGCTCGCTAACCGCGTCTTTACCCCTTCGGAGGCCGAAGTGGTCAAAGCCCGACGCATCATGGATGCCATGGCCCAGGCCGCGCGGGAGGGCAAGGGTGCCGTTTCACTCGACGGCCGCCTGATCGACATCGCCAGCATCCGGATGGCGCAGGCCCTGCTCGCCAAGGCCGAATCCATTGCCGGGCAGGCCGCTGCCAGCCACGAACCGGGCCGCGGGGCAAGCACTCCTTAGCGCGCCAGGGCGAGCGCCAGGTAGCCGAGGTAGAGCGCGCCGTTCATCATCAGCGCCCACAGCGGCAGGCCATCGGGCCGGACGAGCGCCCGCAGCCGTGCCGCGGCTCGCAAGGTCACGAGGATCCCGGTCACAACTTCGGGACGCGCCTGCCACGGCGTCCGCATGATGCCGATCGCGGGCAGTATCGTGCCCTGGAAGACCATCGCCCCGCTGATGTTGCCGAGCGCCAGGGTGTCCTGGCTCCTGCGAATCCATAGGACGCTGTTGAACTTTTCCGGCAGTTCGGTGGCGATGGGAACGATCAGCAGCGACAACAGCAGGGCCGAACCGCCCTAGGTGCGCGCCACGCCCTCGACACCGGTGATGAATCCCTTGGTTACATAGAGCAGCAGCGCCGTGCTGGCGCCGAGCTGCGGCAACATCGTCCAGAAAGCGTTCGGCAGGCCCAGGCGCGCCAGCCACATCCTGCTTGCGGGCTGGGTTGCATGGCCTCCGGCGACGAGCTCCGGGGAGGCGCGCAGCGTGCCCAGGACATAGACGAAATACCGCAGCAACAGGACCATTCCCAGGCCGAGGCGCAGGACCCGCGCTTCGATCGGCACCAGCAGCGCGACGGCGGCGACCGGGAAGGCGGCCAGGAAAAAGTGCAGATCGCGAATCAGGCCGCTGCGTTCGGGTCGTACGCGCCCGTGCAGTCCCCGCCGGGGCAGCACGGAGCAGGCCATGAGGAAGGTCGTGAGGGTCGATAGCATGAGCGGAGCCCCGAGAATTGGGCCGACACGGATCTCCTCGTTGACGGCCGTGTCGGCGGTTCCGGCCAACAGCGCCAGCAGCGGAACCGTCGATTCGGGCAGCGCCGTACCCACGGCGGCAAACACCGAAGCCGTCACGCCTTCCGAGATCTCCAGCCTTGCTCCCAGATGTTCGAGGGCATCGGTGAAGAGTTTCGAGGCCACCAGAATTACCAGGAGCATCGCCAGCAGGGCAAGGATCAGCTTGGCCACGCGGTACCCGGGAAAAGGATGAAAATGCGTACCCTAGCAAACCAGCAGCGTGCGCCCGCGCCGCGCGGTTGCGCTTCGGAGCATTGGCGCGGCGACAACGGCCGCGCGGGGACGATGAAATGATGGCACACGAACGCCAAGACCTTGCCACGCCCAATGGCCGGCCCATTGCGGCGACCTTCTTCTTGCCGCGCGGCGTCGGCAAGGGTGCGGTCTTGCTCGTGCCGGCAATGGGAATCACGCAGGATTACTACCGCGCCATTGCCTCCTGGCTCGCCGGCCACGGATATCTGGCTGCCACGTTCGACTTCTTCGGTACCGGCGCTTCGCTGCGCGGCAAGCTGCGGGACGTCGATGTGAACATTCTGGACTGGGCGCGATTCGACTGCGTGGCGATGGTCGAGGAACTATGCGTGCGGCTTCCCGGCAAGCCGATCTTCTGGATCGGCCACAGCCTTGGTGCGCAGATCCTGCCGTTTGTCCCGAATCGGCGAAAGATCGCTCGGCTGATCGCGGTTGCGAGCGGCAGCGGCTATTGGCGCGAGAACGCGCCGGGCCTGCGGTGGCGGGCCAAAATGCTTTGGTTTCTCGTGGTGCCAGCGGTACTGCCGCTGTTTGGCTATTTTCCCGGCCGGCGACTGCGGATGGTGGGTGATCTGCCGGCCGGCGTAATGCGTCAGTGGCGGCGCTGGTGCCTGCACCCGCAGTACGCCTTCGGCGTGGAGGGCCCAGGGGCGCGCGAGCAGTACGCGGCAGTGGAGACGCCGATCACCTCGCTGTCGTTTACCGACGACGAATTCATGTCGGCACGCAATACCGAATCGCTTCTGAGCTTCTATGCTAACGCCCCCAAAAACGACCAGCGGATCGCACCCGAGCAAGTAGGAGCCACGCGGGTCGGGCACTTCGGATTCTTCCGGGAGCGCTTTCGAGATTCCCTGTGGCAGCAATACCTGCTGCCCGAGCTGGGCCCATCGTGCTGAGCGGCTTCTCCCGGCGCAAAGCGCCGGCTCGCATGCCGCAGGGCGTTGCGTTTGCCTAGCCCGTGGCCAGCATCGCTTCGCCTTGGTGGTAGACCATCTGGTTGCGGCCGGCGTCCTTTGCCCGGTACAGCGCCTGGTCTGCCCGCACCAACAGCTCGGTGAAATCGGCGATCTCGTCGGTGGCGATCGCTATGCCACCGCTGACGGTCAATGGGTCGGCACCGGGTGCCCAATCGGGTTTGAGCGTCTGCACCGCCGTGCGCAGGCGCTCGGCGACGGTGCCTGCCTCCTTGGCGTCCGCCCCGGGCAAAATGACCGCAAACTCCTCGCCGCCATAGCGGCCGATCTGGTCCTCGGGCCGCAAGCATCGGGCAAGCGCGATGGAGATCGCGCGCAGCGCCCGGTCCCCGGCCACATGACCGTAGCGGTCGTTGATGTCCTTGAAGCGGTCGACGTCGAGCATCAGCATCGCGCACGAGCGCCCGTCGCGACGGCAGCGGTTCATCATGCGCTGCCCCAGCTCCAGCACGTGGCGTCGGCTCAGCACGCCGGTAAGTGCATCGGTTTCGGCCATTCGCGCGATGCGTCGCATCAGGCCTCGCATGCGCCAAACCGCGTACAGCGCCCCCACGACGACGATCGCGACGAGCGCGAGCACGATGTTTTGCAGCCGTGCGGCCCGAGTGGCTTGTGCCAACGCGAGCTGGCCACCGCTCGCCTCGGTGCGCAGCAGGGAGTTTTCGCGGGACAGGCGTTCGCTTTCGAGACGGCCGCGTTGTGCGGCGAGCTGATGCGATACCAGCTGGTCGATGCGCCGGTGATCGGTGTCGAGGAACTGCTCCATCTCCTCGTATGCCTCGCGAAATCGACCAAGCGCCGCCAACATGGCGGCCGCCGTCTGGTGAAAGAAGGCCTGCGATTGGAGATCCCCCTTTTCGCGGATCACCGGACCAGCCTGCTCGATCAGTGGCAAGGCCTCGCCGGCGCGATTGCGCAAGATCAGCAGGTGCGCCCGGTCGACCCTGGCCTGGGCGAGCTGCGAGGGCTCGTTTAGGCGAGAGAGCTTCTCGATGGCCTCGGCATTGAGGCTGAGCGCGAGCGACGGATCGTTGCGCCCGGCGTGTACCAGGGCCAGGGCCTGCGTGGCAAGCGCCTCGCCGTCCTTGTCGTCGACCTCGCGGTACAGGCGCAGGGCGACGTTGAGCGGGCCAATCGCGTCGGAAAAGCGTCCCAGCTGGCGCAGTGCCTCGCCGCTTCCGGCCAGCGAGTCGGCTTCGCCGGTTCGGTCCCCGACGGCCGCGAACTTTGCGTACGCGGCCTGGTAGGAACTGAGCGCCAGCGTCCAGTCGCCGATGGCCCTGGCCAGGTTCGCGCTGGAAAATGCCACCTCGGCGCCGGCTTGCGCCCCGTGAACCCGGCGTTCGGCATCGGTGAGCGCCTCCGCCGCGGGCTCAAAATCGCTGCGCCGGATCAGATAGCGTGCGCGGTCGACCATAACCTGCGCGAACAGATCGTCGTCCCTGGTGCGCTCGGCTTGGTGCAACTCCTCCTGCAACGCTGCCCAGCCGTCGTCCGAGCGCCCGAGTTCATAGAACGCTCCGGCCCGCGCGTGCTCGAGCAGCGTGCGAATTCGCGCGTCGTCCAATGCCTTTGCGCGATCGCGGATTCGGTCGGAGATTGCCAGTACGTCGTCGGAGCGATATTGGGCGTCGGCAATCAGCACCCGAATGAGTTCGACGCGAACCCGAGACGGCTCATCAAGATCGGCCCAGCGCTTCAAGAACGCATCGAGCTCGCGCTGCGCCTCGACCGGCTGGCGGCCGGCGAGCTGCTCAATTCGCGCCAGAGCGCCATCGATTTCGCCGGCGCCCTGCGCAACGCCGGCCAGCGACAGCAATAGGACCAGCGGCAGGATGCGCCACGCCGATAGGCCGAGCGCCCCGAACCAGGTCGATACGACAGATGCTGGCCTAACGGACATTGGCAGCGGTCCCAGGGACAGGCGGAGCAGGGCAGCAGGGATGGTCGGCGATCAGACTGGATTTTGCCTCCGCATGGGCGCTGTCGAAGCCGCGGATTGGGGTTTCGTTACCGGGGAAATCCCCGCATCCGCGCGGCGGTTCCTGCCGTGGCGCACGTGGCGGCTCGCCAAGCCCGCAATCGATGGGGGAAAGATCCCCTCCAGCGGATCATTGGCGGCGGAATTTGTCGCTTCCTTCCAACGGGTCCACCGCAGCTGCGCCTTTTGGCCCCGGGTGCCGGCGCTGGCCGCATCGAACCCGCGGCCAGGCCGTCTGGTATGCGAGCTCACGGCATCCTGACCACTGGTCGCTTCGGGTCGGCGGTGTCCAGCGGCGGTTTTCGGCCGGTGATCCGGGCCCGGGCTATTGCGACCCGGGGTAGCGCTCGCGCCGCCGTCGAAATGGCGCGCAGCCCGCGTCCGAGCGCATTGCTGCGGAAGCGCACGACCTGCCAACCTCGGCCGGCCCGATCGAGCGGGGCTGCGGGGCCAGGCTTCTTTACCGCTGCCCCGCTCCTCCCCCCGCTATTTGCCTGCCTCCTCGTTCTTGCTGTACATGAAGACGATGGCATGGCGCAGTTCGGAATCCGTCAGATTGACCATGCCGCCGCGCGCGGGCATCCCGCCATGGCCGTTGATCGCGGAGCGCACCAGCGCGTCCAGGCCGTGCGACAGGCGCGGTGCCCAGGCGGCGCGGTCACCGATTTTCGGTGCGCCGCCAACCCCCGCCTCGTGACACTTGTGGCACTGCGCCTTGACCACCTGCTCGCCGGTACGCTCGGCCGGTAGCGCGGACTTGCTGATCGGCTCGGTCCAGTGACCGCCGGACTGGTTCACCATGTACGTGATGGCGCGCTGGATCTCGATATCGCTCAGGGTGAAATTGGCGCCGTGCGGCGGCATCTTGCGTATGCCTTGCAATGCGTGCTGCGTCAGGCTCTCCAGGCCCTGGGCAGCGCGGTTGGCCCACGCCTTCTCGTCGCCGATTTTCGGCGCGCCGTTGAGGCCCATTGCGTGGCACTTCGAGCAGGTCGCGGCGACGACTTCCTTGCCCGACAAGTCCGGTTCCTCGGCCCGCGCGCCGGGGCTGGCGCACACGGCGGCGGCAAGCACAAGAAGCAGGCCCAGCGCCAGCAGCGGCCGCTGCGACGTTGCAGCGCTCGCCGGGGAGCGGGTGGTTTCTTGGAAGTGCATGTTCATGTGATCTCCAGACCGACGCCTTGTGGCTTCGAAAGTGGCCGGTCGATTGCCGACGATCGAGAGCGGGCTCATGGAAAATGCTCAAGCCGGCGCGCGCCCGCGCAACACGGCAGCCCGCGTCTCCTCGGCCCAGGGCGAAACAATCCGCGTCGCGAGGAACATCAGGACCAGGGGCAGAAACAGTACGGAACCGGCGGCAATCAGGCCCTCCCGGCCTAGGACCTCGGGTTCGTAGGTCACCAGTCCCTTGCCGGTCTTCGCGATTTCCTGGCCCCCGATGACGACGTTCCAGCGCATCATCAGGACCGCGCCTAACACCAGTAACGCGCTGCCCGTGGCCGCCGCGATCAAGGCACGACCCTTGGTACCTCGCAAGATCAGGTAGGTGAGGGTCAGCAGGGGCACCGCCGATCCAAGGCCCAGCTGCAACACGAAGAAGGGCACGACCAGCGGGCCGCTCACATAGGTCATGATGGTCTCGATGCCTTCGCGGCTGCGATACAGCAGGCTGGCGAATTCGACCCCTTCGAGCAGCAAGGCGAACATCAGGAAGGCCCAAAGGGTGTAGACGAGCCCTTTGACACAGGCCTCCTCGATGGTCACCTTGCGGAAGAGGCTCGTCACGACGTACAGGACGATCACCAGCGCGGTGCCGGAAATCACCGCCGACAGCAGAAACACCGGCGGCATCAGGTCCGAGCTCCACCATTCGCGCGACTTGAGCGAGCCGAACACGAAGCCAACATAGCCATGCAGGCCAAGCGCCGCGGGGATGCCGATCACGGACAGAGCGTAGATCCACTTGTGGTCATAGTGCATCGCGTGCTCCGACAGGTCGTTCGAGGCCAGGGAAACGATGCGGCAGATCCATTGCAACGGCCCCCGGCCTTCGGTGGCGATCTGTACTACCTGCGGCCGGAAGACAAACCAGTTCTCCAGCAACAGCAAGATCGTGTAGAAGCTGGCGGCGTAGCCGAAGATCGCGAACGCCGAGGTCAGGTGCGGCGTGATCATGGCATTGAAGGCGCGTTCCGGATGGCCCAGGTGCAGCAGCAGCGGCATCGGCACGCACACCATCAGGCACAGGGCCAGCAGCATGGAAAACCGCGCCACCGGCCGGAACTGCTGCATGCCGAACACGTGGTACAGGCTCGATACCGTGAAGGAGCCGGCGACCAGGCCCGTGAGATAGGGGTAGACGACGATCAGCACGGACCAGGGAATGACCGTCTCGTTGGGGTAGACGTAGCCGCTGTAGGGGGCGGCCTGGAAGAGCGGGTCCATCAACTCACCTCCTTGTCGAGGCCGATGTAGTAGACGTTGGGCGCGTTGCCGGTTTCGGGCTTGAGCACCTGAACGCGGTTGTTGCGAATGAAGCGGCTGACCACGCTTTCCTTGTCGTTGAGGTCGCCGAACATGCGCGCCTCCACCGGGCAGACCTCGACGCACGCGGGCAGCAGGCCCTTGGTGATGCGGTGATAGCACCAGGTGCACTTGTCGGTCACACCCTTGGCGTGATTGAAGAAGCGCGCGCCGTACGGGCAGGCCTGCACGCAGTACTGGCAGCCGATACAGTACTTGTGATCGATCAGCACCACGCCGTCGCGCGTCTTGAAGGTGGCTCCCGTGGGACACACCTGGACGCAGGCCGGATGCGTGCAATGGTTGCACAGCTTGGGAACGAAAAAGGCCTTGTCGACCTTCGCATCCCGGTATCGGTTCGCAAACCGGTATTGGGACTCGGAACCGGATTCGGCGATGTTGACCGGATCGGCCATGCTGTCGATATGAGGCTTTTCTTCGCCGTCCAGATAGGCATAGCGCTCGACCCAGGTGCGGAAGTGATGGGCGTCGAGCGCGACACCGTTTTCCCGCTTGCATGCCTCGACGCAGCGCAGGCAACCGATGCACTTGGTGGCGTCGATGCAATACGCCCAGCGATGTTGGTTCCAGTCGTAATCGGGCGTTGGAAACGACGCCGCGTCGCTGCCCGTTGCTTCGGCTTTGCCCGGCGCTGCCTCCGCCGCTGCCAGCAGCCCGGCGGCGCCGGCGACGGCGCCCGCACAGGCGGCGCCGCGGCTGATGTCGCGCAGGAAGATGCGCCGGGCGGGTACCGCCGGTTGATCGTCGCTGTTCATCGTGTAGCCCTTCATTTGGAAGTCGCGCCGCAGCTCAAAGCGGCAAAATAGGTCGCAAGATTCGCGATATCGGCATCCGACAAGCCGTGCGCCACCGGTGACATGAACGGGTCGGAACGTTGTCCCTCCCGGAAGGCGGTGAGCGCATTGGCGAGGTAGCCAGGGTTCTGCCCCGCAAGCCTCGGCCAGGATGTATTGACCGGGCGACCGCTCTCGCCGTGGCAGGCGGTGCACTGCTTCGCAAGCACCTTGCCCGCGGCGGCATCACCGCTGCCGCGCCGGCCGGAAGCCCCGCAGCTCAGGCTGCTGAAGTACGCCGCCAGGTTCGGCACGTCGTCGTCGGCCACCGCCTGGGCCATCGGCGCCATGGTCGCGTCCGTGCGCGCGCCGGTCTTGAAGGCGCCCAAGGAGCGCGCGAGGTAGGCGGCGTTCTGTCCGGCGAGGTTCGGCCATATCTCATTGGCCGCCGTCCCGCTCTCTCCGTGGCAGCCGGCGCACACCGCGGCGCTCGCCACGGCGGCCTTGCGGTCGAACACGGGCCTGGCGGCCGCAGCCTCGATCTTCGGCGCATGCGGGTTGTGGCAGGCGATGCACTGCGTCGCGCTTGGGTAATGCTGGCCGGGGTCGATCTGCCGGACTGACGAGCTCGGCCGCCCCGGCATCTGCTCGTGGCACTGGGTGCACAGCCGCTGCGTGTCGGTCGGAATGCTGACCTTGAGGTGATCCGGATGCCCGGGCGCCGCGCCGTGGCATGCCTCGCAGATGACGGACTTGTGATTTGCGCCCGACCACTCGGCATGCCGTGGCGCGTGGCAGGTCTGGCACGCCTTGGGGGTCTGAAACGCCGGCGTCAGGGCCGCGATCTCCGGTACCGAATCGGCGCGGTAGTGCCCGAAGCGATAGAACGAGTCGACCGTGAAGAACGACTTCGCGGCCAGCGCTAACGCGCCGAACCCGATGATCAGCAAGACAAGGCGGGCGATGTGCTTGGGCATGTCGACCTTTCAGGCCAGCGGCCTGTACGTATTCGAAAGAGACGCTCGTGATCCTGGCGTCGCGCGATGCCAGTCGCAATCAGGGGAGCTTTGCCGGGCAGGTCCGCCGCTCACGGCACCACGGCGGATTCTGCGCAATCCGTGGAGCAGGTTACGCGGGCGTGGCCGATTCTGTTTGATGTTCGTCAACGCGCAATGGACGCAGCACCTGCCACTTCGCGTTTCCCGGAGCGCCAAACCAAGGTATCGCCGCCACTTTTCGATCAAAACCGAAAGAGGAAAAAGGGGGACAAGTCGCTCCCAATTTGACGCTTAGACGCAGCTTGCGCCGACAAAAACGCAGGCCTCGTTGCAAGCCTTACGCGGACCTGACGGCGCAAGTGTTGCGCGTAGATGCCAGTTGACGGTAATCAAATGTCGGCCAACGGATTGGGAGCCTAATCCGTACCCAATAGAAGGGTTTGAACGACGGCACCGAATTCACGACAGCTAGGGAAGTCACGAAAATGAAAGTTCGGCAAAGATCTCGGCGCATTCATGCGGTAGCCCTTGCGGGCCTGTTCGTCGGTATTGCGGTGTGCCTGGCGCATCCTGCACGGGCCGCCGACGAGGAGGCGGCGCGCGCCCTGGCGCGGCAGAGCAATTGCTTCAAGTGCCACGCCGTCGACAAGAAGAAGGAAGCCCCGCCCTGGCGCGAAGTCGCCGCCAAGTACAAGGGCGACCCGAACGCCGAGGCCAAGCTGATTCACCACATCACCTCGGGAGAGAAGGTCAAGTTCGAGGACGGTCACGAAGAGGAACACAAGATCGTCATGAGCAAGGACCCGGCGCAGATCAAGAACCTGGTCGACTGGATCCTGTCGCTTTGACAAGCTCGGCGTAGGCCCAAGGCTGCCGCCCAATCAGCGCGGCGCCCGCTACCACCTCGGAGGAGGCGTTTCGATGAAATACCTGAAGATGATCGCGGCGGCAGGAGTTCTGGTCGCTGCGGGTGCGTTCGCGCCCGCGTCGGCAAGCGAGGAGGCCACGACCGTCGCGCAAAAAGCGCTCAAGCAGGATGCGATCTGCACGCGCTGTCACGACGAGTCCGAGGCTAGGCCGGTGCTCTCGATCTACCAGACGCGCCACGGAGTAAAGGCCGACGCGCGCACGCCGACCTGCCAGGACTGCCACGGTGACAGCGACAAGCACGTCAAGGGCGATCCCGGCCAGAAAGGGCGCGCCAAGCCCGACGTGGTCTTCCGCAAGGGCAGCGGTGCCTATCCCCCCGATGAGCCGGCGGTGGTGGCGGGCGTGTGCCTTGACTGCCACAAGAGCGGCGCGCGCAGCCACTGGAGCGGCAGCCAGCACCA
>Ga0209415_10002456_pt1 | contig 34738 bp, 29 predicted proteins | sample PeaSoiSIISIP2007_FD_187696 | JGI IMG/M metagenome (GOLD analysis project Ga0209415, IMG submission 187696) | Peat soil microbial communities from Weissenstadt, Germany - SII-SIP-2007 (SPAdes) (version 2) | ecosystem: Environmental > Terrestrial > Soil > Wetlands > Peat | place: Germany... | reverse complement strand
TGGAGTTCCGCCGGGGACATCTCGACGAAGCCCGTAAATGGTACGAGCAGGCTGTGAAGCTGGATTCGCAAAGCTTTGTGGCCAATTACTATTTCGCCGCGATCGCCATCAACGGCGGGCCGCTCAATGTCGCAACCAAGTTGCAGGTCGTCAATAGTCTCCGAACTGCCATCAAGCTCAATCCTTCTTTCGCCCCAGCCTACGATCAGCTAGCCGTGTTTTTCGCCATGCAGCGCGAGAATCTGGAGGAAGCTCACACCCTCGCTCTTAACGCGGTGCAGTTGGATCCGGGCAATCTTCGCTATCGCTTGAACACAGCCAATATACTGCTCGAAATGGAGCGCGGCCCAGATGCAATCACCGTACTGCAGAACGCCATGAGCCTGGCTAAGACTCCCGCGGAGGTCGCCTCGGTTCAGAATCTGATGGAGGAAGCCCGGCAGTATCAGGCCGCGCGCGAGCAGAGCGAGCAAGAACGTCAACCCGGTCACGGGATTCAACCTACAGTTCCACAGGGGGAATCCGCGCCCCAAGCGCCACCCTCATCCGAGCAGAACGAACCCTCTGGGACGAACCCCAGCAGACCCGAACCGAGCCAGCCCGACACAGCCAAGGCGGGCAACGGCTGTGACTTGAAGCCAGCAACCGCCTCATATGGACCACTCGAGCTCCTGACGGAAACCAAGGGCGTGGACTTTGGTCCGTATCTGCAACGCGTGGTGCACGATGTCCGCAACAACTGGTACAACCTGATTCCTCAACAAGCGCGAGCACCGCTGATGAAGAAAGGCAAAGTTAGCATCGAATTTGCGATTCTCAAGAATGGCACAGTCTCTGGAATGAAGTTAACCTCGACCTCGGGCGACGTAGCACTCGACCGGGGCGCGTGGGGTAGCATCGCTACATCGAGTCCGTTCCAGCCTTTACCCAGCGCATTCTCGGGCGAGTATCTAGGGGTGCGATTCACGTACTTCTATAACCCCACTGCAGCCGACCTCGGGGATCAGACGACCGCTCGCGGTAAAAAGGCCGCCTTTGGCGACAAAAGGGGTAACGGCGACAACAGCACTCTTCTGCTGCCTTGTGTCACAACTGCAATCCGCATGGTCGGAGAGGTCGGTGTCGCGATGGTTCCTACTGCTCCGCAGGTGGCTAGCGGCGAAAAGCAGCAATTCGTGGCTCTGTTGACGGGCGAGACGAACTCCTGGATATACTGGACCGTCAGTGGCGCCGGTTGCTCCGGTTCGGCTTGCGGTAGCATTTCCCAAGAGGGACTCTACACCGCTCCCTCCGTTATCCCAAATCCTGCCTCCGTCCTCGTGACAGCGACCTTAGCGACTGAAACCGGCGAGACAGCTTCGACCACAGTGACGATCGTGCCGCCGACCGGTTCGCGCTAGATGGAAGTGCGCGCGAGGACGTAAACCCAGTCGTCGCTTTTCGGAATGACATGAAGAGCAGGGAGCGCCAATCAGGACGCCTTGCCAAACACCAGAGCCTGGCGCATGCCTCCAAAATGAATCTCCAGCAGAGTTCGTGATCCGTCGGCGTTTCTTCTGTACACATATGCATCACGCGGGTACTTAGTCTCGCGTTTCACCCATCTTCCGTCGGCGCTTGCGACCACGGAACTGTTGTGCACAAGCTTCACGCTGGCATCCCCAATGTAAGACTCCCACGTGATGGTGTAATCTCCCTGGGGCGTCTGCGAACCGTTGAGCGTGAGCGAAGACAGCAACGTGAAGTTGCGCGATCCCTTTTCGAAAGGTCGCGGCTTGAAACCGCTGGACACCAGAGTTTCTTGCGTCGCTTGGGCTCGCCCTTCATCAGCGTAAGGGCCGACCAGCACATGGTAGGAATTCGTCCAGAGAAAACCTTTCTGAACCCCGGTTACGGGAAGCCCGAGTTGCGTCAGCCTGTCGGTTTCATCTTGGGCCTGCAACGGATTCTTGAATTTGCCCACTTCGAAATACAGCTCCCGAGTTAAGTCCGCGTTGGCCGCATCAGAACCTTCACTGTGAACACCGGGCTGGTTCGCGGTTTCGAGCTTTGCAGGTTCTAGCTTTGCGACCACGACCGGCTTACCAGCACTGGGGCTGGCGCTCGGCGCGAGGGCAGTCGTCGGCGAAGAAATGGCAGGAGCCGTTAACCCAATCGGCGGAGCCGCAGCCGTGGCAGGTTTGGGGGCAGGGTCGAGAGCTGCGGTTGTCGCAACCGGAGCTGGCCTCGCCGGTTCGACCTTCACCGGCTGAGGCGCAACTGGGTTTGCCACGGGCTGCGATGCGACTTTCTCGGGTTTGGGCTGAGCCTTCTGGGGCTGCGGAACCGGAATCGCCGCCGCTGGCGGCACTACTTTTTGGGGTGCAGGCAAAAACGTCTCCGCGCTTGGCGCTGCTGACGGAGCCGCGGCCAATACGGTTGGCACAGCCGATGACGCCGTCAACGTCTCCGCCTGAGGCTTCGACGCAAATCGCTCTCCCAGGCGGATGAGCGACTCTCCAATCTCTCGCCGATAGCTTTGAAATAAGACTCCCGCAACCACGACCACTGAGACCAGAAGCCCGGTAGCCAAACCTCGCGAAAATCCGCTCGAAGGCTTTGCCAGTTTCAACTCGGTCGCAACCACCTCAAGCGGGCCAGAAACAACCGACACAGCCTTTATCTCGGGTCGGCTCTCGCTAAGGGTGGGGAATACGCGTGGCGCCAGGCTCGCAGCAGCGGCCTTCTGCCCAGTCCCCAGCGGCGGGATCGCCTGGCTCATCCAATCGCGAATCTTTTCGCGAGCCTCCACGGGCAGCGCCGTAAAGCGCAAGCCTCCCTTTTGCGTTTCATCCATCCACGCCAGTGCGCCAGCGGCTTCGATTCGATGGTTGTTGTCTAGAAACCAAAAACGGATCGTCCCGTTTCGCTCCACCGGATCGAAAGAGTGAAAACAAAGTCCACTATCTGAGACATTCAGCACGATTCCGCCGTTGTTCGGCTCGATGTTGATGAATGCGTTCCCTATCGTCGTTCGCGGTGTTTGGCGGCGTTCCAAGTCCCTCATGGCTGCACCACTGAGTAGAGATAATTTATTGGATTATTCGTAATGCGCAGCAATCGAGTCCGTTCAATCAGCGGCGAACTGACCTGCAGCAGGTGACCGCACATCGGAAAACTTCGCTTCTGACTTTTTTCGGTTTCCGATAGAGCGGTAATATACACCGGACCGCTTCTTCACACAATACTCTTGCACACTTTTCAGTGCAGCGTGTTCCCAACCGAGACCACCTTCTGTAGTCCAAAGACTCCGTCTAAGCAAGCGCTTTCCTAAGCGGCTCCCAATATCTCGGCTTCCATCCCGTGTTGAGGTTGTCGAATTCGCCCTCCGGAAAACCCGTGTGATCCAGAACCAGCTGGGTTTCGGAATTCTGCGGTTTCAGTGCAAACCTGACGATCGAATAGACGCCGGCATCCCAATGCGTAGGGCGCCACGCCTGCACGATTCGAGCATTAGGAATAAGTTCGACATTCCGCCCAACAATCAATCCCCCGAACGTGGAAAAAGCCCCGCCAGCTTTGGGATCGATCTCGGCCGCCAGCCCCGTCATCGCGGCGAACTGCTTCCCATCAAGCAGCGCCTCATAAATGCGCTGAGGCGTCGCCTTGAAGCTGACCTCCTGGTGGAGAGAAGTGCGCGTCCCGTTGTCTGGGTTGATTGGCACATCCTTTTTCGGCGGCTGCTGCCCTTGTCCCCAAACCCTGGATCCCGCAGCCAGACTGCCAAACCCCATGGCAACACTTGCGATCACTTGCCGGCGCGACCTCGCCTTGGCCAGCGTGCTCAAATTCTCTCTCTCGCACATCATCGTTTATCCTCCCGGATTCCTGACACTTAACGTCCCTGCATGAAAACACGGTCCGCAGCGATCTTCAAGATAATATTCTCTTGGGTCGCACGCGCCACCGAGGCATACTGAAGCCCGCCAGAAAACACGTTCGGCTAGGAGGCCCATGGCAAACACATTTGGCACAGACATTCTGATTCAAGCGAAAGACCCGATGAAGGCCGCGAACTTCTACGTCAAGGAACTCGGCTTCAAGATCACGGACAAGTCACCAAACATGATCAGTCTCCACGGGGACAACATCAATTTCTTCATCGAGCGAGGCCCTGCCCTAGGGCCGGTTTTCGAGGTCACCGTCAAAAGTGTCAAAAAAGCGCGAGCGAGTCTGACCAAGAAGGGCTGCAAGGTAGTGAAAGACGAGCCGGATTTCCCTCGCTGCTACATCAGAGATCCAAATGGCCTGATCTACAATCTCACCGAGTAACGGGCGCGGTAGCGCCGCCCAGCACAGGCACGAAAAGACTTCCATGCCCGATAGGTTGTAATCTTGTTTTCGCATGGACAACAAAGCCATCGCTGGCATTCTCTTCGAAACCGCCGCCCTGCTCGAAATCGACGGCCAGGATTCCTTTCGCATCCGCTCCTACCGCAACGCCGCCGAGGCCATCGAAGCCTTCCCGCAGCAAATCGCAGACCTGATCGCCGAGCCCAAGAAAGTTCTGGCCATCCCCGGCATCGGCAAAGGAATGCTGCAAAACCTGCAGGAGATGTTCAAAGACGGCAAGCTCTCACTGCACGCCGAACTACTCAAGAAATATCACCCGTCGATGCTCGACCTGCTCAAGATTCAAGGCCTCGGTCCCAAGACCATCGCCCTGATCTGGAGCGCCTATCAAGTCTGCGATCCCGAGGGCGTAGAGAGATTAGCGCAGGAAGGCAAAATTCGCATCCTGCCCCGCATGGGCGAAAAGCATGAGCAGAAGCTGCTAAAAGCAATTCAGGATTATCGCCGCATCGCCGGACGCTTTCTCCTCGACACAGCAGAAGCGCAAGCCGATAAAATCATCGAGCATCTGCGCAATTATTCCGGCGGGGACAAAACCAGTATTGACAAAATCACGCCAGCCGGCTCCCTCCGCCGAGGCCGTGAAACCGTCGGCGACCTCGACATCCTGGTAACCGGCAAAGCGTGTTGCGACGATGAAGAGCGGCAAAAGCTGATAGACCATATCATCAAGCTGCCCGGCCTGATGGACATCATCGCCCGCGGCGAAAACAAAGTCAGCTTCCGTATGCGCGGCGGAATGCAGGTGGATGTCCGCCTGCTCTCGCCCGATTCCTTCGGCGCAGCCCTGCAGTACTTCACCGGCAGCAAGGCCCACAACGTGGCCCTGCGCCAGCGTGCGTTAAAGATGGGCTACACTTTAAGCGAATACAGCCTGGCTCAGTTAGACAACGAAAAAGTCGTTGCCGCAAAAACCGAAGAAGAGATTTACGCCAAGCTGAACCTGGATTACATCCCGCCCGAACTGCGCGAAAACCTCGGCGAAATCGACGCTGCCGAAAAACACACCTTGCCTGCGCTCATCTCGCAAGCCGACTTGCTCGGGGATGTCCACATGCACACCGTCGAAACCGACGGCCGCAACACCATCGAAGAAATGGCCGAGGCCGCCCGCACTCACGGGTATCAATACATGGCCATCACCGACCATTCCAAGAACCTTGCCTTCGCCAACGGACTCGACGACCAGCGCGCCGTCGAACACATCAAACGCATTCGCGCCGCAAATAATAAACTCGACGGCATCCGAATCTTCGCCGGAATCGAAGTCGATATCCTCGCCGACGGCACCCTCGACCTCTCCGATTCCGTGCTCGAACAGATGGATCTGGTCATCGCCAGCGTCCACTCCCACTTCAACCAAAGTCCCACCGAGATGACCAACCGCCTGCTCAAGGCCGTGGAAAATCCCAACACCTCGTTCCTCGGCCATCCGACCGGCCGCTTGCTGCTCCGTCGCGACGCCTACCAGTTCGACGTCGACGCAGTCTTGAAAGCCGCAGCTCAACGTAAAGTCGCGATGGAGTTAAATGCCTACCCCGACCGCCTCGACCTCTGCGACCGCCATCTTCGTTTAGCCAAACAATACGGCGTAAAGATCGTGATCAATACCGATTCCCATCACACCTCGCACCTCGACAAAATCCGCTACGGCATCCTGCAAGCCCGCCGCGCCTGGCTAACCAAAGACGATGTCCTCAACACCCTCCCAGCCCAAAAATTCAGCAAAGCCATGAAGAAAATGTAGGCGCAGGCGTCATCGCCCGTGCCCTTCAACGCAGAACCATCTCCGGCACCCCGGTCTCAAGCAACTTGGCAAACTGCTCCGCCGGCACCGGCCGGCTGAAATAGTATCCTTGCGCCTCGTCACACTCGCGCGCCTGAAGAAACGCCAGTTCTTCCCGCGTCTCCACGCCCTCGGCCACAACCCTCAGCTTAAGGCTTCGCCCCATGCTGATCACCGCCGTCACAATCGTAGTCTCATCGGGTGCGGTCGTTATCTGCCGCACGAACGACTGGTCGATCTTCAGTGCATCGATGGGGAACTTTCGCAGATAGCTCAAGCTCGAGTACCCCGTGCCGAAGTCATCGACCGCCACCTGCACTCCCCTCGCTCGCAGTACGTTGAGAATGCCCTGCGTGTCCTCGACATGCTTCATAAGAACGCTTTCCGTCAACTCCAGCTCCAGCGATCTCGGATCCAGACCCGTATCGTCGAGGATGGCAAATACACCCTCCAGAAAGTTTGCCTCCCGGAACTGGATAGCAGAAATGTTCACCGCAATCGACGCCATCGGCAACCCTGCATGGATCCACGCCTGTGCTTGCCGGCAAGCTTCCCGCAGCACCCATGTGCCGATCGGCAGAATCAGGCCACAATCTTCCGCCACCGGAATAAACTGTCCCGGAGGCACCGGCCCGCGCGTAGGATGCGTCCAGCGCAGCAGCGCTTCCGCTCCGGTAATCTCGCCCGTCTTTAAATTAACCTTAGGCTGGTAATGCAGCGCGAATTCCCGCCGCTCCAAACCGCGCCGTAAACTCTCCTCGATGGATTGCCGCTCCACCGCTCGCACGTTCATCGCGGGCTCGAAGAACTGATAGCTCTGGCGCCCATTTTCCTTGGCCTGATACATCGCCGTGTCGGCGTTCTTGATAAGGGTTTCCGCATCTATCCCATCATCCGGACAAACGCTTACCCCAATGCTCGTCGTAACGTGCAAATCATGCTGGTCGACCGCATGGGCTTCGGCCACCGCCTGCAACATTCTTCTCGCCGCTAGCGCGGCATCTTCCGGATGGTCCACTTCGGACAACAACACCACAAATTCATCGCCTCCCTGTCGGCTGACCGTATCCGACGCGCGCACGCAACCCACCAGCCGTTGCGCAATCGATTGCAAGAGCTTGTCGCCGGTCGGATGCCCCAGCGAGTCGTTGATGTGCTTGAAACCATCCAGATCGAGGAATAGCACCGCAACCTTCTTCTCATGACGCGGCGCCAATGCGATGGCGTAGTCCACCCGGTCGTTCAGCAGCAGGCGATTGGGCAAGCCAGTAAGAAAGTCGTGCTGGGCCGAATGGGCCAACTGCAGCGCCATCGCCCGCGCCGCGCTCACATCGCGAAAAACGATGACCGCTCCAGTCACCTTCCCTTCCCGGTCGTGAATCGGCCCGATCGAGTCTTCGATCGGAATTTCCAGCCCATCACGCCGAACAAGGATACAGTTCAACGGAAGATGCACGGTTTCGTTCCGCTCCACCGCCATCTCCATGGGATTCGGGATGGTTTTGCGGCTGGCCCCGTCCAATATTCGTAAAACGTCAGCCAGAGGCCGGTTTGCCGCTTCCTCCCGCGGCCACCCCGTCATTTTTTCCGCCACCAGGTTCAGGAAGGTAATGTTTCCCGCCAGGTCCGTGCAGGCCACCGCTTCCCCAATGCAGTTAAGCGTCACCTGGGCGCGTTCCTTCTCGACGAACAACGCCTCTTCCATCAGCTTGCGCTCGACCGCATAGCGCAGCGACCGCAACAGCCCGCGGGTTTCGATTTCGCCTTTGATGAGATAATCCTGCGCGCCCTCTTGCAAGGCTTGCGTGGCCATCAATTCGTCGTCCAGGCCAGTCAGCACCACCAACGGGATGCGGGGCGCAGCAGCATGAGCCCGCCGTACCGCCCCCACTCCTCGCGCATCCGGCAACCCCAGATCAAGTAGGATGATGTCAACCGCGTGTTTCGCCAGATGCTTCTCGGCATCACTCATCCGCTCCACATGTGTCAGTTGGGTGTCGCGCACGCCTTCCTCGTCCAACATCTCTCGCAAGAGACGAACGTCTCCCGGGTTGTCTTCGACCAGCAGCAAAACCCTAATCGATTTCAGGCTCATCCCTGTCGCCTCTGCCATAAAAACCTAATTTTGCTCAGCTAAACATCGGCTCGTCATCAACGACCAGAACGGTCTGCCCCGCAACACTCCATCCCGTTGGGTCGCCAAGGATCATATCGGCAGAAAACCAGCAATACTTAATTCTCCTTGTCAGTCGCCTCGGCGCCCGGGCTGGCCGGTGGCCCGGGCCTTAGCCAATAAAACTAGGTTTGGGGTGCCCCGTTCCTTCGCGTTCGTTGCGAAGGGGCGGGTGCTGGCATCACCCCGCTGCCCGCCCGCGCAAACCGTACCAGCGGGGATGGCCACAGATTTTCCTCCGCAAAGCGATTACAATTCAAACCGGCCTATGACTGAGAGCACCCCTTCTCCGACACCCCCCGAGAACCCCGGTACTCCGTTTGACATCGGCGAGGAATTCGGCAATGCCAAGAAAAATTTGCCCCCGCTGAAGATCGTTCTCATCGGCGTAGCCGTCATCGCAGTCATCGCTCTGATCGCCAGCCTGACGCAGCGCCCGCACTCCGCAACCACCGGCTCGATCGACGACGTGGTCTCGGTGGAAATTCCTGATCAACACTCGATCATGGTCGCCATCAACGTCTCTTTCCAGAACAACGGCACCAAGCCCTACTGGATTCACACCATCAACGCCGACCTCGACACCACCACCGGCAGCTTCACCGACGACGCCGCGTCCCCCGCCGACTTCGACCGCTACTTCCAGGCCTTCCCCACCCTGAAACAACATGCCCTCGCCCCGCTAGAGCGCGAAGCCAAAATCAATCCCGGCGGCCACATTCAAGGGACCATCATCGTAGCCTTCCCCGTGACTCCAGAAGCATTCGCCAACCGCAAGTCGCTGAAGGTGACAATCCAACCCTACGACCAACCGGTTCCCTTAGTCCTAACCAAGTAAATCCCCGCCCTGTAGAGACGTAGCTCCGCTACCTCTAGCGCAGTCTACAACTTAGATCGTATATTAGCTAATAGCTATTGACGAGAATGTTCCACGTGGAACACAACGCCCTCACTGATGCTTGCGAAGGATCTTTCGCCGCTGCGCCAAGTGGTTGCTGGCGTTGGGGTTGAGGTCGTCATACTTTAAGCAGCTGATCGAGCCATCGACTTCCAGCACCGCCAGGGCAACGTCGTGAGAGCTTGCGATCCCATGCTCGCGGAACGCGCGCTGCAACTCATCCATGCTGACATGCTCTTTCGCCATGTGTGCGCTGATGACTTCGCCATCGTGCACCAGCAGGCTGGGTTGGCCCTGAACAAATTTTCGGAAGCGTCGGTTCGCGCCAGAGACTTCGGCGACAAAATAATTCATCACCAGCAGAGTGACCGCGGCGACCACGCCGCCGGCGAGCGACGTGTCCGGTCCAGTCATGGCGTTCTGCACTGCGTTGCTGAGGAGCAGCAGGAGGGTGAGATCGAAGGGCGTCATCTGGCCCACCTCGCGTTTGCCGCTTAGTCGCACGCCGGCCAGGACGACAGCGTAGATCACTGCCGTGCGCACAAAGATTGCGAGAAGAACGTGTACGCCTGGAAACATCGCCAGCTACTGGCCCGTAGTCGTCGTCACTGGCACGGGCGCGCCCTTGGGCGTGCTCAAGTATCCCACTGCCTGTTTCTTATCCACGGACCAGATCACCATCTCGTAGAGCAGGTGGTCGCGTCCGGTGTAGAACTGGATGGGCTCGGCGATGTTCTTGTCTCTCTTTTCGATGGTCTTGTCATCGGCGGTGACGTTGACCGTGAACTTGCCTTTCTTGACGTCAGTCTTCTTCAACTGCAAGCTGACTGTCGAAACCGGCTGCGGCGAGGCGCCTTTGATCAGCGTGAACTCGTAGTAGTTGCGATCACCTTTGTGCTTCAGCACTTCGAGATCGCCGCGGGTGGTCGCGATCAGACCGCTCTGCACGCCCAGGTCGCCAACGGCGCTTTGCAGCTTGGCTTCGGCGGCGGCGAGTTCAGCTTTAGTCGAGGCCACGTCGGTCTTGACACCGCCGACATCGGTTTTCACGTTGGCGACTTCGCCGTTCACCTGGCTGATCTGTTGTTTCTGCTGCTCGGCGAGTTGTTGTTGCGAGGCGCGTTGCGCGGCTTGCTCGCGCTGTAATTCGGCGGAGCGGGCGGCAAGTTCTTTCTTGGTCATGCCCAGCTGCGTGGCCAGGGTTTCGGAATCAGCTTCGGCAGACTGCATGCGCTTGGTGAGGTCGGCGATCTGGCCGTTGCTGGTGGTTTGATCCTTGCCCAGTTGGTCGATGCGTTCGCGCAGATTAAACAGAAAATACAGTGAGCCCGCGACATAGAGGACTGCCAGCAATAACATTATCCATTTAGCCGCGGTGCCTTCAGACGCAGTGTGGACCTCGGCAAGGTGTTCGCCTTCGTCAGCCATAAGTTGTCTCCGCTCATGATGATTGGGTGTTGGTCTTATTGTTGTGCAGGGGCGGCGAAAGTGTCAATCGCTATGAGGGTGCGGGGGGTGGGCAGGATGATGCGTTCGAAATGTCTTTCGCCCCGCTGGGGCTGGTCTCGCACATACCTTTACCCACGGCTTGCGCCGTGGGCTGCATTCTTGCGCCGCTCCGCGGCTTGCGGGAGGTCCTTTGAATGCGCCAGGGTGTCGTCTAGGCATATGCTAGACTATTGCTAGGAGATAGCAATGGCTACGCTTTATGTGGAGAACGTGCCGGATGAGTTGTATGAGGCGCTGCGGGAGCGGGCTCGGCTGGGACGCAAGTCGATCACGGCGGAAGTGCTTTCGTTGCTGGCGGAAAATGTGGTTACGGCGGCGGAACGGAAGGCTCGACAGCAGTTTCTGAGGCAGGCACAGCGGCTGCGTTCACAGCGGACGCGTTCGGCTGCCGGCTTTCCTGCCAGTGAAGAGATGCAGCGCGAGGATCGTGGACGGTGACGACCTATGTCATCGATGCCAGCGTGGCGGCTAAGTGGGTTCTTCCTTCGCGTGGCGAAACGCTTACGCAGGAAGCGCTGGAAATGCTGAAACGCTATGCTGCTGGCGAGCTGCGCTTTGTGGTGCCGGATTTGTTCTGGGCCGAATTGGGGAATATCTTGTGGAAGGCGGTGCGCCAGAAAAGGCTTACGGTAGCTTCGGCTGAGAGCGCCCTTCTGGCCATGCGGGATCGCGGCTTTCCGACCGTTTCTTCTCATACATTGCTGGCGGGTGCCGTTGTGATCGCAATGGCCTTCGATCGGGCGGTGTATGACGCGCTTTATGTCGCGCTGGCGCTCGATTCGAAATCGCAACTGGTGACTGCGGACGCGCGCCTGGCGAATGCGCTAGCTGCACATCTTCCGGTGAAGTGGCTGGGATCTCTCGGCGGCTAAGGCGTTTGCTGAAAAGCACCCGCTCCCAAGCTCAATGTAGGCATTACAGGGGTCCTTCGACTGCGTAGCTGATTCGCTTTGCGAATCAATTACTCCGCTCCGGATGACATTACTACCAAGGGAACCATTCGATCGCTTCTCTTAACGAATTGTGAGCTGACACGTCTGTCAAGCGGGGGTGTTTTGTGATTCATGGTTTGAGAGCGCGTGATTCGGTGCTGCTGGCAACGGTTTCTGTGATGTGTTTCGCAGTTGGCTTGGCGGTTGCCGAGGACGTTAAGACTTCGGATGGATGGGTTTCGACCAGTCCTGCGGCCATCGGGCTTTCCGCTGGCAAGCTGGTTGAGATGGAAAGCGCGATTCGGGGGGAACAGTTCAAGAAGATTACCAGTGTGGTGATTGCGCGTCGCGGGAAATTGGCTTACGAGGGCTACTTCGGTGGCACCGATGCAAGCACGCTGATGGAGACACGCTCGGCGACGAAATCGATCACGAGCATGCTGGTTGGAATCGCGATCGATCAAAAGTCGCTGGCGGGCGTGAATACTCCGATCCTGCCGTTCTTTCGCGATAAACAGCCGTTGCAGAACCCCGATGCGCGCAAGGAAAAGATTACCGCGGAAGATTTTCTTACCATGAGTTCGCTGCTGGAGTGTGATGACTGGAACGATTTTTCCCGCGGCAATGAGGAGCGGATGTACTTGATTGAAGACTGGGCCAAGTTCGCCCTCGATTTGCCGATCAAGGGATTTGCGCCCTGGGTGACGAAACCGAAGGATTCTCCGTACGGGCGCAGTTTCAGTTATTGCACTGCGGGGGCTTTTCTGCTGGGGCAGGTGGTGGAGCGTTCGGTGAAAATGCCGGTGCAGGAGTTTGCTCAAAAGAATCTGTTCGATCCGCTCGGGATCGAGAAAGCGGATTGGAAGTTCTCGCCTTTGGGCGAGGCGCAGACTGGGGGCGGACTGGGATTGCGCAGCCGTGACCTGTTGAAGCTGGGGCAGTTGTACGCGAATGGCGGCGTCTGGAATGGCAAGCGAGTTGTGTCTGAAAGTTGGGTGAAGGTTTCGACCGAGCCCCATGTCCGCATTGACGATCAGACGTTGTACGGCTATTTGTGGTGGCTGAAGAGCTTCAAGGCGGGAGAGCAGGCGCATCCGGCTTACTTCATGTCAGGCAACGGCGGAAATAAGGTTGTGGTGTTGCCGGATCTGGATATGGTGGTCGTCATCACCAGCACGAACTACAACAGCAAGGGAATGCACGAGCAGACGGAGAAATTGTTGACGGATTACGTGCTGGCGGCGGTGGAGCGGTAGAGTGGGTTGTCGTTTGAAATGCCGCGGTAAAATGAGCTCATGTTCTATCCCCGGATTTTGTATTTCCGGATTTAGGATTTAAGTCGTTCCGGATTTAAGTCAAAAGCCCCGCCCTCTCGCACAGAACGCGAGAAGGACGGGGCACCCGCTTTTGTGTGACAGGGAACGTTTCTTTCGGCCCGCTGGGCTGGTTCGTTTCCTGCTTTCTCCCACGGCTTGCGCCGTGACGGGCGGGGACGCCCGTCCTCCATCCATCTATCGGTTCATTTAGCTGGCGGCGCGGCGGGTTTCGGCTTCTTTTTGCGAGACGTAGCGGAGCAGGATGTCGCGCAGGGATACCAGGCCTTTTAGTTGCTTGCCGTCTGTGATCGGCAGGTGGCGGAAGCCGAACTCGCGCATCAGGAACAGGCAGTTCTCGATGGTTTCGTCCACGTTGATCAATTTTGGGTTGGCGGTCATGACCTCGGAAACTTTGGTGGTCCCGGGCATGCGTCCGGCGGCGACTACGCGGTTCATTACGTCGCGCTCGGAGAAGATGCCCACAATCTCTCCGTTGCGCAGCACCGGCAGAGCGCCGATGCTGTGTTCCATCATGAAACGGGCGGCTTCGAGCACGGTGCTGTCGGCGTCGGTGGAATAGACTCGTCGGTCCTTCACGATATCGTAAACCTGCCCCATATATGACTCCTTCGGAGCGGCTTCTGGTTGGTCGCTTTTTGAGGCCTACCAGCCGCGAGATGGACCACTTTATCACGGAGTGGGGGGTGGGGGAAAAGCGGCGCGGTGTTCTCCCGCCCCGCTGGGGCTTGCCGAAGTTTCCGCTTTTCCCACGGCTTTGGGCCGTGGGCTGCATTCCTGCGCCGCTTTGCGGCTGCTGCGGGCGACCCCTTGCCTGGTGGCCGGGACGAGGCGTCCGGGGCCAGGTGGGTATGGTCGGGCAAGGCTTAGTGGTGCTAAGTTTGGTGGCTTCTGCTATCTTCTTGGGTTCGCGTTGGTCAACCTAGTTTGTCCCTTCACGAGGAGTGTTGATGCCTGAATCGGTGCGGCCTGAGCCTTCCCGCGTTTACCGCTGGATGGTCTTGATCTTTCTCAGTTTGGCGATGTTCGGAAGTTACTACGCCTACGACGCGCTGAGTCCCCTGGCGGACGTATTAAAACAGCAGCTCGGTTTTTCTGACCTTAATATTGGTTTCCTGCAAGCGATTTACAGCTTTCCCAACATATTTACCGTGGTAATTGGCGGACTGCTCATCGATCGGATTGGCTTGCGAAGGTCGCTGATGATTTTCGGTGTCCTTTGTGTGGTTGGTCCGGCGATTACGGCGGCGACCGGGCACCTCTGGATGATGGCTACGGGACGACTGATCTTTGGCATGGGAGCAGAATCGTTGAATGTGGCCGTAACCGCGGCGCTGGCAAGGTGGTTCAGAGGCAAAGAGCTGAGCTTCGCCTTCGGCCTTAACCTGACCATCTGCCGGCTGGGCACGTTTGCCGCGCTGAATTCTCCCACGTGGGCACGCGCGGCCTATGCCAACTGGCGCTGGCCCTTTCTGATCGCGCTCGGTGTCTCTACCTTGTGTGTGATCGGAGTGGTTATTTACTGGATCATGGAGGTGCATGCGGAGGAGGTTTACAGCCTGGGCGCGGTGTCAACCGACAAAGTCGTGTTCGCCGACTTGTTCAAGTTTGGAGTGAGCTATTGGTTCATTGTGGCGCTGTGCGTTACTTTCTACTCGGCCATCTTCCCGTTCCAGACTTTTGCGGTGAAGTTCTTCATGGAGGCACACCATACGTCGCGAGAGTTTGGCGGATTCCTGTCCAGTCTGCTAACTGTATTTGCTATGGTGGCGACGCCACTGTTTGGGCTTCTGGTCGACCGGGTGGGCAAGCGGGCTCTCATGATGATGTTTGGTTCCCTGTTGCTGATTCCGGTTTATCTGATGATGGCCTATACGCATGTGAACCTGTATGTGCCGATGGCCATGATGGGAGTGGCGTTCTCGCTGATTCCAGCGGTGATGTGGCCTTCGGTGGCGTATATCGTTGACCAGTCGAAACTTGGAACGGCGTATGGGTTGATGACGATGATCCAGAATATTGGGCTGTTCGGGTTCAACTTGCTGATCGGCTGGACCAATAAAATCGGCAATGCCAGCGCGGAGAATCCGGGCGGGTACCATTTGGGCATGTGGATTTTCTCTATTTTGGGCTTTCTGGGGGTGTTTTTTGCCTTTTTGTTGCATGAACGGGAAACCGGGCCTCATGGGCACGGGTTAGAGACTATAACGACGAAGTCGGCTTAGGGCGGGGTACCGTGGTTCTTTGGGTCGTTTCCCGCAAGTGCCGAATCTATAAGGACAAGCAATGAGGCGATGTTATACGGGGAAGGGATGACTGGGATCGGTGACTAAGGTTACGGGCATCAGGGTACCCGCCGAAGGGTCTGAGTAAGTACCTGCAAGCAGTACAACGAAAAGACATTTACGCCGCATCTGACAGAGTGCGGCCGGAAAAGACGACTTGACGGACGCGAAAAAACAGCGGGACAACAAGCTTTCTGAAGCCGAGGCAATCGAACGGGCAAAGCAGGGGGATGGAGAAGCCTTCGAGGCGCTCTACAACCTGCACAAACGCCGCGTCTATTCGTTATGCCTGCGCATGACCGCCAATACGGCGGCAGCGGAGGATTTAACGCAGGAAGCGTTTCTGCAGTTGTTCCGAAAGATTGGTACGTTTCGCGGCGAGTCGGCATTTTCGACGTGGTTGCATCGGATGGCGGTGAATGTCGTCCTGATGCAGTTGCGCAAGAAGGGTCTTCCCGTGGTTCCGCTCGAGGAGACCATGGAGACGGAAGAAGAAGGACCGAGGAAAGAGCCGGGCGCGGAAGACTTGAGTTTGGCCGGGTCCATTGACCGGATGCAATTGCAGCAGTCGATCGGCGCGCTGCCTCCGGGATACCGGATGATTTTTTTGCTGCATGACGTTGAGGGTTACGAGCACAATGAGATTGCCGAGATGGTGGGATGTTCAATCGGCAATAGCAAGTCACAATTGCACAAAGCGCGGATGAAGTTACGAGAGTTTCTCAAAACGAGCAGAGCTGAAAAAGCCACGAAGCCGTGAGAAGCTACGATACAAGAGGGGCATTGGGAGAGTCGTATGACCTGTGAAGAGTTTGAGCGGGTCCTGCCAGAGCTTGGGAGCGGCAGCAGTATTGAGCAGGAAGCACACCTGAGATTGTGCCCGGCGTGTTCGGAACTAGTCGCGGATCTGAACGCGATTGCACAACAGGCGCGGTACTTGAAAGCGTCCGAGGAACCAAGCCCGTGGGTATGGAATTCTATTGAAATTGCATTGCGGCAAGAGGGCTTGATCCGCCAGGAGACGAAGCCGTCGCGAGTTCCGGTTCCATTGCTGGGCTGGAAGTTGCGCTGGCTGGTACCGCTGGCAGCGGCGTTTCTGATTGCGTTCGGAGTACTGATGTTCCAACGTGGAACGGGACAGCCGCGATTGGCGGAACAGCCAACTCCGGCGGGCGGAGTTGTAACCGCGGGACTGCAACCGATGGCCAGCGACGATCAGCAACTGCTGAATACGGTGGCGGCACGGATGCCGTCGATGCGGGCGGCGTATGAAGCGAACCTGCGATCGGTGAATGCGTATATCCGGGATGCGGAGGAGTCGGCGCATAGCGATCCGAACGACGAAGTCGCGCAGCAGTATTTGAGGAATGCGTACGAGCAAAAGGCCATGGTCTATGAGATGGCTATGGACCGGTCTCTGCCGTAGTAGAATAGCCGTCTATGGGGGCCAGCGGGGCGCGTCCGCCGGCATTGGGGAGATGTGATTATGTACCGCAAGCAGAAGTCCGCAACCTTAGCCGTTGTAATGGTCTTCCTGGTCGCCGCTCTTGCCACCGGCGAAACAACCCGCACGGAAATGCATTTCAAAGTTGGCCACCGGGCCAGCATTTCGATCGTCAATGCGTACGGGCCGATTTCGGTCAAGCCTGGTCCGGGGAAGCGGGTGATGGTTACCGCAATTCTGTACTCCAGCAAAGTGGAAATTGACCAGAACAAGCGGAGAAATCGGGTTACGGTTTTCTCCCATCTTCTGGATGGCGCAGATGAGGAAAGCGGACGCGTGGATTATGAAGTCCAGGTGCCGGCGGATGCGAGCGTGACTCTGCATTCGACGACCGGTCCGTTGCATGTGGAAAAGATCCACGGCGACGTGATTCTGGAAGGCAGTACTGCTGCCGTGGACGTGCGTGATGTGAGCAACGGGCATGTTCACATAAAAACTCTGAACGGCGCCGTGACCCTCACGAACGTCAGCGATGGACACGTGGAAATCACTTCAGTCAGTGGCGACGTAGCCCTGAACGGGGTAAACGGTTCGCTGGTCCACGTGAATTCGAGCAGCGGCAAGATCCACTATGACGGGGACTTCGGTGACGCCGGGGATTACTCGTTGACCAGCCACACTGGCGACATTGAGGCGATCGCTCCCGCTTACGCCTCGATTGAAGTGGTCGCACGCTCGGTCCAAGGGCAAGTGGAGAATGACTTCCGTCTGCAACCCGAGCACACCTCTTTTGTGGCCCGGGCCGGGAGTGCCTTCGCAGGCACGATGGGCGAGGCCGCATCTTCGGTTAAGTTGCTTTCCTTCAGTGGTAAAATCCACCTTAAGAAGCGTTGAATCATCGGACTGGCCGGGTGCACAACCGTGGCAGTAAATCGCGATCCGCGACAACTGGAACGGGTTCGCGTCCCGCGGGCGGTGCGCCTGCTCGGCGCGAACCTCGAACCGTGTTTCTCGTAGGTTTTATGGGAGCTGGCAAGACTACCGTGGGTAGAGCCCTGAGCCGCCGGCTGGGTCTGCCGTTCGAAGACTTGGATGACCGGATTGCGCTTCGAGAAGGAAGGACCATCGAACAGATTTTTCGGGATTCCGGAGAGGCTGAATTCCGCAGAGCCGAGACTGCAGCGTTGTGCGAATTGCTGGGAGAACTCGGTTCCTCGTCCCGTGTAGTGGCTCTGGGTGGAGGCGCCTTCGTTCCGCGGGGGAACGCGGCACTGATCGAGAAAGCGAAGGTACATTCCGTATTCCTGGATGCGCCGATAGAAGAATTGTTGCGGCGATGCGAGGAAGAGCCGAAAAAGCGTCCGTTGCGGCAAGACCCAAAGCAATTTCGCGAATTGTATCAAAAGCGACGGCGGTCTTACACGAGAGCCGCCGTCCGCATTGAGACCAACGGAAAAGATGTGGAAACGATCGCGGTGGAGGTGGCATGCAGTCTAGGCCTGCAATAAGACGGTGGTCGTCGAACGCGATGGAGTTGAAGCTCAAGAGCATCCTTACGCTCATGGGGTTGTGTCTGCTGGTGGCGTTGGCCTCTGCAGCTTCTGATAAGGATGACAAGACGCCTGCTGCCCAGATGGTGGACTCGGGATCATTTGGCGTCTTTATTAGTGGGCACCGTGTAGCCACTGAGACTTTTTCCGTTCGTCAAAACAGCAATGGCAGCCTGGTGACCTCGGAGTTTAAGAGCGAGGCAGGAACCGACAAGGCACAACAATCTTCCGAGTGGGACATGACTCCGAGCGGCGTTTTGCAGAAATATGAATGGAAAGAGATCAGTCCGGGACAGTCGCAAGCCGTGGTCCTGCCCAACCAGGATTTTCTGATCGAGCGCTTCAAGAGCCATCCGACGGATAAAGAGCTGGAGCAGCCATTTTTGCTGCCCGCCTCGAGCAGCATACTCGACGATTATTCCTTCGTGCAGAGAGAGGTTCTGGCCTGGAAATACCTGGCCAGCAGTTGCAAGCAGGACAAGGGAGCGCTGCAGTGCCCGTTGAAGCAGGCTGTGCAGTTCGGGGCATTGAATCCGCATTCGCGTTCGTCCATGCCTGTGACTCTGGAGTTCGCCGGTAGAGAGAAGATCACACTCGGGGGCGTGGAACGCGAACTGAACCGTCTGGACTTGAAAGGCGAGTCGATCAACTGGGCGCTTTGGTTCGACGATCAATTTAAACTGCAACGAATTTTGATCCTGGGTGAGAACACGGAAGTAGTGCGAGACTAGGTCGTCATTGGCCCTGATTGACTCACGCACGGCGCGTGTATTGATGACAACGCTGTTTTTTGCGTTGGGACTCGGCTTCTTGTACATCGCCCGGCGCACGCTGATTGCCTTCCTGTTCGCAATTTTCTTCGCTTACCTGGTCGACCCGGCCGTATCCCGTTTGCAAAAGTGGACCCGCAGCCGGGGGCGCGCCATTGGCGTGATTTATCTGCTGTTCGTCATTCTGCTGGCAACGCTCTTCTTCTTCGTCGGTCCGCGAACGGCGCGAGAGGCGCGACGGCTGGGCGAGTCCTGGCCGGCTCTGACGGATCGAGTCAGCTCCGGCGATCTGGCCCAGGATATTGGGCGAGAACGCGGATGGAGTGGTGAGACAACCCAACTGTTGCAGAAGGTTTTGTCTGATCCTCGTCTTGCCAGCGTGGCGCAGGAAGTTGGTATACGCGTCGCGGAAGTCGCTAAACAAGCATGGCTTCTGCTGGTGGTGCCGATCCTGGCAATATTCTTTCTAAAGGATGGGCGGGGATTCAGCGACGTCGGATTGTCGCTGGTGCAGAGCCGGCCCCAGCGCGAGTTTCTGCAGGATGTGCTCGCTGACTTGAACCAGATGCTGGCGCAGTTCATCCGCGCCCAACTGGAACTCGCTGCGCTTTCGCTGGTGGTTTACATTTCATTTATGTCAGCCACGCGCGTGCCGTATGCACTGGTACTGGGGACAGCGGGCGGCATGATGGAATTCATCCCGGTGGTCGGCCCCCTGGTCGCCGGGGTTGCGATCCTGGCCGTAGCCCTGCTCATGAGCTACTCGCACTGGGTGGTGCTGCTCGCCTTCCTGATTGCATGGCGTCTGGTGCAGGACTATGTGATTTCCCCACGCATCATGGGACAAAGCATGGAATTGCACCCGCTGGCCGCGATCTTCGGCGTGCTTGCGGGCGGCGAGATCGCGGGTGTGTTGGGCGTATATCTTTCGATTCCCGTGATGGCAAGCCTGCGCATTGTGTGGCGGCGTTGGCGCTTGTACGCGGAGAAGAAACGCTTTGGGCCGTTAAATGAATACTCGTTCGGCACCGAGATCAGGCCGAAGGCGTAATTCACAATTACAAACTGTCATTCCGAGCGGAGCGAGGAATCTGTCGTTGCTCGCCCGTTCCCGGAATGCAGATCCCTCGCTTCGCCCGGGATGGCAAGTCTATTTTCGCCCATTATTCAAGCCTAGTGCTCTAACGCAGGTCTTCCATTGCTTGATCCAGCACTTCCCTTCCAGGGCGGGTCATCGACTCAGGCAGAGTTGCCAGCGGGGCTTCGGTCATGTTGAGCATGTCGATGAAACTGGGGGCTTCGGGGTTGACGTAGAAAAGCCCGGTCAGCACTTCACCTTTTTCGTGGGCTTCGTGCAGACGAGTGATGGCTTTGATCCGGTTGGTGGCATCGTAGTCTTCTTCAAGCTTGGTCAGGCGCAGGCGTGATCCGTCGTGCATGGTGACTTCGACGGTGGTGCCGGGATCGTACTCCACATTAATTTCCTCGAAGGCCGGAACAAAACCGATATCCTGCAGTGGCTCTTCGTGGTCTTTCATGTACTTGTAGGACTTGGTCGAACCCTCGTGATCGTTAAAAGTGGTGCAGGGTGAAACCACGTCGAGCATGACCGTGCCTTTGTGGGCGATGGCGGCCTTCAGCAGGCTGTGCAATTGTCGCTTGTCTCCGGAGAACGAACGGCCGACGAGCGTAGCGCCCAAAGTGATCGCCATCGCGCAGGTATCGATCGGAGGGAGATCGTTGACCACGCCGGTCTTTAATTTGGAGCCGAGGTCAGCCGTGGCGGAGAATTGCCCTTTGGTCAGGCCATAGACGCCGTTGTCCTCGATGATGTAAATGATTGGCAGGTTGCGCCGCATCAGGTGGACGAACTGCCCGATGCCGATGGAGGCGGTGTCACCGTCACCGCTGACGCCGAGTGCAATCAGCTTACGGTTGGCCAGCATCGCGCCGGTTGCGACCGACGGCATGCGGCCATGGACGGCGTTGAAACTGTGAGAACGGCTCATGAAATATGCCGGACTCTTGGAGGAGCAGCCGATGCCGCTGGGCTTGATGACGCGCTCGGGCTGAACACCCATCTCGTACATGGCGTCGATGATACGCTCGGAAATCGCGTTGTGTCCGCAGCCGGCGCAAAGCGTGGTCTTGCCGCCGCGATAGTCGAGGACGGTCAGCCCGATGCGATTGATTTTGGGTGTGGGTGTGGGAGTGGTCGTGGTTGCCATGTTATTTGCCCTCCATGCTCGTGAGTTCGTCGGTGACCGAGCGCGCGTCCAGCGGCAGCCCATGAATGTGCGCAATGCTGCGGAGCCGCGTGACCAATTCCGGCTTGATATCGAGCTTGATCATGCTGAGCATCTGGGCATCGCGGTTTTGTTCGACCACATAGATCCGGTCGTGCTGTTCGATGAATTGGTGGACTTCCCGCGAGAACGGATAGGCCTTGAGGCGTAAGTAATCGGTTTCGATGCTGTATTCGTCACGCAACTGATCGCGCGCTTCGATGATGGCCCAATGCGACGTGCCGTAAGCGATAATGCCGATCTTCGGTTTGGCTTTGCCACTCATCAACTCGGGCCGCGGCACAAACGCTCGCGCCGTTTCGAATTTCTTATTGATGCGCTCCATGTTCTTTTCGAAGTCGTCGGGGCGCTCGCTGTAGCCTGATTTCTCGTTGTGTCCAGTGCCGCGTGTGAAATAGGCAGCGGCCGGATGCTCGGTGCCAGGCAGGGTGCGGTAGCCAATGCCGTCGTTGTCCACGTCTTTGTAGCGAGAGAATCCGCCAAGCCGGTCGAGATCTTCCTTCGAGAGCACCTTGCCGCGGTTGATCGGCTCCTTGGGATACTCGAAGGGGTCGGACATCCAGTTGTTCATGCCCAGATCGAGATCCGACATGACAAACACCAGAGTCTGGAATTGCTCGGCGAGATTGAAAGCGTCTTGCGCCATGCTGAAGCACTCGGACACGGAATTGGGGAGAAGCAGGATGTTTTTTGTGTCTCCGTGCGAAAGAAAAGCGGTTGAAAGAATGTCGCCCTGCGAAGTGCGCGTGGGTAAACCAGTGGAAGGGCCAACGCGCTGGATGTCCCAAACTACCCCGGGAACCTCCGCATAGTACGAAAGCCCGGCAAACTCAGCCATGAGCGAGATGCCCGGCCCTGCAGTTGCAGTCATCGAACGGGCGCCCGCCCAGCCTGCGCCCAGAACCATGCCGATCGCAGCCAGTTCGTCCTCAGCTTGCACAATGGCGAATGTCGCCTTGCCGTCGGGACCGATGCGATACTCTTTCATGTAATCAATCAGGGTCTCGACCAGAGACGACGACGGCGTAATCGGATACCACGTCACCACTGTGACTCCGGCAAACATACAGCCCAGCGCGGCTGCCGAGTTGCCATCGATAATGATCATTCCCTGGTTCTTGTCCATGCGCTGGATGAAGTAGGGATCCTGCTTGGTGAGGTTCGCGGCAGCATAATCAAACCCGGCGCGCACCGCAGCCAGATTCAGATTGGCCGCTTTCACTTTCTTGGCGAACTGTTTGCGCAGGGCCTTCTCTACTTCGGCCATGTCGACGCCGAGCAACTGCGCGGCCACGCCTACGTAAATCATGTTCTTGACCAGCTTGCGCAACTTAGCTTCTGGACAGACGGGCGCGACCAGCTTGTCATACGGTACGGGATAGAAGATCAAATCAGTGCGGAGATTATTCAAATTCAGAGGCTCGTCGTAAAGCACGGCTGCACCGGGCGCCAGTGACATCACGTCTTCCTGGGCCGTCTCCGCGTTCATGGCGATGACGAAGTCGATCTCTTTCTTGCGCGCGATGTACCCATGTTTATTCGCGCGGATGGTGTACCAGGTCGGCAGACCGGCGATGTTCGAGGGAAACAGGTTCTTGCCGGAAACCGGGACACCCATCTGAAAGATACTGCGCAGAAGCACGGTGTTGGAACTCTGCGAGCCCGATCCGTTCACCGTCGCAACCTGAATGCTCATATTGTTGACGACGCGCTTCGGCTCCAATCGCCCAGAGGCATCGTGGAGCGCTACATCCGTGGTGGCCATTCCTTAGTCCTTCCTTTGACTGGAGCGGGTTTTGGCCCGCTCGGCTTGCTCTTGGAGTAATAAGGCGAACTTACGATTATACGGCACGGCAGTGGTTGCGAACAGGCTTGGGCAGAGGAATCCAGGCACCACAGTATCTGTTTTGCAAATACGGCACCCTGCTTCCCTCTATTCCACGCGCAGGAACTGAGCCATGTTGCGAAATTTATTATATCGTGATGCGACCAATTCTTGGGTAGACATTTTTGTTAATTCGTTGAGATGTTTCTGCAAGACCGCATTGAGCAGAGCCGCCGCGGCTTCGTGATCGGTGTGGGCGCCCCCTTGGGGTTCAGGTACGATGGCGTCTATGCAGCCAAATTCGGCCAGGTCGGTGGCGGTTATGCGCAACGCTTGCGCCGCGAGTTCCTTTTTGCTGGCATCGCGCCACATGATGGCAGCGCAGGACTCGGGAGAAATTACGGAATAGATGGCGTTCTCCATCATCAGCACACGATCCGCAACCGCGATTGCCAGCGCGCCGCCACTGCCGCCTTCGCCGGTGATCGTCGTAATAATGGGAACCTGCAGCCGCATCATTTCGCGCAGATTTCTGGCAATGGCTTCGGCTTGGCCGCGTTCCTCCGCGCTCAGGCCGGGATAAGCGCCAACCGTGTCCACAAAAGTGAAGATTGGCCGCTTGAACTTCTCCGCAATCTTCATCACCCTCAGGGCCTTGCGATAGCCCTCTGGATTGGTCATGCCCCAGTTGCGGTAAACATTTTGTTTGGTATCGCGGGCTTTCTGGTGGCCGATCACCGCGACCTCATGGCCGTGGAAACGGGCCATGCCGCAGACCATGGCATGGTCGTCGGCGAAACCGCGGTCGCCATGAATCTCGCTCCAATTGGTGAAGATTCGCTCGACGTACTCCAGGGTGAGCGGCCGCTGCGGATTCCTTGCCAATTCTGCTTTTTGCCAGGCGCTGAAATGTGCCGCCACCTGAGCCTGTAAGTCTTGAATGCGATCGTGAAGCTGCTGGATCTGGCTGCGAACGTCTTCGTCCTGCCCGGGCAAGGACTGCAACCGTTCCAGTTGCTGCTCAATTCTTCCCAGTTCCTGCTGCGCTCTTAGTTGAGACTCCATCTTCCTGCCATCACCGTTCCTGGCGGCCCAGCGGGCCTCGACCATCGAGAGGAGAAACTCCGTGCCCGTCACCACCAGCATCGCATTAGTTGCCGCCGGGGCCGCTGCCGATTGCAAACCAGCACTCCTGTGAATGGAAGCTCTCCTCCGCCGCATGTCTCAGTCCGTTTGTAGAAACATAGCCAGCTATGTTTCTACAGGCACATCAATCAATCACCCGCACTGCGCCGCGGCCACATAACTCCTCTACCCGGGCGACGAAATTGCGGTCTGGATGGACATTATAGCCCTCCGCCTCCATCACCACCATGAAATCACCCTCACGTTCCACGTCAAACAACACCTTTGCCTCACCTTTTCGCTGCGTACAAAGGGCATGCAATTCGTCAACCATGGACTCATTCGCCGTCCCCACCGGAATGCGGATGCGTAGCGAGCGCGGCAATGGAACCTTGGCGTCTTCAAGTGGAATAATATCGTTGGCCGTAAGTTTCGGATTCACGCCTTCTTCAATCCGCAAGCCTCCCCGCACCAGCACCGGAACTTCGAGTTTCACCTTCTCCTGCAACTTGCGGTACGCCTCCGGGAATACGATCATTTCTACTGACCCTGACATGTCTTCGAGCGCGCCCTGGGCGTAGAAATCTCCTTTTTTCGACTTCAACACACGCAGGTTGGTGATGATGCCGGCGGTACAGATGTTTTCATCTTTCCCCGTGGACGCTTTGATGCCGGCGATATCGGCCGTACTCAGTGCTCGCAGATCTTCCAATTTGTCTTTGTATTTTTCGAGTGGATGCCCGGTGATAAAGAAACCCAGGATTTCCTTTTCAGCCGTCAAGCGTGTGTGCTCATCCCAGTCGGGTGTGTCGGGCAGCCGGTCGTTGTCGACGCTGGTCTCCGCTTGCTGAAAGACGCCAAACAAGCCGTGCTGGCCGGATTCCGCGTCACGCTGCGTCTTCAGCGCGCGATCCATGGCCTTGTCGAGGACAGCCATCAATTGGCCGCGACGGCCCAGCGAATCCATGGCGCCGCTCTTGATCAACGACTCCAAGACCCGTTTGTTCAGTAGCCGCAAATCGACTTTCTCACAAAATTCGTAGATGGAACGGTAGCGCCCCAGTTCTTTGCGTCCGGCGACAATCGACTGGATGGCGTTGTGGCCCACGTTTTTCACGGCGGCTAATCCAAAGCGGATGGCGCTGCCATGCGGCGTGAAGTTCGCGTCGCTGACGTTGATGTCTGGCGGCTCGACCGCAATTCCCATCTCGCGACATTCGTTGATGTACTTCACAACGTCATCGGTGTTGCCGGTGACCGAGGTCAGCAGCGCGGCCATGAACTCGACCGAATAATGCGTCTTGAGATACGCGGTGTGATAAGCGAGCAGCGCATAAGCCGCCGAGTGCGCTTTGGGGAATCCATATTCGGCGAACTTGGCGAGCAGGTCGAAAATCTTTTCGATCTTCTTGGGCGGGTAACCACGCTGCACTGCGCCCTCGACGAAGCGCTCGCGCTGCTTGGCCATTTCTTCGGGCTTCTTTTTGCCCATGGCGCGGCGCAGCAGGTCGGCCTCACCCAGCGAGTATCCGGCCAGCCGGTTCGCGATCTGCATCACCTGTTCCTGATAAACGATTACGCCCCAAGTGCCTTCAAGAATTTCCTTCAACTCGGGCAGTTCGTACTCGATGCTTTTGCGTCCGTGCTTGCGATCGATGAAATGGTCGATCATGCCGCCCTGAATTGGACCGGGGCGGTAGAGCGCGTTCAAGGCGGTGAGGTCGTCGATCGAGCTGGGCTGATAGCGGCGAAGCACGTCGCGCATGCCGTGAGATTCAAACTGGAAAATGCCGGAAGTTAGTCCCTTGTGAAAAACGCTTTCATAGGTCTTGTTATCTTCGAGCGGGATTTCGTCGAGAGTGAGCTTCTGGTTGCGCGTCTGCTCGATCAGCTTCAGCGTGTCATCAAGAATTGTGAGCGTGGTCAGCCCGAGGAAATCCATCTTCAACAGGCCCATTTTCTCGATGGCGACCATGTCGAAGGCGGTAACAATTTCGTCGTTTTTGGTTCGGAACAGCGGGACCAGATCGGTGAGCGGCCGCGGGGAAATCACCACGCCAGCCGCGTGGACGCCGGCGTTGCGGACCAGACCTTCAAGTTTGCGCGCAGTATCGAGCAACTGGCGGACCTGCGGCTCGCTTTCGTACGCCTGCTGTAAAGCCGGGGAATCTTTGATCGCCTGCTCCAGCTTAATGTTGAGCGTGGTCGGAACCATCTTGGCGATGCGATCCACGTCGGCGTATGGAATATCCATCGCGCGGCCCACGTCTTTGATTGCTGCCTTCGCTGCCATGGTGCCGAAAGTGATGATCTGGGCCACGTTCTCCCGCCCGTATTTGCTGGTAACGTAGTCGATCACTTCGTCGCGGCGATTCATGCAGAAGTCGATGTCGATGTCGGGCATCGAAATGCGTTCGGGGTTCAGGAAGCGCTCGAAGAACAACTCGTGCTGCAGCGGGTCAAGGTCGGTGATGTTCATCGAGTAGGACACTAGCGAACCCGCTGCCGAACCACGGCCCGGCCCCACAGGAATGTGATTTTCCCGCGCGTAGCGGATGAAGTCCCAGACAATCAGGAAGTATCCTGAGAACTGCATCTGCTGGATGATGGCGAGTTCCCGCGTCAGTCGCTGCTCGTATTCCGCAATGCTGTGCTTCACCCGTCCCTGGGCCTGCAAACTTCGCAAGACTTCCAGTCGTCGCGCGAAGCCCTCCCGCGTGACGTGTTCGAAGTAACTATCCAAGGTGTAGCCGGCAGGCACATCAAAATGAGGAAAAGGATTGCTGACTTTTTCCAGTCGCGTGCTGCAGCGCTCGGCGATGGCCAGAGTGCGCGAAAGCACGTCGGGCGCGTCTTTGAAGACGCGGGACATTTCATCGTGGCTCTTGACGTAGAAGTCCGTTCCCTGAAACTTCATGCGGTTGGTGTCCTGAATGGACTTGCCAGTCTGAATGCAGAGCATCACATCCTGGGCATGAGCATCGTCTTCGCAGAGGTAATGGCTGTCGTTGGTCGCCACCATCGGCAGGCCCAGTTCTCTTTCCAAGCGAAACAAATTCGGATGGATGCGGTGTTCCATCTCCAAGCCTTGATCCTGAATCTCAAGAAAGAAATTGTCCTTGCCGAAGATGTCTCGATAAAACACTGCCGCGTCCCGTGCGGCTTCATACTTTTCTTCCATCAATCGTTCGGCAACTTCGCCCTTGAGGCATCCGGATAGCCCGATCAATCCCTTCGAATGTTCTGCCAAAAACTTCTTGCTTACGCGCGGTTTGTAGTAGAAGCCGTGGAGCGAGGCTTCCGAGGTAATCTTCACCAGATTGCGATAGCCTTCTTCGTTTTCCGCCAGCACCAGCAGATGGTTGTAAGTGTCGCCGTCAGGCGGAGTGCGCGTGATGTTGTGATCGTCCTTCTTGCAGATGTAGAGCTCGCAGCCAATGATCGGCTTGATTCCCGCCTGCTTGGCCGCGTTCACGAAGTGCACGGCGCCAAAGATATTGCCGTGATCGGTCATGGCAACCGCGGGCATGCCCAGTTGTTTGGCGCGCTCGCAGAGCTTGTCCACATCGCAGGCGCCGTCGAGCATCGAATAGTCAGTGTGTAAGTGAAGGTGAACGAATTGGGACATGGGGCTCAGATTGATTCTACGTCAGGCTCATTCTAATGGGAGATTGATGGAAGAAGACGACCAGTTATCCACAGACGAGTCAGTGCGCCGAGGAATCAGCAATTACTCGGGCAATTGAAAATCGACACCGCGTGCTTCGTTCGCTTTTTGCGTGGCGGGAATATCGAGCTGGGCGATCGGAATCTTCCTCGCCTTTTCGGCATTCAGTATCCAAAAGGTCTGACCGACGATGGCGTAGTTCTGAACTTCCTCGGTATGTTTATCGCGGAAAACAAGCTCGGTCAGTTGCACGTCTGTCTTGGCAAGGGCCTGCGACCCACTAGATTCCCGCGCCTCCCGCTCGTCGCGCAGACGGTCAACCTCATTCTCCAAGCGATCAATTTCTGCCTGCTCGCGGCCGTTGTCGTAAGCCGTCGAATAATCGTAAGCTGGATAGCTCTGGTACGAATCGGCGGAGTAAGAATCGTCCCCGTAATATCCGGGATAGCCATAGTACGGATACCCGTAATATCCGGCGTAGGGCCCCGACCGAAAGAAGTAACGACGTCCGCGGAAGAAAAACCGCGGCGAGCCCGGGTGGCCAAAACCAGTAACGAAGTGCACGCCGCCCCGTTGAACGCCGGCAAAGCCGCCGGAGCCGATCATCGGACCATGGCCGCCAACCATAGAGTGACCGCCGGAAAATCCGGCATGTCCGCCGAAGCCTCCTGAGGCTCCGCCGCGGCGTTGCGCCCACGCCGGCAGCGTGAGCAAAGCCGCGCCCAAGGCCGAAACTACCAGCCAGCGACGCATGCACATAGTATAGCGCGACACCGACCGGTCCGGACACAAATCCTTTACGGTTGTCGAGGCAAGACAATAACAACCGCATCGGGTTGGCCGGCCCTGATCAGATGCGGCATATTCGCGCCGGCGGGTGGCGAACCGATATCTTTATCAGTCGCGTACGGGGCATAAAACATCAGGTGAGGAGGAAGTTGCACCAGTCGATTGCTCCCCGGAACCAGCAAGTAGCCGCGGTCGGACAACATATACACGATGCCGGGTTTTTGTGGCGCCCGAAACTTTCCTGACTTGTAGCCCGCTTCGATTTCTGTTTTGATTTGATCTTCGGGTTTGCCCTTGGCGCGTTGCTCCTCCGCATAGAGTCTGCTTGGGAACGTGGTGGCGCTTCCCTCCGCATCGAAGCACGTGGGTTCCAGGTTAAGGGGGTTTTGTCGATCCACGAAGCAGGTAAAACCGTTCGTACCGTCGCGCACTTTCACATACCCGGTGCGCTCGAGCAGATAGACAGTGGCTTTCCCTGAGATCTCAGGAGGAGCGGCGCTCTCGGCCAGTTTTATTCGTTCCTCGCGAGGCAATGAAAAATCGTATGCCGGTTTGGGCATGTCCGTTTGATCGAGCGCATAGAGATTGCTTCCCAAAAGGTTTGCACCGAGTAGAAGACCTGCCCACAATATTCTGCACATAGATCACCTCCGCCAGAATTCGGATATCTCACTTTCGATCAGGATAGACGCGAGCATTTTCCTTCGGTTAGCGGCGCGTGATTAAAGGCGCATGAGATCGCAGGTAGCGGCTCTAGTTCTGATCTCCACCACCGTGCTTCTGCCGGCAGAGTTTGCAAAAGGTCGGCGGCTGGGTGTTATCCACGCGATGTTTCACGGGCTTCACGGTTCGTAAGTATGCAAAGATGGCCTTGAGATCGTCATCGGTGAGATTCTTGAATGCTCCGAAGGGCATGATCGGGTTCAGCTTTCTCGCCTTTACGTAGCCGCTGCGCATTACTTGCAGGAACAGCTCTTCGTCGTAGTAGCTAATGCCCGACGGATCAGGCGTAATGTTGGCGGTGGCGGCTTCTCCCCAGGGACCACTCATCACCATTCCACCGGCATACTCGAACCCGGCCACCGGCTGGCCCCGCTCTTGCGGCGTATGGCAATCTGCGCAGCCACCTAGAGTCGCCAGGTATTGGCCGTACTTCACTCGGTCGGCGATATCTGGACTCGGCACCGGCATGGTCACAGGCTCGGGCGCACTGCGCATCAGATACTTCACCGGGAAAACAATTTCGGTTTTTGCCAGCTGATTGTGGACTGCGGTTAACGATCGCAAGTAGACGACAACGGAGGCTACGTCCTCATCCGACATCTTGCGGAACGATTGGTAAGGCATCATGGGAAACAGCGTACGACCGTCGTGCCCAATGCCTTCGCGTATCGCTCGGGCCAGTTGATCGTCGGTCCAAGAGCCCGCGCCGGCTTCCACATCAGGCGTCAAGTTCGGCGCAACGACGCGCCCCGGCAAATCAGGCATGTTCAACCATTGCCCGCCGCCTTCGGTACCGGGAGTTACCGGCGCTCCATGCGCATTCCAGTCATGTTGCGAATGGCATTCCGAGCATCCGGCCAATCCGACCGCAAGGTATCGTCCACGCGCCAGCCGATGGGGCGTTGCTTCAAATTTCCCGGAGGTCAGAGGCCGCGCCTTCGGGCCAAAGAAAGGGCGCCACCCGATAGTCACGGAGATGACGGCGATCAAACCTAGTGCTCCCGCCATTCCTGCAGCCAGCAATACCGTCCTGAGTTTTTTCATGGCATGCTCCTCTTCCTTTTCGCGATTGAGCCGGGCAACTGAGTGGCCGAGGACGCAACAAGAAAAGTTGACACGTGGTCCGCCGAGCCTATTGGCACCTGAACCAGAGAATCCTCAGAGCGTAACGTTAACGCTTTTTCTTCCCTTTTGCTTTCTTCTTCTCGGTGGGTTTCTTTCTCACGGACTTCGCAGCTTTCTTCGACGATTTGTGTTTTTCGGCTTTGGGCGGATTGGGGACCTTCGCAACCTCGACTTTCGCCGCCGGCGCAGGCACCGGCACCGCAACTGCCGGGGTTTTGCCTTTCTTCTTGCCTGCAACGGGCCCAGCAACTGCAGCCAATTGAGGCGCACCGGCTGCCGCCTTGGCCGCTCGTCCGCGTTTGGGCGGAGGTGGCGGCGGAGGCGGTGGCGGAGGCGCCAGAGGTTTCAGGAACTTTAGAATCTCCGTCCGCGAGCGTAGTTTTCCGTCCAGCAACAACATGAATACATCGTGAGCAATTTTGGGATACTCCGGCATTTGCGGAGTAATACGCAGCTCCGTCATCTCGAGCAACGGAAGCTTCTGCTGCACCTGCCGCCACTTGCCAAAGAAGTTCTTGATTTTCTGCGCCACCGCTTGCTGCTTCGCCGTGACCTCAAGGAATAGAACCATCTCCGGCCGCGCTTCCGAGAGCAGCTTCCAGGTGCGTGAAGGCGTTGCGGCCTCCTTGCCGGCCAGGCGCTTGGCGAGATCCTTGGCATTGTCCTCAAGGTCCTTCCACGCAGCTACCAGATCTTTGCGCGGAATCAGCTTGCGCATGTCGGCAATATCTTTATCGCCCAAGCGAGCGGTCAGGAAATACAACACGGCCGGCGATGGATCCGGCGTGTAGCCCAGCTGATTCATCTGCTGCCGGGTTTTCATCAATTGCCCCAGCCCGGACGCATCCACCTTTGCCGTGGACCAGTGGGCGTTCAGCACCTTGAGCCAATCTTCCTTCTCCAGCACGCGGACGATGTGCAGCGGGTCGTCCTCGTAGGCCAACTGCTCGATCTCCTGCCCGATGGCGCGGTCGGTAATGTAATCGATGTAGTTGTTCTCCTTCGCGGACGCGATCCTAGCCAGCGTGCGCTCCTCGATCGGCCAATGAAAGCGCGCCGCAAAGCGGGCTGCGCGAATCAGGCGCGAGGGATCTTCCACGAAGGCGTAATTGTGCAAAACGCGAATCAGCTTGGCTTCAATATCCGCCGCTCCGTTGAATGGGTCCATCAGCAAACCACGCGACCCCGGATTCAGCGACAGGGCCATGGCGTTGACGGTGAAGTCCCGCCGGCGCAGGTCTTCGATGATTGTGCCCGGAGCGACGATCGGAGGCTTCCCCGTCTTCTCGTAGCGCTCGGTCCTGGCGGTGCTGATTTCCGCACGGACATTGCCCGGCAGCACCAGGTAGACGGTTTTCAGATCATCGTCGGTCGACGCCACCAGCGCGCCGGCGTGTTCGAGTTGTTTTTGCAGTTTGAGGGGATTGCCCTGGACCGTGAAATCCAGATCGCGAATGGGGAACCCGCTGATGATGTCGCGGACAGCGCCACCAGTCAGGTAGATGTTCATGCCCGCGTCGCGGGCAATATCTTGCACCAGCGTGACCCCCCGCTGCTGGTCGGGAGTCAACCGGATTTCCATGGTGTAAATGTAGTCGGCCATGCCTTATTCAGAATTCAGAGCTACTCGTCTGCGATCTCCTCGGCTCGGAACGCACAGGATTTCCACAGGCCCCGAACCTCTCTCGCCAGAGGTCCGAGCGCCCTCTACGTAAACTGCTCTGTAGACTAGACTTAGACGATCTAAAATGGATGGCAGCAAACTACAGAAAATAACACAATGTTAACAATTTGGCTACTGCGAATGAGATGACTCACTATGTTCGAGGTAAAAGTGTGAGAATCTGAATCAGTCCCCGTTCGCGGAAAGCCGCCGCCGGGGGGCACTTCGGCCAATCCTCTATGCCTTCCACGCACAAGAAAGTCGTAATCCGGAAAATGGACCGCGATTCCATCAACGGTTACGTTGCCCCCGCGAATTTTGTGCACGAAGGCAAACTGGAATTGCTCAATACCGCCGGCAACGTGGTCACAATCGACCTGAAAGATATCAAGGTCGTCTACTTCGTTCGTGAATTTGGAGACGCCGACTCGCCCACCCGAAAAACCTTCACCACCCGGCCGCGCACCGAGGGCCTGTGGGTCCGGCTGCGCTTCAAAGACAACGAAGTCCTCGAAGGCATGATGCCAAACGACCTCTCGCTGACCTCCGCCGAGGGTTTTCTGATCAATCCGCCAGACCTGCGCTCGAACACGCAGCGTATCTTTGTGCCGCGCAGCGCACTCGACTCTTTAACGGTGCTGGCGGTGATCGGGGCAACTCGCCGTCAACGCCGTGGCGTCACGGTCGATACTGGACAGGTACCGATGTTCGGGGAGTAAAGTTCGCATGAAGCTCCTGCATGCCTCTGCCCTGTTCGCGATTCTTGCGATCGTAACCGCATGTGGCTCGGGCTCTAAGGTTGACCAGACCCAGACCACCACGCAGACCACGATTCCGCCAGCGAGCGTTGCCCTCACGCAACTCAGCACCGACACTTTCACCAACGCCGGCAGTCAGCACGCCACTGAGGTCGAGGCCAGCGCGTTCACCTCGGGCTCCACAATTGTCAGCGCATTTCAGGTGGGCCGCATTTTCAGCGGAGGCGCGTCGGACATCGGCTTCGCCACCACTTCCAATAACGGCGCTACTTGGGCCAGCGGATTCCTGCCCGACATCACTATCTACGAGCAGGGCACATTCAGTGCAGCCAGCGATCCCGTGGTTGCATTCGACGCCGCCCACGCCACCTGGATCATCTCTTCCCTCACCATCGCCAACGAGGACCAGGTCGCCGTAAGCCGGTCGGCTAACGGCATCGTCTGGGAAGATCCGATCATCGTCAGCGCCACGCCGGATTCCGACAAGAACTGGATTACTTGCGACAACACTTCCAGCAGTCCGTTCTTCGGCCATTGCTACGTCGAGTGGGACGATCCCAGCAATCAGGACCTGATCTGGATGAGCACTTCGACCGATGGCGGTCTGACTTGGTCCGCGGCTCGCAATACTGCCGACCTGGCAACCGGGATTGGAGGCCAGCCCGTCGTCCAGCCGAGTGGCACGGTCATTGTGCCCATCGAGAACGTCACCGGAGACGAAACGCTGGTTTTCACGTCGAGCAATGGCGGCGCCAGTTGGAGCGCGGCCACAACCATCTCTTCGATCACCGACCATTTGGTCGCCGCGAACCTGCGCACCTCCGCGCTACCTTCCGCCGCCGTTGACGCGGCAGGGACGGTTTACGCGATCTGGCAGGACTGCCGCTTCCGCAGCGCCTGCTTTTCCAACGACCTCGTGATGAGCACTTCAACCGATGGCACAACCTGGACCGATCCCGTTCGCATTCCCATCGACCCGCTCAACAGCACCGTGGATCATTTCATCCCAGGTTTGGCGGTTGAGCCAACCACGGCGGGCAGCACTGCTCATCTTGCACTCACGTATTACTTCTATGCGTCGGCGAACTGCGACGCGTCTACCTGCGCCTTGTATGCCGGGTTCATTTCCTCGCCCGATGGTGGCAACACCTGGACGACGCCCACGACTTTAGCTGGGCCTATGTCACTAGCTTGGCTGCCCAACACTTTCTCTGGGTTGATGGTCGGCGATTACGTTGCGACGGCGTTCTCCAGAGGCGAGGCCTTCCCTGTTTTCGCTGCGGCAACGGCAAATTCAGGAACGGTATTCGATGAGCCCATCTACACGACAACCACGGGACTCGCGGCGGCCCGGAACACCGCTATCTTCACTTCCGCTGGAGAGCAACCGGTTCCCGATGCTCACTCCGACCATCCGCGCCGCGAGTTCTACGACCAGGAACATCGACACCGGATCATCCCCGACAACCAGCCGAACATCCAACGCTGAAATTCACGTTTCTAAGGACCGAACACGTAGGCCGCGCCGGGCCCAGTGCTGTCACCCTGCGGATGATTGATCGATCCGACTGCGATCGCGTTGCCGCTGATGGATACGCTGAATCCAAAAGCATCGCCAGCGCGCCCATCAGATGCCCTCAGCCTCGCGGTGTACTTGGACGTCGTCTTCCAGCCGGTTTTCGGC
>Ga0209415_10002454_pt1 | contig 34745 bp, 29 predicted proteins | sample PeaSoiSIISIP2007_FD_187696 | JGI IMG/M metagenome (GOLD analysis project Ga0209415, IMG submission 187696) | Peat soil microbial communities from Weissenstadt, Germany - SII-SIP-2007 (SPAdes) (version 2) | ecosystem: Environmental > Terrestrial > Soil > Wetlands > Peat | place: Germany... | reverse complement strand
CCCTCTGATATCCTGGTGTTGGCGCAGGGCTGAGGCATCGACTTGGACTTAAACCTGGACACACTCAAGCGCGAAATTCTGGACTATCTCGATTCCGCGGAATTTGCCGTCTTTCACAGCAGCCCGGGAGGGCTCGAAGGTCTCCCCATGGTGCTCTGGGACACCGAGCATCATCCCGATTACCAGATGTTCCTGGAAGTCGCGAAGAGGAGCGGCATCAAGCTGGTGCTGTTCGCCACCCGCGAGTTTGAACGCACCGACGTGGACGAGCTGCTGGCGCAACTCGAGGAGTGCGACCTCACGCGCGAGGAGCAGCGCGAGTTCGAATCGCGCCTGCGCGAGCTGCGCATTTTCGAGGGCGTCACCTGCTCGCTCGAGCTGGCCTTCGACTACCATTCGCGCCTCTACGTCTACGAGGTGCAGCCCGATTGGTACGACGAGTTCCTCAGCGTGGAGGAGGAGGTTGTCTCGCGCCTGGCCGCCGAGGACGATACCGACGAGGGCGATACTCTGCCCGGGTATTTCTCGAAGAACTAAGTGCCCGATTCAGCAAATATGGTTGCGTGCCCGGCGAAGACCACTCCCTCGCTCGCCAAGGGCGAGTTACGGTCGTGGCTCCGAACGGAGCCGCGCGCGTCAGCAAGCGGTTCTGCAATACGTCATCCTAGTTCCGGACTGGGGTGTTAAGTGCCCGATTCCTGCTGGCTGCTGCCCGATCCCGATCCCCAACCGGTGGATGCGCTGGCCTCCGCGCTCCGCATCGCCAGGCCCGCCGCCCAGGTACTGGTCCATCGCGGCCTGGCCGGACCTGCCGAGGCACGCCGCTTCCTCGCGCCTTCACTGGACGATCTGCACGATCCGCAGGCCATGCGCGATATGCCGCGGGCCATCGAGCGCCTGCTCCGCGCGATCGGCGCCCGCGAGAAGATCCTGATCTACGGCGACTACGACGTGGACGGCACGACCTCCGTGGTGCTGCTCAAGAAAGCCATCGAGCTGGCCGGCGGCGTGGCCTGCTACCACGTGCCGCATCGCCTGAAGGACGGCTACGGCATGCGTTCCGAGGTGGTCGAGACCGCCGCCGCGCAGGGCGTGAAGCTCATCATCAGCGTGGATACCGGAATCCGCGCGACCGAAGTGGTGCGGCGCGCCAACGAGCTCGAGATCGACGTGATCGTCACCGATCATCACCTGCCGGAGACCGAGCTTCCACCCGCGCTGGCGGTGCTGAATCCCAACCGTCCCGACTGCGGCTATCCGGAAAAGAATCTCTGCGGCGCCGGTGTGGCGTTCAAGCTGGTTCAGGCGCTGCTGGCCGCGCTCGCCATGCCGGCGGACAAGGTGCGGCGGCTTTGCGAATCGTTCCTCAAGCTGGTGGCCATCGCAACCGTGGCGGACGTGGTGCCGCTCACCGGCGAGAACCGCGTGATCGTCAAACACGGCCTGAGCGGACTCCACACGGTGCGGAATCCGGGACTGCGGGCGCTGCTCGACGTGGCCGGGTTCACCGGGGAAAGCATCCCGACGGCGCGGCAGGTAGCGTTTCAGATCGCGCCGCGGATCAACGCCGCGGGCCGCATGGATACGGCCCAGGCGGTGGTCGAGATGTTTCTCACCGCCAGCCCCGATCGCGCCCGCGAACTGGCGCAGCAGCTCCACGAGCAGAATACCGAGCGCCAGCAGGTGGAGGCCGAGATCCGCGACATCTGCGAGCGCGTGGCGGTGGACCCGTCGGCCGCCGCGCTGGTCTACTATCACGAGGATTGGCACCGCGGCGTTCTCGGGATCGTGGCCGCCCGACTGGTGGAGCGGCTGCACCGGCCCGTGTTCGTGCTCGGGCGTAATTCGGAAGACGGGCTGGCGCAAGGCTCGGGGCGCAGCATTCGCGCGTTTCATCTGCTCGAGGCACTGGAGGCGATGGCCGACGTCTTCCTGCGCTTCGGCGGCCACCAGCATGCGGCGGGCGTCACGCTGGAAACCGCGCGCGTGGACGAATTCCGGGAGCGGTTCAATGCTTACGCCGCGGCGCGTTTGAGGCCGGAGGATTTTCTGCCGCGGGTGGATATCGACGCGGTGCTCGATTTACGTGAGGTCAGCGAGCGGTCGGCGCAGGATGTGTTTGCGCTGGCGCCTTTCGGCCACGGCAATCCGCCGCCGCTATTCGCCGCGCTCGATGTGGAAGTCGCGGGCCCGCCGGCCGTGTGGCTCGAGAAGCATCTCAAGGTGATGGTGCGGCAGAATGGGAGGACGCTGGCGCTGAAGGCGTGGAATTGGGCGGCGCGTGCGGCGGAGTTGCCGACGGGTGCGCGAGTGGATGTGGCGTTCGCGCTGGAGGAGGATCCGCGCTCCGCGGCCCGCGGGTATCCCGGTTGGGCGGCGGTGCTGCGCGAGGTGCGGCCGGCGGCGCAGGCACGGGAGGCGGGGGCGTGAGCGTCGCGGGCGAAGACGTTCTTCGGTCTTGCTCACTGCGGCGGTTGCGGCGGGACGCCCATACGGGCGGTGAGCTGCCCAATGGCGGAGACCATGTCGGCTATGCGCTCTTCGAGGCGGCGGTCGGCGGCGTCGAACCGTTTGTGGGCGGCTCTGGATTCTTCCGCGAGGCGGTCGATGGCGTAACGGAGCTCATCGCCCATCTGGAGGGTGCGGGCACTGAGCTCGTTGATTTGCCGCTGGGTGTCGCGCCAGAGCTGGCGGTCCTCCTCGTGGTCCTTGCGGCGCTCCTCCGCGATGCCGGCGGTGACGTGCTCGATGCGGTCGAGGCGTTCTTCGGTGGTCATGGTCCAGCCTTCATTATGTCATCACCTCGCCGCCGCCAGCAGACGCGCCACCGCTGCGGCGTACGCGTTCCAGGTAGTCTCTTCGCTGCGGAACCGCCTTCGCCCTTCCTTAGTCAGTCGATAATACTTCGCGCGGCGATGGTTGTCCGAGAGTCCCCACTCCGCCTCGATCCAGCCCTTCGCCTCCATTCTGTAGAGCGCCGGATAGAGCGCGCCTTCCTCCACCAGTAACGCCCCATCGGTCGACCGCTTGATGGCCGCGGTGATCGCGTATCCGTGCAGTGGACCCCAAGTCAGTGTCTTCAAAATCAGCAGGTCCAACGTGCCGCGCACCAGGTCTAAAGAAGGTCTTTGCAATGTCACTCCTACTCTACGCGCAGGGCTTCCACCGGGTCCAAATGCGCCGCCCGCCAAGCCGGTACGGCGCCCGCGAGAATGCCGGTGACTGACAAGACCGCAGCGGCGATTCCGAGACTCACCGGGTCCGCCGGAGACAATCCGAACACCATCCCGGAGATCGCCTTCATCACCGCGAGGGCCGCGGGCAGACCCAGCAACACGCCGGCCGCAACCAGCATCAGACTCTCCTGGAGCACCAGCCGCACGATCGCGATGGGCCGCGACCCGATGGCCATGCGGATCCCGATCTCGCGCGTCCGCCGCACCACGGAATACGCCATCAGGCCGTAAATGCCCGCGGTCATCAGCAGCAGCGCGAGCACTCCGAACACGCTGGATGCCTGCATGCGAAGGCGGTCGTTCAACAGGGTCGCACCGACTTCGTCCTCGAGGCGCGTGGCCGATTCCACCCGCACGGGCAAATGCGCCTCGCGAATTCGCGCGCGCACCAGCGCGGCCAAGTCTCCCGGCTGCATCCGGCTGCGCACCTGAAGCCTCGCCGTTGAGGTGTAGCTCACGCCTTGCCGCAAGGGCCGAAAGACGACGTCCGGAGCCGGTTCGGCGAGGCTGTAGAACTTGATGTCTCGTACGATTCCAACGACCTCGGCTTGCTTGAGGGCAAGCTGGATGGTCCTGCCGAGCGGGTTCCGATCGGGAAAAATCCGGCGAGACGCCCCCTCGGCCAGAATGACCACGTTGGGTGCGCTTTCGTCGTCGTGGGCCGTGAAGCTGCGGCCCGCGATGAGGGGAATTCGCAGCGCGCCGAAGTAATCGCCGTCCACGCGCAATACGTACGCGCTGTGCCTGGCCTCGATCGGGGCGCCCGCCACCCCGATCCCGTACATGGCGCGCCCATCGTTGAACGTCAGGTAGTCGGCCACGCCCACCGACTCCACGCCGGCGGCGCCGCGCAGGGGGTCAGCCAACGCGAGCGCTTCGCGGATGGGCGGCCCCAAGCCCTCGTCGGATTCCGACGCCAGCGTGATCACGGAGACATTCGCGGCCGAGAATCCGGTGGGCGTCGCGCGCAGATTCTGAAAGCTGCGCAGGAATACCGCCGCGCCCGCCACCAGCACCAGCGAGACCGCGACTTCCACAACCAGCAGAACCTTTCCGGAGGCCAGGCGAGGCTTGACGGCGCCGCGAAGGAACTGCACCGCCGGCGCCACGCCGAACAGGATTCCCGCCGCCAGAGACACGGCCAGCCCGAACGCCAGGACTCGCCAATCCGGCGCCAGATCGATCGGCCGGTTCTTCCATTGAAAGGCGGCCAGCAGCACGCGATTCGCCCAAAATGCCACACTCAATCCGGCTGCGCCGCCTGCGAACGCCAGCAGACCGCTCTCCATCAGGGACTGGCGCAGGATCCGCGCCCTTCCGGCGCCCAACGAGAGGCGGATCGAGATTTCGTGCTGCCGGGCAGCGCCGCGCGCCATCAGCAGGCACGAGATGTTGGCGCACCCGATGAGCAGCAGCGAACCCACGATGCCGGCCAGCAGCACCAGCGATCGCTGCTTCTCGCCGCTCGTACCGGCGTAGCCCGCGGACCCGTCCCTGAGTTCGACGCGCTCGCCCAGTTCGATTTTCGACGCGGCGAGATATTGGTCCCAAAGACCCTGTAGATTGCGGCGCGCCGATTCCGGCGAAACACCGGGCTTCAGCCTCCCGATCAAGCCCGCGGCGCGGGCCGGATAGGGGTCGGAGTCGAAGAGCGCCAACGCACTGGCGAATGGAACATAGAGGTCGGGATCGGAGCCTTGGCGCGTGCCGAAGAAACCGGCCGGCATCACGCCGATGATGGTGAAGGGCACGTCATTCAAATAAACGACGCGGCCCAGCACGTCCGCGGCCCGATCGTAGCGGCGGGTCCAGAAGCGGTTGCTGGCCACCGCCACGTGCGAAGCCGCCGAGCGCACATCGTCGAACGGAGCGAGCGCGCGGCCCAAAAGCGCAGGCCTGCCCAGCACCTGAAAATAGTTGCCGGAGACGATGGTCGCCTCGGCCGGATGCTCGATCCTCTCGCCGCGGCGACGCTCGCGCGACACCCACGCCGCTTCGAGCGCCAGGCCGGAGAACGCCTGTGCGCGTTCGCGCAGGTTCCGGTAATCGTCGTACGAGAAGTATTCGCTCCGCTGGTGTGGGTCCGGGTGCCAGAGCGAGACCAACTGCAATTGCGCCGGTTTCGGCACGGGGAGCGGCCGGTAGAGAAGACGGTCCAGAAATGTGAAGACGGCGGTCGAGGCGCCGATCCCCAGGGCGAGGATGAGAATCACCGCCCCGCTGGTGGCCTTGGCCCTGCGCAGAACGCGGGCGGCGTAGCTCAGGTCGCGGAGCCAGCCGGCGAGGTATTCCGCGCACGATGCCTTCTCCTCGCGGCCCTGGCTGATGGCGACGCATTCCTTGCGGACCGGGCGCACGGGCCCGAACTGCCGCAGGGCTTCGCGGCGGGCGCGATCGGGCGGCAGGCCGGCCGCAATCAGCTCATCGGTCTTGGCTTGCAGATGAAACTGCAGCTCGTCTTCGAAATCGTTGCGCGCATCGGCGCCCCAGAATCGCAGGTACCGCCGCCAGGCCGGCTCGCGTCTCATGCATACACTCTGCCACATCTCCCCTAAGGTTTCAAGGGGTGAGCCTACTCGCCCTGCACCGGCCGCACGCCCTTCTCCACCGGCTCCAGTGCCGCGATCTCCACGCCCAGAGGCGCGGTCTTCAAATCCGCGAACTTGCGCGCGCTCACCAACACCCGGCCTTCGAACGACCCTACTGCGCTGTTGTACGCTTCCACCGCGCGCTCCAGGCCCTTCCCCACCTTGTTCAAGTGTTCGCCCATGTCCGACAGGCGCTTGTACAGCTCTTTGCCCAGCGCGCTGATCTCCGCGGCGTTTTGCGCCAACTTCTCCTGGCGCCAGCCGTACGCCACCGCGCGCAGCAGCACGATGAGCGTGGTGGGGGTGGCGAGGATGATGTTCTGCTCCACGCCGAATTCGATCAGCGATGCGTCGCTTTCGAGCGCGGCGCTGAAGAAGCACTCGCCCGGCAGAAACAGCACCGCGAATTCCGGCGCCTGGTCGAACTGCTCCCAATACGATTTGCGCCCCAATGCCATCAGGTGGGCACGGACCTGGCGCGCGTGGTCCGCGAACCGCGCCCGGCGCGTCTGCTCGTCGCTTGCTTCGATGGCCAGCAGGTAGGCCTCGAGCGGCGTCTTGGCGTCCACCACGATGGTCTTGCCCGCGGGCAGCCGCACCAGCAGGTCGGGCCGTATGCGCGCCTCTTCCGAGGTGACCACGGTCTGCGTGACGAAGTCGCAGTGGTCCACCATGCCGGCCATCTCCACCACGCGGCGCAACTGCATCTCGCCCCAATGCCCGCGCACCCCGGGAGTGCGCAGCGCGGTCACCAGCCGGCCGGTCTCGGTGCGGAGCTGCGACTGCGTTTCGAGAAGGCTGCGGACCTATTCGTGAAGCGCCGCGTACGCGCCCGTGCGCGCGTTCTCCAACTCCTGGATTTTGGAATCCACCTTGTCGAGCGACGCGCGCACCGGCGCCACCATCTCGCCGATGGCCTGCTGCCGCAGCGCCAGGTCGCCGCGCGCCGCCTGCTGCGTTTCGGCCAGCGCCGATTTGGCCAGGTCGAGGAAGGCCTGGTTATTGCGCGCCAGGGCGTCGGAGGAGAGCGCCTGGAAGGCCGCCTCGGTCTCCTGCTTGCGCCACCGCAGGACCAGCCACGCCAGGGCGAATCCGGCGATAAAACAGATCACTGGCAGGATGTTTTGCATTGCTCCCATTATCGCGCGGTGGGAAGGCTTCAGCGAACTTCCGGCGTGAACCTCCACATGGTGCTTTCGGAATCGAACCCCATCGCCATCACTTGCCCGTCGGGAGTCCAGGCGAGCACATGATAGTCGATGGCCAGGTCGGCCGGAATGCGTGTGAAGCGCCCGGACGCCGGATCGATCAGTCCCGGAGGCCAATACCACGTGGACGCCCCCAGCGGTATGAGAATCCGTCCATCGCTGCCCACTGCGTTGGGACCGATGTTATAACCGGGACGGAAAGGTCCGTTCTGTGGGATCTCCTGTTCCACCCCGCCGTTCAGGGGCACTCGCCACAACCGGATCACGGGAGTTTCGGTCACTTCGACGAGCAGATACTGCCCCGCGGGATCGACCGCCACGTGATCGCCGGCGCGAATCTTCCGGGCCTCGCCGCCCGAGGAGGGGATGGCCCAGACGACGCCGTCAGCGGCACAGTAGAGCGTCTTGCCGTCCGGTGAGGCGGCCAGAGCGCTGATGGGCCCGTGGTCGAAGGGAATGCGGCGCGTGATCCGCCCGTTGGAGACCGCTGCCAGCGCGATGGTCCGGCGCGGCGCCGGGCCAATCAGAAAAGCAATCTCGTGCGGCCCGGCTGTGGTCACCGGCCCGGTGGTTTCCTCCGACGTGTCTACCAGTGGAGACGGGTCCTTCCCTGCCTCCACTAACATCAAACCGAAACGGCCGCCGGCCATCTGCGCCGTCACGGCCCGGCCGTCCGGAAGGACGGTGAAGCTCTCCGTATTTTCCGCCCCGGCGAACCTCACGATCCGCTCTACCTTTCCGCCGCCGGGAGGAAAGCGCACCAGATTCTGATGATCTTCCTCTTGCCCCAGATAGATGCTGCCGTCCGGTCCGGTGTCGAGCGAAATCACGCCGCTGGTCAAAGCCAGCAGGGAGCGGGCCGGCGAGCGTCCGCTCGGCGGAACGCCGATCACTAGCTGAAGGTCGGCCGAGTAGCCCGCGGCCACAACCGATTTGCCGTCGCGGGTCACACCCACGGCACTGAGCGTCGAGTCGTCCCGCAGCCCGGATGGCAGGCGGCGCGCGCGTCCGGACTCCAGGTCGACCAGGTAGAGATGCTTGCCCGCTTCCCGCCCCGCTCCGATCAAAGTCCCGATTACGGCGGCCTCGCGTCCGTCCGGAAAGCTCGCATACGGACTGAAATCGGACGTTTGGATTGGATAGCCCTGTAATTGCCCCGTCTCCGGCCAGAAGCGGGACATCTGCAACTGCCGCTCCGGGTTGTATTTCGAGATCAGCAGGCTGCCATCGGGCAGCGCCTCCGGAGCCGATGCGTCCTCCAGCACCAGCCTCTCCTCGCCGCCCAGCACCGGCACGCTGTAGATGCCGCGAGGCACGTCCGTCAAGCGGTCGTAGTAAATCCTGGCGCCGTCCGGGGACCAGCCTAGCGACTGGACATAGCCGTTCTCCCGATTGTGCGTCAGGATATTCCAGTTCCCGGATTCCTCCTTCATCACCCCGACCTGCCAGATATCCCCGACGGCCGCTCGAAAGGCCAGCATGTGCCCATCGGGAGCCAGCCGCGGCGTGGCTACCTCTTCCGGGCCGCCCAGGCGCACGCCGGTCCAGGAGGGTGGCGGCTCCGGCCCGAGAGAGCGGCCGGCCAGGAATGCGAGCGCAGCGAGAGCGGCGGCGGCAATTGCGGCGAGGCCGCGGCGGGACCAGGGCGATCGCCGCTTCACGGCCGCCGCCGCGCCGGTCTGCGTTCCGCTCTGTGCCAGCGCGAACCCGAGGTCGCGCGCCGATTGAAACCGGTTCACCGGCTCCTTCTCCAGGCAGTGCGACACGATCTGCCGTACTCCAGCGGGCACGGCCTCCGGCAGCTCCGGCGGATCGTTCTTCAGAATCGCGGTCATGATCTCGACCGAGGTGTCGCCCGTGTACGCGCGTTTGCCCGCCAGCAGTTCATACAGGATCAAGCCGAAGCTGAAGAGGTCGGAGCGGTGATCCACGTCCAGGCCGCGGACCTGCTCGGGGGACATGTAGCCCACCGTGCCCATCACGGTACCCGGCGCGGTGCGCACCGAGAGGGTCTCCGTATAACCCGCCGCATGCGCCACCTGCCGCTTCGCCAGGCCGAAATCCAGGATCTTGACGCGGCCCTCACGGGTGAGGAGGATGTTCTCCGGCTTCAGATCCCGATGCACGATGCCCGCGTCGTGCGCGGCGGCCAGTCCGGCGGCAATCTGCGCCGCGATATCGACCGTCTTCCGGAATCCGAATTTCCCCCCGCGCAGCGGCTCGCCATCCACCAGCTCCGTGACGATGTAGTTCTCGCCGACATCGTGGATGGCCACGATATTAGGATGATTGAGCGCCGCCACCGCCCGCGCTTCCTGCTCGAAGCGCTGGCGCCGCGAAGGATCGTCGGCGAAATCGGCCGGCAGAATCTTCAAGGCCACGTCGCGTCCCAGCCGGGTGTCGCGGGCGCGGTAGACTTCGCCCATGCCGCCGGCGCCCAGCGGCGCCACGATCTCATAGGGTCCGAGGCGGGTTCCGGCAGCGAGAGGCATATTCGATGTGTTCCAGCGATTCTACCGTATGGGGAGGCTGGTCGGATGGCCGATAATGGACGTATACCATCCCATGCGGTGTCATTTCACCAGGCGCGAGGTTCTTCAGGGTGTGGCGGCTTGGTGCGGCGTCCGGTTGGCCCGTGGGCAGGACACGCCGACTTTTTCCGCGGACGTGAAGGTGGTCAATGTTCTGGCGACGGTACGGAATAAGGCCGGCGCGCTGATCGGCAATCTTAGCCAGGACGATTTTTCGTTGTCCGAAGAGGGCCGCCCGCAGACCATCCGCTATTTCGCGCGCGAGAGCGACTTGCCGCTGACCCTCGGTTTGATGGTGGACACCAGCGGCAGCCAGCGGCGCGTGATGGACGCGGAGCGCGGCGCCAGCATGCGCTTCCTGGACCGCGTGGTGCGCGACAACAAGGACCAGGTCTTCATCATGCAGTTCGACAGCGCCGTGCAGATGCGGCAGTCGCTCACCTCCACGGTCGGCAAATTAGAGGATGCGCTGGCCTACGTAGACACGGAGACCAGGCGGCAGGTCGAGATGCAGCATGGCGGCGGCACTCTGCTTTACGATGCCGTGGCCCGCGCGTCGGACGACGTGATGAAAAAGCTGCGCGGCCGGAAGGCTCTGATCGTGCTTTCCGACGGCGTGGACCTGGGCAGCTACGGCAGCCTCCAGGACGCGGTGGAAGCAGCGCAGCGCGCCGACACATTGATCTATTCCATTTTGTACTCCGACCCTGGCGCCTACGGGATTTTCGGGGGCGGCGGCGACGGCAAGCGCGTCTTGCAGCGCATGTCCAGCGATAGCGGGGGAAGCTTTTTCGAGGTTTCGAAGAAGCAAACCCTGGATCAGATTTTCGATACTCTGCAGGAGGAGCTGCGCACTCAGTACAACCTGGGATACGTGTCGGATAAGCCGGTCACGCTCTCCGGGTTTCGCACCATCCAACTGACTGTCGGCCAAAAGGGCCTGGTGGTGCAGGCCCGCCATCAGTATTGGGCGCAGCGGTAGGTAGGGTGCGGATCTACACCTGTGCGCCCCTTTCACGATCGTTACACTTGAAAAGCTCAATCGATCCGGTAAGTTAGTCGAGCGGAAGGTAACCTGCTCCCTGCAATGCCATGCGAAAACATATAACTTACGGCTTGTTGTTAATCGGATACTTAGTAAGTGTTCGGGGAGCCGCCGCGCAGTGGATCAGTTTTGGCGCCAAGGGTGGCGGCATACCGTTCGGGACGGCGCAGGCGGCCGTCAACGACTCACGCTGGTACCTGGTCGGCCCGTCAGTGGAGTTTCGATTGCCGGCCGGCTTCGCGGTGGAAGCCGACGCACTGTATCAGCGGGTTGGCAGCACCGCCAGTTTCATTCTGCCGGGGCCCAGCGCGGGTGTTACCAACATTGTCGACATCCGCTCGCGAGGTAACTCGTGGCAGTTTCCGTTTCTTGGAAAATACTACTTTCGGTCCCGAAAGGCCGGGTGGCAACCGTTCGTTGGCGCCGGATATGCCTTCGGAACCACCTGGTTTCATCAACAGGGCACCACGGTGGGCAGCACGCAGAACCTCGTCCCGTATCCGTCATCGCAGTCGAATTACCGGACCGGCACGAACCTGGGAGCGATGGTTGCCGCCGGCGCGCGTTACCGGATCGGGCGGTGGGCCTTTTCGCCGGAGCTCCGGTACACCTACTGGGGGGCGAATCCCTACCCGCAGCGCCAGAACTCAACCGCTTTGCTGATGGGGATTTCGTTCTAGCCGCAGCGACGTTATTGGTTGCGACGACCGCTTGCTTACGCGCGCGGCTCTGACAGAGCCGGGCCCAGAGGGCACCCCGTGAGGGAAAGCGGAGTGGCCTAACCCAACCTCGCCGGGCACGTCTAACCACCATTGATGGTAGACTGTCTACCAACTGGCCCGAGATGCTTTTTCGCCGCCCATCGCGAGAGCACGACCTCGATCAGGAGATCCGCGCCCACCTCGACCAGGAAGCCCGCGAACAAGAGGAGGCCGGCCTGCCGCCCGACCGCGCGCGCTCTGCCGCCCAACGGGCTTTCGGCAATACGACTTTCATCAAGGAGGTGACACGCGAAATGTGGGGCCAAATGCGGGGAATGTCTTCGTTCGAACGACTCTTCCAGGATCTGCGCTACTCCGCACGGACGCTGCTGCGCACACCCGGATTCACCGCTGCCGCGGTTCTTTCGCTGGCCCTCGGCATCGGCGCCAACACCGCCATTTTCAGCCTCCTGAATGCCGTGGTCCTGCGCCTTCTGCCGGTGCGCGATCCGCAGCAGCTCGTGCAGTTCATCTACACCGCTCCGAACCCGCCACCCAACGACTGGAACAGCTACTTCGACTATCCGCATTTCGAGCGCTTCCGCGACCAGTCGAAGACGCTCGCCGGCGTTTTCGGCGGCACCGGCATGGGGAGCGTCAACGTGGTCTTCCATGGGACGCCGGGGCTCGCCCAGGCCCATGCGTACTCCGACAACCTCTTCTCGGTGCTCGGGGTGACGCCGCAATCCGGACGCCTCTTCTCGGCGGGCGATGACCGCGCGGACGCCTCCGTGGTGGTCCTCAGCGATCGCTTCTGGCGAAGCCGCTTCGCCGCCAACCCTGCCATCGTGGGCGAAGCCCTCATCATCAATCAGCTCCCCTTCACCGTGATCGGCATCACGCCCGCGGAGTTCTCGGGCATCTGGGTCGGAGCCGGCCCGGACCTTTGGGTGCCGCTGCACGCTCTCGACCGCTTCAAGCCAGACCCCAAGCGATGGACCGAGTCCTTCACGAGCTGGATGCTGATTGCCGGGCGCCTGAAGCCCGGAGTTTCACAGGCACAGGCGCAAGCCGAGGCCGATGTCATCCACCGGCAACTGATCGCCGAGCAACTTTCCGTCTCCGAAATCCGCGGCCGCGAGAGCATGCAGCGCTTAATCCGCGAAAGCCATCTGGAACTGCGCCCTGCCGCGAACGGCATGAATAGCGGCCTGCGCGACCACTACGCGCTTCCGCTGAAGCTGCTGATGTGGGTGGCGGGCATCGTGTTGCTGGTGGCGTGTGCCAACGTGGCCAACCTGCTGCTGGCGCGCGCCTCCGGCCGGCGCCGCGAAATCGGCGTCAGGCTGGCGCTGGGCGCGTCGCGCGGGCGCCTGGTCCGCCAACTGCTCACCGAAAGCCTGATGCTCGCGTTCATCGGCGGCGTGCTGGCGTTGGCCGTCGCCTGGTGGGGCAGCGCCACGCTGGTCCGCATGATCTCGACCGGCGATGCGCCCGTCCCGCTCGACGTGCGGCCGGATTGGCGGATTTTCGGCTTCATCGCTGCGGCGTCGCTCATCACCGGACTGCTCTTCGGCCTGGCGCCCGCACTACGCGGCACGCGCGTCGACCCGGGCCGCGCCATGAGCGAAGCCGCGCGCGGCAGCAGCCGATCCTCGCAAACGCTGGACCGCGTGCTGGTGGTGGCGCAGATCGCTCTCTCGGTGGTGCTGGTGGCGGGCGCGGGCCTCTTCACCAGGACCCTGCAGAAGCTCTGGAGCGTGAACGTAGGATACGACCGGGAGAACGTGCTCATGTTCTCCGCCGATGCCAAGCTTGCGGGCTACAGCGCCGATCGCGCCGCCGCGCTCTATCGCGAGATTCTGCAGCGGCTGCAGGCCCTTCCGGACGTGCGCACTGCCAGCGCCTCCATCGTGCGTCCGATAGATGACTATTTCTACCTGGTGAATCATGTCGACGAAATCGATGGCCGCGTGCTGCCCGAGCGGGAGTTCATTCGGATTGCGTGGAACGCCACCAGCCCCGGATACTTCGCCACCGTCCAGACGCCGGTAGTGCTGGGCCGCGAGTTCGAATATCGGGACAGCGGGACCGCTCCCCCGGTGGCGATCGTCAATGAGTCGTTCGCGGCCCGCGCCTTCCCCGGCCAGAATCCCCTGGGGCACAAGCTGGGCGCGACCGCGGACACCATCGTCGGGGTGGTGAAGGACTCGCGTTACAGCGGACCGCGCGAACAGCCGCGGCCCGTGGTGTACTACCCGCTCTTCCAACACGGCAGGGACCAGGAGTATCAGTGGGGATTTGCCTCCTTCGAGCTGCGCTATCGGACCGGAGCCAACCTAGTGGATCAAGTGCGCCGCGAGGTGGCCGCGGTGGACCGCAGCCTGCCGATCTTCCGCATCAAGACCCTCCGCGCGCAGGCCGAGGATGAGTTGCTGCGCGAGCGGCTGCTGGCCACGCTCTCCACCTTCTTCGGCGCGCTGGCCCTGCTGCTGGCGTGCCTGGGCTTATACGGCCTGATGGCTTACGCGGTGGCCCGCCGCACGGGAGAAGTCGGCATCCGCATGGCGCTGGGCGCCGGCCGCGGCCACGTGATGTGGCTGGTGCTGCGCGAGACGTTCTTTCTCGCGCTGGCGGGCATCGCGGCCGGAATCCCCCTGGCGTTGTGGACGGCGCGATACGCGAAATCGCTGCTCTTCGAAATCGACACGGCGGACCCGGTGACGATCGCGGTCACCGTCACCGCATTGATCGCCGTGGCCGCGCTGGCCGGATACATTCCCGCCCGCCGCGCCACGCGCGTGGATCCCATGGTGGCGCTGCGGTACGAGTAAGTCGGGCAGCGCTATTCGATTGTGAAACGGAAAGACGCCGAGTTGACTCCGACGGCCCGGATGACGTAAAGAACCTTCCCGTTCAGACTGGCCGCATCCACGATTGTCAAAAACTTGAATCCAGGACCACCGGAGTCACCCAGACGCGTGGGACAGGCTCCGGAGGCAAAGTCGTCGGCGTTTCCCGCACAAAGCTCTAAGTTCACGCCAGTGCCAGTTGCGATCTCAACAGATATCCACAGAAACACGCCAATGCGGGATTCGTTGCACAAACGTTTGTTGGTGCACGTGCAAACACAGGACGGATCAGGAAGAATCGACGGGAGCGGCGTCACCTTCCGCACGGCCATTACTACAGGCTGGTGATAGTGGTGGACGCTGATGCGTCAGGGCGTCATGGGCGCTTAATTGATCCGCACGCCCCACCCTGACACATGCCGGAAATGCTAATGAACGCTGAGCCGTCAGCGCGGCTGTCGATGGAAACAGTGCCGACGCCGCCTGGACCGTTACCGAACCGCCCCGTTCCCCCCACAATGGAGTAGCTGCCGGTTGTGACATGGGCGCCAGGGGAAGCAGCCGGCACGCAACGAAGACCATAAACATCGAAGGTTAGCGTGCTGCCGTCTTGGGTCACGATTCGGTCCTGGCTGTACTCCAGTTGGCACCCGCCGCCGCCAAATCCCACAGCAGAGGGAATCGTCCCAAGGGTGGTGCTGGGAACGGGTCCCAACAAGCGTTGCCATACACCCGTGACAATCCCGTCTATCGTCACGACGAAAGGCGAGGAGCTATTGGCCTGAAAGCCCCTGACGACGAACGGGACCGGAAAGGTATCCGAGTCCGAGTCCGCGCGCACGGCTGGGGCCGACGCGGCGAGCAGCGCACCGGTTAGGGCGACCAGCCGCCGTAAGTTCATGGCTTTGATCGTTTCCATATGTACTCCATCTTCGGTTTGAGATAGGCGCAAAAGGCACGCTGGACCTCTCACGCATCCATGGCTACTATTTAAACAACAATTCCGGGTTACTGTGAGAAGTTCGTTTGGACCCCATGGTGGCGTTGCGATACGAGTAAGTCGGGCAGCGCTACTCGATTGTGAACCGGAAAGACGCCGGGTTGACTCCGACGGCTCGGAGGACGTAAAGAATCTTCCCGTTCAGGCCGGCGGCATCCACGATTGTCAAGAAATCGAATCCAGGACCACCGGAGTCACCCAGACGCATGGGGCAGGCTCCGGAGATAAAGTCGTCGCCGTTTCCCGCACAAAGCTCTAAGTTCACGCCGGTGCCAGTTTCGATCTCAAAAGACATCTTCAGAACCGCGTTCGCGGTCACCTGAACGGGAGCCGCCGTCAGCAAGTACTTTCCGGTGCTGCCAACCGTGCCGGTGATCGTCGTCAGCGCTTGGGCATTCCTCATGCTGCAGAGCACGAGAGTAGCCGCGCAAATCATCGTGCCGATCCTTTTCAGATTCGATTGCTTGAACATCTTACTTTCCTCCTCTTCGAGTTAATTGGTCTTGGTTTGAAGTCAGTTGTTTGGGAGCCCGCGTATCTCCGCCACCTGCGGCTCGCAGAACTCCCGAAAGGTAACCTCTATTGAGGCATTCCTGCCGATTGGGCCTCACCCGCAGGACGAACAGCGAGGAACTATTGGCCGGGCGGCCCATGGGGAATGTTGCCGGGCTCACTCGCCCTTTGCACACTTACAACCTCTTGATCCCGTTCCACTCCGTACCACTCGCGACAAAGCGAACGCTACCGTCGGCATGATGATCGAAAAGGATACTCCCCGTCCCGCAGACGATGTCCAGAAACTTGCCGGTTCCGCCGGTAATCGAATAGACTGCGGTTTTCTTGAAATTCGGGTCGGGACTCGGAGTGCAGCGAAAACCGAAAACCTGGAGCTGTATCGTTCCATCTTGCGCTACGATCTGATCCTGGCTGTATTCCGCCTGGCATGGGGCGCCCGGGAAGCCGGTGCCGGGCGGAATTGTGGCGAAGACAGAACTGAGAATGGGCCCGACCAGGCGTTGCCAGACCGCGTTCTCCCCGATTAGATCCCCTTGCACCTGGAATGGCGCGGATTCATTCGCCTGATAGCCGAAAAACGCGAACGGATGAGGGGTCAGAAGGGGGGCCCCCGGCTGGGCGTGTACCCGTAGGTTAGGCAGAACGGCCACGGCGGCCGCCGCCAGTAAGACACCTGATATTGTGATGATCCATCGTGACTTCATGTTACGGTTCTCCTTTCGGGCAGGCGAAACTCGATCAGCCCATCTTGATTTGGAGGCGGATCGCCAGCACTCCTCGACGCCCCATCTGGTCGTTCCTTTCACTTCACGGCGCGCGATCTGGGGGAAACTCTCACGCCATGCGCAGTATGGACCGGGAATCGCGGGGTCGTCTAGTCACCTACTTATGTGACCCGGCAGTACTGGTAAGACTGCTTCAGCGGATGAGACCCGCTCGCAACGCCTTGGCCACGGCCTCGGACTTGGAGTGCACCTGAAGTTTCTCATAGATCCGCCGCATGTGAGTGGACACGGTATTGATGGTGATTCCCAGTACGTTTGCGGCGGTTTTGTAATGGTGGCCTTCGCCGAGCAACGCCAGCAGACGCATTTCTTTCGGTGTAAGTTGGTGGCTCGAGTCGTGGGGCGGATGAAACTGGCGGAAGAGATCGACCACGCGCCGGGCCAGTGGTGTAATTGTGGAAGAGCTTGCCGCCCGCGGCTCCCGGAGTAAATTCGCTCAGCCCGAGTATCGTGCCAATCCACATCCGGCCGTCGGCAGATTGAAATATGGATCTCACATCGTTGTGAGGGAGACCGTCGGCGGTCGAATAGCAGCGCTCAACGACGCGGCGGCTGGGGTCGGGCTCGGCCGCCAGCAGGCAGAATCCTCCCATCCGCGTGGCTGCCCACCAACGGCCGCCGCGATCCTGGAGCAGCGCGCCAATGAAATTGTCAGGCAGCCCGTGGCGGGTTGTGTAGTGCTCGGTCCTGCCATCTGCGAGACGGCGGTAGAGCCCGGTGCGCGCCGTCAGCCACAGCGCGCCCCTGTTGTCCGTTAAGGCATTGTCGTCCGTGACGAGATTGTTGACGAGCCGGCCTTCGTTGGCTTCGCCCGGCAGGCCGATATCCACCCATTGGAATTTCACGCCGCCGGACGCGCGATCAAGCCGGTACAGCCCGTTATAGGTGGCGCACCAGATGGCGCCCTCGGCATCCTCCGCCAGGGCATTCACGCGGCGCGCATCCGGGTGCTGGTCGGGAAGATAGGTGGCAAACAGCGGCTCGGAGGAGGAGGACCTTTTGGGATTGAACCGGGTGACGCCGCCATCGCTCGCGATCCACAGCGTGCCATCGCGCGTTTCGATCAGATCGTTGATCCAGGGATGGGGCAGCCCGTCGCTGGTGGTAAAGCTGGTGAGCCGGTAGCCATCGAAGCGTGTGAGTCCTTCGTCCGTGCAGATCCAGATGAAGCCGCGCGAATCCTGGCGGATGCAGTTGATGTGATTGTGCGCGAGCCCGTCCGCCGTAGTGTAGATCTGAATCGGCAACTGCTCCGGCAGAGCGGCTGGCGCTATGAGTGCGAACAGATATAAGAACCGTGAAACCCAGCGCATCCTGGCGGCGCTCGCGCCGCGCTGCGCACGGCGGCCTCCGACGTTGTTGTACACCATTGGTGTGTGCGGTGACAAGGGCCGCCGAAACGTTCCCGGCGCCAGCGGCAGTCTCGCGTTTTGGACTTGCTACTATCAAAAAAGAGCACGAGCCATGCCGAATCGTTCCCTCCGCAGCGAGAACTGGATCTGCGCCTTACTCCGGATGCTAAACGAGCGCTGCAGGCGGCGGCTTCCGTCTCGCGGCGCTCGGTGAGCGATTTTGTCCTCGAAAGCGCGCTGGCGCGAGCCGGCGAAGCACTGGCCGACCGCCGCACGTTCGGCCTCGATGCGGGCCCCTGGCGTGCGTTCATGGCGGCCCTGGATGCGCCGCCCCGGCCCATGCCGCGCCTCGCGCGTCTTCTGAACTGAACGAGCCTGGATTCTTTGACGGCGGGTCCGACGGTGAGTGATGCGTAGGCGCGTAGAAAAGCTCCGGCGCGATCATCTCGTCGAGGAGTTCGATTGCGGCGCGAGGAACTGAACCGTTTTCTCCGTCTGTATGCCTGGCAGAATCAGCAAGCCTCTGCGTCTCAAACTTATCTCGGACTGGCAGGGAATGCGATTATCGGTTTCTATACCCTCGTAGTCGGACACGTCAAGTACGAGGATGCGCCCCAGCGGCTCACCAAAGGCTTGGCCAGGCACCCCGTACCCGTCATGCTGCTCGCGCGTCTTGCGGTGGATCGCCGTTGGCACGGCCAAGGCGTGGGTGGAAGCTTGTTGAAAGGCGCCATGCTGCGCACCCTGCAAGCGGCCGATATTGCGGGCATCCGCGCCTTTGCCGTGCACGCCAAGGATGAAGAGGTGAGGCGGTTCTATCAGCGCTTCGAGTTCATACCCTCTCCAACCGACCCATTGCACATGTTCGTGCTGCTCAAAGACGTCCGCCGCCTGGACTCAGGCCCCTGACGCCCCCTACAACAGCACCGTATCGATGCGCGTCGCCTCGTCCGCCGGAGCCTCCGCCACAGCCACGCGCTCTTCCGGCGTCCGCAGAAACAGCATCAACTGCTCCTCCGACCCGTCGAAGAATCCGTCCAGCAGCTCGCGAATCGCGGCCCGCCGCATGGAATCGCGCGACGCCTGCGGAGCGTAAACGAACGCCCGCCCCACCTTGCGCCGCGTGATCTTTCCCTTGCGTACCAAGCGGTCCAGCACCGTCATGATAGTGGTGTATGCGAGCGGGCGCGACTGCGCTACAATCCGCTGCACATCCTTGACATTGCCCTCTTCGAGCGACCACAGCGCCGTCAGGCACGACAACTCGAGCGGGGGAGGCACATCGCGCGCGGATCTGGGCATCAGCTTTCCTGTTTCGGGCCGACCGGCAGCAGGGCCTGTCTCAGTTTATCGGCAAACGGCGACTCCTGCCGAGGCGCAAACAACGGGTGCTCCGCCGCGGCGGGCGGGGCTACTGGCGCGGGCGTTGGCACAGGCATTTCTCGACCCGCCACCGGGTCTTGACCCGTCACCGGGCCTGCTTGTGTTGTATCTGCACCGCTCTCCGGCGCCGCCTCGATTCCATTCATCGGTGTCGCCGCTGGCGCGGGCGCAGCCGCTGGCACGGGCGCAGGCGTTTGCACGGGCGCAGCCGCCGGCACCGGCGCAGGCGCTGGCACGGGCGCAGGCATTTGCACGGGCGCAGCCGCCGGCGCTCCGTTCAGGTAGCGGTCCTTCTTCAATGCCGTACGCTCCAGCGCCGCACTGAACGTGGTGAAGCAGCCCTCCACCTGGCGGTCGTTCTCGATCAACGCCCGCATGCACTCCATCTTCGAATCCATATCGTCGAGATAGTGCAGCAGCAGCGCTTCGGGAAACTGCGGCAGCTTGGGAGATCCGAACTCCAGTTGCCCGTGATGGCTCAGGATCATGTGCTCCACCAGCGCCCGCAGCGGCGCCGGAAAATCCGGAAGCCCGCGCAGTTTGTCCCCCACCATGCGCAGCCCGATGTTGATGTGCCCCAGCAACTGCCCGTCGTTCGAATACGAAAAGCCGCGCTCGTAGTTCAACTCGTAGATCTTGCCGATATCGTGCAGCACCACGCCCGTGAGCAGCAGGTCCAGATCCACGATCGGATAGTGCGCCGCCGTCAGCCGCGCCAGCGTGCACAGCGAAAGCACGTGCTCGATCAGGCCCCCCAGGTACGCGTGGTGGATCTGTTTGGCGGCCGGCGCGCGGCGATACCGGCGCGATACGTCTTCATCGTCCAGCAGGCTCTCGAGCAAAGCCTTCAGGTGCGGATTCGCGATGCCGCCCACGATCCCCCGCAGCTCGGCCCACATCTCGTCGGCATCGCGGCGCGACGAGGGGAAGTAGTCCACGAAATCGATCTCGCTGTCGTCCATCCTCCGCAGCTTGTGGATGGTCAACTGCGGCCGGTTGTGGAACACCTGGATCAGCCCCTTGACCTTCACGAAATCGTCGCGGTCAAAGCCGTCGATCACCTCGCCGACGTTGTCCCACATCTTGGCGTCCAATTCGCCCGTGCGGTCGCCCAAGAGCAGCGAGAGATACAACTCGCCGCTCTTCTTCTGCCGGACCTCCTTCGAGTGGACCAGGAAACTGGTCATGATCACGCGGTTCGGTTCGAGCTCGTTCACGTAGGGAGATTTCATGGAATGATGGCGGCGTCGCCCATCGAGGTCTTCACCGGGGCCGGCTTGGCCGGGGCCGGAGTCCGTACAGGCTTTCCGGCCGGCGGCGCTGCGTCCGCGGTGGTCGCCTCGGGAGCGGGTACCTTCTTGGTGGTGCCGGGGATCGGAATGAAAATCAGCTTCTTGTGCGGCTTGCCGGCGCGCGAGGCCACTTCTTCCTTCGTGGTGGTCTCCGGCTTCAATTGCGCAACGTCCTGCCAGCGCGTGTCCTTGCCCGGCGCGGCGCCGCTGTCCACGTAGCCGTCCTTGATCTGCAGGTAGGCCTCCTCGCGCAGCCTGGTGAGATACTCGCGGATCTTGGGCTCCATCCTGGGCGCTGCCAGCTTCTCGTGGATCAGGTCCTTCACCTCGTCGAACGAAGCGGTGCCCGCCTCGTGGCGCTCTTCCACCTTCAGAATCACAAAGCCCTGCGCCACTTTGAACGGATCCGTGACGTCGCCCTTCTTCGCCTTGAAGACCACGTCCTCCATCTGCTTCGGCATGATGCCGCGTTGATACGGCGGCAGGCCCCCGCCGTTGCGCGCCGTCTCGGGATCGTCCGAGTTGTCCCGCACCAGGTCGCTGAATTTCTCGCCCTTGCGCGCGCGTGTGACCAAATCCTTTGCCTTCTTGTCGGCCGCCGCCACTTGCTCGGCCGTCTTACCCTCGGTTGAAATCAGGATCTGGCTCAGGTACACCTCTTCCTTGCGCACGAACTCGTTTTGGTGCTCGTCGTAATATTTCTTCAGCTCCGGCTCGGGGATGGTGACGTGGTAGGTGACCTCCTGGCCGATCACCCGCTGTCCCAGCAGTTGCCGCGTCAGGCGGTCCTTGTAGTCCTCGAACGACATCCCGGTCTGTTCGCGCACATACTCGTGGAACTTTTCCGGGTCCGAGAGCTTGCTTTGCACTTGAAGCTCGGCCATCCTCCGGTTGATCTCGGGCTCGATCTTGAGGTTCTCCAGGGTCCGGCCCTTTTGCACCAGCAGAAGTTCGTCGATCTTCTCGCTCAGCGCATTCGCCGAATACTCCTTCACCGCATCCGCCAGTTTCTGGCCGGCGAGGCCCTCCTGGCGAAGCTGCTGCTCGATTTCCCGGCGCCTCTGTTCCAGTTCGCCGCGAGTGATGATGTCGCCGTTCACCTTGGCGGCAATCTCCTCCACCACCTTCACGTCCGCCGCGAACGCCAGCGGAATGGCCGCCGCCATGAGTACTATACAAAGCGCGCGAGGTGACCACTCCCTCACGGTCGTGGCTCCGAACAGAGCCGCGCGCGTCAGCAAGCGGTCCCGCAATGCGTTCGTCAACGTCTGGGTAAGCATAGTCATCTGTCCTTCCATTTTATCAGGCCTTCAACTGTCCCAGTTTTTCCGCCAGGAACCGCAAAACCTCGCCGGGTGGCACAGGCATTCCTGCCTGTGTTTCTTTCTCCCGGCCTTCCCCCGCCCTGCGATCCGATTCGAGTAAAGGTAATAGCAATACGCCTGCCGGAGTGAACTGTGCGCCCCGGGTCTTGCTGACCATATTCATGAGCCGTGCCGGGTCCACCCGCGTTTCCTTGTGGAACTTCACATTCAACAGGTTATGGCGGCGATCCACCGCCTCCACGCCGATCTGCTCCGCCATGGTCTTCAGCTCCGAGTACGCCAACAGGTTCTTCACCGCTTCCGGCACTGTGCCGTAGCGGTCCTCCAGTTCCGTTTCGGCACGGATGCGCGCCGCGGCATCGGCGGCATTGGCGATCTGCCGGTACGCCCGCAGCCGCTGGTTCTCGTCGGGAATGTACTCCGGCGGAATCCGGATATCCAGCCCCAGGTTCAACGCCGAGTGAATCTCCGGCACGATCTCCTCGCCCTTCAACTCCCGCACCGTGTCGTCCAGCAGCCGCACATAAGTATCGAATCCCACCGAGTTGATGTGCCCGTGCTGCTCGCCGCCCAGCAGGTTCCCCGCCCCGCGCAGTTCCAGGTCGAGTGCCGCAATCTTGAATCCCGCGCCCAGGTCGCTGAACTCCTTCAATGCCGCCAGCCGCTTGCGCGCGATCTCCGTCAGTTCCGTATCCGGCGGCACCAGCAGGTACGCGTACGCGCGCCGGTTCGACCGCCCCACCCGCCCGCGCAATTGGTACAGCTCCGACAGGCCGTAGCGCTCCGCGTTTTCTACAATCATGGTATTGGCCAGCGGAATGTCCAGACCGTTTTCTATGATTGTCGTACAAACCAGGACATCAAACTCGTGCCGCATGAACTGCAGCATGGTCCTTTCCAGCTCCGCCTCGCCCATCTGCCCGTGCCCCACCCCGATCCGGGCAGTCGGCGACAGCTCCTGCAGCATCGCCGCGCGCGCCCAGATGGAATCCACTCGATTGTGCAGGAAGTAGATCTGCCCGCCCCGTGCCAACTCCAACTCCATGGCCGAGCGGATCAGCTCCGGCTGAAACGGGGCCACCACCGTATGGATCGCCAGCCGATCCTTGGGCGGCGTCTCGATCACCGACAGGTCCCGCAGCCCCAATAACGACATGTGTAGCGTGCGAGGGATCGGAGTGGCGCTCATACTCACGTGATCCACACTCTTCTTCAACTGCTTGAGCCGCTCCTTGTGCTTGACCCCGAAGCGCTGCTCCTCGTCCACGACTACCAGGCCCAGATCGCGGAACTCCACGTCCTGCGAAAGGAGCCGGTGAGTTCCCACCGCGATATCCACCTTGCCCTCGGCCATGTCCGCCAGCGCTGCCTTGATTTCCCTGGGCGAGCGGAAGCGGCTGAACATCTCCACCCTCACCGGGAACGGCTGGAAGCGCCGCTTCAAGGTCTCGAAATGCTGAAATGCCAAAACTGTAGTAGGCGCCAGGATCGCCACCTGCTTCCCGTCGCCCAGCGCCTTGAAAGCCGCCCGCATGACGACCTCGGTCTTCCCGTACCCCACATCCCCGCACAGCAGGCGGTCCATCGGCTGCGGGCTCTCCATGTCGCGCTTGATGTCCTTGATGGCGGTCAGTTGGTCGCGCGTCTCGCTATACTCGAAGGCGTCCTCGAACTCCCGCTGCCAGTTGCTATCCGGCGAATACGAAAAGCCTTCGCTCATTTTGCGCGAGGCGTAAAGCTTGAGCAGCTCGTCCGCCATGTCGCGCATCTTGGCCTTGATGCGCGTCTTGGTGCGGGTCCACGTGGCGCCGCCCATGCGGTCCAGCGCCGGCTTGGCCTCCCCCGCGCCGCGGAACCGCTGCACCAGGTCCATGCGGGTCAGCGGCACATAGAGCTTGGCCTCGCCCGCGTACTCCAGCAGCATGTAGTCGCCCTTGGCATCGCCCTCCTGGATCTCCCGCAGCCCCAGATACTGCGCCACCCCGTGCTCGGCGTGGACTACGAAATCCCCCGGCTTCAGGTCGATCAGGTCGGCCGAAAAAGTCGCCAGGGCACCCTTGGAAGCCGGGGCCCGCGCCACCATTTCCGAAGTCTCGAAGAGGTCTTCGGACCCGAATACTACAATCTTAGAATCCTGGAATGCGGTGCCGTGCCGGATGAGCCCTTTCACCAGGTAGATGCTCGCCACGGTGCCCGACTGGTAGGCGCGCTCGGCCAGGTACGCGGGCGTCGATTCGAACTGCTCCAGCCCCAATTGATAGGGTATGGCGTATTCGTTGAGGATATCCGCCAGGCGTTCTACTTCACCTGTAGAAGAAGCGAAGAACGCTACGCGATTGCCGTTCTCCACCAGCGTCCGCGCTTCGGCAATCGCCACCTGCATGTTGCCGTGGAACGCCAACGAAGGCCTGGTGGCGACATGCAGATCGTCCTCGTTCACCCCGACTTCGAGTTCCTTCAGCTCGATCTGCGGGCAATCCGCCGCCAGGCGCGCCAAATCCTCCCACTGGAAGTAAATCCGATCCGGGTCGTAAGCCGGCGACCGCTCGATCTGCTCCAGCCGCTTCCAAAAGCGCTCGGCGGCAGCTCGCACCTGCCCGGGCTCGTCCCACAGCACCATGGGACGTTCCAGCAGCGAAAATATCGACGAGGTTCGCGGCTGCACCATGGGCGCTACCAATTCCCACCCCGGAAACGGCTCGCCCGGCGGAGGCAGGTCGCGCCCCGGCAGGTCCGCCTCGCGCATCAACTCGCCAAGTTGCACCAGCAGGCCGCGCGATTTCTGATATTCCGTGAGCGGAAGCAGCGTGCAGTCTTCGACTTTCAGCACTGACCGCTGCGACTCTACATCGAAGCGCCGGATCGATTCCACCTGGTCGCCGAAAAGGTCTATGCGCACCGGCTTGGCTGCCTCGGGCGAAAACACGTCCAGAATCCCGCCCCGCACCGAGTATTCCCCCACCATCTCCACCGGCTCGCGGCGCTCGTAACCGATGCTTTCCAGGTGCGCCACCACCTCGTCTAGAGGCAATTCCTCACCCACGCGCAGCCGCAGGGCGAGATGCCGGTAGAAGTCCCCGGGCTCGATCCGCATCAGCGCGGAAGTCACCGGCAGAATCGTGATCGGCACGCGCTGGGTAGCCAGGCGCCAGAGGCCTATGGCCCTCTGCTCGCAGATCTCGGCGTGCGGTGACAGGTTTTGCAGCGGTACAACATCCAGGGCAGGAAGCAGTTGCGGACCGTTGCGGTCATCCGCCGCCAGCAGGTCGAAAAACGTGTTGACCGCCTCGGAGAGCGCCTCGGCCTGCTTGTTGCCATCTACTACAATGATCAGAGGACGGCTGGTCGCCTGCCACAGGAGCACGGCGTACACGGCCTTGGCGGTGGTCGTGAGACCCGACAGGGAGGCATGCCCGCCCCGCAACGACGCATGCTCACGGTGCAGCGCGTCCTGAAAGGCAGGATGCCTTCCCAATTCTAGAAAAAGGTCTCTTACGGCAGGATGAATCAAGGTTGGTGACTGAGAATCAATTCGACAATATTAGTAGTTGAATAACCAGGTTCCAGCGCCACGGTGAGAACGCGACCTCCGGCGGCTTCGACCTCTTCGCGGCCCGCGATGAAGTGCGACCAATCCGCGCCTTTGACAAGGACGTCCGGAAGCACCTCCGCGATCAATTCCCGCGGCGTATCCTCATCGAACAAAGTGACCGCGTCCACCGCCTCGAGCGCCAGCGCCATCTCGCTCCGTTCCGCCTCGTCCAAAAGCGGACGGCTCGGCCCCTTCATGCGCCGGACGCTCGCATCCGAATTCAGCGCCAGGATGAGCACGTCCCCCAGCGACCGCGCCTGCTCCAGCAGACGGATGTGACCCGGATGCAGCAGGTCGTAGCAGCCGTTGGTAAAAACCACGATCCGGCTTTCCTGTTTCCAGCGTTTCCGCTGCTCGACCAGTTCCACGCGGCTGTAGAAGCGCCCCACACGCTCCAGTGTACAATGCGGGGCGGACCCGCTGGTCCACGGCCGACCCCGGCTCTAATCGGCAGGGCCATAGGAGGTGGAAGGCTTGCGGTTCTTGAGTTCCTCGAAAACGGTACGCCAGTTCTCCGGAGCGGATCGGCATTTTTCGCAAGTGCAGGGCTGAGAATGGCAAAAGAGTCGGCAGCCTCGATATTCGATCATTTTGGGATCTGGTTTCCTGCTCGCCCCGAGAGTGCCATCGGGCAAAGTGTACTGATGGCACACGGCGACCAGACGCCCCATGAGAAAATAGGGAATGGTCTGGCTACGTGCTCCAGGTGGTTGGTGTGGAGGGCCCGGATCGTCTCTATATGGCTTTCCAGCTCTTGCTCGTTTTTCGAGGATGGCCTTTTCATAACCGACATCCTTGAACATTTGTAGTAGAGTAGACGGATGTACGAGTCGTTTTGAGGAAGATGCGGCCATGAGTTCAGAACTGGAAATTCAACGGCGCCTCTCGCAATATCTGCGCGGAGAAAAGCAACTGCATGAGTTTGAGGACTGGTTTGTACCAGTCATGTGGGATCTGGCGGAATCGGAAGATGAGCCGGCGCGCGAACTTGCTGGAAGAATCAGCAACCTGATCGCCGAATTCTCCCGTGGCGATCGCACGCTGGAATCGATGCGCACTGAGTTGGCGCATACCGGGATGATGACGGACCATCTCACCACGCTTTGAGTGTACATTGCCCGTCCCCATCAACCGCACCCCAACGCAAAGCTCAGAGCGGCGCAAACCTCTTCCATCCGCGCGGCGCTCAATCTGCTCACCTGGCGCCCGAGCCGCTGCTGCGCCACGGTCACCGCGTTGTGCAGATTGACAGCACAGCGGCCCTTCATACCGTCGTCGATGTCCAGAACCACTTCGGAAGGCACGCCGCGCACCGTCGACGTGATGGGCGCCACGGTGACGGTAGCCAGATGGCCAATCGCGCTGGCGCGTGTCAGGACCAGGACTGGCCGTTGTTTGTCCGCGGGCGGAAACCGGCACAGGCGGACATCGCCCCGGTTCAGGGTCGTGGCCACGATGCTGCGTCCTCCCACACGCGGAATTCCTCCTCCCGCTGCGGCTGAGCCAGGTATCCCCGGCGATCGCGCTCTTCTAATTCCAACTCATGCAGGTATTTGAGATGCCGCTGTAGGGCCTGCCGGATCAAAGCTGATCGATTTATCTGCCGCCGCTTCGCCGCCAGATCGGTGGCTTTCAGGAGGCTTTTGTCCAAGACTACCTGTATGGTCTCCACTGTGGGTCCTCTTCCACAGTATATTCCACACTGCCGCATTCCGATTCCGGGCTGTACGCCAGGTTTCGCAAGCTGGGGGATCGATACGGGGCGGCCCTGGCCATCTGGTCCGGGTCTGGCCATCGGCTATCCCGGCACACGTTGCCTTTCCGCACGCCGTCTGGCTGTGCAAGAATGGTGCGAACGAGGAGATGAATCTATGGCGTGCCGCTATGTGAACCCGTTCCTGTGGCCGGTGGCTTTGTTTCTTGGCAGCAGCTCGGTCTTGCCGGCTCAGCCGGCGGGAATGCCGGTGTTTTCGAAAGACATTGCGCCGATCCTCTATCGACATTGTGCAAGCTGCCATCGCGCCGGCCAGATCGCGCCCATGTCGCTGCTTTCCTACGAAGAGGTGCGGCCCTGGGCAGCGTCGATTCGAGAGAAGGTGGCGACGGGAGCCATGCCTCCGTGGCACTCCGCCGCTCCAACGGGCCAGTTTTCCAATGACCGCCGGCTGAGTGACGCGGAGAAAGGGCTGATCTCACGGTGGGTAGCCGGTGGCGCTCCGAAGGGCGACGTCAAAGACCTGCCGCCGGTACCTGTGTTTGCGGACGACTGGGAAATTGGGAAGCCCGATGCGGTCATCGCGATGGCGGAGCCGTACGCAGTGCCCGCGCGCGGCACAATCGCCTATCAGAATGTCACCGTGCCCACGAACTTCACAGAGGACAAATGGATTCAGGCAATCGAAGTCCGGCCCGGCACACGAAGCGTGGTACACCACATCCTCGTCTTCGTGGTCGGGACGCGGCAGAACCAAGCCTACACTCAGATCGTGCCGCAACAGCCGCCGCGCCGGCCGCAAACCGCACCCGATGGACAGCCACCCAGGAGGCCCGAATCGCTGATTGCGACGACCGCCCCAGGAACGAACGCCATGGTGTTTCCGCCGGGCACGGCGATGCGGATTCCTGCAGGCGCCGGCCTTCGGTTCCAGATTCACTACACAACCAATGGCAAGGAGGTCAGCGACCGCTCCAGCGTGGGCCTGATCTTCGCAAAAGAGCCGCCGGAAAAGGAGATGCATACCAGCGCCTTCTTCAACCCGCTACTGATCTTGCCCGCTGGGGCGGCGGACGTAGCGGTGCCGACTGCCGTCCAGTTCGACCAGGACGTACACCTCACCGCGCTGTTTCCCCATACCCACCTGCGTGGGAAGAGCTGGGATTACCAGATCGTTTATCCGGATGGCCGTACGGAAACGGTGCTGCCGGTACCGCATTACGATTTCAATTGGCAGACGTACTACATCTTCGCGACGCCTCTTGCCGTTCCCAAGGGATCGAAGCTGGAGGCCGTTGCACACTACGACAACTCTGCCAATAATGCGTCGAATCCCGATCCCAATAAGGAAGTTCATTGGGGTGAACAGACGTGGGACGAGATGCAGTATACCGGCATCAATTACACCGTCGACAATGAGGCGCCCAAGCAGCGGACCGATAACCAGTGAGAGCCAAAAACGCAAGCCTTCGAGCGGCCTTCTTACGTCAGCCGTCGCGCCAAGACCCTCGCTCTTGAGGGTGCAATTCGCGTACGTAATCAATGCGCACACGAAGTTGACTCCCCTCGTCCTTTGATGTACTCTTTGAATGTGTACATGCCCATGAAGGAGTCGCCGCCATGCCGCGAATAGCGGTTGAAGACAACAGCCGGATGTCCCTGCGGATTCGGGCCGAGGAGAAAGCGCTGCTCTTGCGCGCGGTAGCGCTGAAGCACACCGACCTGACAGATTTTGTCCTTCGTCACGCCTTGCTGGCCGCCAAGGCCGTGATCGAAGAGGCAGATCACCTGCAACTCTCCGAGAGGGATAGCCTCCGGGTCCTCGACCTGCTGGAGCATCCGCCCGCGCCGAACGCCAAACTGCGGGCAGCCGCTCGAGCGTTACCGAAGCGGTCATAATCGTGACTGCTTGGCACGAAGAGCCGATCGGCAAGAAACATGATCGGGAAGCGTTCGACTCGGGCTTGGAAGCGCTGAACGAATTCTTGCGCCGTTACGCGCGCCAGAGCCATGAACGGGGCGGTGCGAAAACGTTCCTGGCGATTGCCGATGCCGACAGCAAAACCATTCTCGGCTTCTATAGTCTGAGCCCCGCCTCGGTTGACTATGCCCGGACGCCGGAGATCATACGGCGCGGGTTGGCACGTCATGACGTGCCAGGTTTCCGCCTGGCGCGCCTGGCTGTGGATCGCAGGTTTCAAGGGCACGGAATAGGCGGACAGCTTCTGCTCGCTGCGGGTAGACGCTGCCTGTTGGCCTCGGCGGAAGTTGGCGGTGTCGTGCTGGTCATTGACGCCAAAAATGAGAGCGTAGCAGAATGGTATGCCAGCTATGGTGCTGTGCCCCTGCTGGACGCGCCGTTATCTCTGCTGCTGCCGCTCGCGACGATCAAAGCCGCGCTCAAAAAAGCCGGCCGGTAACGCCGGCGGTCCTTGCCGCCGGCCTTCTTGACATTTGGACCACTCCATCCGCAACTGGCTCCTCGCCGGCGACCCCGCCATCCGCTGGCAAGTCCTCCGCACCCGCCGCGAACAGCGCCGCGTCGCCAAAGAAGGCTGGGGCGCCCAACTCCTCCAACTGCAAGATCCCGACGGCCGCTGGGCCCAGGCGTTCGCTTCAATGCGGGCGAGGACGTATAATAAACCCTATGCGCGGGTCACCGGAAGAGTCCTATGCCGGCAAGTAGGGTCTTCATCGGCAGTTCAGGGGAGCAGGTTAAGCTCGTCGAATGGCTCACGGCCTACATTGCGTCAAACTACATCGGGCGACTCGAGCCGGTTCCTTGGACCATACCTTGGCCGGGCGGCCGTTTCACCCTTGAGCATTTGCTAAAAGTCGTCGATGAGACCGATGCCAGTATTCTGTTCTGGACGGCCGATGACAAGACATGGTATCGCAATGCAGAGCGCCAGGAGCCACGGGATAACCTTGTGTTTGAGGCAGGCCTTTTCCTGGCCGCTCATGGCAGGGATAGGACGCAACTCCTTCTTCCCAAGTACACCGTCGGCGATCCGCGAAAGAATGTTGCCATACCCAGCGATGTGCTTGGGCTGACATGGAATGGCTTTGCCTGGAACGATCTGTCTGTAGAGGCCACGGGACTGCCGGCCACAGCCCGTACGGTTTGCGATCAACTCGCCACTCTTGGCCCGCGCGCCCGCTTCACGGTTGCCGTTCCTGCCCTTGTCAACCACGATCGTGTGGAGGCTGTTCGAGCATTCTGCGGTGAATGGGCCACTATTAATACCGAGGTCATCATGCGGCTGGGGGGTAGCCCCAACGCGACGGAGATCGATATCGTTGCGGCATATCGGGTAGGGGAGCTTCGACGCGTGCTCGATTCCTACAGGAAGCGTTCTGGCTCCCAACTGAGGGCCTGCTTCGGCAATTTTTGGGACGAGAGCCTTGCCGAGGCTTACCGGAGAAAATTCTACGACCGCGATGCCGCTTACATGCGGGCAGCCGTTCAGGAGTCGATTCGGGGGTTACTCGGTCCGTGTGAGCTAGAGTTAAACGCGGACCGTTGCCTCATTGCGACGTCAGTTGTCGATCCACCCGCGGGAAAGTACGACATCCGCCTCACCTCTCAGCGAATTACTTTCGGTTACTACAGAATCGATGGAGTCGCTGTTATGGTGCCGTTGGACATGAAGCGCGCCCAGAATCCGGCGCCTTACGCATGGGTGATAGATTCTGCGACCTCCCCGCGGACTTTCGAACACTACCGCTACCAATACGATCAAATGTTCTCGGAGGCATCTCGTGTCTATCCCGCATCCTGACGTTATCCTCCGTGACCGCGACTTGTGTTTCATAGACACCGAAACCACAGGATCGCGAATTGGCTATCACGAGCTGATCGAAGTGGCGGCTCTTCGCACGTCGGCTGACGGCCTCGCCATCAGAGGCGAGTGGGCCGCGAGAATACTCCCCGAGTTTCCGTCGCGGATTACTCCTGCCGCTCAAGAGATCAACCGTTTCTCACCTGAGATCTGGCGGGGAGCCTCGCCTTCCTCCCAGTCACTTTGGCAGAGCCTCGCAATGTTTGTGAGCGGCTGCGTGCCTGTCTGCCACAACCCTTCTTTCGACCGGGCATTTATCACACTTGCAGCCGCAACACAGGGAGTGCTTGATCTCGAACTGGACTACCATTGGATCGGGACGGAGTCCCTCGCATGGCCCCTTTATCGGGCCGGCGCAATTCCGAAGCTTTCCCTTGGTGAAATATGCCGGTTCTTGGGGATACCGCCGGAGCCGGCTGTCCATGGAGCGTCAAACGGCGCGGCAACTTGCAGAGATGTCTACCTGCGCCTGATCGATTATTATGGCCAGGGAGGCAACGTTCTAACCTACGCTTTCTTGGGCGATCGATCGAGTACTTAGCGAGTGCCGCCTATATCGCCCCGTCCCCTTTTCGTGTATGCCCGATCCCATCCGCAAGTGGCTCCTCGCCGGCGACCCCGCCATCCGCTGGGAAGTCCTCCGCACCCCCCGCGAACAGCGGCGCATCGCCAAGGAAGGATGGGGCGCGCAACTCCTCCAACTCCAAGATCCCGACGGCCGCTGGGCCCACGGCATCTACACCCCCAAGTGGACCTCCACCACTTACACCCTGCTCCTTCTGCGCAGCCTGGGCCTCGAGCCTTGCAACCCGCAAGCCATCCGCGCCTGCCGGATCCTCCTCGATACCGGCTTCTGGAGCGACCGCGGCATCAACTACTATCCCCGCTGGCAGAAGCGTAGCGAGACCTGCATCTCCAGCATGGTGCTGGCCGTGCTCTCCTGGTTCGCCCTCGACGATCCGCGTGTGGATCAGTTGGCGCGGCACGTCATCGAGCAGCAGATGCCCGACGGAGGCTGGAACTGCCGCGCCTTGCCCGGATATGGCGGCGCGACGCACGGATCCTTCCACACCACCATCTCGGCGCTCGAAGCGCTGCTGGAGTACGAGCGCTTCCGTCCGCAACTCGCGGCGCCCGCGCGCGCGGCACAGTCCCGCGGCCGCGAGTTCCTGCTGGTTCACCGGATGTTCCGCTCGCACCGCACCGGCGCAGTGGTGAAGTCCGCCATGACGCGCTTTTGGTTTCCCGCGCGGTGGCACTACGACATCCTCCGCGGCCTCGATTACTTCCAGGACTGCAATGCCCCGCACGATGATCGGCTCTCGGACGCCATCGCGCTCCTCGAACAGCGCCGCGGTCCCGATGGCCGATGGCCGCTCCAAAACCGCTATCCCGGCAAAGTGTTTTTCGATATGGAACAGGTCGGCGACCCCAGCCGCTGGAACACACTGAGAGCGTTGCGAGTGCTCGCGTGGTGGCAAAACAGTTAGATCTGTCCTAAAATTAAATTTGGGTGTGGCATCGGTCGGGGAGTCGTTCGCTGCACAAGAGCACGGTCGGCCGTTCGAAGGGGGCGCGGTCCAGGTTGCCCTCGATCTGCCGCTCCGCCGGCGTTATTTTTGAGATTCAACGCACAAATAGCGCACTACCATCTGTAGGTTCACGATGCCGGTCTTCGATATTCTCTGTCTGGCAAATTCCAACAAGATGCGCGGTTCCTGTATCGCCGGATTGCGGCTGGACGGCGGAGGATGGATCCGCCCGGTCGCGCGGACACCGCACGGTGAGCTCTATCCGGCTCACTACATTCTGCAGGACGGCAGTTGCCCGCAACTCTTCGATCGGATCCGGATTTCGTTCATTGAGCGGAGGGCGGTTGCCCACCAGCCGGAGAACTGGCTGATCGCGGATCAGCCTTGGCAACTGGTCTCCCGAGGTCTATCCGCGGAATACGCTCCTCTGCTCCAATCACATCTCATCAATCGTCCTGCTCTGTTTGGGGACTTCTCACACAAGATCTCCTCCAGCCGGTTCGAGACGGAACCAGCCCTGTCATCTCTGTGTTTAATCGGGCCCCGCAACCTGCGTTGGAGAATCGAGCATCTTCCTTACAATGCTCACAAGGCAAGCGCTCAGTTCCAACTCGCCGGTACATCTTATCGCCTCTCTGTCACCGATCCAGCCTGGCTCGACGCCTTCCGCGCGCTGTCCCCGGGCGAATATCCTGTCACGGCGTGCGGCATCGCAGCGGGGCTCGAGGTTCTTTTGACCGTTAGCTTGGGCGATCCTTGGGAAGACGGCTATTGCTACAAGCTGGTCGCCGGCATCCTGCCGCTCGAACTCGATCCTATAGCCATGACGCCGGCACTACCCAAGCTACCGGAAAGGGTCGAACCGATCGACCAGCCGATGGATCCCCGCGAGGCCGCCCGGATCATTCAAGCCCTGGCCGGCGGAACCGATCCGTACACCTGTGAGCCTTTACCGGGCGATAGTCCTCTATCCAATCCGGACACAGTAAGGGCGCTCCGAGCAGCGGCGGCGGCCTTGCAGAGCGGCCCGCCGCGGAAAAAGCCCCATGCACTGCCGGCTCAGGCAGGCAAGGCATGGGATACTGCCGAAGAGGATACTCTGGTGCGCGAGTTCGAAAACGGAGAGACCATGGCCGCGATCGCGCGCGCTCACGGCCGCACGCCCGGCGCGATCAAGTCCCGCCTGATCCGCTCGGGCAAGATCGCTGGCTGACGATAATCCGCGAAGTCTCCTCTTACCTTGTATTCGCCGTATTCCTTGGTTTTGAACATATACCTATCGATCTAACAAGACACCTGAGCGCTCCTCGAAGAGTATAAGAACCGCCTGCCAGTTCACCGACTGGTGTTTTCCTGCATTCGCGCCCGTGATTCCCACGCCGCTAGGAACCTGATGCAGCAGGGCCAACGGTGCCTAGAATTTCATGCACCAGCCGGCGAGCGGATTCCGAGGACGCAACTCTGCCAGACGTGGAACCGCTTGTGATCGGCCACTTGTTTTTCCGGGCCGGCCCCTGCGTTGTTACCGCCTCCTGCCCTGCAAGGCCTCCCCACTGTCTGAATCGCAGGCGGTATTCCCGATTCCCGATTCGGGAGTTGAAAAACAGGTGAATCTGTCCTAAAATACAATTTGACGCGGACAATCTCCAACTCGATCATGGCGGCGCTCGTGGTTGCCGCGCTGTTCTGGGGAAACTGCTTCTCCTGTCCGCAACTCCTGCTTGCGTTGAGGTCTAATCAACCCGCACATGGTTGCTGTCACCGCACGAAACAAGTTCCGCAAGAGTGCCGCACTCAGGTGTTCCGACACTTCGTAAAGACCGATCCCGTCACGCCGGCTCCCGCCCTACCGGTTGTAGCATTAGTCACTGAACCAGCCGCGTTTATCGCCGTGCTCGCCGATCAGTTCCCGAGCCTGGTCGAACACGCCCCACCCGGCGACCTCTTCTCACTCCGCGTCTAGCCAATTTCCTCTCACATTCTGAAGTGTCAGCCGTGTCCCCAGGTGAAGGAAATGAACGTTCGATCCATTTTTGTTGCCCTCCTGCCCGCGCTCGCCGGCGCGCAGCCGCTGTCCCAGCTCGTCGACGAAGCCCTGGGCAACAACCGCGAAATCCTGGCCGCGCAGAAGAAATACGAAGCCGCGCGCCAGCGCCCCACCGCGGCCGCGAGCCTCCCCGACCCCACGGTCTCACTGGGCTACACCTCCAACGGCGGTCCGTGGCCGGTCGCCGGCATCGCAACCGCCGCC
>Ga0209415_10002453_pt1 | contig 34748 bp, 27 predicted proteins | sample PeaSoiSIISIP2007_FD_187696 | JGI IMG/M metagenome (GOLD analysis project Ga0209415, IMG submission 187696) | Peat soil microbial communities from Weissenstadt, Germany - SII-SIP-2007 (SPAdes) (version 2) | ecosystem: Environmental > Terrestrial > Soil > Wetlands > Peat | place: Germany... | reverse complement strand
GCGACCCAGACGATCGGGCTCCTGTACACGACACCCGCCCGGTCGGCCTTCCTGGTCGCGAGCTCGGCCGTCCTCGCCCCGCTGCTCGCCGCGGCGCTCGAGCGCCACCGCCCGGCGGCACGCCTCCTCATCGCATTGGGAATAGCGGCTGTGGGGATCTATCTACTCACCGCGCCCCAAGGAGGAGGGCTGAACCGAGGCGACATTTGGACCCTGGGGACGGCGGTCTCGTTCGCCGCCCAGATCGTGGCGGTGAGCCGATTGTCTCGCCAGCACGACCCGGCCCGCCTGGCCTGGCTCGAAACCGTTGGGACCGCGCTCGGGGTCGCGCTCGCCACGCTCCTCTTCGAGTCCCCGAGGATCCGGTGGAGCCCGGGGTTCGACCTGTTGCTCGCCTACGCGGCCCTACCCGCTACCGCACTGGCCTTGTGGTGGCAGCTCATCGCGCAGCGGCGGATGTCGACGGCCAAGGCGGCGATGGTGCTGTGTCTCGAGCCCGCGTTCGCAGCCCTCGCCTCGTGGGTGTGGCTCGGGGAGCGCCTCTCGGTCGCTCAATGGGTGGGGGGGGCGCTGATCGTGATCGGGATGCTCACAACGGAATTCGGCCCGCTCCCGCGCCGTTGAAGTCGGGTTCGGGCAGGGCAATATTGAAGCGGTCTTCCCGAGTAGCTCAGTTGGTAGAGCAGCCGGCTGTTAACCGGCGGGTCGCAGGTTCGAGTCCTGCCTCGGGAGCTTGTCTCACCAGTCTATTCCGGGCACATGGGTAACAGTTTGTTCCGAGCACATAGGTAACACTTTCGGGCCAAAGGGCCGGCCCGCCCCTGCACGTACGCCGGAATCCCACTCGCCCCCAAACCTGCGGGTTGATCTCAGTCAGAACTGCTTCGATCTCGTCGCGCGCATAGGCGGGAGGCCGCGGTGCCTTGGGTTCTCTCGCGACCTTGAACCAGTAGCCCAAATTCCCCGGGCCGGCCCCGAGAACCCAGTGTCAGAAAGGCAACCGCACCGAGACAATCGGGCTGTGCACCGACGTGTGAAACTGGGAGATGGCAAATTGCATGGCCGCACCCACGGCCAACTTGAGCCGGCTCCCGAGTGGGATGCGGCCCACGACGAGTCCCGGGGTCAGGTAGGTTTGCTCCTTCCCTCCGTTCTTTCCATCCTGGTACCACGTCGCGTTCGCCTCGAGCTCGAACCACCACAACTCCCCGAGGTGGTACTGAACTGTGTTGTTCCAGGCGTACGTGCGACCGATCGCGGCCTCGTTCCCCGTCGGCAGGCCCGCGCCGAGGGTCCCTTGTAGGTCGAAAGGGCCATAGCCCTTGCCGTACGCCAGCGTCGGCGTGACGACCGCGTCGGTCTGACCATTGCTGCCGCCCGTGGGAAAGGTTGAAGCGAAGAAGACAGTCAGAATGTAGTTACCGTGGGCCTCGTCTTCCGCCCTGACGCGGTACTTGACGAGCATCTGGACGTCGCCAAACCCATCGGGCGAGCTCGCACTGTGGTGGATCAAGTAGGGGGGGACCGACGCGATGACCTCGAGGCCGTCGAGCGGGATCAGCTCGAGGCCCTTGCTGTTCCCAATGTTTTCGGTGTACGGCACACCCGGTCGCGCCTGTTGCCACAGCACGTCGTAGCGAAACTCCTGCTCGAGACGCGGGGTCGTCGTCGCCATCGGCGTCATCCAGTGGGGCTGCTCGCGCTTGGCCTGGTCGGAGCGCCGGAACCAGGAGGTCCAAAACCCCGCGCTGGACGCCGCCCCTGCCGCCGAAGCCGCCACCGACTCCGCTCGTGCGAGACCGCTCGGAACCTGAAAGGGCCCGGACTGTGCGGGCGTACTCTGTGCGAGCGCCAGCACGGGGAGCTCGAGGACCAGCAGGGCGGCAAGAAGGGATGGCCGAATCGTGCGAACCGGTCTCATCGGGGCTAGGGTCGGTTCCTCGTGTTGGTGTCCCGCGGCGATGCCCGGGAGAGAGATAAACGACCGAAACGATATGGTCAAAGCGGATCGAATCGCCCTAAATTGTGCCACCTTATTGTCCGTCCCATTCCCCAGCAGCCGCAGGGTTTCGCGGCGCGTGATCCATCTGCCGCGACGAAGCCGGCGGCGGGGCGACCGAGGTCTACGTTGGACACGGGTAAGGGAGTGCGCTGATGGCGATGTTAACCGTGCGGGCAGCGGCTGATCGGCTCGGTATTGGGTATTCCACCTTTAAGCAGTGGATCTACCAGGGGCGAGTTCGCACCACGCAGACCGTGGGCGGCCACCATCGGGTGACCGACGCCGAAGTCGAGCGCCTGCTCGCGCACCGCACGGCGGTGCCGACGTCGGGTGACGCACCCACCGCGGCGACCGGGCTCATCGTGGCCCTGAGCGGTCGCAATCGGCTACGGGGGTTCGTCGAGGAAGTCCGCCTGGACGGGTTGGTCGGGCAGGTGCGTCTCCGAGTGGGAGATCAGGTGTTGACGGCGGTTATCACGCGAGACGCGATAGACGAGCTGGGCCTCCGGCGAGGCGATGAGGCACTGGCCATCATCAAGGCCACCGATGTGATGGTGGCGCGCGAGGCGACGCCCAAGCGGCGCTTGGGTCGCTGAGCTCCTCCGACACCACGAGCCCCGCTTCTTGGATCATGACCCCGAAAGACTCCGAAGCCGTAGGGCCCTGCGCGTTCCACGTGGTCTGGAATTACGAGAGTTAGGGGACGGAGTGCTCTCCGAGATCAAAGACGCAGGGAACCGTGATTACATCGCACCCTGGACAAGGGACGCGTATCCGCGTAACGCTGCCCGTGACCGAGGGCGCGCGGACTGGCGTATGGAGCAAGTGCCCTCCAAGGCAGTCGACCTCGGGACTTAGCCGCGGGCCGAAGCCTTGTTCAAGGCGACGGCCGCGCGAATGAGAGCCTTCAGCGCCGCTTCGTCAATTTTCTCCCCTTCATGGAAGTCGATGGCCCGCCTCACGTTCCCTTCGAGGCTCGAGTTAAAGAGCCCGGAAGGATCCTTCAGTGCGGCGCCCTTGGCGAAGGTCATCTTCACGACCTTCTTGTAGGTCTCGCCGGTGCAGATCAGCCCGCTATGCGACCAGACTGGATTCGCCCACTTCCAGTCTTCGGTCACTTCGGGGTCCGCCTTCTGGATCAGCGCGCGAAGGCGGGAGAGCAACTCGCCCCTCCAGTCGCCCAGCTCCTCGATTCTCGCGTCTATCAAATCGGATGGAGACTCAGCTCTCTGCGACCCGCCCTTCTTCATATTGTCCTCCTATCACCGAGCGCTCCGGAAGGGTTCCCATCGCGTTGATGACCGCGGGTGGACGAAGGGCTGTGCCTTGTCCTAGCGCTCTAAGGATCAGGCTAGCCCGAGTTTCGCCGCTAGTCCGATGCGTTGAAGCTTGCCCGTCGCCCCGACCGGGATCTCCTGCAGAATGAGGATCTTGCGGGGCACTTTGAAGTCCGCAAGGTGGACGGCCGCGAACTGACGCAGTTCCTTGTCCGTGGCGGCCGCGCCCGCTCGCAGCACGATCGCCGCCGCGACTTCTTCCCCGAGCATCTCGTGCGGCAGCGCGAACGTGACGCACTGATGGACCGCCGGGTGGGTCATCAGGATTTCGTCCACCTCGCGCGGTGAGATCTTTTCCCCACCCCGGTTGATGATCTCCTTCAGGCGGCCGGTGATGCTCACATACCCATCGGCGTCCATCACCCCCTGGTCGCCCGTCCGAAACCAACCGTGGACGAACGCCTCGGCGTTCGCCACGGGGTTGTTCTCGTAACCGCTCATGACATTCTCGCCGCGGATCACGATCTCGCCGGGCATGCCGGGAGCGACGGCGTCCCCCTCTTCGTCCAGGATCTGCACTGCGGGGCCCGCGGCGGGACCCACGGTCCCGGGGCGGCGCGGCTCTGGGGGAAGCGGATTGCTCGTCACTTGGTGCGCCGCCTCCGTCATGCCGAACGACTCGACTACCGGCGCGTGGAAGACCGCTTCGAGCTGGGCGAACACGGGCCGCGGGAGGGCCGAGGACGACGACCGCACGAAGCGCAACGGATTCTCCCTGATCGTTCCGGCATGGTGTCCCGCCCGCAGGAGAATCGCCTGGTGCATGGTCGGCACGCCCGAGTACCACGTGGGGTGCGCTTCGGCCATCCACGTAAAGAACTTGAGCGTGTTGAACCCGGGTGTGCACCACACGGCGCCACCGGCCGAGAGCGGAGCGAGGAGCCCCGTCATGAGGCCGTGGATGTGGAAGAGCGGCATGATGCAGAGCCCGCGATCGTCCGGAGAGAACTGGAGCGTGGCACGGATGTTCCTCACCGAAGCGACGAGGTTCCGCTGCGTGAGCGGGACGATCTTCGGCCGAGAGGTCGTGCCGGACGTATGCAGCACCAGGGCAACGTCCTCGGAGCTGGGGACGAGGGCCTTCCCCGCGCGGGGCCCGGCGCCCGAGAACTCGAGGGAGAACGTGCCGGCGCCCTGCTCCGGATGGGCCACGACCCGGGCCACGGGAATGCCGAGCTTGGACGCGACCCCGAGCGCCGGGGACGCGCTGTCCTGCCCGACGATGAGCAGTTTCGCGTGGAGGTCTGTGAGGTAGAACTCGAACTCCTCCGCCCGATAACTCGGGTTGAGCGGCGCGGCCGTAGCCCCCACCGCCACGGCGAGGAACGCCACCGCCGCCTCGGGGCCGTTCTCGAGAACGATTGCGATCCGGTCGTTGGGCGCGATGCCATACGCGGAGAGGCTCTTCACCGTTCGCCCGATCGCGGCGCGTAGGGCACCGAATGTGAGCGGCCGACCGCCGGGGCTGCCGATGGCGACGGCCTGGGCGTTCCCCGCGTCAAGCAGCGTGGCGACCGTCGCGAGCGCGCTCATGCTACACGCTCGGGCCGACGGGCGCGGGCCTCAGGTCGCACGTGCATCGTTCGTCGCGTGCGGGGTGCTGCCTCGCGCCGCCGGCTCCAGAACCACCTTCGCGTCCTGGTCGGCGAGCGTCTTCGCGAGCAGACTCACGCAGGCATACACCGCTTCGATGCGGGGTGTCGGGACATCCGTGGCACGACCGAGCTCGACCACCGCGCCCACCAACGCTTCGATTTCCGGGTGCTTGCCCTGTTCCACGTCCTGCAGCATCGAGGTCTTGTGGGCGCCGACGCGCTCCGCCCCCGCCATCCGGCGCTCGATGCTCACGGGCAAGGTAATTCCCAGCTTCGCCGCGACCGCTTCTCCTTCCCGCATCATGGCGGCGCACAGGTCGCGGGTCAGCGGGAACTGGAGCAGGTCCACGAGGGTCGCGTGCGTGAGGGCGCTGAGCGGATTGAGGCTCAGGTTGCCGAGCAACTTGAGCCAGATTTCGCCGCGAATGTCTTTCGTGATCGGCGCCTTGAACCCGGCCTTGGTCAGATTCTGCGCGATCATTTGAATCCGCGGACTGATCGAGCCGTCGAGTTCGCCCAGCGTAAAGCGTCTGCCCTCGACTACCCGTACGACGCCGGGTGCGACGAGCGTCGCCGCCGGATACACGATGCTCCCGATAATGCGCGTGGGCTCGACCGTTCGGGTGATCGAGCCGTCGGGATCGGCGGCGTGCACCGGCATTCCGTCAAGCGGGCCGCCGTGGCGTTGGAAATACCACCACGGGATCCCGTTTTGCATGGTCACGAGCGCCGTGTCCTGATGGAAGAGTCGCGGCAACTCCGGCGCGACGTCCGCCACCTGATGAGCCTTCACGGTGAGCAGAACGACGTCGTGAGCACCCGCCTCCGCGAGGCTTGCGCACGCGCGCACGTGGCGCGCGACCACCTCCCGTCCATCCTCGAGCGTGACCGTCATCCCGCGATCGCGGATCGCCGCGAGATTGGCACCGCGCGCGATGAACGTCACCGGCTCGCCCCCCGCAGCGAGGAGTGTGCCGAGATACCCACCGATCGCCCCCGCCCCGACGACCGCGAAGCTAGGCATCGTACCGCCGGCGGTCGGACCGATTTGCGTCGATCAGGCCGTCGTGCCGGACGCCAAGGACGCAATTTCCCCCGCGCCCGCCCGAGCTCACAGCGGTTTCAGGCCGTGAGACCATCAGCCCTGGGGTGCGTAGCGATCGTGGTGTCTGACCCAGCTCTGGGGATCGTCCGGGTTCTCGTCGCGGCCCTTGGGGACGAGATCGAGGAAATGATAGGTCCCGTTCAAGGATTCGATCCCTCGCGCGTAGCAGGAGTACGTGTGGAAGACCGTGCCGTCGGGGCTCTGGTAGAAGACGCTCAGCCCCTCGCGGTCGCGCCCACCTGCGTCCGTGGGTTCGTAGTTGTAAACCATCGTCCCTTGCTCTAATTCATCCGACGTGAAGGACACTCCGAGGTCGTAATTGAAGTCCGTGTCGCCGGACGACACCCACTTGAACCGCCACCCCATGCGCTGTTTGAACGCCTCGATCTGGGCGAGCGGGGTGCGTGAGATCGCCACGAACGAGACGTCGCGGTAGGGGAGGTGCAGGCCGGGTCCATCGTAATGATCAGCCCAGAACGAGCAGTGCTTACAGCCCATTCGCATCTCGGGGCCGAACATGAAATGGTAGACGACGAGCTGACTGCGCCCGTCGAACAAGTCGGCGAGCGTCTCTCTGCCACTCGGCGCGTCGAACACATAGGCCTTCTCAACGCGTTCCCACGGCAGCGACCGGCGTTGCCGCGTCAGGTCGTCCTTGGCGCGCGTGAACGCCTTTTCCTGCGCGAGGAGCGCCTCGCGGGCGGCGACCCATTGGTCGTGGGGGACGACCGGGTGATCGCGTAGGGGATCGGGGATCACGGGTAGCTCCGAGGGAGAGTGGACCATCCCCAACCTCGCTCGGATCTGAACGTCGTGGAAGCCCGGGCGTCCGGGCTCCGAGTCTCTTAGTCCGGGGGACGCCGGCCGCGCTGCTGCGGATTCCTGATCGAATCGGGCAGCTTCGCCCACTGCGCTGCCGTGAGCACGGCCCGCGCTTCATTGAGGGCCTTCCGCACGGCCTCCCGCCCGGCGGCGAGCTTCGGCCGGATCGCGGCAAACAGCACGGCCGGATCGGGATTACTGCCGGCGCGCTCGATCGCGGCCTGGACGGAATCGGCGACCACTCGGTTATGAGTGTCGAGCGAATCGGCGATCTCCAAGAGGCGCGTCGTCTGATCGGACGAGAGCGCGAGTGAATCATGGAGAGCCAGGATGTCGCGCAGCGGATTGGGAAGCGCTCGCGCGAAGCGAGCCATGAACGCGTTTTGCCCACCCCCGCCGCCGCCTCCCCCGCCCCCACCCCCACGCCCACCCCCGAACAGCGCGTTCAACCGGTCGCGCGTGGGGTCCGGGCCGATCGCGAGATGCCCCTGGAGACCAATCTGGAAAGGCACGAGGGTCGGCGAGTTGCCCCCGGTCGCCCCGAAGCGCCCGTTCACCGTATAGAGGAAGCCCTGCGACACGGGGTCGAACCCCGTGACGTTCAGGAGCACTGGATTCGGCGGGCTCGCGATGCCCCAACCCTGGAGGTTGTTCGCCCCGTGGAGGAGCTGGTCCACACCCGCGAGCAGATTGATCGTCACGAGCGAGAGCGTGAGCCGCCGGTTCAGGTTGAAGAAGGACGGCCGCCAATTGATTTGGAAGTCGAGCGACGGTTCCCACGGGCCCGTGCAGCTGTTGCGCCCGGCGATCGACCCGAGGCCCTGGAGGCAGCTCCGCACCCAGCCCGGGCCGCTCGTCAACAGACGCTGCATGCCGTTCGCCACCGACGTATCCGCCGTGGTGGCCGGGTTGAACAGGAACGCGCGATCGTTGCGCGCGCCGTCCCCGTTGATGTCCTGACCGACGATCGGCGTGAACGGCATGCCCGACATCAGCCGTCCAATGACCGTGACCTCGAATGCCCCGCTGATCGGATAGGTGAGCGTCGCGAGGAAGCTGTGCCGCCGCTCGTAGTCGCTCGTCGCCCATTCGGCGACATTCGGGTTGCCGCTCGTCGTCGCCGCGGCGAACCCCTGCAGCGCCGACCCCGAGGAGAAGGACGACTGGTCGCGCGCACGAGTGTAGGTGTATGACACCTGGAAAACGGCCCCGTGGCTCGTCGTGCCGGAGACGCTCAAGATGCCCTGGCCCGCTTCCGATCGCAGCGCCGAATTGATCTCGAGCACCGATCCGAACGCGGGATCGAGACGCGAGAGATCGAAGGGCACGGCCCCGGTCGACGGAACAATCGACGCCGCGGGGACGTAGACCGGCCGGTTATCCTCGGCCGGGAGCGTGAATTGAGCGGACCCGAGATTCAGGTCCTGAAAGGCGTACTGGCTCACGCCTTCGGTGAAGTTCCCGCTCAACGACACCGTGTAGACGCCGACCCGCTGCTGGATGCCGAGGGACCCCCGCCACGTGCGCGGGGCGGCGAAGTTCGGCGCGAACGTGACGACCGTGGGCAGCGCGGCCGCGGTGGCCGTGGGCGCCGCGGCGGTGCACGTCGTCGGAATGTTCGAGGGGTCCTGGAGCAGCGTGCCCCAGTCGGGCGTGGGCACGCCGGCGCCGACGCAATACAGTTGCGCCTGGACGCTCGACACTCCGGGGGCCGCGAGCGCCGACGTGTAAAGCGTGGTCGGGGTCGGGCTGCGGAACTCGCCCCCGCCGCCCGTGATGACGGTGCGAGCGAGAAAGCCGTTCGATCCGCCGGAGAACCACGTGAAGCCGACCCGCGGGGTCACTTCCACATCAGACGGGATCGCGTCCGTCTGGACGTCGAACGCCGAGTCCACGGCGGCATTAAGCGCCGGCGCGCCCTCGAAGCGCGAGCCCTCGAGCCGGGCGCCGTAGGTGAGCTGCAGGCCTGGGCGCGGGCGCCACGTGTCCCCGAGGTACAACGCCCCTTCTTGCGCGGTGCCAGCTTCCGTCGGCGCGAGCAGCGTACGGGTAAAGACGCTCGGACTGTCGGCGGCGAGCGCGCCGAGCGAGCTGTAGGTGAACGTGCCGTTCGCGTTCGGCATGATCTCGTCGTTGATGCTCGTCAGCCGCGTGAAGAGACCGAACTTCACCCGGTGGCTCGTCCCGAAGAGGCGCGAGATCTCGTCCGTTCCCTCGAACGCGGTCTGGTTCGTCTGCTGCGGCATCCCGCCGTTCCCGCCGAAGGTGAGGGTGTTGGTGGCGAGGGCCGTGTCGGCGAGGGGCGAGGAGATCTGCACGCGCCCGTCCGGCCCGACGACGAAGGGCGTCGAGCTGTTCTGGTTCGTGGAGAGGTATCCCCGGAACTCGTTGATGAACCCGTTGCCGAAATAGGACGTGAGGGTCGCCATCACGCCCCCGCTCCACCCCGAGCGCTCGCCACCGTTTTGCGGCAGTGCGAGCGCGCCGACCCCTGAGGGATCGAGCGAGTTCAGGCGCCAGTCCCCCCGCAGCATCAACGTCTGGGTGTTCGAGATCATCCAGTCGAAGCGCGCGAGCGCATTGTCGAGCGTCGTCCCCTTGTCGGCGGACACGGCGGGGGCGCCGAGCGGGACGCCCAGGTTCCCAAGGATGTTCAGGTAGTGGGCCACGGAGTCCGGGGAGAGGCCGAGCCGTGCCAGGGTAGCCGCGTCGGCCGACATGATCGAAGGCAGCGGCTGCGTCCGCCACCGCCCCTGGAGGGCCACGAACCCGAACAGCTTGTCGTGGATCAGCGGCCCCCCGAACCCGCCGCCGAATTGCTGCTGCGTGTATCCCTGCGTGAAGGGCGATGACGCTCCCGGGCCCCAGGAGAGCGACTGATCGCGGAGCGTATAGGTCCACGAGCCGGCCGGGGTGTTCGTGCCGCCGCGGGTCGTCGAAGCGACCAAGCCGCCCGAGAACTCCCCGCGCGCGACGTCGTACGTGCTCGTGATGACGCGCGTGCTGCGAATGCCATCCTGCGGCACGCTACCCGAGCCGAACTGCAAGCCGTCGAGCGTCACCTCGTTCGCCGTGGGCCGCAGCCCCGCGACCGAGAAGGCGGCATCGGTCGAATCAGTGGACCCGAGCCCGACGACGCCCGGCGCGAGCGTCGCGAGGACGTTCAGGTCCGACGCGTCCAGGGGCAGCCGCTCCATCACCTCCGGGTTCAGATTCTGGCCCGTTTCCCCGGGAGTCGGGCGTCCCTGCGCCGGCGGGCCGCGACGGGCCCGCACGGTCACGGGTTCGAGCTCGATCGGCTGCGTCGTCATCGCGACATCGGTCACGAGGCGGTCTTCGTCGGCCTGGCGGATGACGCTGAGCTGGGTGACCGGGTACCCGATGTAGCGCACGGTCAGCCGATATTGGCCACCGCCGTCCGGAAAGACGATGGTGTAGCGCCCCCGGGCGCTCGTCTTTGCTTCGCGCGTGAGCTGCGTCTCGAGCGACAGGGCGGTGACCAGGGCACCGGCGAGGGGCTGCCCGTCCGGCCCGCGGATCGTTCCGGTGAGGATGTCGGTCGTCGACCCCACCTGCGCGGTCGCCACCGATGCGAGGATTAAGAGCCCGGCGACAACGCCCGCCACGCGACCGAAAGGAAAGCCCAACCAGCGTAGCATTAGGGGCGCGAGGCCTACCAAGAGAGGGGCGTCGAAAGACGCTCCCTGCCGAGCACCGTTAAGGACGGCAGGACGCGGATCGACGGGCGCGCTGCGCTTTGCATCCGCGGGTCATCGACTCGCGCGCAGGAGTGGCGCGGGTCGACGTCGGTCGAACTGGATGCGATCCCACGAGCCTTCTTTCGACGCACGGCTCGACCGCGCGCCGCCCCGAGGGACCGGTTGCACGGCGGGCGGGTCCAATCGGCCGGGCGAAGCGCGCACCTTCAATCACCAGGGATGCGGGACACGGGTAGGCGGTACCCGCAGAACTCACCTCCCGGTGCCACGCGACGTACAGGTCGAGGGCTGCTCCGGGGCATTCGGTGCGCGGCCTGGCGTCTATTGGAGCGCAAGTCGAGGTCCGGAGTCTGTTTCTTGGTGGAACGTTGCCCTGGCATGCAGGTGGTGCAGCGACGGCGGTAGTGGGCCCATCGTGGCCCAGCAAAAATGAGTGAGTGCTCGCTTTGTTGACTATGATTCTGCATTAGAAGGTGATACGGTGGCGCAAGTGCCTCAGGTACACTCCAAGTCATTTTATCATACATACTTAGGACAATCCAACGACCCTCCGGACCTTGGTGCCGCTACATTCCCGCCATGCCCCTGCGCCCCCTTTATGGCCACGACCGCGTCCGCCAGCAGCTCGCGGGCGCTATCGCTCGCGGTAAGCTGCCCCAGGCGCTGCTGATTGAGGGGCCGCCGGGGGTGGGGAAGCAGCGCCTTGCACTGTGGCTCGCTCAGTCCCTCGTGTGCGAGGCGCCGGAACCTCCCTGCGGGCATTGTTCGCACTGCCGGCACCTCCTGGCGCTTGAGCATCCAGACGTCCTGTGGCTCGTGCCCCTCGAGCTCACGCGGAAGGGGTCCGACGCCGACAAGCAGATCGAGGTCGTGCAGGATGCCTTGAGTGAGGAAATGGCGGCGCGGCGGGACCAGCCCTTATACAAGTCCCCGCCCGGCCAGGCCACCCACAGCATCGCCGCCGTGCGCCTCGTCGCCCGATTCCTCGCCCTGCGACCGGCGCTCAGCCGACGAAGAGCGGTGGTGATCGGGGCGGCCGATCGTCTGGTACCCCAACGAGCAAACCCTGAAGCCGCCAACGCCCTCCTCAAGGCGCTCGAAGAGCCCCCCTCCGACACCACGATCGTCCTGACAACCTCGGATTCCGGGGCACTGCTCCCGACGCTCGTCTCGAGGCTGGTGCGCGTGCGCCTCACCCGACTCACGGATAGTGTCGTGACAGCATTCGCACAGCGCGAGCTCGGGAAGGAATCACGCGAAGCGTCCCAGGCGGTGGCGGAGGCGGAGGGCTCCATTGGCAGGCTCCTTGCCTCTCAAGAAAAAGGAAGCGGCACCGACAACGCCGTTGAGCGGTTTCTCAAGGCGGCCAAAGGACAAGCGGTGGAGCGCTATTCGCTGGCGCTGTGGCAGCCACCGTTCCAGGCACGCGGGGCCTTCACGGCCCTGCTCGACGGCCTGCTCGAGCACCTGCGCGAGCGGGCCCGCGCTGGGGAAGACACGGAGACGGTCGTGGCGGCCATGAGCCGGGTGCTCGAGGCCCGGGCGGCTGCGCAAGGCAATGTGAACCCGCAGCTCCTGACCGCCGTGCTGGCCGAGGAGCTCTGGCGCGCGCCGTGAGCGGTGCGGCAGACGAGAGCCGCTTGCGGATGGTCGACGTTGGCGAGAAGCAGGCGACTAGTCGGGCGGCTGAGGCCGAGGGATGGATCCGGATGTCGGCCACCGCGTTTCGCACTGTGGCCGATCGCGGCCTGGCGAAGGGCGACGTGGTCGCGGCGAGCGAGCTCGCCGGGATGCTCGCGGCGAAGCGGACGAGCGAGCTCATCCCCCTGTGTCACCCGCTCGGCCTCGAGCACGTGGCGGTGACGGCGACGCTTGATCCCGACCTCCCGGGGGTGCGGCTGCGCGCCACGGCCCGCGCGCACGCGAGGACGGGCGTCGAGATGGAAGCCCTGACGGCCGTCGCCGTTGGACTCCTCACGGTCTACGACATGGTGAAAGCCGTGGACCGCGGCATGGAGATCAGCACGATCCGCCTGGTCGAGAAAACAGGCGGCCAGGGTGGGGATTGGCGTCGGATGGATGTGGGAGATGGTTGACCGCCCGTTGACGGGGCGGGGTGAGTGTTTGCCTTCTACAATCATAGGGAGTACGCGATGCGAAGTGTGACGGGACGACAGCGGTTGATGGTGCAGGGCGGGTTCATCCTGGCGGGGTCGTTGATCGTGAGCAGCATGGGCGGGTGGACCCACCGCGCGACGGCCGACGACCAGCCGGCGCCTGTGACGGCGCCCGCATTGCTCGGCGAGCTCCGGGGCCTTTCCCAGTCGCTCGAGGCCGCACGCGGGGAGCTCGCGGTGGCGCGTTTGCAGCTCGAGCGCGCGAATGCCATCATCGACTACTCGAGCCACTACGGGATCGCGGCCGATCTCGCGGCCGCGATCTACGACATCGCTCTCTCGGAAGGTGTCGAGCCGGGTCTTGCGTTCCGGCTGGTGAAGACGGAATCGGGCTTTGCCCCGACCGCGAAGAGCAAGGCGGGCGCGGTGGGCTACACGCAGATCCTGCCCAGCACGGCCCGTCTCTACGAGCCCGGGCTAACGACCAAGCAGCTGTTCGACCGCGCGACCAACCTCCGCCTCGGCTTCCGCTACCTGCGCGACCTGCTCGAGCGCTATGACGGGAACCTCAGGCTCGCGCTCCTCGCCTACAACCGCGGCCCCGGCAAGGTCCAGGAGCTGCTCGATGCCGGCCGCGACCCCCAGAACGGCTACTCGACCGCCGTCATGAAGGGCTACAAGCGCTAATCAGCGAGGCGGGATTTTCACGATTTGGCCCGCCCGCAGCACGGACCCGGTCGTGAGATCGTTGTAATCGAGGAGATCGGCGAGCGACACGCGGTACCGGTGAGCGATCGCGGAGAGCGTCTCTCGGGGCGCGACGCGATGGGTCAGCGGATCGTCCCCGCGGACAGCGGGCGCCGCGAGCCGCCGGTAGCGCGGCTCGGGGGGCACGGACCACGCGGACGCCGGCACGATGCGACCACTCATGGGGACGACGATGCGTTGCCCCACGCGCAGCGCGTGAGGCTTCATGCTCGGGTTCGCGTCCTGGAGCATCGCCACGGTCACGCGGTAGCGTCGGGCGATGTCGCCGAGCGTCTGGCCCGCCGCGACGTAGTGATCGACGAAGGTGACGCGTTCGTTGACCGGCAAGCTGTCGTAGCGGGCGGCGACTTGCGTGCCGCGGCCCCGGGGCACGCGAACGACGACCGTGCGACCGGGCGGCGTGATCCCGCGGACGAACTGGGGGTTGAGCTCGAGCACCGCCTCGACCGTCGTGTCGGCGAGTCGCGCGATGACGTCGAGGCCCGTCGCGTCCGATACCGCCACTTCGTCGAAGACGAGCGGAGCGAGCGGCTCGATGTCGGCGAACCCGTAGCGCGCCGGCTGCTTCGCGATGAGCGACGCGGCGATGAGCTTCGGCACGTAGTCCCGCGTTTCACGTCGCAGGTAGCGCCGATCGGCGAGCTGGAAGAACGTGTGGTCGGTGACCGAGTCCGGTTCGCCTGGCAGGCGCCCCAGCCCGCGCTCGACCCGGCCCACACCTGCGTTGTAGGCGGCGGCCGCGAGGTACACGCTCCCGAGCCGCTCTCGCAGGTCCGCGAGGTAGGTGACCGCGGCCTCCGTCGCGCGAAATGGATCGCGACGCTCGTCCACCCACGGGTCGACCGTCAAGCCGTACAGGCGCGCCGTCCCGGCGATGAATTGCCACATCCCGACCGCGCGGGCCCGGCTCACGGCGGTGTTCGAAAGGCCGCTCTCCACGAGGGTGAGGTAGACCATGTCCTCGGGTAAGCCCTTGGACCGCAGCCGTTCCCGGATCATCCCTTCGTAGCGGCCGAGTCGCGCGAGCCAGATCTCGAAGCGATCCCGCGCATCGACCTGGAAGAACTCGAGATACTCGAGCACCTGCCGATTCGCGGCGAAGCTCGTGACGTCGATGTCAAACGTGGGCTCGCCCGCGCGCACCGCTGCCCGGCCCTCCTCGCCGAAGAGCTGGACCGCCTCGCGCTCAACCTCCTCCCCGCGCACCGGCACGGCGGGCACCGACGGTCGGCTCGAGTCGGAAGCGGGGGGCGCCGGGCGATGGAGGCTGTCGAGCACGGCCTGGTCCGCCGCCGAATCGCGGGCGGCGCGTGCCGCGGCGGCCCCGAGCGAGTCGACGTCGGTGGTCGCCGCGGGCGGCGCGGGACGGGGCGCGAGCGCCGTGGGCGTCTGGCGGCTGCAGCCCAGACCGAGGAGCAAGGCCGCGCTCGCGGCCAGTCGCGAGCGGGGGCTCATCGCGTGTAGTAGTTGCCGAGCAACCGGTTCGTCGCGTTCAAGACCGCCACGGCGGCGCCGCGACTGGGATCGCCTTGCGTGAGGTTCGAGCCCACGAGGCGAGAGACCGAGTCGGCCGCACGCGCCGACAGCGAGACAATGACGACGGTGGCGTCGAACGCCCGGACGGCCTTCACGCCGAGGACGTCGAACGCCAGATCCGGCTGCGCGGCGCGCTCGAGCGCCCGCACCGCCGCCTGAGCGGCACACCGCAATTCGCCCGCCTGGGAAATGACGCCCTCCGCTTCGCCGACGAAGCGCCGCCCGTCGGTCCAGGACAGCACCACCTGCGCCCGGCAGTGGCCGTTCGGGAGGCGCTGAAACGTGAAATCCTCAAACTTGAGCCGCACGACGGGGCCGAGCGCAGATGACGGAGCCATCCCGCCTAGTCGAACCGCACTTCAATTTGCGACCGCGTTCCGGCCACCGCCGGAGCCTCGACCACGTCGACCTCGAGCCGCGGTCTTCCGTGCTCGTCGTGCTCGGCCGAGACGACGAGGATGATGCCGCTCTCAAGCTCGACCTTGAGGTGGCGTAGATCCGACCGCACCGTCACCTCCCGCACGAGCTCGCCACGCAGCCGGGAAACGGCGGCGACAATACGGCGCAGCTCGGCGAGGTCGGCACCGCTCACGCGAGACGCTCGGCGAGCAGGTGGGACAGGGCCGTGTCCGGAATCCGCTCGGCCTGGATGAAGAGCGACGATTTGGACGTGGCCTCGAGCGGATAAGGCGTCCAAAACGCCTTGCCGCGGGCCCGCTCAGCCACTCGAAACGACAGGACGAGCTGCCACGCTTCGGTGTTCGCCGGGCGTTCGGCTAACGCATCGACGTGCCAGACCTGGTCGCCGTAGGCGATGACTCTCCACGGCACGGCTCACCTCGCGGTCGCGCGAGGTGCCAATATGGGCGCTAACCATAAGTGCAGTCAAGAGTTGGCGGTGCATCGCCTCGACAACGAGATGCGAGCGCTGAAGCAACTTGGAACGAGGACCGCTTGTCGGCCCAGCGGCTCGGTCAGTCTCCGCGGGTCGCCAGGACCTTGAAGCGCCGGGCGAGATCCTTCGTCACCGGCCCCGCGACACCCGCCCCGATGGTGCGGGCGTCGAGCTTCGTGATCCCGATGATTTCCGCCGCGGTTCCGGTCAGGAACACCTCGTCCGCCGTGTAGAGATCGTAGCGGGAGAGCGGCGTCTCTTCGACGGCGTACGTAGCGTCCCGGGCCAGTTCGAGCACCACGTCGCGGGTGACGCCACGCAGGATCCCTGCGTAGGCAGGCGGCGTCTTCAGGGTGGCGTTCGTCACGATGAAGATGTTCTCACCGCTCGCCTCGGCGATGAACCCCGCCGGGTCGAGCATCAGCACCTCATCCACACTCGCCGCGATGCCTTCCACTTTGGCGAGGATGTGAGCGAGGTAGTTCAGCGACTTGATCCGGGGCGACACGCTTTCGCGATGGTGAATCGGCGTCGCAGCCGAGATCGCGGTCAGACCCTTCTCGTAGCGGTCGGCCGGATAGAGCTGAATGTGATCGACGATGCAGATGATCGACGGCCGCTCGCACTTGCGCGGGTCGAGGCCGAGGTCACCCACGCCCCTGGTGACGATGAGGCGGACGTAGGCGTCGGGGATGCCGCTCTTTGCGACCACGTCCTCGGTGACGCGCGTGAGCTCCGGGGCCGACAGCGGAATCTCGAGCCACGTTGCCTTGGCCGAGGCGTAGAGGCGGTCCAAGTGCTTGTCCAGCCGGAAGAGCCGGTGGTTGTACGCCCGGATCCCCTCGAACACGCCATCGCCGTAGAGCAGGCCGTGGTCGAAGACGGAGATCTTGGCATTCGAGCGGTCGTAATATTGACCGTCGATCCAAATGGTGGCCGGCATTCCGGAAGCTAACGCCGCGCGCAGCTCGCAGAAAGCGCTAGACTCGCTCCCCGTCGAGCACGGCCCGCAGCGCTCCGGCCAGCTCCTCGGCCGTGAAGGGCTTGCGGAGAAACCTGGCCCCGGGCCCGAGGACCGAAGTGTCGGGCAGGCGGCCGGAGACGAATAGCACCCGAAGGTGGGGCCGTTCGGCGGCGAGGGCTTGGGCGACCTCGCGGCCACCCAGGCCCGGCATGACGACGTCCGTCACGAGGGCGTCGATCCGCACCGTGGGGCGGGACGCGAGCGCGAGGGCCTCCTTGCCGTCGGCCGCCGCGAGGACCGTGTAGCCCCGGCTCTCGAGCATGCGCTGGGCCACACGGCGAATCTCGGGCTGGTCCTCGACCAGGAGAACGGTCTCGGTCCCCTCCGAGCTGCGAAGGTGCCCGGGCGCCGCGGGCTTCGCCGCAACCGGGCCGTCGACGCGTCGCAGGAACACTCGGAACGAAGTGCCCCGACCCGGCTCGCTCCAGAGCGCTATGTGACCGCCGCTTTGCTGGACGATGCCGTAGACCGTGGCGAGCCCGAGGCCCGTGCCCTCGCCGTTCGGTTTGGTGGTGAAAAACGGCTCGAAGATCCTCGCCTGGGTCGCGGCGTCCATGCCGACGCCCGTGTCGGTCACCGTGAGTACCACGTAAGACCCGGGCTCGACCCCCGGGTGCTCCCGCACGTACGCGGGGTCGAGCTCCACGTTCCCTGTCTCGATCAGCAATGAACCACCCGCGGGCATCGCATCCCGCGCGTTCACGATGAGGTTCAGGAAGACCTGTTCCAGCTGGCCGGGGTCGGCCTGCGCGAGACCGATGGCGGACGACAGAGCGGTCCGGAACTCGATGTCGGCGCCGATCAGGCGCTTGAGCATCTTCTCCATGCCCACGACGATGTCGTTCAGGCTGACGAGTCGAGGGGAGAGCACTTGCTGGCGGCTGAAGGCGAGCAGCTGGCGGGTCAGGTCCGCCGCACGACGCGCCGCGTCCCGGATCTCCATCGCTCCCTCGCGGGCGCGGTGGTCGGGCGGAATGTCCTGAAGCAAGAGATCGGCGAACCCGAGGATCGCCGTCAGGAGATTGTTGAAGTCGTGCGCGACGCCGCCCGCGAGGCGCCCGATGGCTTCCATTTTCTGCGCCTGGCGGAGCTGGGTCTCCATCAAGCGCCGATCGGTGACGTCCTCGACGATGACGGTCGAGGATTCGAGCTGGCCCGCCGAGTCGTAGACGCCGCGGCGTGTAAGCCTGACCGTCAGCGTCCGTCCATCCTTGCGCCGCCACAAGGTGTCGGCGGTCGAGGGAACGCCGGGGTCATCGACCTCGGGCCCGGCCCCGGGTGCGGCGGAGAGCTGGTCGAGGTGCACGGCGAGAAGATCGGCGGTCGAGCCGTAGCCCAGCATCTGGACGAGCGCCGGATTCACCGCGAGGAGCGTGCCGTCCGGCGCACCGCGAAAAATGCCGTACGGCGAATCCTCAACGAGCGACCGATGGGTCGCCTCTGAGCGCCGCAGCGCCTGCTCGGCCTGCTTGTTCGCGATCCCGACGGCGAGCGCGTCGGCGACCGCGCCGGCAGCCTTGAAGGCGAAATCCGTAATGGGCCGCGTACCGAAGGTGGCCATGACCCCGATCAAACGGCCCTGAACGGCGAGCGGGTACCCGGCGAACGCCGTGATGCCCCGCTCGACGACCCAGGTCTGCTCGGGCACGCGGGGGTCGCCCACGGCGTCGTTGCTCAGGTAGGGGTGGAGCTCCGCCGCGATGGTCCCGATCCCCGGGCTCGCGAGCGCGAGCCCGCCCGGCGGCGCGGGCGGGGGCGCACCGAGCCCGGCGCTTGCGGCGAGGACGAGCGACCCGGTCTCCTCCGATTGGATCCAGATCTGTGCCAAGGCGACGTCCAGGTGGCGCACGAAGCCGTCGCAGCAGCGATGGAGGATGTCCTGGGCCGTGGCCGCGCGGGAGAGGGCGAGGCCCACTTCGGACGTGAGTTCGGCCAGGCGCGCGCGCTCGAGCAACGCGGCATCGGCGCGGCGTCGCTCGCGGCGGACCTCGGCGTCGCCGAGCTCGCGCTGCACGGCGGGCACGAGGCGCTTCATGTTGCCCTTCATCACGTAGTCTTGCGCCCCGGCTTTCATGGCGGCGACCGCGATGTCTTCGCCGATCGTGCCCGAGACGAAGATGAACGGCACGTCCACCCCATGCTGGCGCAGCAGCGTCATCGCGGCCGTGCCCGAGAAGTGGGGCATCGTGTAGTCGCCCAGGACGAGATCCCAGGTGTGCCGATCGATGACGGTCTTCATCGCGGCCGGCGTGTCGACCCGCTCCCAGATCGGGTCGTATCCCCCCCGCTGCAGCTCGCGCACGATGAGTTGTGCGTCGTCGTCTGAGTCCTCGACCAGCAAGACCCGGATCGGCGCGCCCATCAGGCTCTCGCGACCTCCGGCGGGGTCTGGTTCAGCATCAGCCAGTACATGCCCAGTTGGCGCGCGGCCTCCAGGAACTCCGTGAAGTCCACGGGCTTGCGCACGTAGCTGTTCACTCCGAGCTCGTAGCTCGCCACGAGGTCACGTTCCTCCGTGGAGGAGGTCAATACGACGACCGGCAACAGTTTGGTGCGGTCGTCCGCGCGCAGGCGCCGGAGCACCTCGAGGCCGTCTACCTTCGGCAGCTTCAGATCGAGCAGCACCAAGTGCGGCCGGCGCGCGTTCGTGAACAGGTAGTCCAGGGCCTCCTGGCCGTCGCGGGCCACGACGAGGTCGTTTTGCAGGTTGTTCTTCTTGAACGCCCGCCGCGTCAGCTCTTCGTCGTCGGCGTTGTCCTCGACCAACAGAATGACCGGGTCCCGCATGCCTCGCTCGCGTGTTAGAGAGTGAAGGAGAACGTCGCGCCCTGCCCAACCGCGCCGACCGCCCAAACGTTGCCCCCGTGCCGCCGCACGATCCGCTGCACCGTGGCGAGGCCGATGCCCGTGCCCTCGAACTCCGTATGCGCGTGCAGCCGCTGGAAGGCGCCGAACAGCTTGTGCGCGTATGCCATGTCGAACCCGGCGCCGTTGTCGCGGACGAAGAAAGCGGTGCTGCCGTTGTTGGGCTCGGCGCCGAACTCTATCCGCGCGGGCGCGCGCTCCCGCGTGTATTTCCACGCGTTGCCGAGCAGGTTTTCGAGCAGCACCCGCACGAGCCGGGGGTCGGCCTGGGCCACCACTCCCGGAGCGATCGCGAACTCGACCGGCCGCTCAGGCGAGCGCTCCCGCAGCTCCGCCGCGACGTCGGTGGCGACCGCGCTCAAGTCGACCGGTTGCCGGCGCAGCTCGGCCCGAGTGACCTTGGAAAGCCCGAGCAAATCGTCGATCAACTGGGCCATGCGCTGGCTCGCCGCGCGCACGCGCCCCAAATGACCCCTCGCGGCCTCGTCGAGCGATGAGCCGAAGTCCTCGAGCAGCGCGAGGCTGAACCCGTCGATGCTGCGCAGCGGCGCCCGGAGGTCGTGGGACACGGAATAGGCGAAGGCGTCGAGCTCGGCGTTCGCAGCCTCAAGCTGGGCGGCGTACCGGCGAAGTTCGTCGTCCCGCCGCAGGCGCTCGGTGATGTTCCACGCGAGCAAGAGCTCGGCCGGGCGGCCGGCGTAGCGGAGCCGGCACGACGTGAGCTCGACCTGGATCACCGAGCCGTCGCGCATGAGGTGACGCCACTGCCGCGTGCCTGCCGCGAGCGGCTCGCCGCGCCCGATCGCGGCGACCAAGTCCGCGGCGTCCTCGGGCGGCACCAGGTCCCGCATCGAGAGTGCCAAGAATTCCTCGCGCGAGTACCTATAGTCGCGTACCGCCGCATCGTTCACGCCGAGCACCCGCAGCGTGTCGACGTCGAAGACCCACGCCGGTAAGGGATTGCTCTCGAAGAGCAGGCGGTAGCGACTCTCCGACTCCTGGACCGCCTCTTCGGCGTTCCGCCGCTCGGTCAAGTCCCGGGTGATCTCGCCGTACCCGAGGATGGTCCCCTGCGCATCGCGCAGCGCGGTGATCACTACGTTGGCCCAAAACCGCGAACCGTCGCGACGCACGCGCCAGCGTTCGTCTTCGACACGCCCGTCGACAAGCGCGGTCTGGAGGAGCTGCTCGGGCTTCCCGGCCGCCACATCCGCCGACGTGTAGAAGCGCGAGACGTGCTGGCCGACGATCTCGTCGGCGCGATAGCCCTTGAGGCGCTCCGCGCTCGCACTCCAGCTCGAGACACGGCCCTGCGGATCAAGCCACAGAATCGCGTAGTCCTGCATCCCGGCCTGCAGCGCCTGGAAGCGGGACTCGTTTTCGAGCAGCAGCTGTTCGGCCCGCTGCCGGGCGGCGAGCTCGCTCCCGCCCTGCAGCACGGCGAGCACGGCGAGCAAGAGGGCCACGGCACTGCCCACGAGAATCGCGACCTTGGTGCGTCGGGCGGCGAGGTCGAGCGCCTGCGTGCGCACGTCGAGGAGCGCGAGCTCGCGTCCCCGGATGTTTCGCAGCGTGGTTTCGATGGCCACCGCTTCCCCCTCCGCTTCTTCGCTTGCCGCGACGCGCCGCGCGGGCACGACGCCGCTCGTGTGCGCGACGTCGACGATCCGTTGGCCCCAGAGAAGACGCCGGGCCACCAATGCCGACAGCGTGTCGAGCGAGCGCTGCTGCGCGGCGTTGTCGACCGTCAGGGCCCGGAGGTGCGCAATCAGCGCGGGCGCTTCCTCAAAGGCCGCGGTGAGCTCCCGCAGGCGGGATTCGTCCCCCGACGCAAGGAACGCCCGGTGCGCCGACTCCGCCCCCGCGAGCTGCGAGTTGAGCGCGTTCACACTCGCCAGCACGTCGTGCGTGTGCGCCACCGATGCGGCGCTCTCGACCGTGTGGGCTACATTGCGGTAGGACGCCCAAGACACCGCGCCCAGCAGCAGGAACGCGAGACCAAAGCCCGCGAAAATCTTGAGCTGTAACCCCTGCATCGCCGTCCGTCGTCCCCCGGCTTCCCGGCTGCCGCTCGCGCGGAGCCCTAGTCCATCTCGGCGCGAGCCTCAGCGCAAAGGCGGTCGAGACGTTGCAAGCTGGTACGCTATTGGGCGGGGACCGAGGCCCCCGGGGGGTGCCTGCGCCAGGCGCGCCGGGCCCCGCGGACGGCTAACGCCAACGTTTGACTGGCTATAAGAAGGATTCCGCCGCGCCTCGGCGGTCCCTAGGGCGTTTTTGCGGCACCAACGGGCGCAAATGCGACATTGATGGGGCCACGCTTCGTTCCTGTAACGACTTACACACGAGGCGGCCCTTCGGTCGACCTCCGAGCGTGCGATTGACCACGGGGGCTCGCGGACAGAATACTTTGTCCGCCGGACCGAGCAGGCGCTCGGGCCCGGCCGGAGCGGACTCGAAGGAGGTCGGTGTCGGTGCCGAGTCTACGTGCTACGGGCAGCGCGCGTCTGAGTCTCGTGACCCGCGCCCCGGGGGAAGCCGATCCGCTGCTGGCGGCCGTACGGGAAGCAGCGGGCGGGGAGTACACCGTCCTCGGCGAGATCGGGCGGACGGCCGAGGGGACGGTCGCCTACCTCGCCCAGGACGTCACGAACCAGCGTCTCCTCGCGTTCCGTATCACGCCCTCGGGCGTCGCCAACGACTACGTGCTCGACATCGCGGGACAGCTGGACCACGACGTCCCCGCACCGCCAACGACATGTCCCAAGTGCCGGGCGTCGGTGCGCGGCTGGGCCCGATTCTGCACGCAGTGCGGCCGGAACCTCTGGAGCGATCAGGCTGCGGGCGGGCAGTGGGTGAAGGAAGACCTCCTGAACGCCGTGCGCGACGCCACGCAGGGGAAGTTCGAAATCCTGGGCGAGATGCACCACGCGGGCGGGAAGGGCTCGGTGTACTTCGCACGCGACCTGGCGAGCGGGAAGATCGAAGCGCTCCGGATCGAGCAGGAAGCGGGAAGCGACTACTCGATCGGTCTGACCGGCGTGCTGCAGAGCTTCGCGGAAGGGATCGGCAAACGGCGTTCGCGCAGCCGGTAGCCTATCGAGCCGCCTAGTTGCAGGCGGCCCGCTCGCGACGCTCGTTGAACGTCACGGGCTTCTCCGTGCGACTCACCCGCACCACCTCCAACGGATACGCGTCGGCCGCGAAGGGGTGGCAGGTCAGGATGGTCCGCACGGCCACGTTGTAGGCCCCTTTTTGTTCGCCCGCGCTGTCGACGCGGATCTGATCCCCGGGGCTCATGTGCCCTGCCCCGACGACGAGCACCATCTCGTGTGCGAAATCGATCGCGGGGAGCGGCGGCGGCGTGGTCTGGGTCGACGTCGCCCGAGCCCAGATTCCCGGCCAACTCGTCGCGTCGCGCACGACGAGACGCACCGAGTCACGAAACGCGGGACCGTCGTCGTAGTAGAGCGTGGCGCTCGACGCGACGGGCGCGTAGGTGTCCTGCGCCGGACGAAGCGGCGCGGGAACCATGTGGGAGCACGCCGCGAGGGCGAGGACACCAAAGAGCAGGGGATAGGATCGCATCGGGTTCCTCGGCATCACGGGACAATCTGGCTCACGCAGCTAAAGCCTGCGAAGTAGTCGCCTTTCAATATCGGGCGCGCCACGCCCAAGTTCAATTCGGCCTGGAGCGCGCTCGTCTGCCCCTCCACCGTCACGGGCCACTGGACGAGCGACGTGGACCCCACCGATCGCCACGTCGCGCGCTGTAGCAGCTTGAACAGCGCCCACGGGCCGTCGTAGCCGAGCACGGGCTGCTCGCGGCCACGCACCTCGACGCTCAAGCGCACCTCGCGGGCCGTGCTGCCGACCCACGAGTACCGCTGCGCCGCGGCGAAGGTCCGCGTGAAGCGACTCACCTGCCCATCCATCGTGAAGGTCGCGACCGGTAGGACATCCGACGCCAGGAGCTTCAGGGTGAAGTCGAAGCGCGGCTCGGTCGCGCCCGTGGGCCACAGCGCGTCGCTCACGGCGGCCAGACGGTTGAAGAACCGGACGAACGCGCCGGTCGCCTGCGCCGGGGCACCGGGCTTCGCGGCCCACTGGGTGCCTTGCTTCACGACCAGGTTCGCAAGCGCGTCGCTCTGGAAGCGCCACAGCGCGCCGGTCCCGGGCTGGAAGACCCCGGCGAGGTCCTCGAGCGTAGCTTCGGTCGACGCGTCGGGCGTGAAGGGGTACTTCCGCAGGAGCGGTGCCAAGTCCTGACAGAAGGCGGCACCGCGCTGATTGAGCGCGTTCGCGGGCAGCCGCCCGAGGAGGCGCCCGACCCCGTTGATCGGCTCTTCCAGCAGACCCTGGACCCGGGCGCCCACGGCCGCTGCCTCGCCGTCGACGCGGAACTTGAGCGTCAACTGGGTCACCGCCCCGGTCGCGTTGCGGGCAGCATCCATCGTCTGGGCGACAAGCGCGTCGGCGCCCCCCGGCGGCGCATCCGCCGCCTGCGCGACCAGCGTCTGCAATCCGGTCAGCGCCGTGACGTAGGGCTGGTTCGCGTCGACTACGAACCGGTCCGTCACCCCGGGCGGGCTCACGGTGTGCACCGGCTGAAAAGCGGCACCGACGGTCAGCGAATCGACATTGGTATTCCGCGACACGACCGAGAGGAGCTCGAGCAGCGGCGATTCGTTGCCGCCGAGCTGGGCCAGATGTCGGGCGGCGTCCTTCGCCGAGCCGAACGGCGTGAGCGAGGCCGCCGCGAGAAAGGCTTCCCACCGGTGGACGTAATCGGTCACGTAGCTCGCGCGGAGGTCATCGGCCAGCTTGGCGCGGTCGAACGACGTGTGCTCCTGCTCGCCTAGCACCCAATCGTCCGCCTGGAAGAAGCGCTCGACGTGCTGCAGCGCCTCCTGCATGAGCGTCCACCCGGCGGGCGTAAAGGCCCCGGGGACGGTGTAGGCGTCCGAGAGGGAGGACGCGGCGTTCGCAAAGAGCGCCGGAAACACCACGCTCGGCAGATGGCTCGAAACGTCCGACACGATGAGCTGATAGACGCGGTCCGCCCCGGTGAACTTGAGGAGAAACGCCCGCGTCCGAGACACTAAGTCCGCGTCCACGTCCGCGGCGCACGCGGCCACATGGCACAGCCGCGTGGCGTAGAACTCGAGCTGCTTGCGGGCGAGCTCCGTTCGGTCCGCATCGATCTGGCGTCCGTTCCGCCACGCCTCGAGCAGCACCGGCACCGCGAAGTCGGCGGCCAGTTTGTCGGTGTGCGTCGTGGTCATGAGGTACGCCTTGAGGAGCTCGTAGGCGCGGCTGAACTGGGCCGTGGCGTTGGGTGCCGACGGCAGGCTGTCGAGCGAGTGCAAGAGCGCGAGCCGCGCGGGGCCCACGAGCAGATCGTCGAGGCGCTTGCGGTAGACCGGAATGAGCTTGGGGTATAGGGCGGCGCCGTTGTAGAGCGGCCACCACGTCCAGGCACGACTCAGCCGATCGAGGTGCGTGCGCAGGGCGTCGAGCCGCTGGAACGTCTCGAGCGAGGGCACCTCGGTCTCGGCGACCCCGACGGTCGCGAGCGCGCGATCGGCCGCGACCGCGTCGCCGTTTCGAGCGAACGCGACGAGGGACCACGTGCTCGCGAGAACGAGCAGAAAAATCGCCGCGCCGAGCCACAGGCGGCGCAGACCGGCCACCGGCCGGGCTCCCCGCGCCACGGCCTGAGCCGCGCGGTCACGGAGCAGAACGTCCCGGAACAGCTGTCCGAGAAAGAGCCACTGGGGACGCCGTCGCGAGCCGGCCGCCACGGGCTCCGCCTGGCCCGCAGCCCGGAGAGGGTCGAAGACCTGGGTCGCCCCGCCGCTCGACGCCGCGGGTCGCGCGGTCGGTGCAGGGGCCACGTCGTTCACGACGATCGCGCGAACACCGGTGAAGTAGGCGCCCCGCAACACGGGACTCACTTCCAGCTGGGTCGGACGGCACAGATCCACCAGGAACTGAACCATAAGAGGCACGTGCTTCCGCAGCTCGCGCGGAAACTCGTAGATCCCGGCCCGGCGGACGCTGTCGGCCTCTCGCGGAAGCAGGTCCAGACGCTTCGCCGCGAGTGCGGCGAGCAGCCGATCGAAGGCCGAATTCAGCCGCTGAAATTCCCGCTCGCCGTACAACCCAGAGCTCGTGCGAGGTGGCCACCGCAGCGTGACGCCCAGGACCCGCTGCACCTCGTCTCTCGAGAGCGGCTGGGCGAACTCCGAGAAGTAAGTGATTCGGTCCGCTTTCGTGAACAGCACGTAGATCGGGAGCTGGACACCGCAGAGGCGCGAGAGGTCGAGGAGCAGCGCGCGCACCTCGCGCGCCCGCGCCGTCACGGCTTCCGTGGCCCCCGACTGGAGAAATTCCTCGCAGCTCACGCACACCACCGCGGCCCGCGCGGCCTGCGGGCGCCGCGAGAACATGGCCGCGAGTCTTCGCGGCCGCAGCCGCCGCACGAGGTGCTGCCAGTGCTCTTCGTCCGAGGAGAGCTTGCCGCCTGCTTCGACGAGTGCCGTGTTGTGGGCGAACCAGAGGTTCGCAACGGGCGTCGGCCCGATCTGCTGATCCTGCTGGAAGACCTCACCGGCGAGCAGGTCCGCCTCGATCCCTGAATGCGCGACGATCGTGGTCTTCGTGCTGCCGGCGGGGCCGAGCACGACGATCACGGGCATCGTACCGAGCCGACGCTTGGCCCCCTTTACCGCCGCGAGCCGCGACTCGGCCGCTTTGAGCACGGTGTCGAGGTCGTCGCCCTCTGCCGCGTCCGTTTCCCGCCGCCGCGCGGGCGGGGCCACAAACCAGGCGACGAGACCCGAGGCGACGAGCGCGAGCACCCAGAGCCCGATCCGGAGTACCCAGACGTTCGCGCCCTTGAGCCCAAGCCAGGCGGCGATGAACCACACCAACACGGCGACCACGAGAAACGCGATCGCGGCGATCAGCCAGATGCGAGTCCGGCGGGTCATGGCGCGACGCTCCCCAAGCCAGCGATCCAGGACTGTTGAACGAGGCCGAACCCGACGGCGGCGAGGAGCACGAGGCCGGCCACGACGATGGCCGCGATGCTCAAACGCCGCACCCACACGTCGCGCGGCACGGGAATCACTTCATCCGTGGGGGGTGCCCAGCCGGGCGACAGACCGTCCATGGCGCCTCGAATGCGCACGCGCCGTTCGGCAACAGCGGTGGTCCAGGCCCGCAGCTCGTCGGGGTTGCCCATGGCGTAGCGGCCTTTGAACCCGAAGAGCAGGCACAGCTCGTAGACCTCGAGCACGTCCGCCAGGTCGTCGCTGTCGCCGCGACTGAGCAAGGCGTGGAGGTTCTGGAAGAACGTTTCGCCGCCCGTGTGGCCGCCGAACAGCTCCTCCTGCAGCGGCCGTCGGGGCCATTCGGCGAAGGTCGGAAGACGCGAGTTCAGCACCGCCTCATCCAAGAAGACGACGGCGGCATAGACGGCGAGCTTCACGTCGCCGCCGTCGTAGCCCGCGCGGCGCGCCTCGTCGTGCGCGGTGGCGAGGAGTTGCTTGATCTGGTTCCGGAACGTCGCGGCGTCGGTCGCCGTCTGACGGTTGGTGTGCAGCCGCTCGATCGCCGTCAACGCCTCCTGCAGCGTGGAGGCGAGGACACCCGACCGACGCGCACGCTCGGCCGGAGGCTGCGCGGGTCCGCGCGCGGGACTCACGAGCCCTCGGGCGTGGACGTGGACGGGGGAATCAGGACCGCCCGGGCGCGGATTCGAGCAGGACCAGCAGTTCGAGCTCCGCTTCCGCCAGCGCCTCGGGCACGTAGATGCCGAGCTGCCCGCTGGTCACGATTGCCTCCCAACAGGGCCCGTCCTGGCGAATCAGGAAGTACTGGCTGCCGGGCCGCGGCGCTACGGCAGCGGGCGGTGTCGCAAGGTGCTCGAGGGCGAGACCCGGATAGGCCTCTTTCACAAGCCGCGCGATCAGCTGGGCCGCGCAGATCTTGGTGAGCCGCGGGACCGCCTCGATGATCTCGGCCTGGGAACGCGTGGACCGCACCCCGAGCATCCAGTTTGACGCCCCGAAGAGCCGACGATCCTTGACGGTGCCCGTGTAGAGCAGCTTGCGCGTGCGCTCAAGCGGGACCGGCACGCAATTCGCCGGAAGCACGAGGTCGAGGTGCGCCCGGATGTGCTGCTCGAGTGCGCCGAAGCATTCCTCGAGGTGGTCGTGGTCATAGGAGGGGAGGTCGCGCGGGTGCGAGTCGAGGGCAAACGTGCACAGGGCGCCGGCCAGCCGCGCGAGCTCGGCGTACAGCTGCTCGGGATGCGCGTGGCGCACCTCGCGAAGGTGACGCAACGGCGCGAGACTCGAGTGGACGGCGTGCGCCAGCCAGAAGCTCGCGACCTCTCGCGACGCGTACGCCGCCAAGTCGCCCGCGGCTCCGCGGCGCTCGCCAACCAAGGCCTCGCTCTTCGCCTCGAGGATATCGATCACCCGGCGCAGACGCTCCATCAACCCGGCGCTTGCCCCGAGCTCGAGCACCGGGGGAATGAAATCGAGATCGTAGACGAACTGCCCGGCGCCGTCGCGCCGCACTCTCGCTAGCGGGACGGTGACTAAGTCGTCTCGAAGCTCGGACTCGACCAAAAGCCGCAAGTTCTTGCGGCCCAGAATGACCGGCTTCTCGTCCTCGCCCGTCGTATCGTCGGTGAGCACCTGGGTTTCTGCGACGAACCGCAGGTCCCCGTCAGGCCCGTCTTCCAAGACGCAGTTCGCGCGTCCCGGCCGGTAGGCCGGGATCCCGAGATACACGACCCGTCGGTCCTCGGTCGGGGGGAAGAGGTCCCGGATCTGACGGGGGGCGGGCGCCGGGTCCGCGTCGGGGAAATGGAAGGCGAGCCCGTCCGGCAGCACGCCGCGGGCGTGGATCACCGATACCGTGCCGTTCCGCAGGGCCTCCCGATCGAGCTCGCAGCCGGCCAGGCCGTAGGCGCGGAAGAACACTTGCGACAAGGCGAAGGCGATCGAGTCTTCGCAATAGCGGCTCTGGAGCTGGAAGTGGTGTTGGGCGAGGTGCATGCCCTCCTGCCACACCACCTTCGTGAGAGGCCTCATGAACGCACTTGATGATGTCCGGCGATCGGTAATATTCTGAAGTAACGTCGGCCAGCGGCGCGCTTCCAACTCGCGCGAAACCAACGAGCTAATAATACAGGGCGGTGCCCGCTCGGCAACGCTCGCGAGGAGTTGAGCGTCGCACGATGACGAACGAACAACTGCACCAGAAATACAAGTTCCTGAAGCAGGTGGCTCAAGAAGGCGGCCGCAGCTTCCACGCCATCGACCCAAGCGGGCGGGTCGTGATGGTGCACGTCCTGGCCGACCCGGCCGAGGCGTCGCGCGTCCTGAAACAGCTCGACCGGTTCGGAATGGTCGATCGCCGGCGCATCGTCGAGCGCACCGAGGTCGAGGGCTCGCCGGTCATCGTCACGGAGTTCATCCAAGGGTTCACGACCTTCGCAGCGTGGGTCCAAGCCCGTGTTCCAGCGGGGGCGAGCCCGACAACGGGCCCGGGCGCCCCGCCAGCGAAGCAGCCGGGTGAGGTCACGGACCTCTTTGGCCCCTCCGGGGCCGCTGGCGCCGCACAGACGATCCCCGTGCCGCGCGTGCCACCCGAGCGTTCGCCGACCGCTGACGGCGCGACCGAGCTGCTCCCAAGCACTGACCTGTCGCAGCCCGCGCCCGCTGCCGATCTCGGTCGTGGGACGCAGCCGTTGCGCGCCGTGCCGGCCAGTCGCCCGCCCACCGCTTCCCCGACTCCGCAGGCGCCCCCGCCCGCTCCGCCGGGAGGAATGACGCAGCTCTTCGGAGCCCCGGAGACGACTGGCCCGACCACCCCTCAAGCCCCGACGCCGCCGCAGCCAGCTTCGCCTAGGCCATCGGCCGGGATGACTGGCCTCTTCGGCGGACCAGCCTCGGACCCGCCACCGGCCAAGGCGCCAGAGCAGCCCAGCGCACCAAAGCCGCCGGCAAAGCCTGCGCCCCCTGAGGGGAGCGGCATGACGCAGCTCTTCGGTGGGACCGCGGCTCCGGCCACGCCCGTGCCTCCGCCTGCCCCGCCGCCAACGGCGGCACCGCCAGCGCCTCCGCCCGCGACGCCCAGCGCGCCCAAGCCCACGGTGCATTGGCGCGAGACGCCGAAGACGCCACAGCAGACGCCACAGCCGCCGGCGCCACCCAGGATCGAACGCCCAGTGCCACCAGCGAGTCCACCGGCGCGGAGCGCCGTGCCGCCACCCGCACCTCCTCCACCCCCGGCCGCGAAGCCCGCTGGCGAGTTCACGAGGCTCTTCGGCTCAGGCGGAGCGGATCAGGCGCCTCCGACCCCGTCGGTCAGTACGGGCCCGCGCCAGCAAAACCCGGCGTCGCCGGCAAACGTGAGCCCGCCGGGGTTCCCGCCGGTCACTCCTCCTCCGGCACAGGACGCGGCACCACGACCGCCCGGCGCATTTACGCAAGCGTTCTCCCAGCCGAAGGCCGCGCCGCCGCCCCTCACACCTCAACCAAGCGACCGCGACTATCGTGCGGCGCTGAGCTCGGGACCTGACGCGGGCACGTCTCCCTTCGGCCCACCCGCCCCACCGCCCCCTGCCCCCAAACAGGCGGGGGAGTTCACACAGTTGATGGCGGGTAGCCTGCTCTCGCCAACGACGCCCCCACCCGCGGCGCCGCCACGCCCGGGCGCTCCGCCCTCACCCCCACCCCCAACGCCAGCCCGCTCGGCCGGACCGGGTGAGTTCACGCGAATCGTGAGCGCGTCGGCGCCCCCGCCCCAACCCCCGAAGACCACGCCCCCACCGTCTGCGCGGCCGGCGCCCAAGGCTCGTCCCCCAGCGCAAGAGGGGCCCGCGGAGGACGAGGCCCGTCCCCCGTCGCGGCTTGTGCTGGTGCTCGCCCTCGGCCTGCTCGGCCTGACGGCGCTCGCGCTTATCCTCTATGTGGTATTGCGGGCGAAGTCGTAACCGGACGAGCGAGCTAGGCGGGCAGGACCACCAGCATCTGCAGTTCGGGGTTCGGGAAATCGGCCGGCACGTACGCCGCCACGTTGCGAGCGCGCGCGATCCCCTGCCACGCGGGACCTGACTTCGACAACCGGAAGTACTGATGCCCAACGCGAATCGGAATGGCGCTCGGCGGATTTGGGACGTGCACGAGCTCCAAGCCCATCAGCGCCTGCTTAATGAGCTGGTCGATCTGGTTCGCCGAACTCACCTTGACGAGCTGCGGCACGCGCCGGATCAGGTCCGGCACGGGCAGCTCGGCCTTTATCGCGAGATACCACTCGGGCGCCTCGAGGTAGCGATCCTGTTCGAGCGCCGCTGCATATACGGACGGTGCGGCGAGCTTGAGGGTCAAGGAGACGTAGTTCGAGGGCACGACCGTTTCGAGCAACGCGCGCACCTTTTCGTCGAGATCGGTGAAGCATGCCGTCAGGTTCGCGTGATCGTAGCTCGGCAGGTCGCGCGGGTGGAGCGTCGTGGAGAACGACGTCAACGCGCCCGCCAGTGAAAGCATCGCCGTGAACAGCTCGTGCGGATGGCCCCGACGCGTCTCGTAGAGGTGTCGCACGTAGGGCATCGAGGAGTTCACCGCGTAGAGGAGCCAGAAGCTCGCGACGTCCGAAATCCCGAACTCGGCCAGGCTCTGGTTCTTCTGGCGCCGCCGCTCGGCGAGGGCGGTGCTTTTCGCCGACAAGAGCTCGACCAGGCGCCGGGCGATGGACAGCAGGTAGTCGCTCGCGGCGAGGTCGATGACCGGTGGTACGTAGCTCGGGTCGAGGCCGTATTCGCCTGCCGCCGAGCGGGTGAGGCGACCCACGGGCAGGGCGACGAGTCCTTCGAGCGACTCCCCTTCGACGAGCAAGCGGAAGTTCCGGCGGGCAACGAGGATTTGCTTCTCAGCGAGCCCGGTGTTCTCGTCGCGGCGGAGCAGGACGTCGGCGACGTAGCGCGTGTGCGCGTCGCCGCGCGCCGCGGCGACGTTCAACCCACCGTAGCGGTATTCCGGGATCGCCAGATACGCGACGCGGGCCGTTTGGTCCGGCCCGAAGCCCGCGGCGAGCGGCTTGGGCGACGGCGCCAGATCGCCGTCGGGAATGTCGAAGAGCAAGCCGTCAGGGCAGATCCCCGAGGCGGCGGTGAGAGCGAGTGACCCGGCGGCGAGCGCTTCGCGGTCGATCGTGAGCCGGTGGAACCCCCACGGAGCGAAGGCCGACGTCGCGAGCCGGAACTGAAGGGCGTCCTCCAGAAAGCGGTCCTGCGTCTGGAGGTGCTGGGGGGTGAGGAGCACCCCTTTGGTCCAAAGAACGGGCTGCATCTGCCGCATCGGCGCCTTAAGCTAGCCTCGGCACCGCCTAAGTCCAGCGGTCGGCGGGCTGGGGCCGCGGACGCGAGCGAGCGAGTGTGACGCCGGTCGCAGAATTTCGGCCGTGGTCGGTACATATTGTGTGCACGTGAGCAGCGCTGGTCAGTGAGAGCGTAACTCTGCTTGCAGCGGCGGCTCGGAAAAGCTCACGTCGCGTGCTTGACAGATCCTAATCCGAGTCGTATCTCGAATGCTGGACCCATGAAGAAGTTCGGGACCTGCAGCGGCCGGGCGCCCCGGTGCTGCATGGAGGGATCATTTCGCCTGCCGTAGGGCCCCTTCCAATCGTTCCCGGCTGACCAGTGAGGAATTAACCCGGAGCACGCACATGGCTAAAGAGAGCATCCACAAGAAGCTGGAGCGCGTCCGGCCGCCGCGGGTGAACATCACCTACGAAGTGGAAACGGGCGGCGCGATTGAGGTGAAGGAGCTGCCATTCGTGATGGGGGTGTTTGCCGATCTCAGCGGTCAGCCGACCGACGAGCTGCCGAAGCTGAAAGACCGGAAGTTCGCCGAGATTGGTCTCGATAACTTCGATGACGTGATGGCCAGCATGAATCCGCATCTCGCGTTCACCGTCGACAACAAGCTGAGCGACGACCCGAAGGCCGGGAAACTCGAGGTGGACCTCACCTTCGAGAGCCTGGCGGACTTCAACCCCGACCGGGTGGCCAAACAGGTTGACCCCCTGAAGAAGTTGCTCGAGTTGCGCGGTCAGCTTGCGGACCTCCGCGGCAAGGTGCAGAGCAACGAGAAGCTCGAAGAAATTCTCCTGGCCACGCTCGGCGACGAAGAAAAGCGCAAGAAGCTGCAGGCCGAAATCGAGTCCCAGAGCACCCCGTCAGGAGGCAAGGATGACAAGCCCTAAGCCGCAGGCCGGGGCCGCCGCGCCCCAGGGCGCGGAGCTGAGCCTCCTGGACGCAATCGTCTCACAGGGACGGTTCGGGACGGACGCGCCCGCGCGCGAGCGCGGGAAGGACATGATCAAGCAGTTCGTGTCCGAAGTCCTCGCGGGGACGATTACGATCGCGCAGGACGCCGATGCGATGCTCAATGCGCGGATCGCGCAAATCGACCGGCTGATCTCCCGGCAGGTGAGCGAGATCCTGCATCACCCGCAGTTCCAGAAGTTGGAGTCGGCGTGGCGCGGGCTGCATTACCTCGTCTCGCAGACCGAGTCGAGTGAGTCGCTCAAGATCAAGGTGCTGAACGTCTCGAAGAAGGACCTGCTCAAGGACTTGCAGCGCGCGCCCGAGTTCGATCAAAGCGCCATGTTCAAGAAGGTGTACGAAGAAGAGTTTGGCGTGTTTGGCGGGGCCCCGTTCGGAGCCCTGGTTGGCGACTACGAGTTTGACAAGACGGGTGAGGACGTCGAGCTGCTGGAGAAGATTTCGCAGGTTGCGGCCGCCGCGCACGCTCCGTTCCTGAGCGGGACCTCGGCCCAGCTGTTCGGCCTTGAGAGCTTTACCCAGCTCGACCAGCCCCGGGATCTCGCCAAGATCTTCGACTCGAGCGAATACGCGAAGTGGAAGGTCTTCCGCGACAGCGAGGACTCCCGCTACGTGGCCCTGACGGCGCCGCGGATGCTGCTCCGCGAACCCTATGGGCATGACTCGATTGCCGTGGAAGCGTTCTCCTATGAGGAGGACGTGGCGGGCACTCACACGAACTATTTGTGGGGCAACTCGGCGTGGGCTCTGGCAGCGCGCGTGAACCAATCGTTCGCCAACTGTGGGTGGTGCGCCACGATTCGCGGCGTGGAGAGCGGCGGTCTCGTAGAGGGCCTCCCCGTGCACTCATTCCGCAGTGATGCGGGTGACGTGGCGATGAAATGCCCGACCGAGACGCCCATCACAGACCGGCGGGAAAAGGAGCTCGCGGACTTGGGCTTCGTGCCGCTCGTGCACTGCAAGGGCACGGCCAACGCCGCGTTCTTCAGTGTGCAGTCCGCGCAGAAGGCGAAGAAGTATCAGACCGAGGCAGCGACGGCGAACGCGCGCATCTCGGCGCAGTTGCCTTACATCTTTGCCGTGTCCCGGTTCGCGCATTACCTCAAGTCGATGATGCGCGATAAGATCGGCGGTTACCAATCGCGGGGCCAAATCCAGACCTTCTTGAACAACTGGATTTCCGACTATGTGGTCGGCGACGACGACGCGGCGGCGAGCATCAAAGCGAAGCGTCCGCTGCGGGAAGCCCGGATCGAAGTGCAGGATGTGCCTGGGAAGCCGGGCGCCTATCGAGCGGTCGCGTTCCTGCGACCCCATTTCCAGTTGGACGAACTCACCGTGGCGATGCGGCTGGTAGCCAACCTGCCTTCGCCAGCGAAGGGCTGAGTGCGTACCGGCCCTGCGGTGAACCACCCGACCGTACGCAGTCAGGAGCATTAGACCATGGCATACGATGCATTTCTGAAGCTGAAGGGTGTTGGGGGCGAAGCCACCGCAGCGGGGCACGAGGGCGAAATCAACATCGAGTCGTTTTCGTGGGGCGTCGAGAACGGGGTCTCTCGAGGAGCGTCTGGCGGCTTCGGCGCCGGCAAAGCCG